>Ga0268259_10000025_pt1 | contig 177577 bp, 158 predicted proteins | sample AgamicAsMarz_FD_200246 | JGI IMG/M metagenome (GOLD analysis project Ga0268259, IMG submission 200246) | Agave microbial communities from Guanajuato, Mexico - As.Ma.rz (v2) (version 3) | ecosystem: Host-associated > Plants > Phyllosphere > Phylloplane/Leaf | place: Guanajuato, Mexico... | reverse complement strand
ACGGCAGTGATTCGTTTCATTGTTGTTGTCATACACTTCTCCTTTGATGTGCTCACAGAGGCAACACTCTTAGTATAGCTCCGATATTTCCTCAGCCCGCTTGTGTCGCATCATTGCCGCATCCGTGACGGCATCGAAATGTGATCACCATGGACAAACCGTTTGTAGCGGGTGAGGCACAATGCCGGGCCGGACAGGTCCACGCATTGCCTGAGAAGATTCTAAGCATTCTGGATAAATTCCGAAGATAGAAAATTCTGAAATCACGACACATTTTTGCATTCACAGCCATTCCTTCTGCGTTTATAGCCATTTGCTCCATAACCCTTTGGCGTCTGACTCCGCAAAATTCAGGGACGATTGTCAGCAGGAGAAAAGGCATGCTGGAACACCTTAAACAACAGGTTCTGGAAGCGAATCTGGACCTACCTAAATACAACCTGGTAACCTTCACCTGGGGCAATGTCAGCGCAGTAGATCGCGAACTGGGTTTGTTGGTGATTAAACCCTCTGGCGTAAGCTATGACGTGATGAAGCGCGACGACATGGTGGTCGTCGATCTGGCGAGTGGCGAGGTAGTGGAAGGGGATAAACGCCCTTCATCAGACACGGCAACGCACCGCGCGCTCTATCTCGCCTGGCCGGAAGTCGGTGGCATTGTCCATACCCATTCGCGGCATGCGACCATCTGGGCGCAGGCTGGACGACCGATCCCAGCCTGGGGAACCACTCACGCTGACGATTTCTATGGCGAGATCCCCTGTACCCGCGCAATGCGCAATGAAGAGATTCAGCACGAGTACGAGTGGAATACGGGTGAAGTGATTATCGAAACCTTTGCACAGCGCGGATTGTCACCTTCGGCAATTCCTGGGGTGCTGGTCAACTCACACGGCCCGTTTGCCTGGGGCAAAGACGCCCATGCGGCCGTGCATAGCGCGGTAGTGCTGGAGGAGGTGGCCTATATGGGCCTGTTCAGCCAGCAGCTGACACCAGACCTGCCGCCGATTAACCAGACGCTGCTTGACCTGCACTATCTGCGAAAGCATGGCGAGAATGCCTGGTACGGCCAAAAATAACAGGCGGGACGCAATAGCGTCCCGTTTTTTTAGTCTTTTTTGAGACTGGTATGGCGATCCCTATCATAATTATCAAAACAACCTATCAACATAAATAAAACAGCGTTTCATTTTATCGGATTGATCACTGTTTTGATTACTTCAAGTCACTACTTTGCCTGCATCGCCTGCGGGCACCCTCTGGCATAGCAAAGGTGACATGTATATGCACATCAAACGGGCAATAGATAAAATTCCGGGCGGCATGATGCTCATTCCGCTGTTTATCGGCGCACTCTGCCATACGTTCTCACCGGGGGCCGGGAAATATTTCGGTTCTTTCACCAACGGTCTGATGACCGGCACCGTGCCCATTCTGGCCGTCTGGTTCTTCTGCATGGGGGCGTCGATAAAGCTCAGCGCCACCGGAACGGTACTACGTAAATCCGGCACGCTGGTGCTCACCAAAATTGCCGTGGCATGGGTAGTGGCCGCCATCGCCTCGCGGGTGATGCCGGAAAATGGCGTAGAAGTGGGGATGTTTGCCGGCTTATCGACGCTGGCGCTGGTCGCCGCAATGGATATGACCAATGGCGGTCTTTATGCCTCCATCATGCAACAGTACGGTTCGAAAGAGGAAGCGGGCGCCTTCGTATTGATGTCGCTGGAGTCCGGGCCATTGATGACCATGGTGATTCTGGGCACCGCCGGCATCGCCTCATTCGAGCCGCACGTGTTTGTCGGCGCGGTGCTGCCGTTTGTGGTGGGATTTGCATTAGGGAATCTTGATCCGGAGTTGCGCGACTTCTTCGGAAAAGCGGTACATACGCTGATTCCCTTCTTCGCTTTTGCACTGGGTAACACCATTAACCTGGGAGTGATTGCGGAAACCGGCCTGCTGGGCATCATGCTGGGCGTGGCAGTCATCATCATTACCGGCATCCCGCTTATTCTGGCCGATCGGCTGATTGGTGGGGGAGATGGCACGGCGGGCGTGGCCGCATCCAGTACGGCAGGCGCGGCGGTGGCAACACCGGTGCTGATTGCCGAAATGCTGCCGCAGTTTAAACCCGTTGCCCCAGCGGCTACGGCCCTGGTGGCCACTTCCGTGATTGTGACCTCTGTGCTGGTGCCCATCATAACCGCCATCTATTCAAAACGTCTTAAGCGTCTTCATGTTGCCGTCGGACAGCGTGCCGCTATTAAGTAACCCGCCTAATCAATCCCCGACGCGCCAGTCGGGGATCACTCTGGATTTTGTGTTGTAAATCAATCTCTCATTTGGTCTGGCCTCACTCTGCATTACGCTGATGTGGCGTATTTAACGCATCAAAATATAAACAGAGGATGAGACAATGACAGTTATTAACCAAGCAACGTGCAGATTATTTACCGAAGTCGGCAATACCACGCAGTTAGTCGCCTATTACGAAGAAGGGCGTCGTACCATGTGGATGATGCTGCGTGCTCAGCCCCGTCCGAGCTTCAATCACGAACTGATTGAGGAGATCATGAATCTGAGCTATGCCGCTCAGCGCTCCGGTCTGCCAATTGATTTCTGGGTCACCGGCTCACTGGTGCCTCAGATGTTCAACGCTGGTGGCGATCTGCGCTTCTTCGTCGAGTGCATTCGCAATAACCGCCGTGAGGCGCTACGAGCTTATGCCCGTGCCTGTGTCGACTGCATCCATTCAGCAGCACGCGGTTTCGACACCGGCGCGGTGACGCTGGCGATGATTGAAGGCAGTGCGCTGGGCGGTGGATTTGAAGCGGCGCTGGCGCATCACTTCATTCTGGCGCAGAACAACGCGCGGATGGGCTTCCCGGAAATTGCCTTTAACCTGTTTCCTGGCATGGGCGGCTACTCGCTGGTGGCGCGTCGTTCCGGCATGAAACTGGCAGAGGAGTTAATCTGTGAAGGGGAGTCCCATAGCGCGGAGTGGTATGAGACGCGCGGACTGGTGGATAAAGTCTTCCAGCCTGGCGACAGCTACCGCGCCACACGCACCTTTATCGATACGTTACGGCCTAAGCTCAATGGCGTGCGGGCGATGCTGAAAGCGCGTCAGCGCGTGCTGCAACTGTCACGCGCTGAGCTGATGGATATCACTGAGGATTGGGTTGATTATGCCTTCACAATCGAACCCAAAGACATTGCTTACATGGAACGCCTGGTACAATTACAAAACCGCCACAGCGCATCACTGCGTAAAGCGGGTTAATTTTAACCAGCGTTAAACGCGGGCAGGATGCTTAGCCAGCCAATGCCCAAATTGTTCCGCGGGCATTGGTTTTGCGTAATAGTAACCCTGACGCCCATCGACACCACTTTTGAGGACAAACTTCTCTTCATCCGGGTTCTCAATACCCTCAGCGATTACCTGCAAATCGAGCGCCTTGGCAACGGCGACGATAGCGCGCACCAGCGATTGTGAAACCGGCTGCTTGTTAATGTCGCGGATAAAGCTCTGGTCGAGTTTGATGGCATTGATTGGCACGCGTGCCAGCTGAGAAAGTGAGGAGTAACCGGTGCCAAAGTCATCCAGGTGCACCTGTGCGCCCAGCTCCTGAAACTGCTTCATCAGCTTCAGCGCTTCCGTTTCATTCTCAATCAGGCAGCTTTCGGTCAGCTCAATATCGATGGGGCAGTCGGTGATATTAGCCTCGTGCAGCGCCTGTTTCAGGTCAGTGTAGATGCTCTGATCAATCAGCTGACGGGCTGAAACGTTGACGGCGACGCGCAGAAACATGCCCTGCTCACGCCAGGCGATAATCTGCTTCAGCACGTTGAGCATGACCCAGCGTCCCAGCGGCACAATCAGCCCTGACTCTTCAGCATAGGGAATAAAGTCAGCAGGCGAGACCAGACCACGCTCTGGTGAGTTCCAGCGCACCAGTGCTTCAGCGCTGCGGACCTGTCCATCGCTGTCGATTTTTGGCTGATAGTGCACCAGCAGATGATCCAGTTCCAGCGCCTTGCGCAGGTTAGTATCCAGCCACAGATACTCAAAGACCCGCTGGTTCATCTCAGCCGCAAACACACAGAACTTGCCACGTCCATTCTCTTTGGCGTGATACATCGCGGTGTCCGCGTTGCGAATCAGGCTCTCGCGATCGTCGCCATGCAGCGGCGCGAAAGCGATGCCAATAGAACAACCGCTGTAAACTTCGATTAGCCCGATACGGAACGGCTGACGCAGCCGCTCAAGAATGCGGGAAGACATTGCCTCAAGCGCCGCCTGGCTGGTGTGCTCAGCCAGCACCACAAATTCGTCGCCACCCAGACGGCCCAGAGTCTGGTCTTTACCCAGACAGCTGAGGATGGCCAGTGATACTGCCTGTAGTAACTGATCGCCGAACATATGACCGTAGGCGTCGTTCACTTTTTTAAAATTATCGAGGTCGAGATAAACCACGCCGGTCTCATCACCCTCAGATCGCTCCAGCGCCAGGCTAATCTGTTGATGAATGGCGTTGCGATTGGGTAAACCGGTCACCGTATCGGTGTTTGCCAGTACCCGCAGTCGTTCCTGGGCGCGTCGCTCCTCGGTGATGTCTGTGCCAGAACAGATGAGGAAAATTTCATTTTTGCCACTGCCGCTGTGAACGAACTTATTACGAAACAGAAACAGTCGCTGACCTTTTTTGGTTTTAACCCAGCGCTCAACCTCGTAAGAGTTGCCGTCACGGAAGAAGCCTGCAATGTTGCGTCGTGACTGTGAGGCTTCCTGTTTGGTCATAAAAAGCTGAAAGACGTTACGGCCAATAACCTCATGCTCATTCAGGCCGGTATATTCTTCACTCAGGCGGTTAAAACGCTGGATATTGCCGCGCTGATCGAGGATCACAATCACCGAATTAGCTTCAGAAACCACCTGTTCAGCAAATGAAAGCCCGAGGGTTAAATCGCGGGCAACCGCAGACGTATCTCCCCAGGCAGAGGCAGTGCCAGCCCATGAGGCCTGGTTCACTTTACGTCCGACAAAATGCATCGGCACGTCAATGCCCTGAAGGGTCATAGTCAGATTAATGCTTGAGGTGATGACCGGCATCGCGCGGATCATTGCGGCCTGGCCGGGGGTCAGCGGCAGGGCGATATTGGTTTGTGATGACTCATCTTCGGCAAAATGCAACGCATCGCTGTCCGCGGTCAGACGCCAATGAGGGCTGGTTGTACCAAAAAGAGTGTACAACAACGTTTGCCCGTGTTCATCGGTCATGGAAACTTCCTCCGGGAAGTGCTCTGCAGGCGTTATCTCATTATTTTAGCAACAGTATTCATCATCTGACGCCAGCACAAGATGCAAACCAAATATATTTTCCCATCCAGATAAGGATGGCACAAAAAAGCCCCGACGACGCGGGGCTGTAGCGTGCGGTCAGCAGGGACATTTACCCAGTTTACCCGCCTGGCTGGGGAAGCGGGCATCCAGGCAGTAGCGGTGAAAATCGCGCTCATTCATCGGCGGCTGGTCGGGATGATGCAGACGCATATGCTGCAGATATTTTTGATAATCCTGGACCCCGACCATTAAGCGGAAGCACTGTTGCAGACCGCGCCAGAATCCCCGCCAGCTGAGTGCCTGCGGCATCGGCGAAGCCGTCAGATGGCAGCGGATAATCTGCCACTCACCCTGTGGACGATGGCCCTGATGAATGGCATCAGACATGACGCACCGCCTTGTTGCGCAGTGCCACCGGCGTCTCGCTGGTGGTCGGCACCGCACTATTCAGCGCACGATGAATTACAAAGAACGCGGCGACCAGCATCGTGACCGCTACCAGCATAAAGAAAGCGCACAGCGCGGCGTTAATCTGATTGCTGAACACAATGGTCTGCATATCCGCCACGCTTTTAGCTGGCGCAATGATCACACCTTCATCCAGCCCTTTGCGGAACTTGCTGGCCTGCGCCAGGAAGCCGATAGAGGGTTTTTCATGGAAGATTTTCTGCCAGCCTGCAGTCATCGAGGTGATAAACAGCCACACGGTCGGCAGAATAGTCACCCAGGCGTAGCGCTGCTTTTTCATTTTGAACAGTACCACGGTGCCGAGAATCAATGCCATCGACGCCAGCATCTGGTTGCCGATACCGAACAGTGGCCACAGGGTGTTAATGCCGCCTAATGGATCGACCACGCCCTGATAGACAAAGAAGCCCCAGCCCGCAACCGCGACGGTGGTGCCCGCCATGTTCCCCAGCCAGGATCGGTTGTTCGCCAGAGAAGGCACCACAGTTCCCACCAGATCCTGCACCATAAAACGGCAGGCGCGGGTACCCGCATCGACGGCGGTCAGGATGAACAGCGCTTCGAACAGAATGGCAAAGTGATACCAGAACGCCATCATCGCACGGCTGTTAAAGATCTCGGTAATGATGTGGGCCATACCGACCGCGAAAGTGGGCGCGCCGCCTGCGCGGGAGAGAATCGAGCCTTCACCAACATCACGCGCAATACCGCTCAGCATTTCGGGCGTCACGACAAAGCCCCAGCCATTGATCACCTGTGAAGCGCTTTCAACGGTGGTGCCAATCAATGCAGCGGGTGAGTTCATGGCAAAGTAGACGCCAGGATCCAGCACCGAGGCACAAATCAGCGCCATGATCGCCACAAAGGACTCCATAAGCATGGCGCCATAGCCAATAAAGCGGATATGACTTTCACGCTCCACCAGCTTCGGCGTGGTGCCGCTGGAGACCAGCGCATGGAAGCCGGAGATCGCGCCGCAGGCAATGGTAATAAACAGGAACGGGAACATTGCGCCGGAGAATACCGGACCAGTACCGTCGATAAATCTGGTCACCGCTGGCATTTTCATCTCAGGCATCGCAAAGACAATGCCCACCGCCAGCCCGACAATCACACCGATTTTAAGGAAGGTTGAGAGGTAGTCGCGGGGTGCCAGCAGCAGCCAGACCGGCAGCACAGAAGCAATAAAGCCGTAAATCACCAGTACCCAGGTCAGCGAGGTGCCTTTCAGGGTAAAGAAGGGCCCCCAGTAAGGATGCTGGGCCACGTCGCCACCATAAATAATCGCCGCCATCATCAGCACAAAGCCAATCAGTGACACTTCGGCGATTTTACCGGGCCGGATAAAGCGCATGTAGACGCCCATAAACAGTGCAATGGGAATGGTTGCCGCGATGGTAAACAGTCCCCAGGGGCTGTTCGCCAGCGCCTTGACGACAACCAGCGCCAGCGCCGACAGGATAATGATCATTACACCCAGCGCGCCGAGCATTGTCACCACACCGGCAAACGCACCCAGCTCCTGCCGCGCCATCTCGCCCAGCGAGCGGCCATCACGGCGGGTTGAGATAAACAGGATCAGGAAATCCTGAACCGCGCCCGCCAGCATGACCCCAACCAGAATCCAGATGGTACCCGGCAGAAAGCCCATCTGCGCCGCCAGAATCGGGCCGACCAGCGGACCGGCACCGGCTATAGCCGCGAAGTGATGACCAAACAGCACCCATTTATTGGTCGGGACATAATCGAGTCCGTCGCTCAGCCGCTCGGCGGGTGTCAGCCGGCGATCGTCCAGTTCGAAGATATTGCGGGCGATAAACAGGCTATAGAAGCGATACGCGATGCTGTAACAGGCGACAGCGGCGATCACCAGCCAGACTGCGTTGACGTGTTCGCCGCGGCTGAGGGCCAGCATGGCGAAAGCGCCCGCGCCGATTAACGCCACTACTAACCAGATGACACTGGTTTTGACGTTTTTCATGACTAACTCCTTGTAGGGACCGAGAGGAAAGCGATCGAAAACAACGAGTTAAACTTAATGTAATGGAATGTAAGTGAAAGTTAATCAGTAGAGAAGTGTGAAGCGGGGTACAAATTTAACTTTTTTGCAACGCGGGCGGGGCGGGAACAGGCGGGATAACCAGGTTATCCCGCCAGATTGACGGCTCAGAAAAGCGGGGTTCAGACGGCGGGACGGGCCACAACGCTGCGGGTTTCCATGCGGACTTCGGCGATGGTGACATCAATCACGTCGGTAACACGGTAAACCACTTCACCTTTGATCTGTACGCTGCCATTTTCCTGGCTTAAGACCATCTCATCACGCACCGCGTGAATGAACGGTGCCGGGATAAAGGCGACCGCGCCAAACTCAACCAGGCGAACGCGCATACCGCCACGCGATACATCGATAATTTCAGCACTGAAGCGACGGTCAGTGGCCGCAAACGGGGCCAGATAACGGGCGTAGAGCCAGTCGCCAACATCACGTTCCGCCATCCGGTTCAGGCGGCGACGCTCACTCATCGTCACCGTTACAGCATCATCCGGGCGGGCAATAGTCTCACCGCGAATAATCGCCTTCAGCAGACGATGGTTGATCATATCGCCGAACTTACGAATCGGTGAGGTCCAGGTGGCGTAAGCCTCCAGACCCAGGCCAAAGTGGGGGCCAGGCTCAGTGCTGATCTCCGCGAAGGTCTGGAAACGACGAATGCGGCTGTCGAGGAACTGGGTCGGCTGGGCATCAAGCTCACGACGCAGCACGCGGAAACCATCCAGCGTAGTGATCGCCTGTGCATCCACGGTAATACCGTGACTGGCCAGCACGGCGGCAGCCTGCTCAGCATTGGTGGCGTCGAAACCGGCATGGACGTTGTAGATACCAAAGCCGAGACGGTCACGCAGCACTTTTGCCGCACAGACGTTCGCCAGAATCATGGACTCTTCAACGATGCGGTTAGCGATGCGGCGAGGTTCAGCCACGATCTCCAGCACTTCGCCTTTTTCACCCAGCAGGAAGCGGTAATCCGGGCGATCTTTAAACACCAGCGCGTGGGTCTGACGCCACTCGCTGCGCGCCAGGCAGAGACGGTGCAGCAGACGAATCTGTTCCGCAATCGCATCACTTTCCGGTTGCCAGCTGCCGCTGTTTTCCAGCCAGTCAGAGACGTCGTCGTAGGCCAGCTTGGCTTTGGACTCAATCCACGCGGCAAAGAATTCGACGTCATCACCCAGGGTGCCATCGGCTGCCACGGTCACGCGGCAGGCCAGCGCCGGACGGCGCACATTTGGACGCAGCGAGCAGACATCATCAGAGAGTTCGCGCGGCAGCATCGGGATGTTGAAGCCCGGCAGGTAGTTGGTGAACGCACGCTGTGCCGCCAGCTGATCGAGCTGACTGCCTTCCGCCACATAGGCAGTCGGATCGGCGATAGCGATGGTCAGACGCAGCGTGCCATCATCCTGCGCTTCCACATAGAGCGCATCATCCATATCCTGGGTGCTGGCGCTGTCGATGGTGACGAAATCCAGCGCGGTCAGATCTTCACGCGTCAGATTTTCATCCATCATCTCACCAAAGCTGACATCGGGCGCTTCACGCTCAAGGTTATGACGCGACAGTGTCACCCACCACGGCGCCAGATGGTCATCGGCTTTGACAATAAAATCGGTAAGTTCGGCATAAAAGCCGCGATCGCCCTTCAGCGGATGGCGGCGCATTTCCGCCACTGCCCAGTCGCCATTTTCAAATGCATGGCTGACATCGCGTGCAGGGCGACACTGAATGGCATCTTTCAGCAGGGGGTGATCCGGCACAATCGACAGGCGATCGTCTTTCTTCTGCACCCGGCCAACAAAGCGGCTCAGGAACGGTTCAATCAGGGTTTCCGGCTCAGCGCTTTCGCGATCTTTATCGCTGTGGATGACGGCGGTGATACGATCGCCATGCATCACTTTCTTCATCTGCGGTGGCGGAATGAAGTAACTTTTTTGCCCATCGACTTCCAGAAAGCCGAAGCCTTTTTCGGTGCCTTTAACGACGCCTTCAGCACGAGGCGTTTGCGAATGGAGCTTCTCTTTCAGCTGCGCGAGCAGCGGGTTATCCTGGAACATAATTTTTACGTTTCGTTGGCTGATTGCGGCTGACAGTTTTACGCGAATCGACGCCGCGCGGCAAGGCAAAAAGCCGGACGAACCGGCTTTTCAGGGAGTGGCGAAGGCGCTATCAGGCGATGCGCTGACCGGCCAGTGCCTCAGAGAGTTCCAGCTTCACCGGCACCGATTTAGAGGTCGGTGTACCGCTGTCATCGCCAAAGCTGTTCAGCGGCACCAGCGGGTTGGTTTCCGGGTAATATGCCGCCAGGTTGCCGCGCGGAATATTGTAGGGAACCAGTTTGAAGCCGCTGACGCGACGGGTAATGCCATCATTCCACAGCGTCTCGATATCAACATTCTGGCCTTCGGTGAAGCCCAGGTCTGCCATATCGTCCGGGTTAATGAACACCACTTCACGCTGACCAAACACGCCACGGTAACGATCATCAAGGCCGTAAATAGTGGTGTTGTACTGGTCATGGGAACGCAGCGTCTGCAGCGTGAACGGCACATCCTGATCCAGCGTCGGGAACAGCGAGGTCGGCAGCTTTGATGCGTTGAACTCCGCTTTCTGGCTTGGCGTATTAAAGCGCAATTCCGCTGCCGCATTGCCCAGATAGAAACCACCCGGGATATCGCATTTGGCGTTGAAGTCAGCAAAGCCCGGAATCGTCGCGGCAATGTGCTCACGGATCAGGTTGTAATCACCCGCCAGCTCGCGCCATTTCACTTTCTCATCGCCCAGCACCGCCTGGGCGATACCCGCAACAATCGAGGTTTCTGAACGCTGTGTTTCCGCCAGCGGGATACCGATACCTTCAGAGGCGTGCACCATACTGAAGGAGTCTTCCACGGTAATAAACTGATTGCCGGTCGCCTGAATATCGCGCTCGGTGCGCCCCAGCGTTGGCAGAATCAGCCCTTCGTGTCCCGGCACCAGATGGCTGCGGTTCAGCTTGGTGCTGATATGCACGGTCAGACCACAGCGTGACAGCGCCTCTTCGGTGCGTGGTGAATCGGGCGCAGCCGCAGCCAGGTTGCCACCCAGCGCGATCAGCACTTTGACTTCATCACGCAGCATCGCGTTCAGCGCTTCAACGGTGTTGTGGCCTGGCGCACACGGTGGCTCGAAACCAAAATGATTACCCAGCGCATCCAGGAAGGCTTTAGCCGGTTTCTCATCGATACCCATGGTACGGTTGCCCTGCACATTACTGTGACCGCGAACCGGGCAGAGGCCTGCACCTTTTTTGCCAAGCTGACCAAACAGCAGCTGCAGGTTGGTGATTTCGCGTACTGTGTCGACTGAGTGTTTATGCTGGGTAATGCCCATCGCCCAGGTACATATCACGCGGTCAGCGCTCTGGTAGATCGCCGCGGCTTCGCGGATTTGCGCCTGAGTCAGACCAGACTGCGCCACAATCTGCATCCAGCTGGTGTTATCCACGGCGTCGAGATAGGCCTCAATGCCATTGGTTTTGGCATTGATAAACGTCTGATCAAACAGGCCACTTTCACCGGCTGCCAGACGCGCGCGATGGGTTTCCAGCAGGGATTTGACCATGCCGCGCACCGCCGCCATATCACCGCCCAGGTTCGGCTGGTAATAAGAGGAGCTGATGTTGCCCGCTTTCGAGGTCACCACTTCCAGCGGTTTTTGCGGATCGGCAAAACGTTCCAGACCACGCTCACGCAGGGTATTAAACGTGACGATCTTCGCGCCGTGATCGGCAGCGTGACGCAGGCTGTGCAGCATACGCGGATGGTTGGTGCCAGGGTTCTGCCCGAAGACAAAAATGGCATCAGCCTGGTCGAAATCATCCAGGCGAATAGTGCCTTTGCCGACGCCAATGCTGCGCTTCAGACCGGTGCCGCTGGCCTCGTGGCACATGTTGGAACAGTCAGGGAAGTTATTGGTGCCCATCAGGCGGCCAAACAGCTGATAAAGCCAGGAGGCTTCATTGCTGGCGCGACCAGAGGTGTAAAGCTCCATCTGGTCCGGATGGTCCATCGCCTTGATGTGCTGCGCGATCAGTGTAAAGGCATCATCCCAGCTAATCGGCTCGTAGTGATCGGTTTCCGCGTTGTAGCGCAGTGGATGGGTCAGACGGCCCTGATACTCCAGGAAGTAGTCACTCTGGGTATAGAGCGTTGTCACGCTGTGCTTAGCGAAAAAGTCGCTGTCGACCATGCGGCGTGTCGCTTCCCAGGTCACCGCTTTAGCGCCGTTTTCGCAGAAGCTGAAGGTACTTTTATTGTCATCACCCCAGGCGCAGCCCGGACAGTCAAAACCGCGTGCTTTGTTCATGCGCATCAGGTTGCGCATATTTTTCAGGGCCGCTTTGCTGTCAAGAACGAAACGCGTGGTGGCTTCCAGTGAACCCCAGCCGCCCGCAGCCGCGCGGTAGGGTTTGATTTGGCGTTTAAATTTCATATTGAGTGCAGGCTTTTTATAGTAGGAATTATTGTTTGGTGTTTGTTATCAGGTTATAGCCTGATGGTGAAACAAAGTCTGCAGATATCCTCATACCTTGTCTAATTGATTGACTTAATGGTGCGATAGCTGGCGTTTATCGTGCATCGGCCAGAATTGTGATGGTGGTCAGATTTTACCCGCCTTTAACCAGCTGATAACGGGAGTTCTCCCCACAACAGGCTAATACTTGCTGTTCACTCTCAGAGAAGGCACAAATCCATGAAACAGCTGACCAGCCAGATCCATGCGTTTGGCAAAGCGTTGATGATGCCAATCTCGGTCATCGCTGCCGCCGGTATTTTCCTCGGGCTGGCGGCAGCGATGCAGAACCCGGCGGTAACCGGCGAGGCCTTTGCGCAGATGCAGGTGCCGCAGTTAATCATTGGGTTTATCCGCAAAGTCGCCGGGGCGCTCTTTGCTAATCTGCCGGTCTTCTTTGCCGTGGCGAGTGCCATCGGACTGGCGAAAGCAGAAAAACCCACTGCCGCGTTTGCTGCGGTGATTGGCTACATCGTGATGAACGTCGGCATCAGTGCTACCCTGGCGGCCAAAGGGATTACGGCGGCCACCACCACACCGGCCGCACTGCAGCAGGCGGGACTGGATCAGACCACCGCCATGATGACCTCGGCGGAATATATCAACATGCTGGGCGTCTTTACCTACAACATGAGCGTGCTGGGCGGGGTGATCGCCGGGCTGATCACGGTAGTGCTGCATAATCGTTTCTATACCCAGCAGCTGCCAACCGCGATCAGCTTCTTTGGCGGACGGCGTTTTGTGCCGATCGTGACCGTGGTCTGCCTGCCGCTGGTTGGGGTGCTGCTGGCGCTGATCTGGCCGACCATCGGTGACGGTATCGCCTGGATAGGCCAGATGATTGGCAAAAGCGGGCAGTATGGCGCGTTTCTGCTGGGGGCTTTTGAGCGCATCCTGATCCCCACCGGCCTGCATCATATTCTCAACGAAACCGTGCGCTTCACGCCAATTGGCGGCATGGCGGTAGTTGATGGTCAGACGGTGGTCGGTGCGCTGAACATCTTCAATGCGTCGCTAACCCATCCGGGATCAATACCTGATGAGACGCTGCGCACCGCCACGCAGTTTCTGGCGCAGGGCAAGATTCCGGTGATGATGTTTGGTCTGCCCGCTGCGGCGCTGGCGATCTATCACACCGCACGGCCCGAACATAAGCAGCGGGTCAAAGCGCTGGTGATGGCCGGCGCGCTGACCTCATTTACCACCGGGATTACCGAGCCGCTGGAGTTCTGCTTTATCTTTGTTTCGCCGGTGCTCTACCTGCTGCATGCTTTCCTGACCGGCCTTTCGTTTATGCTGATGTCGATGCTGCATCTGATGATCGGCAATGTGCAGGGTGGTGTCATCGATTTGGTGGTGTTCGGCATGCTGGGCGGCGCGAAAACCCACTGGTGGTGGACCCTGGCGCTGGGCGTCATCTACGCGCCTGTCTACTACTACGCTTTCCGGCTGGTGATCACCCGGATGAATGTCGAAACACCGGGCCGCGAGTCGGAGGAGGAGAAACCGCAACAGGTCGCTGCAGATGAGCGGACGCAGGTGATTATCAGCGGGCTGGGGGGGCAGGCCAATATTGAAGATGTCGATTGCTGCTTTACCCGGCTGCGGGTGCGGGTCAAAGAGATGAATCAGGTGGTCGATCAGACGCTGATGAGCACCGGTGCTAACGGGGTAAATCGCGTCAGCGAGCATGACATTCAGGTGATCTACGGTCCTCAGGTCGAGAAGATCGCTAACGAAGTGAAAATGGCGCTGGGTGTCGCGTAACGACAATTCTCTTCAGACTTGATGACTACGCTAACCGTCTGGCGCCCGAAGGCGGTTAGCCCCTCTTTCTGCAAATATACTGCTCGCTGCCGTTCCGCTTATTGTAACTAAAAAAAGTACAGCCCTAATGGGCCGCATCTTTCTGCCGATATAGCGACTAATCCTCCTTATTTTCGGAACTTCGCGATGTCGTTAAAAAAGTCCTCCCTGATTATCTTCACCTTCCTGCTGGCGTTGTTTCTTACCAGCGTGGCAATCAGTACCTGGTTGCTGATTCAGAGCAATCATTCTTTGAACGCGGTCAACAAAGAGATCCGCGTGGTGCTTTCGGTGATTGACCCGATCAACCACAGCCGTACGCTGCGTGTTCGTCTGATGGAGTACATGAAGGAGATTGAGGGCAGTGACGCCAGCAATCCTGCCACGCTGGATAGCGTGCGGACCGTGGCGGGTAAAGCGGATGCCGCATTCCAGGCCTACATGAACGCACCGCGTCTGCCGGGCGAAGAGGCGGAAGCAGATGCCTACAGTCAGGCTTATCAGGCTTATCGTCAGCAGGGGTTGCAGCCGTTAATTGAGGCAGCAGAGGCGCACGATCAGGCGCGCTTTAAAAGTCAGATCCCCAACGTGGTCCGTCTGGATCGTCAGTATGAAATTATTCTGGACCGTGTTCTTGCCCAGCACGAAACCTACGCCAAAAAGCTCAACAGCGACGCACAGAGTCACTTTACCTCTGGCATTACGCTGCTGGGCCTGTTTGGCGTGCTGTTTTTCGGCATCATCATCGCCATTTACATCTTTATGAAGCGCTATGTGCTTTCGCCAATCAATGATGCGCAGGAACACTGTAAGCTGATTGCGGCAGGCGTTCTGGATGCCACTGTGCCGGTGAAACCGGGTTCACGCAGTGAAATTCAGATGCTGATGGGTTCACTGGAGCAGATGCGCAGCGCGCTGACCGCCATTATTCTGCAGGTGCGTGATTCAACCCGCTCAGTCTCTACCGCGTCGCAGGAAATTGCGGCGGGAAACATCGATCTTGCTTCGCGCACCGAACAGCAGGCCGCTGCGCTGACGGAAACCGCAGCCAGCATGGAGCAACTGGGCGCAACGGTGAAACAGAACACTGAAAACGTCTTTGAAGCCTGCCGTCTGACCAGCGAAGCGGTGAAAAACGCGGAAAGTGGCGAAAAAGTCTCGCAGGAAGTGGTGACATCGATGGCGCTGATTAACGCCAGTTCGAAGAAGATTGAAGAGATCACGACCGTTATCGACAGTATCGCTTTCCAGACTAACATTCTGGCGCTGAATGCGGCCGTCGAAGCCGCCCGTGCGGGTGAGCAGGGACGCGGCTTTGCGGTAGTCGCAGGGGAAGTGCGTAACCTGGCCCAGCGCAGCGCCACCGCAGCCAAAGAGATTGAGGGGCTGATTGCAGAATCGGTCTCCATCATTCACGCCGGTTCCGATCAGGTCAGCCGGACGGGCGAAGCGATGAGCGCGATTATCTCCTCAGTCAGCCGCGTGAATCTGCTGATGGAGCACATCTCTACCGCATCTGATGAACAGAGTCGCGGCATCGGTCAGATTGAACAGGCGGTCACCGAGATGGACAGCGTCACTCAGCAGAACTCGGCGTTGGTTCAGGAATCTGCGGCGGCGTCGGCCTCGCTGGAGGAGCAGGTGCAGTACCTGACGCAGTCGGTCTCCACCTTCCGTCTGGCAAACAGCTAACCGGTTTCTTCCGCGCTGCGTCTATGCAGCGCGGGATGCTGTGATGAGTCTCGTCAGGCAGTGAAGAGCATGTTTGATTCAGCGCCTTGTGACGGCGGCAGAATGAGCGGATTATACGGCTTTCCACTGAATACGGGGTTGTCATGCTAATCAGCACAGAAAGTGCCCGCAGCAACAGCGCCGATACCCGACTGGCGTGCACACTTGCCGCTGCCGCAGGCGCGCTGAATACTGCCGCCTTTGAAAGTGTCGGTTTTTTTTCAGCTAACATGACCGGAAATGTTTCGCTGCTGTCCGATCATCTGGCAAAAGCCAGTCTCGGGCCGGGCCTGTTTTTTCTGTCTGTCGTGCTGCTGTTTATTGCGGGCTCCGTTTTTTCAACGCTGATGATTAATGCCGGGCACCGCAGGAATATCCGTACTATCTATGCCTTCGTTATCCTGATTGAGGGCATCGCGCTGATTACGCTGGGCGTAATCGAGAATCACTTTCCGCCGCTGTCGCCCGGTGTAGTGTTGATCCTGAGTCTGAGTTTTCTGATGGGGCTGCAGAATGCGGTGGTAACGCGCATCTCCAATGCCCGCGTTCGCACCACTCATGTCTCTGGTACGGCGACCGATATTGGAATCGAACTGGCGATGCTGTTTGAGGTGCTGCGGCGCAAAGCATCACCGAAAGATGCACCGCTCTATCTGAGCCGGCTGCGGCTGCACTGCCTGACACTGCTCTCGTTTCTGGTTGGAGGGATTGCCGGTATAGGGCTTTACCGATTGCTCAGCTATGATTTTTTATTGCCGGTGGGAGCCGGGTTACTCTGTCTGGCGCTGAATGCCATCTTTACCAGGCCAGTAAAATAAAAGGGCATACTTAATTAAGCAGACAATTATCTCTGCAGCTTATCTCAGCATTGCGCAAATCCGGATGGCATCATTCCGCCAGCGCAGATGAACCGTGTGGTTAAACGGGCTGAGCTATAGCAGGATAACAAGGATTATATTCCGGTTGATGCTGCTACCAGGACAGTAACCCAAACACCCTTAAATATGCTGATGGTTAATTAACCCCGGCATGACACAATTATTAACCTGGAGCGTGAACTAAGAGAGCATCGTCTGCCCGTCAGAGTCCCTTCTTATCTTTGAACGATCATATAAAAATTAATAAATCAGTGTGTTAATGTCTCATTCGGTCATGCCAGTTTTTTATTGTTTGTCTTCGCCGAAATTATCCCGCTCGGGTTTCCATGCAAGCCCACACTTTCTGCAGAATCCTATACCATCAGTTTTTTCATGGGCCGGTATAGGTGCAGAAGGTGTACGTTCGGATTCTGCAGGCTATTTTGCATTCTCCTTTGAGTCAGTCTGGCTCAGCCCCACTATAAACTCATCCGGTCTGCTCTTAAGGGATATAAACACTGCGCAATATAAAACCGCCTCTCCGACCGACTTGTAACTGAATAGCCTCTGTACCAGAGGAACCAGAAACAGGTCAGGTGCTGAAGCTTCGAAAAGCTCAACTCGTCTAAAGCAGATTAATAATTCCACAGGAATATGCACTCTTAAAAGCAGGCAAAAGATTACACACTTTCTTTTGCAGATTCAGTCGGGATTTTCAAAGGCCGTTGCTGCGGTCAAAGTCAGCTATATAGCAGGCGCGGCGGGAAGTACCCCTTATACCAGCCCATAAAATGATAATGGCTGATTAAAATGCCGGTTGCGGAATAGCGGGTCATAAGAATTATCTCAAAAGAAAATTAAATTAATCTGTACAATAAATGGGTTTTTGTACAGGCTTTATTCCGAAGCTGTTGCTTATGATAGATAAAAATTCTTTTATAAGCGGAGCGGAAGACTTTTTTATTGTTTTTGTTCTGCTGCAATTATCTGTTTATGTTTGTGATTATCCGCAAAGGCAACCACGCTTAATGAGTAAACCGTATTTTAGAATGATATATGAGGAAAACAATATGACGAATCATCGGGGCGGGGCAGGTAATTTTGCAGAAAATCCACAGCGTGCGGCGGAAGCGGGAAGTAAAGGCGGGAAGGCCAGCAGTGGAAATTTCAAAAATAACCCTGAGAGGGCGGTTGAGGCCGGTCGCAAAGGCGGCTCAGTCAGCCGAAGGGGTAAGGCGCAGGAAGACCGTGTTTAAATTGATGAATAGCGTCAGGTTCAATTGAAAGGTGCTCTGTCCGAAACCCTGTGCCTGCTTTTTTATTGTCTGCCTGCGTAAGTTAAAGCTATTCAGTGGCAGAACAACATTCTGACTGCTTTCTTAAAATCAGTGGTCCACTTTATGGACCATTACCTTTTTTATTTCACGTCGATGCTGAAGAGCGTTATCTGCCATCGGTCTCTTCGTGATAATCAGGAGAATATAATGAAAAAGAATTACTCCCTCAAAGGGTTGCTGGCTATATCGGCAGTCGTCACTCTGTTCAGCGCTGTCAGCGTGCAGGCCCAGACTGAGACGAGCGCCCCGCAGGGCGGGAATGCAGAACAGACCGTTGCCAAAGGTAAGCTCAGCGCGGGCGATGAAAAAGCGCTGAAAGATATGGCGCAGGCCAATATTAATGAAGTTGCCGCAGCCAGAATTGCGCTAAGCAAAACCCAAAGCGCTGACGTCAAAACCTTTGCTCAGAAAATGGTCGATGATCACAGTAGCGCCCTGACCAAAGTTAAGGCGGTTGCGCAACAAAAAGGCGTGACGCTGCCTGCTGAGCCGGATGCTAAACACAAGGCCATGGCCGATAAACTGGAAAAGCAGAGCGGTGGCGCATTTGACAAAATGTATATGGAAAACGCAGGCGTAATGGACCATAAGATGGTGCTGTCGACGCTGAAGAGTGATGCCATGAAGATAAAAGATCCGGATGTGAAGGCTCTGGCAGACGAACATACCCCTGTAGTCGAGCAGCATCTGAAGTCTGCCGAACATATGGCGATGTAACCGGATTAACCGGTTAATGCGTAATGAAGCCGTCCGGTGAACACCGTGTTGCTGACCGGACGCCTTTTTCAGTGCTGGCTGGAGATATCGACTGAGTGCCATCTTTCTGCATGCTGAAGTCTCTCCAGAGAGGTCTTTATAGTGGGTCGGACTGACTCCACAGGTGAGCAGAAGGCCACTATGACTAACTTTGCCTGCTGAGGCCTGCCAGCCCTGGCGTTGATCCTTAAAGCGTCCTATAGCCAGGCTTTAAGCGCTATTTAAGGCCCAGCTTGCGGGCCAGTCGATGGAGATTTCCAGGATCCAGTTCAAGCTGACGCGCGACTCTGGCCCAGACCTTTCCATTACTTTCATAAACCTGACTGATGTAATCCTTTTGAAATTCACGGGTAGCTTCGCTGAGACTCATTGTGGGCAGCGTAAAGGCGGCTTCTATATGCTCTGACGCTGCTGGCTGCGGCTTTGCAAAACTGAAATGCTGAGGAAGTAACGTGATTTCACCATTACGTGACCCGGCCTGAGCAATAACTACAGCCCGATAAACGGCATGCTCCAGTTCACGAACATTGCCCGGCCAGTCCGATGCGTTCAGAAGATGGGTCGCTGCCGGACTCAGTGCTACGCCTGACAGCCCGAATTTCATCCGACACTGTTCGCAGAAGAAACCAGCAAGTTTAACGATATCGTCGCGGCGCTCATTTAGCGACGGTACATACAGCGGGAAAACGCTAAGTCGGTGAAACAAATCTGCTCTGAACCGGCCATCCAGGACTGCTTTACGCATATCCATGTTGGTCGCAGCAATAATCCGTACATTAACAGTCAGCGCCTTGTCCTCTCCAACCCGCTGTAAATCCCCGTACTGAAGAACACGCAGCAATTTGGCCTGCAGTGAAAGTGGCAGTTCTCCAATTTCATCCAGAAATAACGTGCCTTTATCAGCCAGCTCAAACTTACCTGGACGATCGTGGATCGCGCCGGTAAATGCCCCTTTTACATGTCCAAACAGCTCACTTTCGGCGACGGTTTCTGGCAGTGCGGCGCAATTAAGATAGATCAGCGGTCGCGCCGCGCGCTGAGAATGCCGGTGAATAGCCTGCGCGACCCGTTCTTTGCCGGTTCCGGTTTCGCCCATGATTAACACGCTGAGGTCAGAGGGGGCGACAACGGCAATCTCTTTTTTCAGGTGCAGCATCGAAGCCGACTCACCAATAATCTGCATCTCCTGTTCTTCTTCAGGCCGGACTGGCTGAGGGGTAAAAGAGAATGCAGGTTTTTCCAGCTGCTCCATCAGCAGGGCATTATTCAGTGCTCCTGCTGTCAGGCTTGCCAGTACACGCAGTTCTTCATCACTGAAATTATCAAACTGTGTAGCGCTGATGCCGTCGAGGGTCAGCGCGCCAATCAGTCGCTGTCCTGAAAAAAGTGGCATACCAACACAGGCGTGGACATGTAATTCACCCTGTTCAGGGATAAGACCGTCGTAGGGGTCAGGTAGCGTGCTGTCAGCCGGGAAGCGCACTACATCACCGGCCCGGGCAATAGCTTCAAGCCTGGGATGAGCATCGAGTCTGAAGCGTCGACCCATTACGTCAGGTGCCAGACCTGCGGTGGCCAGTGGTCTGAACTGCTGATTTTCATAGCGCAACAGCGCTGTGGCATCGCAGTGAAGCGCGCTGTGAATACTCTTAATCATCTGGCTGAAACGCGCGCGGCCGCTCACACCCTTCTGAATATCCACAGCCAGTCCAGCCAGCGTTTCAACAGATAAAGCCATATCGTCACCTGCACAATGATTGTCTTAATAACAATTTTACACCTGGTCATAAAAACAATAACAGCTCCCGCTGATGAGAAATATCAGCGGGTTAGAAAAGGGCACAAAGCTTGCTCTGCGTCATACAAAGATCATTATTAAGGCGCAGAACATGTCAGCACTGAAAACATCATAGATGTTCACCTCTGAACAATTGTCAAAGGCTGCCAGTGCATTGCGCCGCATGACATTTGGAGCCTGAATGGAGCGGTAATTCCCTGCCTGCAGAGCACTCCGGACAGGCTGCATCATGAATCTGTGTATGAGGGCCGAAAGGCCTGGGTGGATTCAGATATTCCCTGCACACCGATGTCACTGATTGGCACCGGAGCACTGCTGCTCCAGCAGCTTAATGCTTACAGGGAGTCATACGATGGACCATAAAGATGAGGTAAACAGGACGGTTGAGATTAACCCACGACACCTGCTTCAACTTTGATTTTTTGGCATTAACCGTAAGGGATTTGAGCAATACATGCATCTTCCGGCCGGAGCAAAAAATTAATTTTCAACAGACCCGCTACGGCGGTTTTTTATTGTCCTCCGTATTGTCATTAAAACAATGCATTGTGAATTAAACAGTATTTTTGCATGTCATTATAACAATCATTCAATCTAAAGCATTTATAAAACAGCCAGTTAAAAACTGGCATGGCAGATGCATTGTGATAAAAGGAATATCACTTACACGGCGAGAATTTCAGATGAATATCCATGTCAAAAATAATATTTTCTGGGTTGGTAAACGTGACTGGGAAGTGGAGCATTTTCACGGTAAAGAGTACAAAATGCAGCGCGGCACCAGCTATAACAGCTATCTGATTCGTGAAGAAAAGACCATCCTGATCGATACGGTTGATCTCAGATTTCGGTCTGATTTTGTGAAGAACCTGGCTGAAGAAATCGAACTGAATAAAATTGATGCTATCGTCATTAACCATGCCGAAGAAGATCACAGTGGCGCGCTGGCCGAATTACTGGCGCTGATACCCGGAACCCCTGTCTACTGTACGGCAAACGGTGTCGATTCGATCACCGGTCACCATCACCATCCCGAGTGGAATTTTAACGTTGTCAAAACGGGTGACTCTCTGGATATCGGCAACGGCAAAAAGCTCATCTTCATTGAAACACCCATGCTGCACTGGCCCGACAGCATGATGACCTATCTGACGGAAGATGCAGTGTTATTCAGCAACGATGCTTTTGGTCAGCATTATTGTGATGAGCATTTATTCAACGATGAAGTTGACCAGAACGAATTATTCGATCAGTGCCAGCGCTACTTCTCTAACATCCTGACCCCGTTTGCCAGACTGGTCACCGCGAAAATCAATGAGATTTTAGGTTTCGGTCTGCCGGTCAGCATGATCGCAACGTCTCATGGTGTCGTCTGGCGCGATAACCCGGTGCAGATTATTGAGCTGTACCTTAAATGGGCTGCCGATTATCAGGAAGATCGTATCACACTGTTTTACGATGCCATGTCAGGTAACACCCGCATGATGGCCGATGCAATTGCAGAAGGCATCCGCGAAACCGATCCGCGGGTCGCGGTTAAGGTTTATAACGCGTCCTCCCATGACAAAAATGAAATCATTACCTCCTGCTTTCGCTCAAAAGGGATTCTGGTGGGTTCTTCGACCATGAATAATGTCATGATGCCGAAAATTGCCGGCATGCTGGAGGAGATGACCGGTTTAAAATTTCGCAATAAACGCGCGTCAGCGTTTGGCTCATATGGCTGGACTGGCGGGGCAGTGGATCGGGTTGCAACACGACTGCAGGATGCCGGTTTCGATATGACCATTGCGCTTAAAGCTAAATGGCGGCCTGATCTGTCAGCGCTGGAAGCGTGTCGGGAACATGGCCGGAAAATCGCGCGTGAATGGGCGCTCTCGCCGCTACCAGCTTCTATCCCTGAGTCAGCGACCGGCGTCACAGTCGTGACGGCTGCATCGGTCAACCACGAAGGTGAAGCGATGACAGAGGCGGGCAAATGCAGCTCGCAGAGAATGATCTGCACCGTCTGTCAGTGGGTGTATGACCCGGCTGAAGGTGAACCTGATCAGGGCGTCGAGCCCGGCACGCCATGGGAAGAGGTGCCGGACGATTTTTTATGTCCGGGATGCGCGCTGGGTAAATCTGTCTTTGATCCTGTTGAGGGCTGAACCGATGAGTGAAGATATTGTGATTATCGGCTCCGGTTTCGCGGCCAGACAGCTGGTTAAACACCTTCGTCAGCAGGATAAGAAGGTAACTGTCCGGGTGATTGCGGCAGACAGCTGCGATGAGTACAACAAGCCTGAGCTCAGCCATGTGATCAGCATGCGATGTGCGCCCGATGATTTAACGCGTCAGACGGCTGCAGAGTGGGCCGAAAGTCAGAACATCATAGTGCATCCTTTCACCACCGTCAGTGACATCGACACGGAGTCGCGCAGGATAAAGAGCAGTGCAGGTGAGTTTCCTTATGGAAAGCTGGTACTGGCCACTGGCGCCAGTCCGATTGTTCCGGCAGTGCAGGGTGCTGATCTGCTCTGCACGCTCAACAGCCAGCAGGAATATCGTCAATGTGCCACCAGGCTGATGAGGGCAACCCGTGTACTGATTATCGGTGGCGGGCTGATCGGCACCGAACTGGCGATGGATCTGAATCGCGCCGGTAAACAGGTGACGATTACTGACCGCTCTGCTGGCCTTCTTTCTGCCTTATTACCCTCTGAGATCAGTGGCCGTCTGCAGAGCCGATTAATGCACAACGGCGTTCAGATGAAGTTTCTGACCGAAGTGACGGCAGTTGCCCGGGAAGCTGACACAGTGGAAGCCACCTTCAGTGACGGGGAGAAAAAGGATTATGACGCGATCGTGTGTGCTATCGGGTTACGTCCGGATACAGGGCTGGCTCATAAAGCCGGTATTGAAGTGCACCAGGGGATTGTGGTTGATCGAACACTCGCCACGTCCGTATCCGGTATTTACGCGCTGGGCGACTGCGCTGAGATAGACGGAAAACGGATGCCTTACCTTCAGCCAGCTACGCTGGCTGCCATCACCCTGGCCCGGGACCTGACCGGACAGACTGCCGAACTGACGTTGCCTCCGATGCTCATCAAAATAAAAACACCGGATATGCCACTTCATCTGGCAGGCGATCCGGCGCATCCGGCTTACAGCTGGCACATGACCTTCTCACCTGCCGGGCTTATGGCGAAAGGGTATGATCCGGAAGGGATTCTCCGCGCCTTTGTGGTCAGTGAAGATCAGATGAAAAGCGCATTCGGTCTGCTGAAGGAATTAAACACGCCAGCAGCCAGTGCGGCTCACCCGTAAGGTCTGCACAGTTCATGCCACATTCCCGCTGCACTGTGCCAAAAGCGCAGCGGGTCAACAGACGGAATATACCTGGCTCAAACCGGCCATTAATCTGCAAACGGATGCCTGTTATGAATAGTTCGCAAAATCCGGAAATTACCCACATTACGCTTCACAACCCCTCTTCCTGTACCTGTGGCCGCATCATCTGGCTGTCCATACACTGTGATTTTTTCAGGATGAATATCGGCACTTGCGAGGGAGATACCCGCATTGATGCCAGAATCGGTTCTGTTTATCGGGGCACCTGGTTTCAGCCTGAAGCGCTGAAAGAAACGGTCAACAATCTGTTCTGGGAAATGTGGAGGGCATGGGAGCCTGAGGAGGGAATAAAAGTGATAACAGGCGTTCAGTCCACTGTATAAATTTTGTCACCCCGCGATATCGGAGGCTGCGACAGGGCTGCTTTTATTAATAAATCAGTGGCGTTATCACGTGACTGGCAAGGCTATTCCGGGTGCGTTCAGTAACGAGGATAAAGAGGTAAGCAATACCGGCTTGCTTGCGATTATTTGATTCATAAATTATTTTTCAGTATCAGGATGGACTGGAAAAATTGCCTTGAAGAAAACACCCGAAAGTTTCACATCATCCGATTTGCATAATTCGCTTGGCCGGACCATGACCCTTTTCCTTATGATTACCGTGTTTGCTGTTGTGGTCATCAATATATTTACGCTATGGGGTTCATGGCAGCACAACCAGAAAGTACGTGAAGATGATGCCCGCAACCTCTCTGTTTCGCTGGCTAAACAGGCAGAAGATGCCTTTTTGCAGGTGGATATCACGCTGGCTGATGCCGTCAGGCAGCTCAGCCTGAACGGACTGGAGTATGCAGCAACGCCCGTCTTCGCCCATCAGCTCAAAGAGCAGCAGGGAAAGCTGCGTCAGCTTCACGGCCTGTTTATTTATGATGCAGAGGGCAGATGGCTGGCTACCTCAGGCAACTATGATCCGGCTAAAGGAAGCAACGCCGATCGTGACTATTTTGTCTGGCACCGCACCCATGAGGATAGCCGGGTACGGATTGGCCGTGTTATCCGTAGCCGATCAACCGGTGACCTTGTTATTCCGGTATCACTGCGTCTTAACGATCCAAAAGGAAACTTTGCCGGGGTAGCGCTGGCGACGGTCAGAGTAGACTATTTCCGGCAGTTCTACAGCTATTATACGCTGGGTGAACGCGATGTTCTGGGGCTGATTCTGGCTGATACATCCGTGCTGTACATCCGGCCTTTTCCTGATACAGCCATAAACCACAGTCTGTCCTCAAGTCCATTGTTCACAACTGTCCTGAAAACATCCTCTAGCGGCAGTGCAACGTGGCGTTCTGCACTGGATGGGGTGGAGCGGGTGTATGGTTACGCCCGTCTTGAGCAGTATCCGCTTATTGTCACTGCAGGATATGACCTCGGTAAGATCCATGAAGACTGGTTCGCAGCCAATATCATCGACGTCCTGCTGAATCTGATCCTGCTGGTCATGATTTCAGGTATGGGGATGGTTGTTCTCAGGCAGGTGAGAAAGAACGTAAAAAATCAGCTGGAATTAACACAAATCCGGGATGAACTGACCACAATCAATCATACGCTGCAGTCTCTGGCTCTGATTGACGGGCTTACCGGACTGGCAAATCGCCGCCAGTTTGACGCAATGCTTGACCAGATCCTGAAGCGCTCTCAGAAATCAGGTGAACCTGTGTCACTCATCATGATTGATATCGACTTTTTCAAGCGTTACAACGATACCTACGGGCATGTGGCGGGCGATAACTGCCTGCAGCGTGTCAGTACCATTCTGAAAGAAATGACGCAGCGGCAGGATGCCGTGGTCGCGCGCTATGGCGGAGAAGAATTTGCCATTATTTTGCCTTTTACAGGGAAAAATGACGCGAAAAAGGTGGCAGAACGCGCAGTTAACGCCGTCCTGGCGGCCAGGATACCTCATGAAAGCTCTGGCCTTCCGGAACATGTCGTGACCCTCAGCGCCGGATACAGTAGCCTGATTTCAGACGGACAGCCGGATGAGGCTAAACGACTCAGGCAACAGGCCGATAAAGCACTTTACGAAGCAAAAAATAAAGGTCGTAACCGTGCTCATTTCCAGGTCTGATAGTGAGGCAGAACGCTTCTAAACCATTGTTTATCCGAAAGTCCGGTCAGACCTGAATTGAGAAGAGTTACAGGGTGGCTATTCGTCTGTACGCTGGCTCTGTTCCCGACGATACCCGTGATAGTCTTCATCGCATTGAACAGAACGCAGTGCTGGCTACAACAGGTTGATCTTTACACCAAATGCATAAGCCATTGAGGCTTTTGAGTTTTGGCTTACGGGCTGCAAGAGATGCGGCAAGATGCGCTTCTTCACGCTCCTGAGCCTGATCGACTTCATCCATAAATATTCTTAATTTCATCGAATTTTAACTAATCAGACGCAACTCAATCACTGCAGAGAAATTCATTGTATCCACAGATGCGCCAATCGTGAGTGCGGGTAAACAGAATTAAGTAATATCTTGTTGTTTTAAAAGTAATTAATTCTGATTTCCTGAGCGACACGGCAAAGTATAGTTGGAAGCCCTGTTTTACAACAGGCTCAGGCAGAACAGGATATGAGCTTTACTGACTCACTGTCTGACGGGGCGGGTCTCTGCCAGTTTGAAGCATGGCTGCATTAGGCATAATATAAACGTAATAATGGCAGTAAGAGGGTCGTTAAATTTTAATCCATCGCATAGTGCATAAAAGTATGCCCCTCTAAAATGTTAATCTGTAAGTTACTGATGGTAAAAGAACATCGACATAAAACAACTTATTTACCTGTGTAACCTGGAGCGGGAACGTCATTTCGGGCGGGCCGCGGAAGCCAGTTTTGTCACACAACCCACACTCTCTATGCGCCTGAAAAATCTTGAGCGCGAGCTGGGCCTGCCGCTGATTAACCGCAGCAATAACTTTGCCGGATTTACGCCAGAGGGCGATCGGGTACTGGCGTGGGCACGGGAAATTGTTTCGGTTTATCAGGGGCTGAAGCTGGAAGTCGAATCGCTGAAACACGGGGTGAACGGTACGCTACGGGTTGGCGTGGTGCCGCAGTGCAGCGTGGCACTGCCGCTGCTGCTGAAAGCGGTGCAGGCGCGTTATCCTCAGCTCGATTACCGCATTGCGGTACTCAGTGCTGACCAGCTGCTGGAAGCGTTAAACAGCCACACCGTGGATGTCGGCATCGGCTTTTTTGAGATGGCGACGCTGCGGGAGCTTCATTTTCAGACCGAGATGCTGGCCGATCGGGGCGTTGAAGCCGTATTCCATCCCGACCATTTCCCGGCGCTGGTGGGAGAAACTCCGCTGACGCTGGACGAGCTGGCACAGCAGCCGCTCTGCCTGGCGGAGCCGACGCGCTATTTCCGTCGCTATCTTGATATGGCCTTTCGCGAGGCGGCGCTGGTGCCGCGGGTTATCGTGGAGAGCGCCTCTATCATGCAGCTGATGCAGTGTGCTCAGGTCGGTCTGGGACTGCTGGTGTCGCCGGTCGGTCACCTGCTTCCCGCTTCATTACAGGGGTTGCAGCAGCGCGCCATTACGCTGCCGCCGATGGCGCGGCAGGCGGCGCTGGTCATCGCCGAACCTGGCCGTGCTACTCCGCTGGCTCAGCACTTTTTTGATGAGGCGCGTGGTCTGCTGCCGGTTTAGTGCGACTACTGCGCTTCGCCCAGTGCGTAAAACAGGCGACTGTTCCAGTTTCCTATCGCGACAAGCTGAATCAGCGCGAACAGCGCGTCAGGCTCCCAGCCCGCCTCCATCAGCGGTTGCAGGTGAGCCGCGCTGAATCGCTCAGGTGAGCGGGTCAGCTGCGCTGCCAGCGCAATAATCTGCTGCTCTTCACCTTGAGATACCCCGTCCACACCGTCAATTAAAACGTCATTCCCGGCCAGCAGCCGGAACGCCCAGCGACTGCCCAGAATACGGGAGGCGGTTGCCTCTGCCAGGGTGTCTTTCTGCGAGAGATGCTGACGCAACTGCGCCCAGCCATAGAGCACTGACGGGTCGTGAGCCAGCAGCCATACCGCATCCTGCATGCCGGGCAAAGACTGACAGCGGGTAACGGCAGCGAGCTGCTCAGCACTGGCATACCGCAACTCCAGCGGCTTCAGCACCGGCTGCCAGCGGGCAGGCTCATCAAATCCTGTAGCCTCCGCATCGGGCGGTGCGGTGCTGCCCGGCAGCCAGCGTACCGGCTGGGCCTGCAGCGCCTGTAATCCAGCGACAACGCGCGCCTGATAACTGACAAAGCCGATCACCTGATTCAGCGTCACAATATCGGGTTCGGTCAGGCCGACGGCATCCAGAGCGGTGATCGCACTGGCGTTAATCAGCTCAGGCTGCATCGCCAGCAGGCGCGCATACTGCGTAATCTGGGTCAGGCGGTTATTACTCTCGCGCGATGAGTCAGGGCCGGGCAGCGGATTCAGGCGGGCAGAGTAGTGATTACACAACCGTTGCACGCCCGCGACCTGCGCCACGGTCAGCGCGGTGCTGAGGCGGTCGTAGAGCGTTAAGGTGTGCGTCAGCGAGGTGACAACGCGATCGGGAAACAGCAGCTGTGCCAGATCGCGCGCTGCCAGCAGGGCCGGCTGATTCGTGCGCAGCAATGACTGCACCACGGCGTTATCGGCATAGCAGCCCAGCAGGAAACGATCGTCGATATGGGCGGCCTCTGGCACCAGCGGTGCGGCCTGAGCGGTACGTGGACTGGTCTGGCTCTCGTAAAACCAGTGGTTATGGCCCGGATAGCGGCGTTGTTCCATGATCAATCCTTTTGCAGATTCAGGTTCGGCATGCAGGCGGCACAATCTGAAAATGTGCATAAACCGAAGGGCAGGCTTATCGTCGCTGATGGGCAGTCCGGGGCAAAAGAATGATCGGTGATAATTAATAGCGTTACGGTATAACGGCAGCGAAATCAGGCGGGAAGGGTAAGGCAGGCGTAATGAGAAGGGCGAGCCAGGCTCGCCCTTGCAGAACTTATTTCAGTTCCAGTTCGTTCATTGCGGCGATGCTGAAGCCGCCATCAACGTGTACCACTTCACCAGTGATGCCGCCAGCCAGATCAGAGCAGAGGAATGCTGCTGAGTTGCCGACATCTTCGATGGTAACGGTACGGCGAATCGGGGTAACCGCTTCGCAATGTGCCAGCATCTTACGGAAATCTTTGATGCCTGATGCGGCCAGGGTACGGATTGGACCGGCAGAAACGGCGTTAACACGCACGCCTTCAGGGCCCATCGCGTTTGCCATGTAACGCACGTTAGCTTCCAGCGACGCTTTCGCCAGACCCATCACGTTGTAGTTCGGGATTGCGCGCTCAGCACCCAGGTAAGAGAGGGTCAGCAGCGCAGAATTTGGATTCAGCATCTCGCGGCACTCTTTGGCCATCGCGACGAAGCTGTAGGCACTGATGTCATGCGCGATTTTAAAGCCTTCACGGGTAACGGCGTTCACGTAATCGCCAACCAGCTGATCGCCTGGGGCGAAACCGATAGAGTGAACGAAACCGTCAAATTTCGGCCAGGTTTTTGCCAGTTCAGTGAACAGCGATTTGATGCTCTCATCTTCGGCTACGTCACATGGCAGCACGATGTCTGAACCCAAATCTTTAGCAAACTCTTCCACACGACCTTTTAACTTGTCGTTCTGGTAGGTGAAAGCCAGTTCTGCGCCCTGTTTGTGCATCGCCTGTGCAATACCGTAGGCGATGGAAAGTTTACTGGCAACGCCAGTAATCAGAATGCGCTTACCGGAAAGAAAACCCATAGCTGTAATCCTTATGGTCATTGTAGTTGGCGGCCGCATGATTAATAAGTAAGCGACCGACGTTAATCGACGTGCGGATTCTAGCACGTCTCTCATAAATCAGGTAAATCGGCCCGCAATTTCCGCGATATGCAGCAAAAATCAGCGCTCACGCCGCCAGGCTTCGGCACTCAGTGCTTCGCCAAAATGGCTGCTGATCAGCCGTCGGGTCAGATCGTGCAGCGGGGAGGCCAGCACATCAGCCGTGCCGCCGCGCTCGACCACTTCGCCCTGGTGCATCACCAGCACTTTATCGCTGATATGCTTCATCATGCCCAGATGCTGAGTGACATAAATGTATGCGATTCCGTGTTTCTCCTGCAGTTCCAGCATCAGATTCACCAGCTGGGAACGCATGGTCATATCCAGTGAGGCCAGCGCTTCATCGGCCACAATCACTTTGGGTTGCAGGATCAATGCACGCGCCAGACCCAGACGCTGTTTCTGACCGGGTGCCAGCATGTGCGGATAATAGCCGGCGTGATCGCGCAGTAAGCCCACCTGACGCAGGGTGGCGATAATACGTTTCTCGCGCGCTTCTGCATCCAGTTCGGTATTGAGTCGCAGCGGGAACTCCAGGATTTGACTGATACGCTGTCGCGGGTTCAGTGAGGTTGAGGGATCCTGAAAAATCATGCGGATGCGCTGGCTGCGATAGCCGTAATCGCCAAAGGTCAGCGGGTGGTCGTCAATCAGAATCTCACCTTCGGTGGGCGCGATCATGCCGCTGAGCATCTTCGCCAGCGTGGACTTGCCGGAACCATTTTCACCGATAATCGCCAGCGTCTGTTTTTCGCGCAGGGTAAAGCTGACCGACTTCACCGCTTCAACGTGCTGACGCCGGAACAGCCCGGTGCGATAGCGAAAGATTTTACTCAGGTTGCGCACTTCCAGCAGGGTCTCCATGCTACTGGCCCTCCATATTCAGCGGGAAATGACAGGCGTAAAGATGTGTCTTACTGCCGGTGAGGCGCGGCGTTTCAACACATTTGCGCTGCGCGTAAGGGCAGCGAGGACCAAGACGGCAGCCAATCGGCAGGCTCTCCAGCGACGGGATGGCACCTGACAGCGTATTGAGACGGCTTTTGTGCGGCAGCGCGCTGCCAAAGTCGGGCATCGCCCGAATCAGCGCCTGCGTATAAGGATGATGCGGCGTACTCATCAAATCTTCGCTCTGAGCGGTTTCCACCGTCTGACCGCAGTACATCACGTTAATGCGGTCCGCCCACTGACTCATGGTGCGCAGGTCGTGGCTGATCAGCAGAATAGTGGTGTTGTTATTCTGGTTCAGACGGCTCAGCAGGCGGAATATCTGCGCCTGCGTCGTGGGTTCCATAGCATTAGTCGGTTCATCGGCAATCAGCAGACGCGGCTGATTAGCCAGCGCAATGGCGATCATCACTTTCTGGCATTCGCCTTCGGTCAGTTCGTAGGGGAAGCTGCGCATGATGTCTTTATGATCTTTGATGCCGACGCGATGCAGCAGTTCGATAGCGCGGGTTTTGCGCCAGAACCAGAAGCGTTTAAACCAGGGACCTTTATACGTCCAGCGTGGGATCACCTGCATCAGCTGACGGCCAATGCTCTCAGAGGGATCAAGACAGGATTGCGGCTCCTGAAAAATCATCGAGACGTTATGTCCGATAATGCGACGGCGCTCGCGCGTGGAGAGGCGCAGCAGGTCCACATCATCAAACACCATGCGATCGGCGGTCACGCGCCAGTTATCATTGGTCACGCCGCAGATTGCTTTGGCGACCAGACTTTTACCGGAGCCGGATTCACCAACCAGACCCCGGATTTCACCTTCGCCCAGCGTCAGATTGACGCGGTCGACCGCTTTGACCGGCCCGTCAGCGGTCATAAATTCAATGGTCAGATTACGGATATCAAGTAACGGCATTTATTCCACTCCCGCTTCGACGGCGCGACGGATGCCGTCACCGAGCAGGTTAACAATTAATACGCTGACCATCAGCGCCACACCGGGCAGCATTACGGTCCAGGGCGCAACGTAGATCAGCTCCAGCGAATCGCCCAGCATTGCCCCCCATTCCGGCGAAGGCAATTGCGCGCCGAGGTCAAGAAAGCCGAGTGCGGCAATATCCAGAATCGCCATCGACAGCGCGCGGGTAATTTCGGTAATCAGCAACGGTAAAATGTTTGGCAATATAGCGTAACGCAGAATATTACGGCCACGGGCACCGTCCAGGCGCGCAGCAACCACATACTCTTTTTCCAGCTCATCATGCACGGCACTGTAAATTTCGCGCACCAGGCGTGGCATCAGCGCCAGCCAGACCGCCAGCAGCGCATGCTCAAGACGCGGCCCGAGAAACGCCACCACGATAATCGCCAGCAACAGCGACGGAAGAGAGAGCAGGGTGTCCAGCACGTGGTTCATCACCGCCGAGCGAATACCGTGCGTCATGCCCGCCAGCACGCCCAGCACCAGCGCGCCAAGCGTAGCGAATAGCGTCACAAGAATCGCGGAACCCACCGTCGGGCCGGCACCGCTCAGCAGGCGACTCAGTACGTCACGACCCAGATCGTCGGTGCCGAGGAAAAACGAGACATCGCCGTAGCGCGACCATGACGGCGGCAGCAACTGATATCCCAGGAACTGCTGGTCGATACCATAAGGTGCCATCAATCCGCCAAACAGGCAGAGCAGCAGCAGTGCGCCAAAGCCATACAGGCCGACCATCGAAATCGGGTTGCCATAGAAATGATGCCAGCTCTGACGAAACGCGCTGGGCAGGCGTTTTTCGGCGTAGATATTATCGGAGGGCATACCATTCCTTATGTTTCAGCGGATTCATGGCCGCACCAATCACGTCAGAAATCACATTCACCAGAATCACCAGCCCGCCAATCACCATCACACCGGCTGAGATCGCCGCATAATCCTGCTGACGAATCGCGTTGATCAGCCAGCGGCCCAGACCGGGCCAGTTAAAGACCATTTCAGTGATCATCGCCAGCGTCAGCATGGTGGAGAACTGCAGGCCCAGACGCGGGATGACGGGCGGTAACGCGTTGTGCAACACATGGCGGCGGATCACCGTAAAGCGCGAAAGACCGCGCGTGGCCGCTGCTTTGACATAGTTTTTATCCATCACGTCGCTGGTGCTGTTGCGCAGCAGCCGGATCACTTCTGTGGTCGGCGCCATCGCCAGCACCAGCACCGGCAGAATCAGGTGGGACAGGGCGCTGATAATCATCTCATGCCGCCAGGGTGAAGGACTCAGCCAGGCGTCAATCAGCGCAAAGCCGGAGATATTCTGCACCGGATAGAGCAGATCGTGACGTCCCGATACCGGCAGCCAGCCCAAGGTCAGCGAGAAGAACAGCGTCAGCAGCAGTGCCAGCCAGAAGATGGGTGCAGAGAAGCCGACCAGTGCCAGCGCACTGATGGTTTTATCCTGCCATTTATTGCGCATCACACCGGCGCAAATCCCCAGCGGGATACCGACCAGCAGCGCAAACAGAAACGCCAGAATACAGAGCTCCATAGTAGCCGGAAACACCTCGCGCAGCTGCAACCCAATCTCCTGACCGTTGGTGCTGGAGACACCGAAATCAAACTGCAGCATCCCTTTGAACCAGAACCACAAGGCATCGGAGAGCGCAGCGCCTTCCAGCGGGGCGTTAGGGGTAAAGTAGCTCAGGCTGAAGCTGACCAGCGACAGCAGGAACAGGGTAATGAGCAGCAGCAGCAGGCGGCGCAAAATATAGATAATCACTTACTTACCCTCATCAGCTTCACGATAAACCCCGGCAAACGAGGCGTTGCCAAACGGACTCAGTACCAGCCCTTTGATGTCATGACGAAATGCCTGCAGTCGCAGAGAGGAGGCCAGCGGCAGCACCGGTAACTCCTGCGCCAGAATCTGCTGCGCTTTGTCATAACTGTCGATGCGGCCAGAGAGTTGTTGTGATAGCAGAGCATTCTGCAGCGTTTCGTCAAAGGCCGGAGAGCACCAGTGCGCGTAATTGGTCTGCGAGCGAATCGCCGCACAGCTGAGCAGCGGACGGAAGAAACTGTCCGGATCGTTACTGTCGGTGGCCCAGCCTGACAGCGTCAGATCATGATTCATCGCCATCAGCTGCGCCTCCTGAAAACGTCCCTCGACCGGCACAATTGTCAGCCGTACGCCAACCTGCGCCAGATCCGCCTGTAACAGTTCGGCGGTTTTCAGCGGGCTGGGATTCCACGACTGCGAGGCGGCAGGAACCACCAGCCGCAGATGAAGATCACTGATGCCGAGTGCAGCCAGCGCTGCGCGGGACTTCTCAGGATCGTAGCTGGTAATACGTGCATCATTGTCATAAGCCCAGGACGCGCGCGGTAATATCGAAGCGGCCGTTTCGGCAGTGCCGTAATAGATCGACTCCATCAACCGCTCATTGTTGATAGCCAGCGCCAGGGCATGCCGGACTTCAGGCCGATCGAGCGGCGGTTTACGGGTATTAAAAGCCAGATAGGCGATGTTCATACCGGGACGCAGCGTCATCCGCAGGCGCGGGTCATCGCGCAGGATGCTGAGCTGACTTGCAGCGGGATAGGCCAGTACATCGCATTCACCGGTTAATAGTTTAGAGAGGCGACCGGTTCCGCCGGAGCCAAGATCGATCACAGCCTGTTGCAGACGCGGCACCCCACGCCAGTAGTGAGGATTTCGCGCCAGACGGATGTACTGACCGGTGCGATATTCACTAAGCTGATAAGGACCAGTGCCCACTGGCTGACGATCCATCTCTTCCTGACGGCCCTGAGCGGTGAGCTGGTCGGCATACTCTTTCGACAGTACCGGCGCATAGTGGGTCGCCATATGCCACAGGAACGATGCATCCGGGCTGTTAAGCCTGAACTCAACCGTCCTGTTGTCGATCTTCTTCACGCTTTGTACGGAATCGGCAAATTGCAGACTATCAAAGTAGGGGTAGTTACCACCGTTGACGTTATGCCAGGGGTGATGACGGTCAAACATCCTTGCGAAGCTGAATACCACATCGTCGGCGTTCAGCGGCCGGGTCGGGCGGAACTGATTAGTCTGCTGAAACTGGACGCCACTGCGCAGATGAAAACGATACGTCGCACCGTTATCGCGTACTTCCCAGCTCGACGCCAGATCGGGCTTAAGACGATAGGTGTAGGGATCGACATCCAGTAAGCGATCATACAATTGTGCCGCCAGCGTATCGACAGTCAGCCCGCTGCTGGCCATCTGAGGATTAAAGGTGTTCAGCGTGCCGCTGACGCAATAGACAAAGCCGGTCTGACGAATATCACCTGCAGGCGCTGACCACGCAGGGGCACTCAACGCGCTGAGGCTGAGCAACAGCGAACATAGTAGTTTTGACATAGAACTCAACGATTTTGAGGCATTAACCAAAGTGTATCGCAAAGCAGGCATAGTCCCAAAACCTGCAACCGCTGCCAGCCTGATTTTCTTCATCGCAACGCATAATGCGCGCACAGAGGGTGTGGTAATGAGAAAAATTCTCAATAACTGCTTTACAGATGATAATAAGAATGATTATTATTAACATGCACTTCGACGGTGGCTCTGCCGAAGAAGAGCACGACATTGCTCACATTGCTTCCAGTATTATTGCCCGCCTTTATGGCGGGCTTTTTTTGTCATTTGGGGTGGAAGGGGCAGAGAGGGAGGGGGGAGGCATTCACTATAAGAGCAGGCTGTCTCAAAAGGGAGCGGCGGTGAGGAACACCGGAACCGAATAAAGAACATCGTCAATACGAATGCCAGGCGAACTGTGAAATGCAAAAATCTCTCCTTTAACCCTTAGATAGACCGCCTTGTCCTGAACCCGTTTAAAAGCGTTACCATCAGAGGTAATCAGGAAAGGTTGCAGGTTGTCGGTTAGGTTTTCTTTAAAAGACTCATCGTTTCTGGATGCATCATAAAGATAAAAACGATAAGAGAAGTCTGTTGTGGCCCCCGCACTGGCTTCAGTGATGTAAAGATTAATCCGGTTACTTATGTTTACTTTTTTAATAATCGACTGTTTCAGCGGTGACAATTTAGAGAGTTGCCAGCCTGTAAAGACAAATATTATCAGCATCAACACCAGTAGCAGTGAACGCTTTTTAAAAACCGGAACGTTTTGCATAGTCGATACCTGCTCTTATCCAATATTGATCATCAGGATCATCGCCAAAAGGAGATGCCCCATACCAGTAATTAAATTCCTCTTTACTGGTTCCGGCCCTGCTTTGCGCCCAACCCGCAGCGCGAAGTAAAACCGCTTCTCTTATTCCAGCGGCATGACCCACAGCACCATAATGAAAGTTACCAAAATGCTCATATTGAGTTCCATGCTGGAATTTGTAATCCCAGGGACCATGTCCTTTAACCTGGTTATAAAACCAGATATATGTAAGGGCTGACGGTCCTCTGTGAAAACGTGCAATCATCATATTGTTTATTAAAGCAACTCTAGCTGGTGTAAAAGATACAATATCATAAGGCGGGGCTGGGGACGCTGCCAGAGCAGGATATCTCATGATTTATGCCTTATCATTCCAGCTATCTGAAAAAATAATGTTACCATCGCAATGCTTCCAGGTTATTTTCTCGTAAGCAAAATCAACGCATTCCAGATGATTATGGTTTTCTTTTTTCGGGATCATTTGTGTCATGCATTATGGGTGAAATACCGACAACCCTGACATTTTCAAGTAATATATTGAAATATTCTTCTTCCTGACCTGCATGGTTGATATTATACCATTTTAACTCGGCGGACATTAATGTCTTCCCTGTAGCTACAGCTTTATACAGATAGGGCGAAGATGAGTCGAACTCTTTTTGAACGATAATGGGTGCATGTTTTCTTGTGCCTGTTGGCTTGCCTGTCATTGAATCAGTGGGCAGTCTTAAATTATGACAAAAACCAGTTACTTCAACGCTACCTTCCCTATCTTTAACATCTACCGAACCTTTGATGGTCGCACCACCATCATCTTTTACCCAGAGGTAAGCTGGGATAGCCATAGTAAAATCCTTTCAAATGTGAAGTAATTTCCCTTTCGCGCTGGTATTTAATGCCGGATTTAAATATTTCTCAAATGCATATTTGAAAAATAGATCGTATGACGATTAAGATCAAGTTTTACTGAGTGCTTATGTATTGTTCAGCGCTTTGACATGCCACTATTGTGTGATGGGAGAGAGATTGAATTAATCAATTTATATCAATCTACTTCAAGCGTTACTTTAATCATTAACTTTTCTCTCTTCATGTTTGAGTCATTATTTTTTATTTTATGCAGACGCTAATCCAAAAGGTTGGAGATACTCTTCATTCAATTATTAAATGAGTTAATGTCAGCTGTCGCTCCATGTATCTGATATGGGAAAAATGTAATGCTGTGCTTAACATTTGCAGAAACGCAGTTATCATAAGCCTAACCTCCGGCCATGACATTTCTGACAATGAATAAATTCCAGAACAACGCTCAGGCTTTTCAACATTCATCCTTTCGTTATCTCTTTTTCGGACGTCTTTTCACCGTACTGGGGAATGGTATTGCACCCATAGCGCTGGCTTTTGCGGTGCTGGATATTGGCGGCTCTGCTTCAGATTTAGGCGTGGTGGTTGCGTCCCGATCTCTGTTCAACGTGCTGTTTCTGCTGGTGGGCGGTGTTATTGCCGACCGCTACTCTCGCAGTCGGGTACTGGTTATCTCGGCGGGGGTAGCGGCAGTTTCACAAGCTATCGTTGCCTGGTCTGTGCTTGAGGGTTCAGCCACGGTAATCAGCCTCACCTTGCTGGGTGCCCTGAATGGTGCGGCAGCGGGGATTGCTTTGCCTGCTTCGTCTGCGCTGGTTCCGCAAGTCGTGCCTGCAAAGCACCTGCGTCAGGCTAATGCTTTAATTCAGCTTGGTGTTTATGGTGGCACAATGATAGGGGCGTCAATGGGAGGTGTGATTACCAGCGCTGTCGGGCCGGGTTGGGGACTGGCAATTGATGCCCTGGGCTTTGCCGCTTCTGCGCCCCTTTATTTCTTCATTCGTGTCAGCGCAGAGAAGGCCGGAACCTTGTCCGGCAATATCCTGCAGGATTTAAAAGAGGGGTGGGCGGAATTTGCTGGCCGAAGCTGGATTTGGTCGATAGTCGTCCAGTTCGCTGTTATCAACGTCGCTTTTAATGGCATCGTCGTGGTACTGGGTCCAATGATTGCTGACGCTTCATTCGGACGCACACAGTGGGGGTTAATTGTAGCCGCCCACAGCGCAGGGTTAATCGCTGGTTCTTTACTGGCCATGAAATGGCATCCACGTCGCGATCTCTTTACTGGCGCTATGCTGGCAGGACTTTACGCACTCCCGATATTTATGCTGAGCCAGAATATGCCAGCAGCAGGGCTGATTGTGGGTTTCTTTATTGCTGGCGTTTCATTAGGTCTTTTCGGCGTAATATGGGCCCACTCATTACAGACTTACATTCCAGCGAATAAACTGGCACGCGTGTACGCTTATGATGCGATGGGTTCTTTTATTGCCATTCCCTTTGGACAACTGGTTGCGGGGCCGCTGGCGGCGCAATATGGCATAGAGCGTGTCTTACTGATGTCAGCACTGGCGGTTGTGATTGTTACCGCTGCCGTCGGATGGGTCCCGGCTCTCAGGCAACCTGAAAGAATGGGAACTAAGCCGTACAACACGTGATAGCAACTTTCCTTTATGACAAAGCAACCGGGAATCAGCTTTTCATTTCTCTAAAAGGTAAGGAACCTTGCCCGAAAATCGGCTGCCTCATTGAAATAATTCTTCATGAGGCAGGGTAAGCATTCATCGGCGGGAGCGAATTAAATTTCCGCTTTTATATCGTGTTTCTTCATCATCGCGCGCAGTTGATGGTAAGTAACGCCTAATAATCCGGCGGCACGGCGCTGGTTATAACGAGCCTTGTGCAGGCTGGCATCGACCAGCTCCCGCTCCTGCTGATTCTGCCATTGACGCAGATCGAGCGGCAGGGCAGGCAGGCCGCTGCTCTCTTTCTCCTGACTGGAGCGCGGGAGCACAGCCGGTTCAGAGCGTGAAGTGAACGGATTAATAATGACATTATCCAGCGGCAGCTCGCTGCTGTTGTGACGATAGACGGAGCGCTCAACCACGTTTTTTAGCTCGCGAACATTGCCGGGCCAGTGATAATCAAGCAAGGCTTGCTGCGCTTTAGCTGTAAAGCCGGGAAACAGCAACAGGCCAAGCTCGCGGCACATCTGAATCGCAAAATGCTCAGCCATCACCAGAATATCACTGCGGCGTTCGCGCAGTGGCGGCAACTGCACCACATCAAAGGCAAGGCGATCCAGCAAATCGGCGCGGAATTTGCCTGCCGCTGCCAGGGCGGGCAAATCTTCGTTGGTGGCGCAGACCAGCCGTACGTTAACCTGCAGGGCATGATTGCCGCCCACGCGCTCGAGCTGCCCGTACTCAATTACCCTGAGCAGTTTTTCCTGCACCAGCATTGGTGCGGTTGCCAGCTCATCCAGAAACAACGTGCCACCGTCAGCTCGTTCAAAACGTCCCAGATGGCGCTTCTGTGCGCCGGTAAAGGCGCCGGCTTCATGACCAAACAGCTCAGAGTCGAGCAGATTCTCATTCAGCGCGGCGCAGTTCAGTGAGATAAAGGGTCCCTGCCACCGATCAGAAAGATAGTGCAGCCGGCTGGCGATCAGCTCTTTACCCGTGCCACGCTCGCCAATCACCATCACCGGTTTCTCAAGGGGAGCCAGTTTTGAAACCTGCTCCAGTACCTCCAGAAAATTATTAGACTCACCCAGCAGATTATCATTTGTGCCTGTCATGATGAATTTCGCCACCCCTTAATCATTTTGACTATCTTAAAACATGACGAAAAGGCTGTAAAATTTAAAATTTCATTAAAATCAATTTGTTAAAAAGTTGGCACGCATATTGTATTAATCAGGCAGGACATCACGTTTTAAAACATTCAAAGAGGAACATCATTATGGGTATTTTTTCTCGTTTCGCTGACATCGTAAATGCCAACATTAATTCCCTGCTGGAGCGTGCGGAAGATCCACAGAAACTGGTCCGCCTGATGATTCAGGAAATGGAAGACACGCTGGTTGAAGTACGTTCCACCTCTGCCCGGGCGCTGGCTGAAAAGAAACAGCTGTCACGCCGTATTGAGCAGGCCGAACTGCAGCAGGCTGACTGGCAGGAAAAAGCGGAGCTGGCGCTGCGCAAAGACAAAGATGATCTGGCACGTTCAGCGCTGATTGAAAAACAGAAACTCACCGACCTGATCGCCTCCCTGAAACAGGAAGTGGGACAGGTTGAAGAGACGCTGGAACGCATGAAAGGCGAAATCAGCGAGCTGGAGAAAAAATTGAGCGAGACGCGTGCTCGTCAGCAGGCGTTGACCCTGCGTCATCAGGCGGCTTCTTCATCACGTGATGTGCGTCGTCAGCTCGACAGCGGCAAAATCGACGAAGCGATGGCTCGGTTTGAATCTTTTGAACGTCGCATTGACCATATGGAAGCGGAAGCTGAAAGCCACGGATTTGGTAAACCGAAAACCCTGGACCAGCAGTTCACTGACCTGAAAGCGGATGATGAAATCAGCCAGCAGCTTAATGCGCTGAAAGCCAAAATGAACCGCAGTGAGTAATTATCGACGTTGCAATAAGTGATTAAGGAGAGTCAATGAGCGCACTTTTTCTCGCCATACCGCTAACGATCTTCGTGCTGTTTGTCGCACCGATCTGGTTATGGCTGCATTACAACAACAAACGCAACGGCGGTTCGGAACTGTCGCAAAGCGAAATCCAGCGGCTGCAGCGCGTCACGCAGGATGCGCAACGGATGCGTGAACGTATTGATGCGCTGGAAGCGATTCTGGACGCCGAGCATCCTAACTGGAGGCAGCCATGATGAAAGGTCGTAAATTATGGCGCAAGCCTGATGAAGGCAAGCTGATGGGCGTCTGCGCGGGTCTGGCAGAGTATCTCGACATTCCGGTTCGTCTGCTGCGGGTTATTGTGGTGTTATCGCTGTTCTTTGGACTGTTTGTCTTTACGGTGATCGCCTACTTCGTGCTGGGGTTTGTGCTGGATGAGAAGCCTGCCAATGCCAGTGACGGCGAACGCCAGCCAACCGCCAGCGAATTGCTGGATCAGCTGGAGAGCACCCTGCAACGGGATGAGCGCAACGTGCGGGACCTGGAGCGCTATGTCACGTCTGAAACCTTCAGCGTACGCAGCCGCTTCCGCCAGATTTGATTATTTTATTCCCGGGCCGTCTTCAGGCCCGTCCGCTCTCTCAATGGAGGTGTTGATGTCTTTTTCGCGATCCACTGCTTTTCGTCACCGCGCGGCACCTGCATTGAAGTCGGCGGCTAAATTCATCATTATCAATGCTGTTACCTATGGTCCTGCTGGTGTGACTGGCTGGGCGGTGAAATCGGTAGCGCGACGCCCGTTACGTCTGTTGCTGGCTATGGCTCTTGAGCCACTGCTGAAACGCGTGATGAACCGGGTGGCATCGCGCTTCATCAGGGAGAACGATGAAAAGACTGCAAACTGAATTAGTGGCGTTGATGAACCGTGGCGTCGATCGCCACCTGCGGCTGGCGGTAACCGGCTTAAGCCGCAGCGGTAAAACCGCCTTTATCACCTCACTGGTTAATCAGCTTTTAACGGTTCACAGCGGCGCACGTTTGCCGCTGTTTTCCGTTGTGCGGGATGAACGCCTGCTGGGCGTAAAACGGGTGCCGCAGCGTGACATGGGCACGGCGCGTTTTACCTACGACGAAGGCCTGGCTCAGCTCTACAGCACGCCGCCTGCCTGGCCCACGCCAACCCGCGGCGTCAGCGAAATGCGTCTGGCGCTGCGCTACCGGCCTAATGATTCACTGCTGCGCCACCTGAAAGAGACGGCGACGCTCTATCTTGAGATTGTCGACTATCCCGGCGAATGGCTGCTCGATCTCCCGATGCTGGCGCAGGATTACCTCACCTGGTCCCGACAGATGAACGCTCTGCTGCAGGGCGACCGCGCTGAGTGGGCTAAGCCGTGGCGCGCACTCTGCGAAAAACTCGACCCGCTTGCCCCCGCCGATGAAACCCAGCTGGCGGAAATTGCAGCTGCCTGGACCGACTACCTGCATCGCTGTAAAACGGAAGGCTTACACTTTATTCAGCCTGGTCGCTTCGTGCTGCCCGGCGATATGGCCGGCGCGCCCGCGCTGCAGTTCTTCCCCTGGCCGACCTCTAATGAGGCGCAACTGACTAAGCTGGCGCAGGCCGACAAAGGCAGCAACTTCAGCATGTTGCAACAGCGGTTTAACTACTACTGTCAGCATGTGGTCAAAGGCTTTTATAAAAACCATTTCCTGCGTTTTGATCGCCAGATTGTGCTGGTTGACTGCCTGCAGCCGCTGAATAGCGGTCCCCAGGCGTTCAATGATATGCGACTGGCGCTTACGCAACTGATGCAGAGTTTTCATTACGGTCAGCGCACCCTGTTCCGCAGGCTGTTCTCACCGGTGATCGACAAATTACTGTTTGCCGCTACCAAAGCGGACCACATTACCAGCGATCAGCATGGCAACATGGTCTCCCTGCTGCAGCAACTGGTGCAGGATGCCTGGCAAAACGCGGCGTTTGAAGGCATCAGTATGGACTGCATCGGGCTGGCGTCGGTGCAGGCGACGCAAAGCGGGCTGGTCGATCACCGTGGCGAGAAGATCCCGGCCCTGCGCGGTCATCGTCTGACCGATGGCGAGCCACTCACCGTCTATCCCGGCGAAGTGCCGCCGCGCCTGCCCGGTAATGCCTTCTGGCAGCAGCAGGGCTTTCAGTTTGAACAGTTCCGGCCGCAGCAGCTCGACGTCGATCGTCCGCTGCCGCATATCCGCATGGATGCCGCGCTGGAATTTTTATTGGGAGATAAATTGCGATGAGCGATCCACTGAAGCCGCGTATCGATTTTGCCCATCCGCTGGATGAGAGCAGCGCGACGCCGTTGCGTCCGGCGCAGACCTTTGAAGCAGACGCGCAGGCTGCATTTCTGGCGGTGCAGGATGAAGATGCCGCCGTTGAAGAGGAGGGCGCAGGTGAGCGGGCGGTAGAAGCCGCGCTGAAGCCTAAGCGCAGCCTGTGGCGCAAAATGGTGACGGCAGGCGCGCTGCTGTTTGGCGTCAGCGTGATGGCGCAGGGTGTACAGTGGACGTACGATGCCTGGCTGGCCCACGACTGGTTTTCGCTGGGCAGCGGCGTGGCAGGTGGCCTGATCGTCCTGGCAGGTGTGGGCGCGCTGACCACCGAGTGGCGCCGCCTCTATCAGTTGCGTCAGCGCGCGGAGGAGCGTGATGTGGGCCGGGAGCTGCTGCACAGTCATGGTATCGGCAAAGGTCGGGCATTCTGCGAAAAGCTGGCGCAGCAGGCGGAGCTGGATCAGGCGCATCCGGCTCTGCAGCGCTGGCATGCCTCGTTGCACGAAACCCACAATGACAGTGAAATCGTCCGTTTATATGCACAGCTGGTGCAGCCAGTGCTGGATCGCCAGGCGCGACGCGAAATCAGCCGTCATGCAGCGGAAGCCACATTGATGATTGCGGTCAGCCCGCTGGCGCTGGTGGATATGGCCTTTATCGCCTGGCGTAACCTGCGGCTGGTCAATCGTATCGCGGCAATCTATGGCATTGAGCTGGGCTACTTCAGCCGTATCCGGCTATTCCGTCTGGTACTGCTTAATATGGCGTTTGCCGGGGCGTCTGAACTGGTGCGGGAAGTCGGTATGGACTGGATGTCGCAGGATATTGCCGCCCGGCTTTCCACGAGGGCCGCACAGGGCATTGGTGCAGGGTTATTAACCGCAAGACTGGGTATCAAAGCGATGGAGCTTTGCCGTCCGTTGCCCTGGCTGGAGCAGGATAAGCCGAGGCTCGGCGACTTTCGTCGTGAGCTGCTGGGGCAGATGAAAGAGGCGCTGCAGAAGGGCGGCAATAAGTCCGCCTGAACTCTGGAGGACAATAAAGGCGGCCTTGCCGCCTTTATTATTTAGTGCGGCTGACGCAGGACCTGCCGCGAATCGATAGTCAGGCACTCACCCGGACAGGCAGATTCATCAGTGATCACCGGGTCCGCAGGCAGCGTAAAAGCCATCCCATTTTTCTCCCGGATAAAATGTGCCATTCCGGCGAATGTCCATGACATGCTCAGACCCAGCCCGCCGAAATCATCATATTTTCGTAACGTCGCAACTTTCGGCAGGTACTCGCCGGTCAGGCGATAATAGAGCGCGCCATTAAAATCTTTCGGAACCTGCTGAATGATTGACTGATCGAGCAGGGCAAACTCTTTGCGAGCCGGAACTGAGTAGCCGTTGATCAGATGGCTTATCGTCAGCGAGCCAGCCGCTATCACCAGCAGCGCATAAAAAGGCTTTTTCCATTTTAATTTTTTGCTGATTTCAAACAGGCCGAGAATAAATGCGCTGGTGGTAATCAGCGCACCGGCAATCAATGTGCGGTAAGCCGCCATGCTTTCGCTGACAATCAGATTAGGCAGTGCGGCAATCAGCAGTAAGACGAACATCAGATAAAATTTGTCATTGCCTGCGGTTTTAATTTTCTTCAGGCCAAAACCAATAATGATTGAAGAGACGATCACCGACACCGTTTTTGCGCCGAGGTCAAAGTTGCAGATCACGTTCTTCAGGTATTCGGTAAAAAACCATTTCAGCTTAACCGGGATGTCGTAGCTGAATGCCGAGCGGGGCAGCGTGTGACCATAAAGCTGAATGGGCAGCACCTTTGAGGCGATTAGCGCAGCAAACATGCCTGCGCCCAGCACCATCAGTGAGATGAACGCCTGTTTCTTATCAATTTTCCGCGCGGAAAAGCAGAGGTCCAGCGCAGCAAAGAAGGTAAAGCTCATCGCGGCCGGTTGATAGAGACAGAAAGCGGTGGTCAGCAGGCAGAATGCTGACAGGCGGGCGGGAATGCCCGGCTTAATCGACAAACGGTAGCTGGCACCCGCCAGTAAAATCGCAGCGATATAGGGGAAACAGGATGCCCATGCAACGTAAACCTGAAATGAAGGGAGCAGACAAAGCAATAATGCAAAAGTAATTCGCTGAGCCTGATTCTCCAGCAGCCCCTCTTTCTGACACAGGGTATAGATGTAATAACCGGTTAAAATGAGCAGAACAATCGCAACTGAACGCAGTAGTGCCAGCTTTTCTACGCTCTCCACCAGAAAAGAGGCGCTGTACTGAATAATCCCATAAACCGGCCTGCCGGATAACGTGTCCCAGTTTAAAATACTCAGCCTGTCAAAGTTAGCCCAGTAGAGATTCGTCCAGTCATCGGTATAGGCGTAATGGGTTAAATAAGCGGGGCTGTAAGCAATCAGAAAAACTACCGCCATAAGTAAAAAAACCTTACGACGTGTCAGTCCGGTATCAGTGGCGAACATCATTCATCCTTTTTTAATCTGGCCATCTTCTCTGCGCCTGAACGGGCAGTTTAATCCGTGTTCTGAGGCGGGTTTAGTCTGGTCGTCGCGGATTTTCGCAAAATATAGCGAGGCCGGTTTTTGGTTTCCATATAGATGCGGCCAATATATTCACCCAACACGCCAATGCCAATAAGCTGAACCCCACCGAGAAACAGCACCGAAACCAGAATAGAGGGGTAACCGGGCACCGGATTACCGAACAGCAGCTTATCCACGATCATCCAGAGTCCATACAGGAAGGCCAGCGAGGCCACCAGAAAGCCCAGATATGACCAGATGCGTAGCGGAACGGTTGAGAATGAGGTCAGTCCCTCCAGCGCAAGATTCCACAGCTTCCAGCCGCCGAATTTACTGCGGCCTGCGATCCGCTCAGTGCGCACATATTCCACGATGTCCGTCTGTCCGCCGACCCAACTGAGAATGCCCTTCATAAAGAGATTCTTCTCGGGCAGCAGCTTAATGTTTTCAACCACTTCACGTGACATCAGCCGGAAATCACCGACGTTCTCCTCTATCTGCGGATCGCTGATGCTGTTGTGCAGTTTATAAAACCAGTGCGCTGTTTTACGTTTGAGGTGGCCATCGGCACGCCTGTCAATCCGCCTGGCTAACACGATATCAGCGCCTGCCTGCCATTTACGGATCATGTCGGGAATAATCGTGATCGGGTCCTGCAAATCCACATCAATCGGGATCACGGCGTCGCCGGTGGCGGCTTCCAGGCCAGCAAACAGCGCCGGTTCCTTGCCGAAATTACGAATAAACGACAGACTGCGCACCAGCGGATCGCGCTGGCTCAGTTGAGTTATCAGCTTATACGTATTGTCTGTGCTGCCATCATCGATAAAAACAATCTCAACCTGCCACTCTACAAGCGCTTCATATTTTCTGACCGCATCATAAAAAAGAGGAATAACCTCCTCTTCATTAAATACCGGTACCACCAGAGAGATTTTCATTATTCTCCTTTGAATACGACAAAGCGGGAAAAAAGAAAGCCACATACCAGACTGATAGCCGATGAGGTAATCAAGGTAATAATCGGAAAGAGGCCCAACCGGTCAGCCAGATAACCTACACCGAATGCCATCGCGCCCATAAAAACGACGTAAAGAATATAACGCCATGCCGTGGCCTGCTGTTTAAAAGTCCAGCGCGCATTAACAAAGAAAGAGAAGGTGACGGCCATGCAAAAAGCAATCAGGTTAGCGGCCGACTGCATGAGACCCATGCTCAGGGCGATGAAAAAAGTCACCCAGTGAATCAGGGTATTAACCATACCCACAGTTAGATATTTTGCGAAGAAAGTCAGCATTTTATAATCAATTCTAATCAGTTAAGAAAAATATACCGTAATCAGCCCGCAATCAACAGTCCGGCGCTGACAAAGACTGACATTCAGCCGGAAATGACAGTCGACAGCAGGTCAGTACAAAACTCCGCCATACGCATCAGAACTGTCAACATTTCCTGACAGAACCCTTTCTGCAGATACTTCACATAGCGTATTATTAACATATCTGAACCTGATTAAGGCGAACGCAATGCGTCTGGAAGTGTTCTGTCAGGACCGCATCGGTCTGACGCGTGAACTGCTCGATCTGCTGGTGGCACGCAACATTGATTTACGCGGTATCGAAATAACTGCACTTGGCCGCATCTATCTGAACTTTGCTGCACTGGAATTTGACGCCTTCAGTAATCTGATGGCGGAAATCCGGCGTACACCAGGCGTAACAGATGTGCGCACGGTAACGTACATGCCCTCTGAACGAGAGCATCGCGCGCTGAGTGCGCTGCTGGTGGCGATGCCGGATCCGGTTTTCTCCATTGATCTGAAAAGCAAGGTCGAGCTGGCGAATCCTGCTGCTCAGAACCTGTTTAATCTCGATGAAGAGAAGATGCGCAACTTCAGCGCGGGTAACCTGATCAACGGCTTTAATTTCCTGCGCTGGCTGGAGAGCGATCGGGTTGAGGCGCAGGCTCAACATGTCGTTATTGAGGGGCGTGATTTTCTGATGGAAGCACGTCCCATTTACCTGCCGGGTGAAGAGGGCCAGAGCGACAGGCCGGTTGGGGCGATGGTAATGCTGAAGTCGACAGCCCGTATGGGCCGCCAGTTGCAGAATCTGGTGGTCACTGACGAATCGGAGTTTGACCATATCATTGCCGTCACGCCGAAGATGCGTCAGGTTGTCGATCAGGCGCGCAAACTGGCGATGCTTGATGCGCCGCTACTGATTGTTGGCGACACCGGCACCGGGAAAGATATGCTGGCACGCGCCTGCCATCTGCGCAGTGCGCGCGGGAAAAATCCTTTCCTGGCGCTGAACTGTGCCTCTTTGCCCGACGACGTGGCGGAAAGCGAGCTGTTTGGTCATGCTGCCGGCGCTTATCCGAATGCGCTGGAAGGCAAGAAAGGCTTTTTCGAGCAGGCTAATGGCGGATCGGTTCTGCTGGATGAGATTGGCGAGATGTCGCCAAGAATGCAGACCAAGCTGCTGCGTTTTCTGAATGACGGTACTTTCCGTCGCGTCGGCGAAGAGCATGAAGTTCATGTCAATGTGCGGGTGATTTGCGCCACGCAGAAGAACCTGATTGAACTGGTGCAGCGCGGTGAGTTCCGCGAAGATCTCTTCTACCGTCTCAATGTGCTGACGCTGCAACTGCCGCCGCTGCGCGATCGTCCACAGGACATTCTGCCGCTGACCGAAATGTTTGTGGCCCGCTTCGCGGATGAGCAGGGGATGGCGCGCCCGCGTCTCTCGCCACAGCTCAATGCGTTTCTGACCCGCTATGCCTGGCCGGGTAATGTGCGTCAGTTGAAAAACGCGCTTTACCGGGCGTTAACCCAGCTGGAAGGTTACGAGCTGCGTCCGCAGGATATCGTGTTGCCCGAACAGGCGCTGGATGTGTCACTCGGCGATGAAGCCCTGGAAGGGACGCTGGATCAGATCACCAGCCGTTTCGAAAGGTCGATTCTGACGCGGCTTTATCTCTCTTATCCCAGCACCCGAAAGCTGGCAAAACGGCTGGGTGTGTCGCACACCGCGATTGCCAATAAGCTGCGGGAATATGGTCTGGGGCAGAAGCGCAACGAAAGCGAATAAGCGGCAAACAGAAGGAGAAAGCGGATAACCCGGTTATCCGCTTTTTTTTATTACTTCAGCGCGGCCAGTGCAGCGTCATAGTCAGGCTCAGTGGTGATTTCATCCACCAGCTGGCTGTAGATCACCTTATCGTTCTCATCCAGTACGATCACTGCACGAGCCGTCAGACCTTCCAGCGCACCATCGGCAATTTCCACGCCATAATCATACTTAAACTCTGAGCCGCGCAGCGTCGACAGGGTCACTACGTTGCTCAGGTTTTCTGCGCCACAGAAACGTGACTGGGCAAACGGCAGATCCGCAGAAATACACAGCACCACCGTGTTATTCAGTTCGCTCGCGGCCTGATTGAACTTGCGCACTGATGAAGCACAGACGCCGGTATCAACACTCGGGAAAATGTTCAGAATTTTGCGTTTTCCTGCATACTCAGAGAGCGCAACGTTGACCAGGTTTTTAGCGACCAGCGTGAAAGCTTTGGCTTTATCGCCAGCCTGAGGAAACTGACCAGCAACCGGTACGGCGTTACCCTGAAAATGAACAGTCTGAGACATAGTGATTCCTTTTGATGAGAAAAAATATCCAACACAAAACGGCTAAAGATAGCCGTTGTTTATGACATAAATGTTAAGGGTTTACGAGTTCAATTGTTGAATTTAATGTGGCGGTCTGCCACTGCGTCTTACATTGTGGAGTGGAAATGAGAACGGTAAAAAGTTATCCCGAAGCCTGGCCATTGCATACGCCGTTTGTCATTGCCCGTGGAACGCGAACCGAAGTCAAAGTGGTGGTGGTTGAAATTGAGGAAGACGGCGTTAAAGGCGTCGGAGAAGCGACACCTTATGCCCGCTACGGTGAAAGCGAAGCCTCGGTGCTGGCGCAAATCGCCACTCTGCTGCCTGCACTGCAACAGGGCATGACACGTGAGGCGCTGCAACAGGCGCTGCCCGCCGGGGCTGCGCGCAACGCCATCGACAGCGCCCTGTGGGATTTAGCCGCACATCAACAGCAGAGCAGCCTCTGGCAGCTTAGCGGGGTTACCGCGCCTGAGGAGGTGGTCACAGCACAGACCGTCAGTATCGATACGCCGGAAGCGATGGCCAGCAGCGCGCTGGCGCTGTGGCAGCATGGTGCAACATTGCTGAAGGTTAAGCTGGACGACAATTTCATCACCGAACGGCTGATGGCGATCCGTGCCGCCGTGCCGGAAGCGACCCTGATTGTGGATGCGAATGAGTCATGGCACGCCGAGGGACTGGCGGCACGCTGTCAGCTTCTGGCCGATATCAATGTGGCGATGCTTGAGCAGCCACTGCCTGCGGATGAGGATGCGGCACTGGAGAATTTTATCCATCCGTTACCGATCTGCGCTGATGAAAGCTGTCATACCCGCGAAAGCCTTCCGTCACTCAGAGGGCGGTATGAGATGGTCAATATCAAGCTGGATAAAGCGGGTGGACTGACCGAGGCGCTGGCGCTGGCCGATGCGGCTCAGCAGCAGGGTTTTGCGGTGATGCTGGGCTGCATGCTTTGTACCTCGCGGGCGATACGCGCAGCGCTGCCGCTGGTGCCGCAGACCCGCTTCGCCGATCTTGACGGACCAACCTGGCTGGCGGTCGATGCAGAACCGGCGATCAACGTGCGCAACGGTCAGCTGATTATTGCTGCCAGCGCAGCAGGTTAACCATCATCTCAAGGTAAGTCTCTGTGGCTTCATCCACGGAAATGACCGGCATTTCAGCGGTGACGCAGGGCAGACTAAGATCGTTACACCAGCTGCCGAACGAACCGGGGGTGTCATAGCCGACGCTGCTGACACGGGGAAGCCGGGTATGGCTGGCGAGCCAGCCGCCAATCTCTACCTGATGCGGGTCGTCAATGCAGCCCAGCGGTTCATGCCATGAGACGATCCAGCGCGGCTTAAGCTGATGAATCAGAGCACAGAGTGCCTGAGTTTCCGGTTCAGAACCCGGATGCGTACCGGTTGAGAGCGCCACATCACGCGCATCGGCCGCGCTGTTCCAGCGATACACCGTTTCGCCTGACTGCCAGTTTGCTGCCGGGAAGTTACGGTTGAGATCGACGCCATTTGCATTTGCGCGCAGCCCAAACTGACAGCCATCCGGATTAACCGCTAAAACCACGTGGTGCCGACGCATGCCGTCGGGCAGCGTGCGTAATGCGGCGGAGAGAGCAGCAATGGCCGCATTCTCATCACCGTGGGTGCCGGCCAGGATCAGACCGCTATCGGCATCGCCCAATGGGGCCGGAAACCACAGCAGCGGTGCGCCCAGCACAGAGCGGCCATACTGCTGATAGAGAACGTCAAGTTTGCCCCGCAGGGGACGCGGATGGAGTGGTGACATACTCATTTCCTCAAAGGGTTTTACTCAAAGTAGCGGAAAAGTTCTGCGCGGAAAATAGCTATTTATCTGTCAGCTATTTGCGCTAAAGTGCCCTGCACAAGCTGTATCAGCAACAGACTGATGCAGCACTTCTTTGGGCAAAGGAGTGAAGATGGTTAAGACCTTTCGCATGACGCTGGCAGCAATCAGTCTGAGCAGCGTTATCACACCCGCTATCGCGGCGAATCCACCCGCTGGCGCACAGCTGGCTGAACAGCAGCAGATCGTTCGCCACATTAAAGATGAACCCGCTTCACTTGATCCGCTTAAAGCAGTCGGGCTGCCGGAAATTCAGGTGATCCGCGATCTGTTTGAAGGCCTGACCAGTCAGGATGCGCAGGGCAAAATTGTGCCGGGCGTGGCACAGAGCTGGAGCAGTAGCGACAACAAAACCTGGGTCTTCACCCTGCGCAATAACGCGCGCTGGTCAAACGGCGATCCGGTTACCGCACAGGACTTTGTTTACAGCTGGCAGCGCCTGGTCAATCCTGAAAACAGTTCGCCCTTTGCCTGGTTCGCGGGCTTAAGCGGCATTGAAAATGCGGCAGCGATTACCAAAGGCGAAATGAGGCCCGATAAGCTGGGTGTGGTCGCTCAGGGTAAAACACAGCTGAAAGTGACGCTGGATCGTCCGGTGCCGTGGTTCCCGGCGCTGGTGGCTAACGTCGCGCTCTTCCCGGTTCCTCAGAAGACGATTGCGCAGGAGGGCGACAGCTGGACGGCACCTGGCAAACTGGTGGGCAACGGTGCCTATCAGCTCAGCGAGCGGGTGGTAAATGAAAAAATCGTCCTGATCCGTAATCCGGACTACTGGGATGATGCGCATTCGGTGCTGACAAAAGTGACCTTTGTCCCGATCAATGAAGAGTCGAGCGCCACCAAGCGCTATCGCGCGAATGATGTCGATATCACCGAATCTTTTCCTAAGAATATGTATGCGCTGCTGAAAAAAACGTTGCCGGGAGAGGTCTACACACCTGACCAGTTGGGTACCTATTACTATGCCTTTAATACGCAGAAGGGGCCGACTGCCGATGTGCGGGTCCGAAAAGCGCTGTCATGGTCTATTGACCGCAAAGTGATTGCTGAAAAAGTGCTTGGCACCGGTGAGAAGCCAGCGTGGCACTTTACGCCAGATGTAACAGCGGGCTTTAAGCCATTGCCCACTTTCATGCAGCAGCACGATCAGAACACCCTGAACGCGCAGGCGAAAGCCTTGCTCGCCGCCGCTGGCTATGGCCCGTCTAAACCGCTGAAACTCAAGTTGCTCTACAACACCTCTGAAAGCCATCAGAAGATTGCGATTGCTGTGGCCTCAATGTGGAAAAAGAACCTCGGGGTGGATGTCACGCTGGAGAATCAGGAGTGGAAAACCTATATCGACAGCCGTAACAGTGGAAACTTTGATGTGATCCGTGCATCGTGGGTCGGTGACTACAATGAGCCGTCTACCTTCCTGAATCTGCTCACCTCAGGCAACAGCAGCAATATTTCGCGTTTCAGCAATGCGGATTATGATGCGGTCATCGCCAAAGCCAGCAAAGAAACCAGTGATCAGGCGCGTAATAGCGACTACAACCGGGCGGAGCAGATCCTGGCTGAACAGACGCCCATTGCCCCTATCTATCAGTACACCAATGGCCGCCTGATTAAACCCTGGGTCAAAGGCTATCCCATCACCAATCCTGAAGACGTCGCTTACAGCCGTGAACTCTGGATTGAAAAACACTAAGGCACAGGTGGCCGGTTTTCCGGCCATCGGCTGACATCTTTCTACACAGCCCGGAGATTGCAACTCAACGCCGTCACGCTAGACTGTATCATATTGATTTTAGTAGAGAGGCGACGGTGTGGACGTAATTGAAGGAAAAGCATTACAGGTTTCAGATGCCATCATTTCGTGCCAGCTGGATGGCAAGGGTGGAATGATCCCGATTGCTGAAGATGAAGTTATCGAGTGTGAGCAGCCCTGCTGGCTGCATCTGAACTATACCCATCGCAAGAGCGCCGAATGGCTGCAGTCAACGCCACAGATCCCCGATGCCGTGCGTGACGCGTTAGCCGGCGACAGCATGCGTCCCCGCGTGAGCAGGCTGGGCGACGGATTTATGATCGTGCTGCGCAGCGTTAACCACAACACCGATGCACGTCGCGACCAGCTGGTGGTCATGCGAGTTTTCATCAACGATAAGCTCATCGTCTCCACCCGGCGGCGCAAAGTCTCTGCCGTAGACGAAGTGCTCACCGACCTGCAAAACGGTAACGGCCCGATCGACTGCGGCAGCTGGCTGGTAGATGTCTGTGATGCGCTGACCGATCACACCAGTGAATTTATTGAAGAGTTACATGACAAAATCATCGAGCTGGAAGATGCGCTGCTTGATCAGCGGATGCCCGCGCGCGGTGAGCTGGGCCTGCTACGCAAACAGCTGATTGTAATGCGGCGTTATATGGCACCTCAGCGCGATGTCTATGCCAGACTGGCCAGTGAAAAACTGGGCTGGATGGATGACAGCGAACGCCGCCGGATGCAGGAAATTGCCGACCGTCTGGGGCGCGGGCTGGATGATCTTGATGCAGGCGTGGCGCGCACCGCCATTCTGGCTGATGAGGTCGCCTCTGCGATGGCGGAATCAATGAACCGCCGCACCTATACTATGTCACTGATGGCGATGATCTTTCTGCCCGCCACGTTCCTGACCGGCCTGTTTGGCGTTAACCTGGGCGGCATTCCTGGCGGTGAATGGAAATATGGCTTTTCAATCTTCTGTCTGCTGCTGGTGGCACTGGCGGTAGGGGTCGCGGGCTATCTGCGTAAACGGCGCTGGCTCTGACGCAGCAAAGGTGATGTCGGTTTAGTCCCCATTTTGAAGCGGTAAACCCGCTATATGGGCTGAAAATCCCGTTAAGCGAGCAAAAGCTGATCGACATCAAGAACCCATTGTCGCTGCTGACGCAAACTCTCTCCCGCAGGTGAATGCAACGTCAAGCGATGGGCGTTGCGCTCCATATTGTCTTACTTCCATATTTAGAATTGATGCATAGCACATTTAATTCGAAACATGCCGGCCAGTGTGCCGGCTTTTTTTTGTCTGCCTGGCTGTAACGCCGTTCCTTATCTAAGCTTAAAGTCCATTCGCAAGAAAAGGAGTACGGCATGAGCGCGATTCTTAACAGCGAGCCGATCCCCACGGATCCAGTCCCGATTCCTGAGCCCATTCCCCAGCCGCAACCGCAGCCTGATCCGCCAACCGATCCGGAATTTCCGCCGATAATGGATCCACCGCCACATCGCAACATATAAAAAAAGGGCGTGCTGCCCGCAGCACGCCCTTAATCTTTTCCGGACTTATTTAATCTGTAGTACATCCAGACGCACGCTGATATCGGGCGCATCATCTTCATCGACCCGCCAGCCTACAGGCTGTGATGGCAGCGTTTCCCGGTCAAAGGCAAGATCGCCGCCATCAACGACCGCATCACCATGTTTTATGCCTTTAAAATCGAACAGATTGACATCAGCCAGGTGCGATGGCACCACGTTTTGCATCGCGCTGAACATCGTTTCGATACGGCCAGGGTAACGCTTATCCCAGTCACGCAGCATATCGGCCACGACCTGACGCTGCAGGTTTGGCTGGGAACCGCAGAGGTTGCACGGGATAATCGGGAACTGACGTGCTTCGGAGAAACGAATGATATCTTTCTCACGGCAGTAGGCCAGTGGACGGATCACAATCTGCTTACCATCGTCGCTCATCAGCTTTGGCGGCATGCCTTTCAGTTTTCCACCGTAGAACATATTCAGGAACAGCGTCTGCAGGATATCATCGCGATGGTGGCCCAGCGCAATTTTAGTGCAACCGAGTTCTGTCGCGACGCGATAGAGAATGCCACGGCGCAGGCGCGAGCAGAGTGAGCAGGTGGTTTTGCCCTCAGGAACCTTATCTTTGACGATGGAGTAGGTATCTTCTTCGACAATCCGGTACTCAACACCCTGCGACTCAAGATATTGCGGCAGGATATGCTCAGGGAAGCCCGGCTGTTTCTGGTCGAGATTGACGGCAATCAGGCTGAAGTTGACCGGTGCGCTTTTTTGCAGACTGCGTAAAATTTCCAGCATGGTGTAGCTGTCTTTACCGCCCGACAGGCAGACCATGATGCGGTCGCCTTCTTCAATCATATTAAAATCTGCAATGGCTTCGCCGACATTACGACGCAAACGCTTCTGCAGTTTATTCAGGTTGTACTGTTCTTTCTTGTCAACCGTTTGATTATCTTGCATTTTTACCTATCTCAAAAACCAGAAAGCGTAGCTAAAGGGCAAATTGATGCACGCCCAGCCGGTCACTTCACTGTGATGTTACGAATATGCAGCGTATGGTACGGATTGTTGCCGCGAATGCCAGCCCGGAGTGAAGTAATCAGCGGATAATCGCCGTCAGAGTCACAGGCCGCGTTAACTGTCAGGGCGATTGTTGCCGGAATGCGGTGCTGCGAAAGCGCGTGAGGAAATAGGGCGGGCTTTGCTTCGTCGTGAGCAAACAGAAAGCGTTCAGCTGCGCGATGTCAGCTAATGGGCACATCTTTCCACTGACAATCAATTTCATCACTGTGCGTTGAGCAGGACGGTGGTGATGACGGGTAAACATCAGTCCGCGCATGATCTCTTTTAACCGCACAGCCTGTGGCCATAAATATGACAGAGATAATTAAAAAAATTTTCATCAGCACTACCGGATTAATAAAAAAGACAGCATGCGCTGCTATGAATCAATCGGGCCTGAACAGATTACGAATTGTATTGAGCTAATTTGATGCACATCAAAAGAAATGTTTTCATTAAATTCGCAGTGAATCAGATGTTAATCGCTGTTTTCCTTTTTTAGGTGATAATCTTAAAAAAGGGCTCTGTTGAATGTGCGTTGAACCGTTGAGTTTATAATAATAAATTCAGACGTACTGGCGTATTCTGCATCTCAATAAAACGATTTATTTATAACCCCTGTAGCACGCACTAAAAAGTGATTTTTCAATAAATCAGGTGATGTTAATGACATCCGATAAGCAGAATGCTGAAGAGCGGGCGTTTACGTTTTATGCTTAAATGCCTTTCCGCAGACTCTCTTATACAGTGACCTGGCGGTTCGCACATTTCGTCAATACAGACTGCCTGTGAAGCCGTTTAATGTCGGGCTATCAATGTTAATAAAAAATGAATCAATATTTAATGTCTATGAGGCATCCCGATAAAAATCGCAAAATAAAAAAGTACGGCATCAGATTTATTATGACGCTGATACTCTTTTTACTTTGCTATGTTGCGGTTATGTATTGCGGTGTTCTGCTGCTGGTCAACCGGCATGGCTTACTCCATTTTATGCTGCACTGAATTCAGCCGCAGGCCTTAAAAATCCAGCGATAAGCATGATGTAAAAAATGTCTGAGTACTTCCAGAATATCTTCCGCACCTTCTCCAGCCAGACATTGTCCGGTCTCCAGCGCGTTATTAACCGAGTTACGATGATCCAGTATCATCATGATCCCCGCAGTACCCGCAATCAGCGCAAAAATCAGCAAGATTAATGCTGGCTGGTAACTTTTTCGCGCAGCAGGCAGGGTGTCTTCAGAATGGTCAGCGTTTTGGCTCATTTGTCCCCGGATAAAATGATTACAATGATAAACAATAACGGATTATGCCATTAATTTCCGGCGCGCTCTATGTCTCAGGTCAGTCAGTAAGCTTCTTTGATTTGCGATCAGCCAGATCCGGATGGGGGAGTGCAGAAGGCGCTGGCTGCTACTCAGCGCCTTCTGCAACGGCCGGATGCTCACAGGGATATATCTCTGGTCTGAGCGGCATTTGTGGCGGGATTACATCATTTCCAGCGACTGAACGCCCTTGATCTCCATAACCTTTTCATAGAGGTACGCATCGTTTGATTTGCGGGAAAGCGTTACCTGGACACTGAGTTCACACAGACCGCTCTCTTCATCACGATTAATTACCGTCACATTGCCGTAGCGTATGCCTTCCCGCTGCATGACCAGCAGCACCAGCGGCACGCTTTTAGGCTTAAGAAAAACCAGCAGCGTATGGTGTTTGCCGATTAAAACATGGCTCAGGCGGCGGAACACTTCCAGCACCACCAGCGCCAGCACCGTGCCATAGATGCCGATCTCATACATGCCGCTGCCGATTACCAGACCAATCGCTGCCGTCACCCACAGGCCCGCCGCGGTGGTTAAGCCCTTCACCACCTGCTTCTGGATCATAATGGTACCCGCGCCAAGAAAGCCCATTCCGCTGACCACCTGAGCGGCAATACGGCTGGGGTCCAGTGCCACGTGGTCGCTGCTGAGCATGTCGGCGAAGCCATATTTCGACACCAGCATAAACATGGCACTGCCGATACCGACCAGAATATGAGTACGTAATCCCGCTTCTTTAGCCCGCATCTGCCGCTCCAGACCTATCAGGCCGCCGAGAATACCGGCCAGCGCGATGCGAATTAACATATCCATTAACATGGGTTTACTCCGAATTAATATGGGCCGAAAAAGGGTGACAGTTCAGTGATAACAGGTAAACAAGATAATTCTGCTTGCAAATGACGCTGTAGAATTTTGTAAAAAGCTGTTTCACCTCTCGACCCCTTGTGCTGCCTGACATATGCTGAGCCAGCCTTTTACCTCAATTCCCGGAGTCCGACTGATGAAAGCAGCCACCTTTTTGCTGGCCGGTGCCGCGCTATTACTCTCTGCCTGCAGCAGCAACAGTGATGATAACGAGCCACCGCAACAAGCCACCGCCGCCCATATCCAGCCACGGGTGGTGATGTCTTCCCTGGCAGAAAGCACCTGTTCGAATGCAGGCGGAACGCTGGCATTTTCGCATCAGCTGGATGGATCGCGCGTGGGAATGTGTCAGTTAGTGAATGGTCGTCGCTGTGATGAGCAGGCGTTAATTGGCGGGAATTGCGCGCGCTGACAGACAGGCCGGATTGCTCCGGCCCGCATAGTTACACAGAGAACATAGTTACACAGAGAATAGTCAGGCTGAGAGTCGATTCGGGCAGTTTTCACCCCGATCGAGCTGGCTGAGATTACTCAGCGTTGTTTCAGAAATGGCGGTCAGCGCTTCTGCGGTTAAAAACGCCTGATGGCCAGTGAACAAAACGTTATGGCACGCTGACAGACGTCGGAACACATCGTCCTGAATCACATCATTCGACTTATCTTCAAAGAACAGGTCGCGTTCATTCTCATAAACATCCATGCCGAGCGCGCCAATCTTCTGCTGTTTCAGCGCGTCAATGGCCGCCTGTGAATCAATCAGACCACCGCGACTGGTGTTAATAATCATCACGCCATCGCGCATCTGTTTAAACGCGTCAGCGTTAAGCAGATGATGATTCTCCGGCGTCAGCGGGCAGTGCAGCGTGATGACGTGGGATTCAGCAAACAGCGTCTTCAGATCGACATATTCTGCGCCCAGCTCCAGTGCCTGTTCGCTTGGGTAAGGATCAAACGCCAGCAGCCGCATACCAAAACCTTTCAGAATGCGCATCGTCGCAATCCCGATTTTACCGGTGCCGATAACGCCTGCCGTTTTGTTGTGCATATTGAAGCCGGTCAGCCCATCGAGCGAAAAGTTCGCGTCACGGGTACGCTGATAAGCGCGATGAATACGGCGGTTCAGCGTCATCATCAGGCCGATCGTATGTTCAGCCACCGCTTCCGGTGAGTAGGCTGGAACCCGGACGACTTCCAGACCCAGCTCTTTCGCCGCAGCCAGATCGACATTATTGAAACCGGCGCAGCGCAGCGCGATGTATTTCACACCCAGTTCTGCCAGTTCCTCCAGTACCGGACGGCTGCCGTCATCATTGACAAAGATGCAGACGGCATCGCAGTCCACAGCCGTTTTCGCCGTGCTTTCAGAGAGTAAAAAGTCAAAAAACACCAGTTCAAAACCGAACTGCTGATTAACCTGCTCAAGGTATTTCTGATCGTAATGTTTGGTGCTGTAAACCGCGATCTTCATCGTTATGCTCCTGCAGAGTGATAAACCAAGGATAACGTTTTCTGACTGACTTTGCTGAAACAGCTGATTTGCGCCTGGCGCAGGCCTTCACCTCTGGCAGATTACATGCCATCATCCTTGTCAGGATACTGTAAGGAAAAGGATTATGGCTTTTATGCCACGGATTTTCCGGCGACGGCTGGCGGCCATTCTGGCGGTTATCCTGCTGCTGCTCGGCCTGATGTTGACTGTGACGCAATGGCTGCCGCGGCTGGCCGGCATCTGGCTGCCTGACGGGACGCGCATTGCGCTGTCGGGCGCACCGCGCTGGCGGGAAGGTGGCCTGTGGTTACCTCAGATCCGTTATCTCGCCGGTGATTGCTCGCTGGCCACCGTAAAGGCGGTATCATTGGGCTGGCATCAGTCACGCTGGAAACTCAATGCTGAAGCGCTGACGCTGGATAGCGCCTGCCTGCAAAAATTACCTGCCAGTAACAGTACGGCTGCGCCCAAAACGCTGGCCGAATGGCAGTCGATGCTGCCTGGCGCCGACGTTCATCTGGACAAACTGATTGTCGCGCCCTGGCAGACCTATGCGGGCGCGCTGGACCTGACGCTGGAAAAAGATCGCCAGCAACTCAGTTATCAGGGCGATAATCTGCAGCTGGCGGCCACGCTGACCGGCCAGCAGCTCGCCATCCGTCGCCTGACGCTCACTCATCCTGCACTGCCTGAACCCGTCACGCTGAGTGGTCATCTGGAGTTACCCACCTTTGCTACCGATCTGCCGGTAAACGGCGAGGTGGCCGGACAGCTGGCGCTCAACGCGCTGCCGCATCCGCTGCAGTTGACGCTCAACTGGCAGCAGCAGCAGGGTGAGCTACGCGTGGCGATGGCGGAACAGAACCGACCGCTTCTCCGATTACCCTGGCAGGTCAGCCGCGATCAGATTCGGATTGAAAAGGGTGAATATTACTGGCTGCTGGCGTCGCAGCCCTTGTCTGGGTTTGTTAACCTGACGCTGGGTAACTGGCAGTCGGGCCTTGAAAGCAGCCAGATCTCGGGTCGCGTCAATATGCTGACGCAGGGACGCGGCGGCAAGGGCAACGTGGTACTGGGCATCGGTCCTGGTAACCTCAGCCTGACCAACAGCAACCTGCCATTTCAGCTGACCGGTGAAAGCAAACTGGCCGATCTGCAACTCTATGGCTCCATTCCTGGTGTGCTCAGCGGCTCGCTGCTTGACCCACAATTAGTACTGCAGCCTAAATCACTATTGCGTCTGCGTGGCCGATTGCTGTCTACGCTGGAAGTGGATGAGGCGCGCTGGCCGCTGGCGGGCGTGCGACTCTCCTCGCAGGGGATTGATGGCCGCCTGCAGGCGATTCTCAACGCACACGATGCCAGTTTTGGCCGCTTCCGGCTGCATCTCGATGGTCGCGCCACAGATTTCTGGCCCGATAAGGGCGAATGGAACTGGCGCTACTGGGGCGGTGGCGAGCTGCTGCCGCTGCAGGCGCGCTGGGATATTAAAGGCACTGGCGGCTGGCACGATACGCTGATCCACCTGGACACGCTCTCTACCGGGTTTAATCAGCTGGCCTACGGCAGTGTTAACGTTGCAAAACCGCGTCTGACGCTGACTGCACCGGTAAACTGGCAGCGTGATGTGGCACACCCATCTTTTAATGGCCATTTCAGACTGCAGGCGGGACCGACCCGCTTCACTTATGGCGGACGTCTGGCTGACTCAGCGCTCGACTTTGAAGCTAAAGGCCGGGATCCCGGCTATTTCCTCTGGCGGGGCGAGTTAAAAGCGGGCAAGGTTGGCCCGCTGCGGGTGAATGGTCGCTGGGACGGCGAACGGTTACGCGGCCAGGCCTGGTGGCCCGCTCAGTCGCTGACGGTATTTCAGCCACTGCTCAGCCCCGACATGAAAATGCAGATTCAGGGCGGCAGTCTGCAGGCACAGGTCGCTTTTTCCGCCGCCAGCGATCAGGGCTTCCAGGCCGGAGGCCACTGGACGGTTAAGCAGGGCAGCGTCTGGACGCCGGACAGCCAGGTTAACGGTATCGACTTCTCACTGCCTTTCCGTTTTCATGAGCAGCAGTGGCAGTTTGGTCAGCATGGCCCGGTTTCACTGCGTATTGCCGAGGTGAAGAACCAGTTTGAGATACAGAATATTCGCGCCGACCTGCAGGGTAACTGGCCATGGTCTGAACAGGCACCGCTGACGCTGCAGGATGTCAGCCTGGATCTGCTGGGCGGACAAATCACGCTGCCCTCCCTGCGTATGCCGCAGCATGAGCCAGCCCGGGTGTCGCTGCGTCAAATCAGCCTCAGCGAACTGGTGACGGCACTGAAGCCTAAACAGTTCGCCATGTCGGGCAAGGTTAACGGCGAGCTACCGCTGTGGCTTAATAATCCGCGCTGGCTGGTGGAGAAGGGATGGATTGCCAACAGCGGCCCGCTGACCTTCAGGCTGGACAAAGATATGGCGGATGCCATTACCCGCAATAACGTAGCGACCGGCGCGGCCCTGGACTGGTTACGTTATATGGAAGTCTCCCGCAGCTGGGCGACGATCAATCTGGATAACCTTGGCGACCTTACTATGGAAGCGCAGGTGCAGGGCGTCAGCCAGTTCAGTAACCGTCGGCAGACGGTCAATCTTAACTATCGTCATCAGGAAAACCTGTTTCAGCTCTGGCGCAGCCTGCGCTTTGGCGATAATTTGCAATCCTGGTTAGAGCAACATGCGACTTTGCCATCGAACAAGGACACTTCACCATGAGCCTGAGGTCACTACTGGTTCTGGCAGCCGGACTGCTGAGCATCGGCTGCGTGCCGCGCATTGAAGTCACGGCACCCAAAGATCCCATCACCATCAACATGAACGTAAAAATCGAGCATGAGATCCATATCAAGGTTGATAAAGATGTGGAAGCGTTACTGAAAAACCAGAGCTGTCTGTTCTGAGGAGAGCAACGATGAAACGCATAAGCGCGGCGCTGTTACTCGCCCTGGCGATGTCTCAGCCTGCCTGGGCACTGACGCTCGATGAGGCGCGACAATCGGGCCGGGCAGGTGAAACGCTTTCCGGCTATCTGGCGGCACGTTCGCAGGACAGTGAAACACTGGCGCTGGTGCAGCGGATTAATGCCGGACGTCAGCAGGAGTATCAGCGGCTGGCAGAGCAGAATAATCTCTCCACGGCTGACATCGCCAGTATTGCCGGACAAAAGTTGGTGGGCCGTGCGGCAGCGGGGGAATATGTGCGCGGTATTAACGGTCAGTGGCTGAGAAAAGAAGCAGACAACGGCCAGTAACCGGCAAAAAAAAACCGGACGCATGGCCCGGTTTCAGCGTCATTCTGAGATGACGGAGACTTATGCAGTCACGATTTGCTTAAGTGCGTCTTTCGCTTCAGCGGTCGCTTTGCTGGCCACTTCCGGACCGTAAGCGATGCCTTCAGCAAACACGAACTCAACGTCAGTGATGCCGATGAAGCCCAGGAACAGCTTGACGTAAGGGGTCAGCAGATCGCTTGGGGTATCTTTGTGAATGCCGCCACGGCTGGAGATCACTACTGCCTTTTTGCCTTTAACCAGACCTTCCGGGCCTGCTTCGGTGTAGCGGAACGTCACGCCAGCACGGGCAATCAGGTCGAAGTAGTTTTTCAGCTGTGTAGGAATGTTGAAGTTGTACATTGGCGCGGCAATCACCACTTCATCATGAGCCTGCAGTTCTGCAATCAGTTCATCGGACAGGTCCAGTGCTTCCTGCTGACGTGGTGACAGTGGCGTTTCTGAAGGGCGCATTGCACCCACTAACTCACCATCCAGAACCGGAATCGGGTTAGCGGCCAGATCACGTACAGTGACGTCTTTACCCTGTGCCTTTGCCTGTTCAACGTAGAAGTCAGCGAGCTGGCTTGACTGTGAGTAGCCTGCGAGGATGCTTGATTTCAGAACTAAAACTTTGGTCATGGTGGTTTCCTGTCTGTTACGCGGAAGACTTTCCGCTCAATGGTTTACACTCTACGGTTATCGATGGCGCGGTGAAAGCGCAATATTTCGAGACCCATGTTCGAATTTATTGAATAAGCGTAACCGGGGCCAGCCGCCGGAACGGTTCAGAATGTGCTATGATGCGCACAATTATTTTTATTGAATCAGCTGGTTATCCCGGCTTGCAGGGCGCTGCTTCTCGCAGCGACACCGTCTGAGTAAGGTTGTCACTATTATGTCATCTCCCGATACTTCCCCACTGGCAGCGCTCTGGCCACGGCTCGACGGTGTCATGCTGCGCGATCGCCAGCGTCTGCAGCGCCGCTTGCAGGGTGCCAGAAAAGCTAAAAATCCCGAGGCACAGCAGGCCATTGCCAGCGAGCTGGAGCAGGAATTTATTGCTGCTGAGCAGCGCGTGATCCAGCGCCGTGCGGCTACGCCAGCCATAACCTTCCCGGACAATCTGCCGGTCAGTCAGAAGCAGCAGGATATTGCGGCGGCGATTCGCGACAATCAGGTGGTGATTGTCGCCGGTGAAACCGGCTCAGGTAAAACCACTCAGCTGCCGAAAATCTGTCTGGCGCTGGGACGCGGTATCACCGGGCTAATTGGTCATACGCAGCCGCGTCGTCTGGCTGCGCGCACTGTGGCGAACCGCATAGCTGATGAGCTCAGCACCTCACTGGGTGGCTGTGTCGGCTATAAAGTGCGGTTTAACGACCAGGTCAGCGATCTGACGCAGATTAAACTGATGACCGACGGGATCCTGCTGGCGGAGATCCAGCAGGATCGCCTGCTGATGCAATATGACACCATCATCATTGATGAGGCGCACGAGCGCAGCCTGAATATCGATTTCCTGCTCGGTTATCTGCGCGAGCTGCTGCCGCGCCGCCCCGATCTGAAAGTGATTATTACCTCGGCGACCATCGATCCGCAGCGCTTCTCACGGCACTTCAATAATGCGCCAGTGATTGAAGTTTCCGGCCGGACTTACCCGGTTGAAGTGCGCTACCGGCCGGTGGTTGAAGAAGCGGATGATGGCGATCGCGATCAGCTGCAGGCGATTTTTGATGCGGTGGATGAGCTGGGACGCGAGAGTCGCGGCGATATCCTGATCTTCATGAGCGGTGAGCGCGAAATCCGCGATACCGCCGATGCGCTGAACAAGCGCGACCTGCCGCACACCGAAGTGCTGCCGCTCTATGCGCGACTGTCGAATGCCGAACAGAACCGGGTATTTCAGTCGCACAGTGGCCGTCGCATTGTACTGGCGACCAACGTGGCGGAAACCTCGCTGACGGTGCCCGGGATCAAATATGTCATCGATCCCGGTACGGCGCGTATCAGTCGCTACAGCTTCCGCACCAAGGTGCAGCGCCTGCCGATTGAGTCGATATCGCAGGCTTCCGCCAACCAGCGTAAAGGGCGTTGTGGCCGTGTCTCAGACGGTATCTGTATTCGCCTCTACTCGGAAGATGACTTCCTGAGTCGTCCGGCCTTTACCGATCCGGAAATCCTGCGTACCAACCTGGCGTCGGTGATCCTGCAGATGACCTCGCTGGGACTCGGTGATATCGCCGCCTTCCCGTTTGTGGAAGCGCCCGATAAGCGCAACATCCAGGATGGCGTCCGCCTGCTGGAAGAGCTGGGTGCGCTGACCCTGAATGAGGAGAGCGGACACTATAAACTCACTGGCTCAGGGCGTCAGCTGGCACAGCTGCCGGTCGATCCGCGTCTGGCGCGGATGGTGCTGGAAGCGCAGAAATTTGGCTGCGTACGTGAAGTGATGATCATCACCGCCGGTCTGTCGATTCAGGACCCGCGCGAGCGCCCGGCAGAGAAAAAGCAGGCGTCCGATGAGAAGCACCGGCGCTTTGCCGACAAAGATTCCGACTTCCTCGCCTATGTGAATCTCTGGAACTACCTGGCGGAGCAGCAGAAAGCGCTGTCGGGCAACCTCTTCCGTCGCCAGTGCAAAAGCGACTTCCTGAACTATCTGCGCGTGCGGGAATGGCAGGATATTTATACCCAGCTGCGGCAGGTAGTGCGGGAACTGGGCATTCCGGTTAACAGCGAACCCGCTGAGCTGCAGCCTGTTCACTGCGCACTGCTCAGCGGTCTGCTGTCACATATCGGCCAGAAGGACACCGACAAGCAGGAGTACACCGGTGCACGCAATACCCGCTTCTCGATTTTCCCGGGTTCCGGGCTGTTTAAGAAGCCGCCGAAGTGGGCCATGGTGGCAGAGCTGGTTGAGACCAGCCGCCTGTGGGGCCGCACGGCGGGGCGGATTGAGCCGGAGTGGATTGAGCCGCTAGCGCAGCATCTGATCAAGCGTAGCTACAGTGAACCGCACTGGGAGAAATCGCAGGGCGCGGTAATGGCTGCCGAGAAGGTTACGCTCTATGGCCTGCCAATTGTCGCCGCGCGCAAGGTGAACTATGGCAGCATTGATCCCACTCTGAGCCGTGAGCTGTTTATCCGTCACGCGCTGGTAGAGGGCGACTGGCAGACGCGTCACGCCTTCTTCCGTGCTAACCAGAAGCTGCGCAGTGAAGTCGAAGATCTGGAACACAAATCCCGCCGTCGCGATATTCTGGTGGATGACGAAACGCTGTTTGCTTTTTATGACCAGCGCATTGGCAAAGAGGTTGTGTCAGCGAAGCATTTCGACAGCTGGTGGAAAAAGGCCAGCCGTGAAAACGCGGAGCTGCTGAACTTCGACAAACAGATGCTGATCAAAGAGGGCGCGGATAAGGTCAGCCAGCTTGATTACCCTAACTTCTGGCATCAGGGCAACCTTAAACTGAAGCTGAGTTACCAGTTCGAGCCGGGTGCCGATGCGGATGGCGTGACGGTACATATTCCGCTGCCGCTGCTGAATCAGATTGAAGATAGCGGTTTTGAATGGCAAATCCCGGGCGTACGCCGTGAACTGATCATCGCGCTGATTAAGTCACTGCCCAAGCCGCTGCGCCGCAACCTGGTGCCGGCACCCAACTACGCCGAGGCGTTCCTGGGACGTGTCAACGCAATGGAGATGCCGCTGCTCGATGCGCTGTCCCGTGAGTTTCGCCGCATGACCGGCGTCACGCTGGAGCGGGAAAACTGGCAATGGGAACAGGTGCCCGATCATCTGAAAATGACCTTCCGGGTAGTGGATGAGCACAACCGCAAACTGCTGGAAGGTAAAGATCTCACCGCGCTCAAGGCACAGCTGAAAGGCAAAGTGCAGGAGACGCTGTCGAAAGTGGCAGATGACGGGCTGGAGCAGAGCGGTCTGCATATCTGGAGCTTTGGTGAACTGCCGCGCAGCTACGAACAGAAGCGCGGTAGCTATCAGGTCAAAGCCTGGCCTGCGCTGGTCGATGAGAAAGAGAGCGTCGCCATTCGCCTGTTTGACAGCGAGCAGGAGCAGCAGAAAATGATGTGGCGCGGTCAGCGTCGTCTGCTGCTGCTGAATGTGCCGTCACCGGTTAAATATCTGCACGAGAAGCTGCCGAACAAAGCCAAGCTCGGACTTTACTTCAACCCTTATGGCAAAGTGCTGGAGCTGATTGATGACTGCATCGCCTGCGGCATCGACAAACTGATGGGTGAAGCAGGCGGTCCGGCCTGGGATCAGACCTCGTTTGAGCAGTTGCGTGACAAAGTTCGCGGCGAACTCAATGAGACCGTCGTGACCATTGCACAGCAGGTCGAACAGATCCTTACAGCCGTCTTCAACATCAATAAACGTCTGAAAGGCCGGGTCGATATGACGATGGCGCTGGCGTTGTCCGACATCAAGGCGCAGTTAAGTGGCCTGGTCTACCGCGGCTTTGTCACCGGCAACGGCTGGCAGCGACTGGCGGATACGCTGCGTTACCTGCATGGCATTGAACGGCGGCTGGAAAAACTGCCTGCCGATCCACACAGCGATCGTGCGCGCATGTTAAAAGTGCAGGCAGTGGAACAGGCGTATCAGGCGTGGCGCAACAAATTGCCGCCGCAGCGTCAGGATGATGAAGAGGTGAAGAACATTCGCTGGATGATTGAGGAGCTGCGTATCAGCTACTTTGCTCAGCAACTGGGCACGCCGTATCCCATCTCAGAGAAGCGAATTCTGCAGACAATGGAGCAGATAGCAGGATAAAAGCCAGAATGCGTGCCTTAACAGGCACGCATCAATAGTGAAGGGTTGGGAAGGTTACTGCGCGAGAGATTCCAGCTTATCTTTAAACGAGGTGACCGAAATCGCGCGGTTGTCAGCCAGATAGCGATCTTTCGCTGCCGGCGCAGAGCTTTGTACCGCAATTAACTGCCAGCCTTTATCACTTTTGAGCAGCAGCGGTGAACCACTGTCGCCCGGCAGGGTGTCACACTGATGCGACAGCACGGCACGCTGCGCCCAGCCGGTAATCAGGCAATCACTATGCGAGTAGAGCGTATCCAGATGATCGGCCGGATAGCCTGCCTGCGTCACTTTGCGTCCGGTCAGCTTCAGTGCTGCAGTAAGATCGCTGCGTGAGCCATCGAACAATGGAATCGGCGTAATTGCAGAGGGCGGATTGCGTAAAATCACGATGCCATAATCATAGGGCGCAGCACTGCTCGGCACGATCCAGCCTTCACCATCCGCTTTTAATTTTGACGCCAGCGAGGGTTCAACGCGCGCATCAATATCATGAAGCTCGTAACGCCAGCCTTTATCACTGGCCATAAATCGCAGCGCAACCGGCTTATCGAAATTACCCGGTGGGGAGAGCAGACAGTGCCCGGCTGTCAGCGCCAGATGCGGAGAGATGAGCGTGGCAGTACAGAGGTTGCCGCTTTCGGTTTCCAGCTGACCAATGGCATCCCAGGGGGCCATGGCAATATCGGTGATTGCCTGGCGATGATCCTTGCCGAAGAACAGCATCTTAATTTCAGCAGGAGTAGGCGAGTCATCATCATCATCGGCGTAAACCGTGGTGGCAAAGCTGAAGAGTCCAACCATTAACAGGGTAGCCAGGCGCATAGAAATCTCAACGGCGAGAAAAATTAACGTTATTGTTATTACGTAAGTACGGTAACTATAGTCGGTGAGTGTTGAAAAAGGGAGTTTTATTGGTTAATCAGTACACTACAGCGGCTAAATAAAAAAGCTGGCTGCAACAATGCCACACAGGATCATAACAAGCAGAATAATTTCGAAGCGATAGCGACGCACTATTTCATCCACTCTCGTCATTTCATCCACTCCAGTAAAGAAACACCCGGCAGAACCGGGTGTTTTTAATTATGAACTCGTGGCCGTGCGCTGAAGGCGACCTTAGTTTTTAGCTGCTGGTTTCACAACTTTTTTGTGGTGAACTTTTTTAGCGGCCTGCGCTTTCTGAGCAGGTTTTACCACTTTTTTGTGGTGAACTTTTTTAGCAGCCTGGGCTTTCTGAGCAGCTGGCTGAGTTACTTTTTTGTGGTGAACTTTTTTAGCAGCCTGGGCTTTCTGAGCGGCTGGTTTAGTTACTTTTTTGTGGTGAACTTTTTTAGCGGCCTGGGCTTTCTGTGCAGCAGGTTTTACCGCTTTCTTGTGGTGAACTTTTTTTGCAGCCTGCGCTTTCTGCGCAGTGTCTTTTTTCACGGCTTTTTTGTGGTGTTTCTTAGCAGCCTGGGCTTTCTGAGCAGCTTTATGGTGTTTCTTGTGCGCAGTTTTGTGAACGGTTTTAGCCGGTGCTGCAGCGGTAGTTGTGGTTGTTGCGGCTGGCGCAGCAGCTGGAGCAGCTGTGGTGTCAGCAGCGAAAGCAACAGAAGACATACCCATAGCAGCGGCGACAACCAGTGCAAATAATTTTTTCATTGCAAATCCCTCGGAGACTATTTTTTCATGTGTAGCCCACTGCGGGGCCGGTGAAGAGACTATAGGGAAATCAATGAACGGTGTCCGTGGGTGTTTGGTATCGGCGTGTAACCGATTGTACAAAGTCGGGAAAGGGCGGTCAGAAGACCGCCCGGAAGCTTAGCTATTCAGGTAGCGTTGTTCAAGATGCTGGCGGAAGAAAGCCGGATTCAGGGCTTCGCCGGTGGCATTGATCAGCAACTGGTCAGTGGAGAAACGGCTGCCGTGCTGCCAGATGTTCTGTTGCAGCCAGTCAAATACCGGCTGCAGTTCACCGTGCTGAATCAGCTCGCTGAGCTGAGGAATAGCCTTCTGTACTGACCGGAACAGCTGTGCGGCATACATCGCGCCCAGCGTATAGGTTGGGAAGTAACCAAATGCGCCGTCGGTCCAGTGGATATCCTGCATACAGCCATCGCGATAATTACCACGGGTATCCAGACCCAGTGACTGCATCATCTTCTCATCCCACAGCGCCGGGATATCCTCAACCTCAATCTCGCCTTCAATCAGCGCCTGCTCGATTTCATAGCGCAGAATGACATGCGCCGGGTAGCTCAGCTCATCGGCGTCAACCCGGATCAGGCCTGGTTTCACCTGCTGAGTCAGACGCACGAAATTATCCGCCTGCAGGGCGGCCTGATCGCCAAAGGTCGCGATCACCTGCGGCAGAATGCGCTGCAGGAATTCGCGGCTGCGGCCCAGCTGCATCTCCATAAACAGGCTTTGTGATTCATGAATAGCCGTGGAGCGCGCCAGCGCCACCGGCTGACCGCGCCACTGCTGCGGCAGATTCTGCTCATAGCGGGCATGACCGGTTTCGTGAATCACGCCCATCATGGCGCTGAGAAACTCATTCTCGTTGTAACGGGTGGTGATGCGCACATCTTCCGGGACGCCGCCACAGAAGGGATGCGCACTGATGTCGAGACGGCCATGGTTAAAGTCAAAACCCAGCGTCTCCATAATGCTCAGACCGAGCTGGCGCTGCGCTGGAACGGCGAATGGCCCCTGCGGCGTGATAAATGGCTGCTGTGCCTGTTTTTCCACAACCTGCTGCAGCAGAGCGGGCAGCCAGGTTTTCAGCTCGCCAAAGGTTTCATCCAGTCGGGCGCGGGTCATACCCGGCTCATAGAGATCCAGCAGCGCATCGTAACGCGAACAGCCACTGGCGTCAGCGCGGCGCTGTGCCTCTTCGCGGCTCAGCCGTACGACTTCTTTGAGGTTGGCGGCAAAGCCCTGCCAGTCGTTAGCGGGACGCTGAGTGCGCCACGCATGTTCACATACGGAACCGGCGATCGATTTGGCTTCCACAAAATCATCAGGAAGCAGGGTGGCCTGCTGATAGGCGCGCTGCATCTCGTTGAGATTGGCCCGCTCGACATCGTTCAGCGACTGCTGCTCAGCGGCTTTAAGCCACTCGCCGACCTGAGGCGCGGTGAGGATCTGGTGCTGCAATACACTCATTTCGGCCAGCGCTTCACCACGCGCCTGACTGCCGCCAGGTGGCATGGTGGTTTGCATGTCACAGCCAGCGATGGCGGTGACATGACTGAAACGGGAAAGGCGCTGGAACGTTTTGGTAAGCTGTTGATACGCTGAGGTCACGTAAGACTCCTTGTGGATTTTAACGCAGCGGAATTTCACGCAAGGTTAGATCAACCGGCCAGCAAAAGCGAACGCTGGCGCCACCCAGCGGGCTGGACTCAATGGTTACGTTGCCGCTGAGTGCCAGGGCGATGGAGTGAACAATGGCCAGGCCCAGTCCGCAGCCACCTGTGGCGCGATCGCGGCTGGGATCAAGCCGGACAAAAGGTTCGAAAACCCGTTCACGTTCATCGGGCGGAATGCCCGGGCCGTCATCTTCAACCTGCAGACACCCGACCGGACCGTCGAACCATAAACTGACGCGCAGCCGCTGCTGCGCATAACGCAGTGCATTGTTCACCAGGTTATCCAGCACCCGCTCCATCAATCGGGTGTCAGAAACGCCAATGTTTTCACGCTGCGGCAGATCAAGGTCGATTCGCATGTCCGGGTTGATGGTGCGGAAATCGTCCAGCCGCTCGCTCAGCCAGCTGGCCAGATCCAGCGATTTAAGATTCAGATCGACGCGCGGCCGGTCAAGGCGTGCATAGGTCAGCAGCTCCTCAATCAGGCTTTCAAGCTGGCCGATGTCGCGATTCAGCGCCACCCGTTCGCCTTCAGTAAGGTTATCGCTCATCTCCAGCCTGTAGCGCAGGCGCACCAGCGGCGTTCTCAGTTCATGGGCAATCCCGTCAATCAGTTGCTTCTTGCTGGCGACCAGCGTGTTGATGTTCTCCGCCATCTGGTTAAAGGCGATGCCCAGTCGGAACAGGCTGGAGGTGCTGTCGAAATGGGTACGCACATCCAGTTCGCCCCGGCCAAAGCGCTGTGCCGCTTTTTCCAGACGCTGCATCTCCTGCCAGTGCGGGCGGAGCCAGATAAACACCGGCAGCGCCAGCGACATGCCAATAAACACCAGCAGAGCAATATCCAGCAGTCGCATCTGGTGCAGATAAAAGAGATAGGGAATCGGCCCCACCGATAAGACATAGTGGCTGCGCGGAATATGCTGCAGAAAGGTATATTGATCGTCGAGCGCCACGATCTCGCCTGCCCGTAACCGCCGCATGTTGGTCTCATCGAGCTGATATTTGTTCATCGGCTCAATATGCAGGTCGAACGACAGGCCGAGATCGAGACTCTTGATGGTTTTGTTCCAGTCACGCGGCGGGATCTCACGCAGTTCGCTGCGGATCAGGTAAAGCGAGCTGGCCATCAGATCATTCATCGACTGCCGGCCCGCGCGCTCAGCGGTGAACTTATAGACCAGACCCACCAGCAGCGCCATGACCAGAAAACAGACAAACAGCAACAGATAGAACTGAATAAAAAGCTTTCTCATAATTCGCGCGTGTCCCAGGCCTGGGGTGCGAACAGATAGCCTTTATTGCGGATGGTTTTAATGCGGAACGGCTCGGTGGCACTGTCGTGGAGCTTTTTACGCAGCCTGGAGATGGCCACGTCGATGCTGCGATCCAGGCCGTCATAACTGACGCCACGCAATGTTTTCAGCAGTGCATCACGGTTAAGCGTCTGACCCGCATGGCTGGCGAGAACCCACAGCAGATCGAAATCCGCAGTGGAGAGGGCGATCTGCTCGTCAAACAGCGTCACCTGGCGGTTCAGGGCATCAATGGTCAGCGAGCCAAAACGCAGCATACGGTTGGCGGCAGGCGCAGCAGGCGCATCTTCCGCCTGCCCATGCTGGGACTGGCGCAGATGCAGGCGCAGGCGGGCCAGCAGCACAGCGGGTGGTGTGGTTTTCAGAATGTAATCCTGCGCACCCATCTCCAGGGCCAGAATATGGTTCATGTCGCTGTCCAGTGAGGTGAGCAACACGATCGGTCCCTGCCAGTTGGCTCGCAGGTCGCGACAGATGGTCATGCCATCTTTGCCCGGCAACATGATATCCAGCATCACCAGGTCGGGCCGCTGTTCGGCGATAACCGCTTCAGCACGGTCGCCGCGAGTTTCAACAATGACTTCAATATCGTGACGGCCAAGATAGGCCGCAATCAGCGAACCCACTTCGGGTTCATCTTCTACATAAACAATTTTGTTCATAGTTCACAGGGCAGAGTCAGGGATGGATGAAAGCATATCTTTTCCTGGTCCTGAGCTCTACGCTATCGCACGAAATATCCAGGGCTTGCTGGTATATATCCGGCAAAATGTGCAATCATTAGCGCGGCCTTTTTGCGCCAGGTTTGGGATATTGATGATTATCATGAGGAGCGTTAGTGTGTCTGATAAAGAGCTGGCATCAGCCATATACCCTGACCGCATCTGCTTCAATTACAGTGACTTTCTTTCCGCTTCCTGCAAAAAGCGCTGGAGCTTCGTCGATGCTATTTATGGTGTGATGCCGATATTTGGCATGGTGACACGTAAATCGGCAAACCGTTTACAGGGCAGTGACGACCCGTTAAAAGAATTAGCATTACAAATCATTTCCACTCAGGTCAGCGACGAAATTAATATCGCGCGTTTGATTACTCTCGCAGAACAACAGCAGATTAGTCGCTTTGATATCCAGCTCCCTTATCCGCTTTCGGCGGAGCAGCTGGATGCCATCCACTATGAATATGCGAAGCCGCTGAACCTCACACAGCAGGATGACCTGCTGTGTGTTTCCATTCCAGTGCAGGCACACTGAGAGCCCTTTCTGTCGGGCTTTACGTCGTCAGCTCCCACACGGCGGGCAATGTCGCGGCAATCAGCAATCCCATCGCAATACGCTCCAGCGAGGTCAGCGCAATATCGGCGCGGCCGCCGCGTCGTGCAAACAGAAACAGCAGCAGGCCCGGTGTATAGAGCACCACTGACATCATCAGGTGCATGGGTCCCGAGGCGTACAACAGCCAGATGCCATACACGCTGGCACCTACACCGATCGCCATCGCCAGCGGCTTATGCTGTCCGCGCACCACTTTGATCAGATATAACCCCACCAGCAGATAGGGCACCAGAATCATCTCCGAGGCAATGGTCAGCAGGTTGTTGTAGTCAGCGCCAGTCAGGGCAATCAGGATCAGGCAGAGCTGAATACTGCCGTTGGTCAGCCATAGCGAGGCGGCTGGCGCGTTATGGCGGTTCTGCCGGGCGATACTGCGGGGAAAGGCACCCTGTTGTGCGGCAATCAGCGGCACTTCCGCGGCCATAATCGTCCAGCTCAGATAGGCACCGCACACGGAGACAATCAGGCCCACCGCAATCATCGCATCGCCCCAGTGACCCATCAGTCGGGTCATTAACCCGGCCATTGACGGGTTACGCATCTCAGCCAGTTCAGCACGCGGCACCACGCCCAGCGACAGCAGCGTGACCAGCAGATAGACCAGCAGCGCAGCCAGCACGGCGAATAAGGTTGCGCGGCCCACATCCTTTTTCTGGCGTGCACGCGCAGAGACGACCACCGCTCCTTCAACCCCGATAAAGACCCACAGAGTAATCAGCATGGTCTGCTTAACCTGCTCCCAGAGCGGTTTTCCCAGCGTGACGCCAGAAAAATCGAAGCGGAAACGATCATAGTTGAACGCCATCACCGCCAGAACAATAAACAGCAGCAGCGGCACCAGCTTGCCCAGCGTCGCCATCAGATTGATGCTGGCCGCGGTCTGCACGCCGCGCAGTACCAGCCAGTGAACCAGCCACAGCAGCACGGACGCACCCAGCATCGCCTGCCAGGTGTTGCCATCACCAAAGATAATCCGGTCGGGTGTATCGGTGAAGAAGCTCAGGGCAGAGAAGACAATCACCAGATAGGAGACGTTGGCGATCACAGCGCACAGCCAGTAGCCCCAGGCGGAACAGAAGCCCATCAGTTCGCCGAACCCGGCGCGTGCATAGGTAAAGATGCCGCCATCCAGTTCGGGTTTAAGGCGGGTCAGCAGCAGCATCGCCAGCGACAGAAAGATAATGCCGACACCGGTAATCAGCCACCCCAGCAACAGCGCGGCCGGACCGGCCACGGCGGCCATGTTTTGCGGCAGACTGAACACGCCTGCGCCCAGCATTGAGCTGAGCACCAGCGCCGTCAGCGCACCAAGACCTAATTTTTTCTCCAAAACAACCTTCCCGCTAGCATATATGGCTGGGTAAATCGGATTTTATCGCTGGGTTATCGCAGCGCAGCGGCAAAATACAGAGACAATATCCGGTAAAACAGGCGGAGGATTTTACGGAGAGTAACAGGGGATGGCAATGCGTGACTATGCAAAACAGCGCAGGAATTATGCAAACAGCAGGGCGGCGGGTACCGCCCTGAAGGGATTACTTAAACAGGTCAGCCGTAACGGTCAGGTTTCCGCCACTCTGGTTCTGCCACTGACGGGTGACGTGGTAGAACTTCGCACCTTTATCGGCTGCACGCTTCGCCACTTCTTCTGAAATCGCCGTTGGTGTACCGAAGTGCCCGGTGAAGGTGACGGTATCAAACGGCTGCATCTGCGCGGCAGTGATTGCATTCACTTCCTGCACGGATTTACCGTTTGGCAGATTCACCGTATAGCGCTTACCGGTTGAGCTTTGGGTTTCGAAGAAACGACCCACTTTATTGCTTGGTGTTTCAGACGAGGCTACGCCTGGAATCTCGACGTTAGCGGCTGCAGCACCACCGGTTGCCAGCGCGGCTTTGCCTGCTTCTGAATCGGCCGGAATCGCATTCGGTGTCTGCACCTTGCGTTCTTTAGCATCCGCTTTATAGACATAGGCGGTGACATACTGATTGCCGCCGCTGTTGGCATCGATCTGGCGAACGATAAAGAAGGAGGCTGCGCCTTTCTGTTTAGCCGCTTTTGAAATCGCGTCGTTCACATCTGGCTGGCTGGCAAAGAAGCCGCTGACCGAAACGGTATCGAACGGTTCAAGTTTATACGCTTCTGCTTTAGGCAATTCGTTGACACCGTTAAAACGACGGTAAGTCGTGGACTGCGTGGCTGCCGGAGCATCGGCTTTATAAAGGTCAGCCGTTACGCGCCAGTTACCGCTGTTGCCGTTGCTGTCGTTGATCGCCTGAATGTAATAAGAGGCAGCGCCCATCTGATCTGCACGCTTAGAGACCGCATCGGCTGCGTCGCCAATTGCGTTGAAACGGCCGGTGATATTAATACGTTCGAATGGCTTCAGCGCGGCCGCTTTTTCTGGCGTTAACTCCTGCGCAGCGAATGCATTGGCTGCCAGCAGAGACAACAGAGTGGACGCCAGAATAGTGTTCTTCAGCTTCATAAAAATAATCCTTCGCCTTACGCAAAAATGAGTACGAAAACGTGCTGGACTCTTGATGTATAACAGATTAGCCGCTGATTATTGCATGTTATAAACAGACTGTCGCAGCGATTTTTTGTGTCAGATCGCGTTATTCAACCATGATTTTTTCTTTTTTTTGTCATCAAACGTAGTTATGGCGCGTTTTAATGCGGTTTATCACTAAAAGCGATAACTGTTAGCGATTAAATAGTTAATGCATTGTTAAATAAAGGTTTTTATTGATGAATAATTCGGCCAGGCACAATTTATTCTGGCAGAATATCTGCCTGCAGGACTGTTTCGCAGTGGGATAACGCCGCTTTTTTAGCAGAACCCTGAATAATCATGTGAATGTCGCTACTCTGCGTAGCCGCTCTGGATCGCTCGTCATATTTTCAGTAGGTTATAAACACTTTGAAATACATGCATTCCGACTATAAGTAGCTGAAACGCTGTTTCAGCTGCGCTGTCGTCGTGCAGATTCGGGCCATCATCCTTAACCGATGAAAGGAAACACTATGTTAATTGGAATCCCCAAGGAAAGGTTGCCAAACGAGTCGCGCGTGGCCGCCACGCCAAAGACCGTGGAACAACTCATTAAGCTGGGTTTCAGCGTCACCCTTGAACATGACGCCGGTCAACGCGCCAGTTTTGATGATGAAAGCTACAGAGCAGCAGGTGCCACACTCTGCGACCAGGAACAGGTCTGGCAATCCGATATCGTTCTGAAGGTGAATGCACCGGATGAGGATGAGATTGCACTCACGCGTGCGGGCAGCACGCTGGTCAGCTTTATCTGGCCCGCACAGAATCCCGACCTGCTTTCAAAGCTGGCTGCGCGTCAGGTCACCGTCATGGCAATGGACTCGGTACCGCGTATTTCGCGGGCGCAGTCGCTGGATGCTTTGAGCTCGATGGCGAACATTGCCGGTTATCGCGCTATCGTCGAAGCCGCCCATGAATTTGGACGCTTCTTTACCGGTCAGATCACCGCAGCCGGGAAAGTGCCTCCGGCCAAAGTGATGGTGATTGGGGCCGGTGTGGCGGGGCTGGCCGCGATCGGTGCAGCGGGCAGCCTGGGCGCGATTGTCCGGGCCTTTGATACCCGTCCTGAAGTTAAAGAGCAGGTGCAGAGTATGGGCGCCGAATTCCTTGAACTCGATTTCGAAGAGGAAGCGGGCAGTGGCGATGGTTACGCTAAAGTCATGTCTGAGGCGTTCATCAAGGCAGAGATGGCGCTGTTTGCCAGTCAGGCCAGAGAAGTCGACATCATTGTTACCACGGCGCTGATCCCCGGTAAACCGGCACCGAAACTGATCACCGAAGAGATGATCGCCAGCATGAAGCCTGGCAGCGTGATTGTTGATCTGGCGGCGCAGACCGGCGGCAACTGTGCGCTGACCATCGCAGATCAGGTGACCGTGACGCCTAACGGCGTGAAAATCATCGGTTACACCGATCTTCCCAGCCGTCTCGCAACACAATCTTCCCAGCTTTACGGCACCAACCTGGTCAATCTGATCAAGCTGCTGTGTAAAGAGAAAAATGGCGAAATCCAGGTCGATTTCGACGATGTGGTGGTGCGGGGCGTGACTGTCGTGCGTGAGGGCGAAGTCACCTGGCCGGCACCGCCGATTCAGGTCTCTGCTGCGCCACAGGCTAAACCGGCAGCGCAGAAACCCGCAGACAAGGCTGAAGCAAAGCCTGTGTCTCCGTGGCGCAACTATTTTCTGATTGCACTGGCTACCGTGCTGTTTGGCTGTCTGGCCAACGTAGCGCCAGCTGAGTTCCTCTCCCACTTTACCGTGTTCGCGCTCGCCTGTGTGGTGGGTTACTACGTGGTCTGGAACGTCAGTCACGCGCTGCATACGCCGCTGATGTCCGTCACCAACGCCATCTCCGGCATTATCGTCATCGGTGCGGTACTGCAGATGGGCCACGGTGGCTGGGTCACCTTTATCTCCTTTATTGCCGTGCTGATTGCCAGCATCAATATCTTTGGTGGCTTTACCGTCACCCAGCGCATGCTGAAAATGTTTCGTAAGGGGTAACACATGTCTGGCGGATTAGTCACTGCAGCCTATATTGTGGCTGCAATTCTGTTTATCTGTAGTCTTGCGGGTCTCTCGCGTCACGAAACCTCAAAGCGCGGGAATATTTTTGGTATCAGCGGCATGGCGATTGCGCTGGTTGCCACCATCTTTGGCCCGGACAGCGGAAATGTCGTCTGGATCCTGCTGGCGATGGTCATTGGCGGCGCTATCGGGATTCGTCTGGCGAAGAAAGTCGAAATGACAGAAATGCCGGAACTGGTCGCGATTCTGCACAGCTTTGTCGGCCTGGCCGCGGTGCTGGTCGGCATCAACAGCTATATCGATCATGCGCCTGGCCTGCCAGCCGTGATGGAGAATATCCATCTGAGCGAAGTGTTTATCGGTATCTTCATCGGTGCTGTCACCTTCACAGGCTCGCTGGTAGCGTTTGGCAAGCTGTGCGGCAAAATCTCTTCAAAACCGCTGGCGTTACCGCATCGTCACAAGCTGAATCTGCTGGCGCTGGTCGTCTCGTTCCTGCTGCTGCTGTGGTTTGTTAACACCAGCAGCACGGGTGCTCAGGTGTTTGCACTGCTGCTGATGACGGTGATCGCGCTGGCTTTTGGCTGGCATCTGGTTGCCTCTATCGGCGGCGCGGATATGCCGGTTGTGGTGTCGATGCTGAACTCCTATTCAGGCTGGGCCGCAGCCGCAGCGGGTTTCATGCTGAGCAACGATCTGCTGATTGTAACCGGTGCGCTGGTGGGATCGTCGGGTGCCATTCTCTCCTACATCATGTGCAAAGCAATGAACCGTTCGTTCATCAGCGTGATCGCGGGTGGATTTGGCACGGAAGTCAGCAGCGGCGATGAAAGTCAGGAAACGGGCGAGCATCGTGAAATCACAGCTGAAGAAACCGCAGAGATGCTTAAGGCATCCAGCTCGGTGATTATCACCCCAGGCTACGGTATGGCAGTAGCGCAGGCGCAGTACCCGGTCGCGGAAATTACTGCCCGACTGCGTGCGCTCGGCATCAACGTGCGCTTCGGCATTCATCCGGTGGCGGGACGCTTACCTGGTCACATGAACGTGCTGCTGGCCGAGGCGAAAGTCCCTTATGACGTGGTGCTGGAGATGGATGAGATCAACGACGATTTCAGCGACACCGACACGGTGCTGGTCATCGGTGCCAACGACACCGTTAACCCGGCGGCGCAGGATGATCCCCGCAGTCCGATTGCCGGCATGCCGGTGCTGGAAGTGTGGAAAGCACACAATGTGGTGGTGTTCAAACGCTCAATGAACACTGGTTATGCCGGCGTACAGAATCCGCTGTTCTTTAAAGAGAATAGTCAGATGCTGTTTGGCGATGCCAAAGCCAGCGTGGAAGCCATTCTCAAAGCGCTGTAATAAAAAAGGGCGGCTAATCAGCCGCCCGTCTTCCATCAGGGGAGAATCAATCCTCCTCATCCTCTTCATCATCCAGGTCAATCGGCGATTTGAAATCGTCAGGCTTGAGCGCCAGCAGATCGCAGCGCAGATGATCAATCACCTGTTCCGCCGTATTACCCAGGAAGGCTGCCGACAGGCCGGTGCGTCCTATGGTACCCAGCACCACCACACCAGCACCGAGATGAGCCGCCAGATCCGGGATGACTTCTTCCGGCAGGCCTTTAGCCACATGGGTGAACTCTTCACCAATCGAGAACTTTTGCCGCAGCGCTTTCATTGCCACCAGATGCTGACCACGAATCGCATCGTTATAAACGCTGGGATCAAAGTCCGGCAGTTCGATAGCGATGTTGATAGGGGTAATCGGATAAGCGCCGACCAGGTGCACCTCGGTCTGATTCACTTTTTCTGCCAGTTTCACCGTTTCACGAATCAGCTTCTGGTTCAGGCCATCGTGATGTGGCTCTTCACTGGCAAGATTGACTGCGACAATGGCTTTCCCGCCTTCCGGCCACGGCTGATCTTTGACCATCCAGACCGGGCACGGGCATTTACGCAGCAGATGCCAGTCGGTCGGGGTGAAGATCACCGATTCAAGCCGGTCATGCTGATGTGCCATCTTCAGCACCAGGTCATGCTGATGGGCAAGCACTTCCTGAATGATGGCCTCAAAAGGACGGTTGTGCCAGATCACTTTGATGTCAATTTCGACACCGGCATCCAGATAAGCGCGGGCCTGCTCACGGATCCATTCAGTGCGCTGGCTGATGACGCCCTGACGCATCGATGCGCGTTCGTCAGGCGAAAGCAGGGTGGTCATCTCGTATGAGAAATCATAGATAGGCAGGAAAGCTTTGATCCTTCCGCCAATGCGTTGATTCAGATAGACCGCACGTCGCAGCGCGGGCTGATCGTCTTGCTGGGCATCAATGGCGACCAGAATATTTTGGTACTGGGACATGAGGCGTTCTCCTTAAACCAGAGCGACTGGAATAAAGATAGCCTATGTTGCACAGCGGAAGAAGGGAAAAAGTTACTGCCGGATCAACAAAATAAGATTTATTGATCCGGCTGCGGATCAGGCGGCCTGATGGCTCTGACCGGCTAACTCTTCCAGCAGGGCGTGGTTTTCAATGGTGATGTATTTACCTTTCACCGCCAGCATGCCGGACTTCTGGAAACGACCCAGCAGGCGGCTGATGGTTTCAACCGTCAGGCCCAGGTAATTACCAATGTCACCACGCGTCATGGTGAGGCGGAATTCACGCTGTGAAAAACCGCGCTGGCCGAAACGACGGGAAAGGTTCCAGATAAACGCCGCCAGGCGCTCTTCAGCATTTTTCTTCGACAGCAGCAGGATCATATCCTGATCGCCTTTGATTTCACCGCTCATCAGACGCATCATCTGCTGACGCAGGGCAGGCATTTTTCCTGAAAGATCATCCAGGGTTTCAAACGGGATTTCACAGACCATTGCCGTTTCCAGCGCCTGCGCAAAGCTGGGATGGCTGGAACCCATGATGGCATCAAAGCCGACTAAATCGCCCGCCAGATGGAAACCGGTGATTTGCTCATCACCCTGCTCGGTAATGGTGTAACTTTTGATTGTGCCGGAACGAATCGCATACAGAGATTTCAGTTCGTCGCCTGCTTTGAAAAGGGTTTGCCCTTTCTGAATCGGTTTTTTACGCTCAATGATATTGTCGAGCTGATCCAGCTCATGTTCATTTAACGTGAAGGGGATGCAGAGCTGACTGATACTGCAATCCTGGCAGTGAATGGCACAACCGCCCGACTGAATACGACGAATGCTGCGTTTTTCAGGGATCATAATGGTTTGCTCGACGATTATTGACTGGGGTCAATTTTAACATTTTTTGTGCGCAAGGGAACTCATCCGAGCAGTTTTACACCCACAAACATTATGGATGAAGCACACATCGACAAACGCTGATGTGACGGGCTTCTCAGAATGCCGTTACCGCTGACTGTCACGAAAAGTTTCCACTTTTATGATCTGTCACCTGTATCTTCATTAGCAGCAACATGAGTTAAAACGGAATAGTCCGGCGATTGCAGCTTTTGCTACGCTAACTGCTTAGGCCTGTTTTATAGGTTCCATCAATTTTAATCAGGTGTGAGAAAACCATGAACCTTGATGACAACGATCTCTTTCGGGATGCCATGGACGATGTCACGCCGTTAAAAGACACCACCACAACCTTATGGCTTAAGTCGCCCTCGACTAAAGCGCCCCGTAAACCGCCAGGAGAGATGGAGCAGGAGAATTTCCTGACACGGGGTTATCTGGATATTGTTCCGCTTAATACACCGCTGGAGTATAAAGCCGACGGCATACAACAGGGTATTCTGGATAAACTGCGTCGGGGTGAGTACAAACTGGATGCCAGTCTCAACCTGTTGCGGCAACCGGTAGAGACCTGCCGTCAGGCGCTGTTTAACTTTATGATGCAGGCGCAAAAGCAGGACTTACGAAATCTGCTCATTATTCATGGCAAGGGCCGTGATGACGAATCACATGCCAATATTGTGCGCAGCTATCTGGCACGCTGGTTACAGCAGTTTGATGACGTACAGACTTTTTGCGTGGCCCAGACCCGCCACGGCGGAGCCGGGGCGCTCTATGTGGGACTGCGGAAGACAGATAAGGCGCGCCTTGAAAACCGCGAACGGCATGCGAAACGCAGCCGCTAGCTGTGAAACTTACGAATGGTAGACATTAATACCTCAGCACTCAGGCTCAGCTCTGCGCCGGTACGGGTAATGATGCCCACCGGCTCCCCTGGCCCGGAGGAGTTAATCGGCAGCGCACAGACTGCGTTATGGCTGAGGTCCTCTTTAATCGCGCCGGACGGCACGAACCAGATATAGTCGTAGCGAAGCGCCAGCTGGCGCGCCAGTGAAGTCGACGACGTTTCAATACAGTGGGGTGGCAGCGTACAGCCCTGTTCATCCAGCATCTGCTGCGCAATCCGGCGCGGTGCAGTGCCCTCAGGGGAAATCACCACGGGCCACTGCATCGCCCGCGACAGCGTGACGTTGTCACTTAAGAGCGGGTGTTCAGGCCTGACAACCAGCTTCAATGACTCAAGAAACAGCAGTTCATAGGTCAGCCCGGTCATCATGTCGCTGTCCGCCATCCGGCCAATGCCGATGTCAAACTCGCCGCCACGTAATCCCGCCAGTAATACATTGTTATGCAGCGTCGCCACCTGGATGGTGGTGTTAGGCTGCAGCTGATGAAAACGATCAAGGATGCGGGGCAGCATACCCATTGCGGCGGTGGTTAATGCACCCAGCCGGATAATCACCGGCGCATCACCCGGCTGCTCATTAAAGCTCTGGCCGGCATGGTTCAGTGCGTCAAGCACCCGCACAGCATGGGTCAGAAACTGTTCTCCCATGGTGGTGAGCTGGGCGCCCAGGCGGCCACGCTCAAACAGTCGCACGCCTGTCAGCTCTTCCAGCTCATTCAGGGTTTTGGACAGGGCAGGCTGACTCAGGCTTAGCGTTTCTGCCGCACGGCCCAGTGTGCCTTGCTGCGCGACCGCAACAAAGGTATGTAGATGGCGCAAGCGAATGCGCTGATTGAAAAGGATATTTTTTTCCATACCCTAAACTTAATGAGAATGACCGCTTTCAGGCAACTGTTTAAAATGAATTCTGTTAACTTTGCTGCAAATTTATTTTAACAAACGGGGCGGAATGGCTACATTATCCGCTAACTCTCTGATTAAAAAGCGCTCATCATATATTGTCACAAACGCAATGGTTCCTGAGACTACACGATATCAAGAGCTTAACGGTTTAAATTTGAATAATTCTCACTATCATATAAAAATCTGACCGCTTAAGGTTAACGATGGGCTATCATAAGCGCCGTTTTTTTTACTTAATCTGATGCCAGATTGCGCTATTGCCAGGGAGTGTTCATTGACCAGCATCGGGGCGGTAGATGTCCGCCAGCTTATCAACCAGCAGGGCCTGAGCCACTGGCAAAAACGGCTCATTGCGCTCTGTTTTATTGTGGTGGCACTCGATGGCATGGACATTGCGATCATGGGATTTATTGCGCCAACACTTAAAGCTGCATGGGGCGTAACCAATCACCAGCTCGGGGTTGTCATCAGCGCAGCATTGATTGGGCTGGCGCTGGGTGCCATGGTGGCGGGGCCACTGGCTGACCGCTATGGGCGACGTATGATGATTATCCTCAGCGTTTTCTTTTTCGGTCTCTGGACACTGGCAACAGCGCTGTCTCAGAACATCGAGCAGATGATGCTGTTCCGCTTCCTGACCGGTCTGGGACTGGGTGCGGCAATGCCAAACGTCGGTACGCTGGTGGCGGAATATGCGCCTGAACGGAGACGGGCCTTCATTATCACTGTGGTGTTCTGCGGTTTTACCTTTGGTGCCGCCAGCGGTGGATTTGCCGCATCCTGGTTGTTACCGCGTTATAACTGGCACTCGGTGTTGCTGCTGGGTGGCATTCTGCCGCTGCTGGTGTTGCCATTCCTGATCCGCGGCCTGCCGGAGTCAGTGCGGTTTCTTATCAGTCGTGGCGCACCCGCTGCCCGCATTCACGCTATCCTCGAACGGATGATGCCGGGCAAAACCGCGCCCGATTGTGCATTTCACGCGCCTGAAGCGACATTACCCGCAGGCGGTGCAATTAGCACGGTCCTGTCGCGCCGCTATCTGTTTGGCAGCACGATGCTGTGGGGCGGCTATTTTATGGGACTGTTCATGGTTTACCTGATTGGCAGCTGGCTGCCATCCCTGGTGAATACCCTGGGCATGTCCGTTACCGAAGCGGCGATTATCACTGCCATGTATCAGGCAGGCGGAACGCTGGGCTCACTCTTTGCAGGCTGGATGATGGATCGCTTCAACGCCAACCTGGCACTGGCGGCCATCTACGGCTGCGGCGGACTGTTTATTGTGGCACTTGGTTTTTCGCCCGCCGAAGTGGGCATGATGAGCGCGATCGCCTTTTGCAGTGGCTTCTGTTTTAACGGTGCCAATACCGGGATGAATGCGTTATCTGCCAGCTACTATCCAACGCACGCACGCGCCACCGGCTCCAGCTGGATGCATGGTGTGGGTCGCATCGGCGCGATTTTAAGTGCCTTCGTCGGTGCTGAGATGATGTCACTCGGCTGGTCTTTCAGTGTTATTTTTCTGCTGCTGGCGATACCGGCTGTGATCACCACCCTGATGCTGTTGTTAAAAAACCGCTACGGCTTTAAGCCGATCACAGATTCGTGATTTTTTCCACTGAGGCCAGCGCGTTGCATTACATTAGCAGCAACGCTCATGGTGTCAGGTGGATAAGATGGACAAGTTTCTCAGTGCGGATCTCATCCGCACCCGTTTCTCTCAGGCGATGTCAGCGATGTATCAGCAGGAGGTGCCGCAGTATGGCACGCTGATGCAGCTGGTCGCCACCGTCAACGAGCGCATGCTGGAAGCCGATATCGCGCTTAAAGATCGTCTCACGGCCGCTGATGAAATTGACCGTCTCAGCCTTGAACGGCACGGCGCAATCCGCGTTGGCACGGCAGACGAATTAGCCACGCTTCGGCAGCTGTTTGCGGTGATGGGGATGTATCCGGTGGGCTATTACGATCTCTCTCAGGCGGGTGTGCCGGTGCACTCCACGGCGTTCCGGCCGGTCACCGATGCGGCGCTGCGGCGCAATCCTTTCCGGGTCTTTACCTCACTGTTGCGTCCTGAACTGATTGACGATCCCGCGCTGCGCGAAAAGACGACCGGGATTCTGGCCACACGCGACATTTTCACTTCCCGTTGCCGTACGCTGCTGCAATTGCATGAGCAGCAGGGCGGATTAACTGACGCTCAGGCTACCGAATTTGTTACCGAAGCACTGGAAACCTTCCGCTGGCACGCCCACAGTAGCGTGGACAGTCAGACCTATCAGGCTCTGAACCAGCAGCATCGATTGATCGCAGATGTCGTCTGCTTTCCCGGCTGCCACATCAACCATCTCACCCCGCGCACGCTCGATATTGACCGCGTCCAGCAACTCATGCCGTCGCGCGGCATCGATCCGAAAACGCTGATCGAGGGACCGCCGCGTCGTCAGGTGCCGATTCTGCTGCGTCAGACCAGCTTCAAAGCGCTGGAAGAGCCCATCATCTTTAAGGACGGGCATCAGGGCACCCACACAGCGCGCTTCGGTGAAATTGAACAGCGCGGCGCGGCGCTGACACCTGCAGGTCGAGCGCTCTACGATCGGCTGCTCAGTGAGGCGGGGAGTGGTCAGGACAATCAGCAGCACCAGCAACATCTGGCGGCCATTTTCCGGGACTTTCCCGACGACGAGACCACACTACGCCAGCAGGGCCTGGCCTGGTTCCACTATCGCCTGAGTGAAAAGGGCGTTGCCACGCCGCCGGACAAGGGTGAAGCGCTGGAGGATCTGATCAGGGAGGGGCGTGTACTGGCAGACCCGATCGTTTATGAAGATTTTTTGCCCGTCAGCGCGGCGGGAATTTTTCAGTCCAACCTCGGCGATCGGGCGCAGGTCCGTTCGGCGGGACAGGCGAGCCGGCAGGCGTTTGAAGCAGCGCTGGGCTCTGCGGTGCTGGATGAGATGGTGTTATACGAAGAGCGCCAGCAGCGCTCGCTGGCACAGTGCGGAGTACGGACATCCTGATGTTATTGCCGGGCAACACCTTCACTAATCCGGTTATTAAAGCCCGGGTTCTGAAGCGGAGCAACAGGGGGAACAGGCTGATCTCATTAAAGAAAACTACGCTTTACCGGGCAGCGCAGATTTCGCGGCGTAAGTATCTTAATCGGTTAGCATTCTGATTACTTAACGATGTGAAAAACGGCACAGAATCACAGCCGGTCACCGCTTTCAGGTGGATTGGCACGGTATTCATCCTGAGCAAAAAGATTAACAATGCTAAACCCTGACTGAGACAGTAGCTCTGAACCTGTTGTTGAGCATGTTCACGTGCGCCTCTGACGCTTCGGCATATTCTGCAAATCCCCTCCGTACCTGGACAATGGTGGCGGGCCTGCAAATAATGGAGGAACGTCTGAACAGGGAAACAGGAATGAAAAACGAAACAGGTCTGAGGATCATGACGGCCGAGGGGGAGTTGCGTGGATGCATGGACGATGACCTTTTCGTATTCAAAGGCATACCTTATGCGGCGGCTCCGGTTGGCGCACTGCGCTGGCGTCCGCCACAGCCGGTCACGCCCTGGCCGCAGATGCGCGATGCCACCGCATTTGGGGCTTCCGGCTGGCAAAATCGCACATACTGTCAGGCCGTGGGCGGTGGCGATCCCGGAGAGTTTAGTGAAGATTGCCTCTATCTGAATGTCTGGACGCCCGATGTTGCGCCGTCAAAGCCGCTGCCGGTAATGGTGTGGCTGCACGGTGGGGGCTTCACTATCGGTGCAGGCGGGCTGGCACCGTACAGCGGTAAGCCGCTGGCGTCACGTGGTGCAGTGGTGGTCACGCTGAATTACCGGCTGGGTCACCTCGGTTTCTTCTCCCATCCTGCTCTGGATGCGGAATACCCTGCTGCGGGTACAGTAAATAATTTTGGCCTGCTCGATCAGATTGCCGCACTGCAGTGGGTGCAGCGCAACATTCCAGCTTTTGGTGGCAATCGCCACAATGTGACACTTTTCGGTGAATCCTCTGGCGCGCGCAGCGTGCTCTCTCTCTGCTGTTCGCCGCTGGCAGAAGGGCTGTTCCATAAAGGGATCGTGCAAAGTGCCTATAGCCTGCCGGATACGCCGCTGAAAAAAGCGCGTCAGCAGGGAATAGCGGTAGCCCGCCATTTCGGCCTGCCGCCCGATGCCAGCGCGGATGACCTGCGCGCACTGCCTGCCGATGCCTTCTGGCCGCTGGAAGGGCAACTGGCGATCCCGCCGGTGCCGATTGCCGGTGATGCCGTGCTGCCTGAGCCGATGCTGAAAACCTTTATGGCAGCTAAACAGCATCGCCTGCCGCTGATGGCGGGCAGTAACAGCGATGAAGCCAGCGTACTGGAATATTTTGGCGTGGATGCCACCGCGGTATTGCATCAGCTGCGCAATAAAAACCGGCTCACCTATCGGACGCTGAAATGGATGTATGACATTCATGACGATCAGCTGCTGGGACGTGCTGTGGCGCGTGATATGGCTTTCAGCCTGGTGCCGTGGCTGGTGATGCGGGCGCAGCACAATGCTGGCATGCCGGGCTGGCGCTACTGGTTCGATTATGTTTCGGAGCACGCTCGTGACCTTTATCCCCATGGTACCTGGCATGGTAACGAAGTGCCTTATGTCCTGAATACCCTGAGTCAGATGCCGGATCCCAACGAAGCGCGACCATTCAGTGAAGCCGATCGCGCTTTTGCGGCACGTGTCAGCGAGTACTGGTTTACTTTTGCGCGTGATGCCACGGAATATAAGCATCAGCTTGAAGGCGAGGTTATCTGGCCAGCCTGGCATCCCGGTAATGACGTGACAATGTCACTTGGAAGTGAGCGTATGAGCGAGCTGACTCTGATAAGAAACTTTATGCGCGCCCGTTTGCGGCTCTTCAGGCTGTTGATGACGCGTATGGTCAGGCTTTAAGCAGATGATGAAAATTAGCCTGCTAACCATTAAGTTATGCGAATGAAATTAATCTACTTATTTAATTATAACTTCTTGAATCTAATGATATTTAACTGAGGAATTCAGAGTTGACGCTGTAAATTAATAGGTAACAAAACAGTTACATTTTCACTGTTTCATGCCGATAAATCTCCTATGCCCGACGCTTGCGGGTCAACGTGTATAGGATTTTGGTATGGGAATGCTCAAAAATTTTACCATTCGCGCAGTGATGCTCTCTATTCTGGGCCTGTTTTGCTTACTGTGGAGCGGCGTCGGGCTGTACAGCATCCACTCGCTTGGCGCGCTCAGCGAAGGCAATGATGTTGACCGTCATCTGGTTGAGCAAATGACGGTGCTGAGCAAAGGCAATGATCAATATTTTCGCGTTATCACGCGCCTTTCCCGCGTAATGGAAGGCACAGCAGCAGATAAAACGCTGACTGATGAGGCCTATGCCCCTGTGCAGCAGGCGCTGGACAGCATGACTCAGCAACTGGCGCGCTTTAAACAGCTTGCACCCGGTCCGATGAATCCGGAAGTCGTCGATGGCGTCATTCAGAGCTGGCAAAAGCTGCTGGATGAGGGCGTAACGCCACAACTGCAGCTGGCTCGCCAGGCCTCACCCGATGCATATCGCCAGCAGGCGAACAATGTCACGCCGCCGCTCAGTCGTGCCTTTGGTGTCAGCGCAGAAAAGTTTAACCAGGGCGCAGCCGAAAAACTGGACAAAACCCGGATTGAAGTGGATCACCTCACCGCGATGACCAGGACGATCATTACCATCACGGTGATTATTGGCCTGCTGATTCTGCTGTTTACCGACCGCTATCTGGTGGCAATGCTGGTTCGTCCGCTGGAAAGTATTCGTACCCACTTCGCGGTGATTGCGACAGGCGATCTCAGCCAGCCGGTAGCCGATTTTGGCCGCAACTGTGTCGGTAAACTGGTGCCGCTGCTGAGCGCTATGCAGGATAGCCTGCGGGAAGCGGTCAGCGCCATTCGCAGCGGCACCGAGAATATCTCGCGCGGTGCTGCAGAGATTTCTGCCGGTAATAATGACCTCTCTTCACGTACCGAAGAGCAGGCCGCTGCACTGGAACAGACTGCGGCCAGCATGGAGCAGTTAACGGCCACGGTGAAATTCAACGCCGATAACGCCCGTCAGGCCAGCCTGCTGGCTGAAACCGCCACCACCACGGCACAACGTGGCGGTCAACTGGTGAGTGAAGTGGTCAGCACTATGGATGGCATCTCAGGTAGCTCGAAGAAGATCGCTGAGATTACCAACGTGATTAACGGCATTGCCTTCCAGACTAATATCCTGGCGCTCAACGCCGCGGTCGAAGCGGCACGTGCCGGCGAACAGGGACGTGGTTTTGCGGTCGTGGCATCTGAAGTGCGTAACCTGGCACAGCGCAGCGCCAACGCCGCCAAAGAGATTGCGACGCTGATTGAAGACTCGGTGCAGCGTGTAGGAAAAGGCGCGGAGCTGGTCAGCACGACGGGCGGCACTATGAATAATATTCTGAAGTCGGTGCAGGATGTGGATGCGATCATGAAACAGATCGCTTCTGCATCGGAAGAGCAGAGCAAGGGCATTTCTCAGGTGGGCACCGCGGTTACCGAGATGGACAGCGTCACGCAGCAGAACGCCTCACTGGTTGAGGAAGTCTCTGCTGCGGCGAGCGCGCTGGCACTGCAGACAGAAGCACTGCAGGCCTCTGTGTCGAAGTTCCGCCTTTCCAGCAATCGTCCGACGTCACCTGTCGTCAGCAATAAACCCGCTGCGCCAAAAGCGCCTGCGCTGAGTGCGCCTCAGGCGAAACCGGATAATGGCGACTGGGTCACCTTCTGATCCCTGCAGAGCCACGCGACCAGTTCCGCCAGGAACGGTGGCGCATCCGGCGCGGGCCGTTGCAGTAAACTGTAAACGGCTCCGGTTTTGACCTCGCCAGCGAACGGCTTAATCAGCCTGCCGCTGGCGATATCACTCTCCACCAGATTGCTGTCAGCAATCGCCACGCCAAATCCCTGAATCGCTGCACTGATCGCTAAGTCCATCGTGGCAAAATGCTGGTTTCGCTTCATGCTGAGCGTTACCTGCTGCGCCTGCAACCAGCACTGCCAGTCACGCGTGTCTGAAGTAGGATGCAAAAAGGTCATTGAGGCCAGCGCCGCTGGCGCGCCCGGGCAGGGCTGATCAGCGGCCATCACCGGCGTCAGCGACTCGCTGAACAGGCAGATCCCGTCAGGGTGCGGCTTGCCATAGACAATCGCCGCATCAAAGTTTTCAAGCTGCGCCGCATGATCCAGGGTGGTGGTCAGGGCCACATGCAGTTCAGGGCGGTGAAGCTCCAGCGCCATCAGCCGCGGTACCAGCCAGCGCATGGCACAGGTCGGCGCTTTCAGGCGAAGGCTGACCTGACTGCGACGGACCTTTTCGCTGGCCTGAACCATCAGCTCAAAGCCCTGGCTGAGTTCAGGCAGCAGCGCGTCACCCTGCGGGGTCAGCCGCAGCCCGCGCGCATGGCGGTCAAACAGCGTCACGCCCAGCCACTGCTCCAGTGCGGCAATCTTACGACTGACAGCGCCCTGAGTCAGGCAGAGCTCACGGGCAGCATGGGTCAGATTAAGGTGACGGGCCGTCACCAGAAAGGCGTGAATGGCATTGAGCGGCAGCGATGAGCGTGACAAGGTAGACCTCAGGTATGCAATTTTGTCATGGCTATTATGACGACATTTCGCTTGCCGACTCAAGCCGCAGCCCGTTGAATAACTCTTAATCGCATCTGATCAATTATGCACCTGACGGAGAAAACATGTCCCTGAAAACGCCTGTCGCTATTCACTCGAAATTGCCGGACGTCGGCACCACTATTTTCAGCGTGATTGGCCAGCTATCGGCGCAACATCAGGCGATCAACCTGTCGCAGGGCGCGCCCAATTTCCCCTGTGATCCGACGCTGGTCGATTCAGTCAGCCGTGCGATGCACGAGGGGCATAATCAGTATTCCGCCATGATGGGGCTGCCCACCTTACGCGAGGCGCTCGCCAGCAAAGTGCAGGCGCTCTATGGGCAGACATATGATGCCGCCAGTGAGGTGCTGATCACCGGCAGCGCCAGCCAGGGACTCTATATGGCGATTACCGCACTGGTTCATCAGGGCGATGAAGTGATCTTCTTTGAACCGGCGTTTGACAGCTATGCGCCGGTGGTGCGGTTACAGGGCGGTACGCCGATAGGCCTGAAGTTGCAGGTGCCGTCGTTTGCGATCGACTGGGATCAGCTGCAGGCGGCAATCACGCCGCGCACCCGGATGATCATTATTAATACGCCGCACAACCCCAGCGCGCAGGTGCTGACCCGCGACGATCTCAACCAGCTGGCCGCGTTGATCCGCAACACCGACATCGTGGTGCTCTCCGATGAGGTTTACGAACATATTCTGTTTGATGGCCGGCCGCACTGCGGCATGGCGACGCATCCGGAGCTGGCTGCACGCAGCGTCATCGTCTCCTCGTTTGGCAAAACCTTCCACGTCACTGGCTGGCGGGTGGGCTACTGTCTGGCTCCGGCAGAACTGATGACCGAGCTGGTGAAAGTGCATCAGTTTATGATGTACGCCGCCGATACGCCGATGCAGGTTGGGTTTGCGCACTATCTGCAGACGCCAGAGAACTACCTGTCACTTAACGCTTTCTATCAGCAGAAGCGCGATCGGCTGATCGACCTGATGCAGGACTCGCCGTTCCGGCTGCTGCCAGGCGCCGGTTCGTTCTTTATGCTCGCCAGCTACGGACATTTCAGTGACGAACCGGACAGTGAAATGGTAAAACGTCTTATCGTCGATCACGGTGTGGCAACCATACCGCTGTCGGCGTTTTATATGGATGGCACAGACAACAAACTGATTCGTCTCTCTTTTGCGAAAGACGAGGCGACACTAGAGGCTGGCGCGGCTGCGCTATGTGCTTTTTCTCACTGAATCACCCGTGCGTGATTCAGCAAGGGGAACAGGTAACCAGGACTTATCGGGGTAAATAAATAATGAAAAAACTGAACGCGCTGTTTCTCGCTCTGGGCATGATGACATCGGTACAGGCACTGGCACAGGATTTACGTTACGGCGTGGAGTCACAGTATCCGCCGTTTGAAAGCCGCAACGCTAAGGGGGAGCTGGAAGGCTTTGATATCGAGCTGGGTAACGCCATCTGCAAGGCAGGCAACTTCAGCTGCCACTGGGTTGAGAGCAGCTTTGATGCGCTGATTCCGGCGCTCCAGGCGAAAAAGTTCGACGCCATTAACTCGGCGATGAATATCACCGAAGCGCGCGCCAGAAGCATCGCGTTTACGCAGCCCATCTACCGTATTCCGACCATGTTAGTGGCAAAAAAGGGTGAAAATGTGGCCCCGACCGCCGAAGGCCTGAAAGGCAAAAATATCGGTGTATTGCAGGGATCGATTCAGGAAACCTATGCGAAGAAGCACTGGGAGACGCAGGGCGTGACGGTGACGTCGTATCAGGATCAGAACCAGGTCTACAACGACATGGTCGCGGGCCGCCTTGATGGCACGCTGGTGATGTCCGCCGCCGGTCAGTCTGGCTTCCTCGATAAGCCACAGGGCAAAGGGTTTGGTTTTGTGGGCAAGCCCGTCGAAGATGACGCGATTCTCGGCTCAGGCATCGGCTATGGCCTGCGCAAAGATGATGCGTCGCTGAAGCAGTCGCTGGACGCGGCGATCGCCAAAGTGCAGGGCGATGGCACCCTCAAAAAGCTGGCTGAAAAATACTTCCCGGGTATTGATGTCAGCGCGAAGCCATAATTGCAATCGGGCGCGTTCTGCGCCCGATTTTCCCGTTTAACCCGCCGCCAGATAGCAGAGTTTTTCTGCCACCTGATAGGACTTCACAAACGACGGTATCGGCAGAAACTCAAAACGTGAATGGAAGTTATGTGCGCCGGTAAAGAAGTTCGGCGTCAGCAGGCCTTTGGCTGACAGCGCGGCACCGTCCGTGCCACCCCGCATCGGAATCACTTTCGGCTCAATTTCCAGCGCGGCAAAGGCGCTGAAGATCAGATCTATTGCCCGGCGATCCTCACCCAGTGCATTGCTGATATTGCTGTAGATATCGCTGATCGTGATGCTCACTTCGCCAGTGGGATAACGGGCCGCCAGCTCCGCTGCCGCCTGCTGCAACTGCTGCTTACGGGCTGCGAAGCTGGACAGATCAAAATCACGGATTGAAGCCTTCAGCGTCGCCTTACTGGCGTTGGCCTGAATCTCATTAAACCAGATGTAACCTTCACGACCTTCGGTGTGCTCCGGTGTCTGCTGACGATCAAACAGGCTGATGTAGTCATGGGCCATCAGCAGCGGATTGACCAGCACGCCTTTGCCCGACATCGGATGTGCCGGAACGCCGGTAAACACAATCTCTGCCGCGGCACCATTAAAGTTCTCATACACCACTTCGCCCAGTTCGCAGCAGTCGATGGTCCATGCAAAATCGACATTGAAGCGCGTTTCCAGATCCAGCGCTTTCGCACCGCGCAGGCCAATTTCCTCGTCCGGCACAAACGCCACCACGATATCGCCATGATCACCTTTGAGGTTCGCCATCAGCGTCATCACCACGGTAACCGCCGCTTTATTGTCTGCGCCCAGCACGCTGGTGCCGTCGCTGAAGATCACCTGCTGACCGACGTAGGGCGCGATTTCCGGATGTTCATCGCGGCGCAGCCAGATATCCTGCTCTGCATTCAGACAAAGGTCCTCGCCCTGCCAGGTGAGGATCTGCGGGTGAATGTCGGGCGACAAACCCACATCAACGGTATCGATATGTGTAATAAATCCGATGCGCGGTGCGTCAGGACGGTTGCCGCGTTTCACCGCCGTCACCGTGGCATGGTCATCAATAACTACCTCATCCAGCCCTAAGGCACGTAGCTCGTCCGCCAGCAGTTCCGCCATGGCGTGCTGGCTCGGCGTACTCGGTAGGGTAGTAGATTTGGCATCGCTCTGACTGCTGACGGCGAGGTAACGGAAAAAACGTTCGGTGAGTTGCGACTCAAGTTTGTCTGTCATCACTATTCCTTATTAGTCAGCTACGGGCGGGGTTCGCTATGGTGCCGAATCGTGCTATCAATGAAGCATCTGAATGATTCATTTAGATATTGTGATCACCGGAAGTCAATACAAAGCGAGGATGATAATGAAAATCAAGATAGCCACCTTAGCGCTTGTTACTGCTGGGATAGCGCTGGCTGGTAGCGTTAACGCCAAAACGCTGGTCTACTGTTCTGAGGGATCGCCAGAGAATTTTAACCCTCAGCTCTATACCTCGGGAACCAGTGTTGACGCCAGTGCAGTGCCGGTATTCAACCGGCTGGTGGACTTCACACCCGGCACCACCAATCTGGTACCGAGCCTGGCAGAACGCTGGGAGATCAGCCCGGATGGTACTGTCTACACCTTCCATCTGCGTAAGAACGTGAAGTTTCAGAGCAACAAACAGTTTAAACCCAGCCGCGACTTCAACGCCGATGATGTGATCTTCTCGTTTATGCGCCAGATGGACCCGAAAAATCCCTACCATAACGTCTCTGGCGGCACCTATTCCAACTTCGAAAGCCTCGAACTCTCCACGCTGATTAAAAGTATCGACCGGGTTGATGACCATACCGTGCGCTTCACGCTCGCCCACCCTGAAGCGCCATTCCTTGCTGACCTGGCCTGGTATTTTGCGTCGATACACTCAGCAGAATATGCCGACGCCATGCTGAAAGCGGGGACGCCGGAGAAGGTCGATATGAACCCGATCGGCACCGGCCCGTTTGAGCTGGTGCAGTACCAGAAAGATTCCCGCATCCTCTACAAGGCCTTCCCGGACTACTGGCAGGGCAAGGCGAAACTCGATCGGCTGGTGTTTACCATCACGCCGGATGCTTCTGTGCGCTATGCCAAGCTGGAGAAGAACGAGTGCCAGGTGATGCCATTCCCGAACCCCGCCGATCTCGACAAAATGCGCGCCAATCCGGATATCACCCTGGAACAGAAGGCCGGTCTGAACACCGGCTTCCTGGCGTTTAACACCACTAAAGCGCCAACCGACAACGTCAAAGTGCGACAGGCGCTGGCAATGGCGATCAACAAACCGGCGATCATCGAGGCGATATTTAAAGGCACCGGCACGGTCGCAAAAAATATCCTGCCGCCTGGCGTCTGGAGCGCTGACAAAGATCTGAAAGATTACGACTACGATCCAGAGAAGGCCAGAGCGTTGCTGCAACAGGCCGGCGTCAGGCCGGGCACCGAGATTGCACTCTGGGCGATGCCGGTTCAGCGGCCTTACAACCCGAATGCACGCCGCATGGCGGAGATGATTCAGTCGGACTGGGCCAAAGTCGGCATCAAAGCCAGTATCGTCAGCTATGAGTGGGGCGAATACCTGAAACGCGTGCGCAGCGGCGAGCATCAGGCGGCGCTGATGGGCTGGACCACCGCGACCGGCGATCCGGATAACTTCTTCGGTCCACTTTACAGCTGCACCTCTGCGCAGGGCGGTTCCAACTCCTCAAAATGGTGCTACCAGCCGTTCGAGAAGTTAATCACCGAAGCCCGCGCCGAGCCGGATCAGGGCAAACGCACCGCGCTCTATCTGCAGGCGCAGCAGATGATGCATGACCAGATGCCCGCCGTGATGATTGCGCACTCCACCATCTTCGAGCCGGTGCGCAAATCGGTCAGCGGGTATCAGGTCGATCCGTTCGGCAAGCACATCTTCTATCAGGTGGATATTAAGCAGTAATATCCACCTGCACAGGCCCATACGTATTGGGCCTGTGCAGTTTACCCAAAATCCTGTAATCCTTATCCCATCCTCACCTGCTGATCCATCTCCGTCAGCCGCTGCTGCAAAAAGTCCAGAAACAGCGTCAGAGCCGCATTGCGCTGACGTCCCGACACCGTCTGAAGCTGCAGCGTGCGCTGACTCAGTTGACCCACCCCCATCGATCGCAACACCAGATTTCGGGACTCGCGCTCAAGCAGCAGGGTAAACGCGCTGCAGATGGTCACCGCCTGCGGCGTATGCAGCAAAAAGTGATAGAGCGTGGCGAAATAGTCGCAGGTCAATACCGGTTCAACCACGCAGTCATTCATCTGACAGGAGAGATCAAACAGCTGCCGCACGGTCGTGTGATGGCCCGGCAGCGCCAGCGGCCAGCGATGCAGATCGCCCAGTGTTACCTCACGTGACGCCAGCGGATGTGACTCATGCATCGCCAGTAACACCGGGGCAGGCCACGAGCCGAGCACCTCAACGCTGCGCTCAGGCTGGAGACTGAACTGCAGCGCCACATCGCATTCACCCGCCCTGACACATGCCGCCACGCCCTGCGAGTGCGTCACGTTAATCGCAAACAGTGCGCCGGGATTCGCCAGACGAAACGCCGCCAGCAGGCCAGGTAACAGACTGAACGCCATGCCATCCGTGCAGGCGATACGGATCAGGCTGCGCCGTACCGCTTTCAGGCCCTTAATCTCCGCCAGCGCATATTCCATATCAAGCTGACTTTTACGCACGTGATGCGCAAAAATTTCTCCCGCCTCATTCAACACCATGCCACGCGCATGCCGCTCAAACAGTGGCACACCCACCTGGGCTTCCAGCCGCTGAATCTGACGGCTGATCGCCGACACCGCGACAAACAGTTTCTCGCTGGCGGCGCTCAGCGAACCGCTCTCGACGACCGCCAGGAAATAGCGTATCTCGCTGCTTAACATGGTCACTCCGACAAAATGCCTCATAAAAGGGCAGTAAAACTTTGCTTTAAAAGCAAAGCGCACTCGATAAATTGATAATTGTGGCAAAGAGCGAAGTTTGTCAAAGATAAAGCACGATAAAAATAACAGACAGGGCAAACATGACAGAGCAACAGGCAGTTGACCAGGCGATGCACTATTTCGATAGTGGTGAGTTTCAGCAACTGCTGGCACGGCGCGTCGCCTGTGTGACCGAAAGCCAGCACACCAACCGACGGACAGAACTGGAACATTATCTGCAGCAGGAAATTGGCCCGCAGCTGGCGGCGATGGGATTCACGCTACATCCGTTTGACAATCCACAGCCCGGCAGCCCGCCGTTTCTGATCGCCACCCGCATTGAAGATCCGTCTAAACCCACGCTGCTCTGCTATGGCCACGGCGATGTCGTGTTTGGTGACGATGAAAACTGGCGAGAAGGATTATCGCCCTGGCAACTCACAGCCGAAGGCGACCGCCTGTATGGACGGGGCAGCGCGGATAACAAAGGGCAACACTGTGTTAATCTCGCGGCGCTGGAGCAGGTGTGGCAGGCACGCGGCGGCGCGCTGGGCTTCAACTGCAAAATCCTGTTCGAAATGGGTGAAGAGATCAGCTCGCCGGGGCTGGCTGAGATCTGCCAGCAACAGCAGGCACTGTTAAAGGCCGATCTTTTTATCGCCTCGGATGGCCCACGGCTTAATGCGCTGCGGCCAACACTGTTTCTGGGTTCGCGCGGTGCGGCGAACTTTCGTCTGACTATTCGGGCGCGTGACAACGCCTACCACTCCGGCAACTGGGGCGGATTGCTGAGCAATCCCGGTACCCAGTTGGCCAGTGCGATCGCCTGCCTGGTGAATGCGCAGGGCGTATTACAGGTTACCGCGCTGAAACCGGACTCTCTGACCGACGCGGTGCGCGCCATCCTCAGTGATATTGATGTGGGCGGCATGTCGGGCGATCCCGCACTTGCTGACGGCTGGGGCGAGCCTGGTCTGACACCTGCCGAGCGGCTCTACGGCTGGAACACGCTGGAGGTGCTGGCCTTTGAAACCGGTAATCCGGTACGACCCATGAACGCCATCCCGGGCAATGCCACGGCGGTGTGTCAGCTGCGTTTTGTGGTCGGCACCGACTGGGAAAATCTGGTGGAGCATGTCGAACGTCATCTGCATCAGCATGGCTTCGATAACGTCAGCGTGGAGTTTCTGCGCGGCTCACCGGCGACGCGGCTTGATCCGCAGGATCCGCTGGTGGACTGGGCGCTGGATACGCTGGCCCGTAGCAGCGGCAAAAAACCGGCACTGCTGCCCAATCTCGGCGGCTCGCTTCCCAATGAGGTCTTCGCCGACAGTCTGGGGCTGCCGACGCTGTGGGTGCCACATTCCTATCCCGCCTGCGGCCAGCATGGCGTTAACGAACATATGCTCACCTCGATTGCACGGGAGGGTCTGGCAATCATGACCCGGCTGTTCTGGCAACTGGGAGAAGAGGGCGAACAGCTGATGACGCGCCACCATCAGTGGCGGAGAGGTGAACAATGAGCAGCATCGCGCAAAGTGCCCCGCAGGTGAAACCGAGCCTGCACAAAACGCTGTTCGCCACCTGCATCGGCAACGCGCTGGAGTGGTTCGACATCGCGGTCTATGGCTTTTTCGCCAGCTACATCGCGCACGTTTTCTTCCCGGTCAGCGATCCGTCGGTATCGCTACTGCTGACCTTCGGCAGTTTTGGTATCTCCTTTCTGATCCGTCCGCTGGGAGCCATTGTGCTCGGCAACTATGCCGACCGTCATGGCCGCAAAAAGGCGCTGCTGCTGTCGATTAATCTGATGATGCTGGGCGGGGCGATCATTACCTTTATGCCGGGCTACGGCACCATCGGTCTGGCGGCACCGCTACTGATCATCCTGGCGCGTCTGATTCAGGGCTTCTCTGCCGGCGGTGAATTTGGCAGTTCGACCGCCTTCCTGGTGGAGCACTTTCCTGAGCGCAAAGCCTTTATCGCCAGCTGGCAGTTCGCTACCCAGGGGGCGAGTACGCTGATGGCATCGGCTTTCGGACTGGGGCTGACCCAGTGGCTGAGCGAAAGTGAGATTCAGGCGTGGGGCTGGCGCATCCCGTTTGCTTTCGGCTTACTGATTGGGCCACTGGGGATCTATATTCGCCGTCATGTGCAGGAACCTGCCAGCTTTGTGTCACAGGAAAAGGAAGCCGCACCGTTAAAAACGCTATTCGGGCGGCAGAAAGCGCTGATCGCGCTGGCAATTGGCGTGATGGTGATCTCGACCGCTGTAAACTACATGCTCAATTACATTCCGACCTACGCCACCAAAACGCTGCACCTGCCAGGATCGGTTGCCTTCACCGCCACGCTGATAGCGGGAATTATCCTGACGGTGGTAACGCCCATCATGGGGTTGTGGGCGGAGCGTATTGGCCGGTTGCCGCTGATGTGGGGATCGCTGCTGTTACTGGTGGTCACCATCTATCCCGCATTTAAATGGATGGTCGATCACACCACGCCTACCACGCTGATCCTGCTGGTGGCCTGGATGGCACTGCTGAAGTCGATCTACTTCTCGACGGTGCCGTCGGTGATGGCCGATCTCTTTCCGGCGACTACCCGTGCCAGCGGGATGGCGATCAGTTACAACGTGGCCGTAACGGTATTCGGCGGGTTTGCGCCGCTGATTTGCAGCATGCTGATTGCCGCCACCGGTAGCAGTCTGGCACCAGGCTACTACCTGATGGCAGTGGCTGTGCTGAGCGGTATCGCGCTGCTGCGCTGCAGTAAGCGGGTGGCATAGTAAATCAGGCCAATTCATTGGCCTTTTCAGGCAGCTGACAGAGCCAAATCAGGCTCTGGCAGCAATAAAAAAGCTCAAAGTGCAGGGAACTGGGTCAGAGGAGGAAAGCGTCCCGCCGCCCGGAAAAAAACGTCAGGCGTTTTTGAACAACGCAACGCGTTGGCCCGACAACGGGCGCACCTCAGGGATGAGGTGCGTACTAAAAACGCCGGGAGCGTTTTTGAACAACGCAACGCGTTGGCCCGACAACGGGCGCACCTCAGGGATGAGGTGCGTACTAAAAACGCCGGGAGCGTTTTTGAACAACGCAACGCGTTGGCCCGACAACGGGCGCACCTCAGGGATGAGGTGCGTAATTGCGTGGGCCGGGCATGCCATGGATGGCGGATTTTGCGACTTTCCGATCTGACCCTGTTGCCTGCTCAGGCGCGATCTCAACCGCGAAACGAACCAGCCTGCGTTATCAATCTCAACGGGCCGTTAAACCGACCTGCTTTTAACTGAACTGTAAATAAGCAACATGGGTCTGCAGATACTCCTCCAGACCATGTTTTCCATCGGCCCCGCCGACACCCGACTTACGCCATCCGGCATGAAAACCCTGCATCGCCTCAAAGTTCTCACGATTTACATAGGTTTCGCCAAACTTAAGTTTTCGCAGCGCGATCATGGTGGTATTGAGATTCTGCGTATAAATTGAGGAGGTCAGTCCGTACTCGCAGTCGTTGGCCAGCGCAATTGCCTCATCCAGCGTTTTAAAGGTCATTACCGGCAGGACAGGGCCAAAAATCTCCTCCTGCATAATCGCCATCTCCTGACGCACATCGGTCAGCAGCGTGGGCTGGAAGAAAAAGCCTCGCTCTCCGGCACGCCTGCCGCCCAGTACTATTTTTGCGCCTGCAGCAACGGCGTCTGCCACTTTCTGCTCGACCCGATCCCGTGCGGCGGCATTAATCAGCGGTCCCATATCGATATCACTGCGTTCGGCGGGATCGCCAAACGTCACCTGCTGAAATGCGGTAGTCAGTGCGCTGATAAAACGATCGTAAATACCTTCCTGCACATAGACGCGCTCCACGCAGTTACAGACCTGGCCGCTGTTGATGACTCGTGAGCTGATAATAGATCGCACCGCGAGATCCAGGTCGGCATCCTCCATCACGATGGCGGGCGCTTTGCCGCCCAGTTCCAGCGACACTTTGGTCACATTTTTAGCCGCGGCTTCCATGGTGGCGATACCTGCGCCGACGCTGCCCGTCAGACTCACCAGCCCGACCTTAGGATTTGCCGCCAGCTCCTGTCCCACTTCCGCTCCCAGACCATAAACAATGTTAATGACGCCAGCCGGCAGACCCAGCGTCTGGATTATGTCGGCAAACAGTGCGGCATTGTTCGGCGTCAGCTCGCTGGGTTTAATCACAATCGTGTTGCCGGTAATCAGGGCTGGCGCCGCTTTGCGGGCGATCAGGAAAAAGGGAAAGTTCCACGGTAAAATCCCGGTGGTGACGCCAATCGCTTTTTTAAACAGGAAGATGTTTTCGTTGGGGCGGTCGCTGTTGATGATCTCGCCTTCATAACGCCGTGCCCACTCCGCCATGTAATCGAGGTAGTCGGCGGTGAACAGCACTTCTGTCTTCGCCAGGCCCTGGGTTTTTCCGCCTTCCGCCACGATGGTTGCCGTCAGTTCAGGCTCGCGGTCGCGGATGGCGCTGGCGATTTTGCGCAGCCAGACGCCGCGCTCTGCCGCAGGCAGCGCTTCCCACGCTGGCTGAGCGGCTTCAGCGGCACTGATGGCAAGGCTGGCATCCCGACGGGTGCCCTGCGGAATGCGTGACAGCAACGCTTCAGTGGCCGGATTCATGACTTCAATCCACTGGTCACCCTGATGGGCGACAAACTCGCCATTAATGTAATGTTGATGATGTGTTGTCATTCGCTTGGCTCTCCGCTATCGATACGTTGCAGTAATGTGATAGCAGGGTGAAACAGATCGCTAAGCGTGACCTTTAGCTTATTGCCAGCTTGCGCGTCCGGCTGGCAGCCAATCACAGATATCGGTGAGTTCTGCGGCAAAAACGTCAATCTGTTGTAGATTTAAAGGAGTGACATCGTGAAAAAGGGGTTAAATCATGGCAAGCGGATGGGCGGCTGAAGGCGCAGTACAGGAACAGATTGATAGCACCGTTAACGATGGCATTGAGCGCGTAAGACAATCGCTCGGGCAGGGCGAAAGCGCCACCGAATGTGAACTCTGCGGCGAACCGATTCCCGAAGCGCGCCGTCAGGCGCTGAAAGGGGTGCATTACTGCGTGGCGTGTCAGGAAAAAATCGATAAACAGCAGCAGACAAGCAGCTTATATAATCGTCGGGGCAGTAAAGACAGCCAGTTGCGCTAACGCTCAGGAGCCTGGCATCGCCAGGCCGCTGCCAATAAACCATGCCAGAAAACCCACGCCCGCCACGATGATGGCGATCGGAAACAGAATTCCAATTCTCATATTCAACCTGCTGCAAACAGCGATTTCAGGAAGCGAGATCTTATCATGAGATCTGGAGGACTGCGCGGTGGGTTTTCAGCAGGGTGAAAAGCTGGAACTGCGTTGCCTCGTTCTCCTCACGCAGCACCTCGCCTTTTTTATAAATAATATGCTGCACATGGCCGAGCTGACGCCAGACCACAATCGCCGAGGCGATCAGGGCGCAATGTTGCTCCGCCTGTACACACTCAATGGTGGCATAGTGCGTTTCATCAAGACCATTCACAAACACCTTTATCGCATCGGCAGGTAATATCGCCCGGAGATCATCCAGCATAACCCGGCTGACTGACTGCGAAAGAAACAGCGTTAACCACTTCGTTGTCATTCCAATCCCTGATTCAATCAATTTGACCCAGTTTATACGACCTTCTCTGCGGTAAAGAAGGCTTCTTTGCCCTTTTGCCACCATACCAGTTTAAATGGCAGTCAGTTTGAAAGTGTGCTGCGCCACACAGCAAAACCATAAAAAAGTCAGAATAATAAGCGACTTACCTTATTCATTGTCCGGTTATCTGACAACGGTCAAATTGTGATCCTTAACGTTAGTAACGGGTAAATATTGCCACTTCGCTGCGGCTTCCGGCATTTATCCAAAGGCTGAGGAATTCCTGCAAAACGTAGACTGCCTGCTGAACGGAAGCTGACAGGTTTCCGACAGGCCTCAACCTAACCGGGGAATAACAATGAACAGCGCCATTATTGCAGGTATCTTCTGGCATTTTGTCGGTGCTGCCAGCGCCGCATGTTTTTACGCGCCTTTTAAACAGGTGAAAAGATGGTCATGGGAAACCATGTGGTCAATTGGTGGCCTGATGTCGTGGCTGATCCTGCCGTGGGCGGTGAGTGCCATTTTACTGCCAGACGTCATGGCCTATTACAGCAGCTTCACGCTGTCGCAACTGACGCCGGTTTTTCTGTTTGGCGCAATGTGGGGCATTGGCAATATTAACTACGGCCTGACCATGCGTTACCTCGGCATGTCGATGGGGATCGGTATCGCGATTGGCATTACCCTGGTGGTCGGCACGCTGATGACGCCACTTTTGCAGGGGCGTTTTGGCGAACTGTTTGCTTCGGCAGGGGGCCGGTTAACTCTGCTGGGCGTGCTGGTGGCGCTGATTGGCGTTGGGATTGTGACACGTGCCGGGTTATTAAAGGAGCGGGCACTGGGGATAAACGCCGAAGAGTTTAACCTCAGAAAAGGACTGCTGCTGGCGGTGATGTGCGGCATTTTCTCAGCCGGTATGTCCTTTGCGATGGACGCAGCGAAACCGATGCATCAGGCTGCCGCTAACCTGGGCATCGATCCGCTCTATGTGGCTTTACCCAGCTACGTCATCATCATGGGCGGCGGAGCACTGGTGAATCTGGCCTTCTGTTTCTGGCGGCTGGCCACCCGGCCTGAGCTATCGGTACGTAAAGACTTCTCTGTCGGAAAGTCGCTGCTGATTGCCAATACCGCTTTTGCGGTGCTCGGCGGCACCATGTGGTATCTGCAGTTCTTCTTTTACGCGTGGGGCCATGCCCGCATCCCGGCGCAGTATGACTATGTCAGCTGGATGCTGCACATGAGCCTTTACGTCCTGTGTGGTGGGCTGGTAGGCCTGCTGATGAAAGAGTGGAAGTCAGCAGGGCGTCGCCCGGTAAGCGTGTTATCGATCGGCTGTGTGGTGATCATCATTGCCGCTAACATCGTCGGGCTGGGTATGGCGGCCTGAATGCGAATACAAAGACGGTGTCTTTATAAAGAAGGCCCTTAGAGTTAGCAGAATGGCGGTCAGATCGTGCCCGCTCAGGGAACACGGTCAGATCGGAAAGACGCAAAAGCCGCCATCCATGGCCTGCTCGGCCCGCGACGTCCTGTCGCGGGACGCTTTCCTCTTCTGGCCGTGTTCCCTGCGATTTTTAGCATAATCATTGCTGCTGATAATTCATTGGGGGAATTTCAGTGCGCTAAATTGCTTGCCGGAAGGGTGTTGAATGGGCCTGCAACACAGGCCCTTTTTAGTCAGACTCGGTACTTTTCAAAACCTGCCGGGGCGCAATAAATCGCTGACGCCAGGCGGTGGGTGTTAAGCCGGTATCACGGGTGAAGACCACCGAGAAATAGTTACTGTCATCAAAGCCACAGCGGGCGGCGACCTCACTAATCAGGCAATCCTGGGTGCGCAGCAGATATTTTGCCTGGCAGAGCTGCAACTGGCGCAGGTAATGCCCAATGGTCATCCCGGTCTGCTGACGAAAAAGCTGCCGCAGCGCCCGCTCGCTGAGCTGATTCTGCTGACAAAATGCCGCCAGATCAAAGGGACGTGCAAGGGCACCCTGCAAGGCTGACATCAGCAGATCGAGCTGTTCCCCCTCCGGCAATGCCCAGGGACGCTCGGCGGCGTAGCCATGGCGGCGCAGAATCAATGCCAGCTGTAAAAACAGTGCCTCAGAGAGCTGTACTGACAGCGGATCGCTTTTGCGGCTTTCACGCTCCAGCTGGCTGATAACGCCACGGGCCAGTGACATGCCGCGCGTGGTCAGACGCCAGCAGCCGGGCGTGTCCGGTCCCTGTTGAGGCAGCAGCTGATTCCAGTCAAGGCCAAGGCCAAAGCGGTCACGGCAGTAGAGGATATTATCCAGCACCAGATTGTTGACGCTATCGTAGCTGTGGCAGTCACTGTCGCGGATATAAAAAACGTCGCCGCAGGTTATCAACCAGGGACGATCGTTGAGGACATGCAGGCCGTTACCGCGCCAGACAATCACGATTTCACTGAACTCGTGTTGATGGGGCGGAAAGGAGGGTTGGGGCATCCTTTCGGCAACCGCCACCGGTAAACTGGTAGCGGGAAAATAGTCATCCCGACTGAGTATCAATGCCATACGTTGCTCCTTTACAACATCTGCTGGCGCTCCGCTCGCGGTGCGCAGCCAAATTCGCGCCTGAACAGGGTTGAGAAATGGTTACTGTCACCAAATCCACACTGGAAGGCGATATCGGTAATTCGCATATCACTGTGACGCAGCAGATGACGAGCCTGTAACAGCCGCAAACGGTTCAGATAGCGCTGCGGCGTACTGCCGGTTTGCTGCTTCATCTGCCGATGCAGGGTTCGCAGTGACAGGGAGAAGCGATCAGCCAGCTCCTCCCAGACAATCTCGTCACTGTAATGGTCGCCAAGCCAGTCGAGCAGGCGATGCAACCGTGCTTCCTGATCCTGACTCTGCCCGTCAATACAGGCTTCCCGCAGCAGCACCAGCAGCTGCAAAAAGAGCTGCTCCTGGTGCGCCTGTTTTTCCAGTGACCAGGTATCATCCTGCTGCATCTTCGCTGTCACACTCAGCGCCTGCGCCATCACTTTATGATTGATACGCCAGTGAGAGGTATATTGCCCGTCCTGATCGCAGGGCAACAAAGCCTGCAGCCCGGAGAGAAAGCGAAACGCGCCAGGACTGCGATAAAGCACATTGGTCAGGCAGAGATTGTCGGTCTGCTCATAGAGATGACGATCGTGATCGCGCACAAAGCAGACACAGCCCGCACACAGTGTCTGCGGCTGACCATTAAACACATGAATGCCGGAGCCTTGCTCCACCAGTACAATCTCATGAAAATCATGATGATGTTCCGGAAAAGCTGCCTGCGGTATGCGGGGTTCAATCGCTATTGCGTAATCGCCTTCGGGAAAAAAATCTGCACTGTGCAATATGGTCATCGTCGTCTCTCGCTGCTTAACAAAACCGTAACGCAGTCTAATCAGGACGTCGTTACCTTACCTTGAATTTTCAGCTGGACTCAGCAGGAATCATGCTGATTTTTCAAGAAATCCCTGGCAGTTAACAGATTTGCGGCAGGGGTCACATCGCTTCTGCTGCCATCTCTGTGATCTCTCTCACGAAGTTCTTTGCCCATCTGCCAGCCACTAACGCCTGTTGGCATTCTCGGGAAGGTGACGACCAGGCAAGATTTTTACTCTGTGACCACTTAATCACAGGGAAAAGTCGCCATGACCAGGAGAAACATTGTTGCTATCGATCTCGGCGCATCCAGCGGACGGGTCATGCTCGCCAGCTGGGATGCTGCGCAGCGCCAGCTGGCACTGCGTGAGGTCCGGCGCTTTAAAAATAAGCGCCAGCGTCGTGCCGGTTATGACTGCTGGGATCTGGCTATGCTGGAGCAGGAGATACGCGCCGGGCTGGCTCAGTTAGATGATGAAGGCGTCGTCCCTGACAGTATCGGCATCGACACCTGGGGTGTTGATATGGTGCTGCTGGATGCAGAGGGTGAGCAGGTGGGTGAAGCGGTCAGCTATCGTGATGCGCGCACGCACGGCCTGATGGAGCAGGCGCAGCGCGAGCTCAGCCGTAGCGCCATTTATGCCCGAACCGGCATTCAGTTTCTGCCGTTCAATACACTCTATCAGATGCGCGCTCTGCATCAGCAGCAGCCCGACTGGCAGGCCCGCGTGGCGCATGCACTGATGATACCTGACTACCTGCATTATCGCCTGACCGGTAATCTCAACTGGGAATACACCAACGCGACCACTACGCAAATGCTCAATATTCACAGCGGTGAGTGGGATCGCGATTTGCTCGCCTGGGCGGGCGTTGACGCGCGGTGGTTCGGCCAGCCGCAGGCACCCGGCAATACCGTCGGTCACTGGATCAATCGCGCAGGCACGACGGTTCCGGTGATCGCCGTCGCCACCCACGACACAGCCAGCGCGGTTCTGGCGACGCCGCTGATGCAGGACGACGCCGCCTATCTCAGCTCGGGAACCTGGTCGCTGATGGGCTTCGAAAGTCTGCAGCCCTATGCCTGCGATACGGCACTGCGCGCCAACATCACCAACGAAGGCGGCGCAGAGGGATATCGTGTACTGAAAAACATCATGGGGCTGTGGCTGTTGCAGCGTATCTGCAGCGAACTGCAGATTGACGATCTCAGCATGCTGATTGAAGAGACAGCCCGTCAGCCCGCCTGTGTTTCACTTATCAGTCCTAATGATGCGCGCTTCATCAATCCAGACAGCATGGTTAATGAGATTCAGAACGCCTGTGCTGAGCAGGGCATGCCGGTGCCACAATCTGCCGCTGCGCTGGCTCGCTGCATATTTGACAGCCTGGCGCTGCTCTACCGTGAAGTCATTCAGGAGCTGGCTCAGTTGCGCGGCAAGCCTTTCAGCCAGTTGCACGTGGTGGGGGGCGGTAGCCAGAACCGTTTTCTCAATCAGCTCTGCGCCGATGCCTGCCAGATACCTGTACTGGCAGGTCCGGTTGAAGCTTCCACGCTGGGTAACGTTGGTTGCCAGATGATAGCCCTGGGCGAACTGACCGATGTGGCTGATTTCCGCTGCAGCGTCATTAACAACTTCCCACTCGAAAAATTCGAACCGCAAACACACAGCGTCTTCAGTGCCAGTCAGGCACGCTTCGCAACGCTGAGTCAACCCGCTAAGGAACCCGCTTATGACTAAGCAGATTGAACAGGCTTTTGAACTGGCTAAACAACGTTACGCTGATAATGGGGTTGATGTTGAGCAGGCCATCCGCCAGCTGGATCGCATTCCGGTCTCCATGCACTGCTGGCAGGGTGATGATGTCCGGGGATTTGAGAACCCACAAGGCGCACTGACCGGCGGCATTCAGGCGACCGGTAACTATCCGGGACGGGCACGGAATGCCAGTGAATTACGCAGTGATATCGACAAGGCTATGTCGCTGATTCCTGGGGCTAAGCGACTGAACCTGCACGCTATTTACCTTGAAAGCGACAAGCCGGTGGATCGAAATGCCATTGAACCTGCCCATTTTGCCAACTGGGTCGCATGGGCCAAAGAGAATAAGCTGGGCCTCGATTTTAACCCAAGCTGCTTCTCGCATCCCAAGAGCGCTGATGGCTTTACGCTATCGCACAGTGATAAAACCATCCGTCAGTTCTGGATCGACCACTGTAAAGCAAGTCGCCGCATCTCCGCTTCATTTGGTGAGCAGCTTGGCACCCCCTCAGTGATGAATATCTGGGTGCCGGACGGTATGAAAGATATCACCGTGGATAGACTGGCCCCGCGTGAGCGCCTGATGAGTGCGCTGGATGAAATCATCTCAGAAAAAATGAATCCGCAGCATCATATCGATGCAGTTGAGAGCAAGCTGTTTGGCATAGGTGCTGAGAGCTACACCGTAGGCTCTAACGAGTTTTATCTCGGCTATGCCGCCAGTCGCCAGACGGCGCTGTGCCTGGATGCAGGACATTTCCATCCAACCGAAGTGATCTCCGACAAAATTTCCGCCGCCATGCTCTATGTGCCGCGCCTGCTGCTGCACGTCAGCCGTCCGGTGCGCTGGGATAGCGACCATGTTGTGCTGCTGGATGATGAAACCCAGGCTATCGCCAGTGAGATCGTGCGTCACCAGCTGTTCGATAAAGTGCATATCGGCCTCGACTTCTTCGACGCCTCAATTAACCGGATTGCTGCCTGGGTTATCGGCACACGTAACACTAAAAAAGCGCTGCTGCGCGCCTTACTGGAGCCAACCGACCGCTTACGCCAGGCCGAGAACAGCGGCGATTACACCGCGCGGCTTACCCTGCTGGAAGAGCAAAAATCACTGCCATGGCAGGCGGTCTGGGAAGCGTGGTGCCTGCGCCATGACGTTCCGGCTGATGCCAGCTGGTTAGGCGATGTCCGTCATTATGAACAACAGATCTTGAGCCAACGTTAAGGATTTCACTATGCAAAGCATTCTTTCTTCCGGGTTTGTTAAGGGAATGGTCAAAGCGACCAGCGACATGTGGCTGAAGGGCTGGGACGAACGTAACGGCGGTAACGTCAGCCTCCGTCTGCTGGAGGAGGAGGTTAAGCCCTTTGCCGCCGATTTCTATAAAGCGCCGCGCTGCATTGAGCTGACGCAGCCAGCGCCAGCGCTGGCGAATGACTGGTTTCTGGTGACCGGGTCAGGTAAATTCATGCGCAACGTCCAGCTTGATCCGGCGGATTGTCTGGCGCTGCTGCAGGTGGATGACAAGGGACTTTCCTATAAAATTCACTGGGGCCTGTCGAATGGCGGTTTGCCAACCTCTGAGCTGGCATCACACTTTCAGTCTCATGCTGTACGTAAAACCGTCAGCAAAGGCGCAGATCGGGTGATAATGCACTGTCATGCGACCAACTTTATGGCTCTGAGCTACGTGGTTGAGATGGACTCTGCGCGCTTTACCCGTTTGCTGTGGGAAGGCAGTACCGAATGTCTGGTGGTCTTCCCGGATGGCGTGGGTGTGCTGCCATGGATGGTTCCTGGCACCGATGAAATCGGCACGGCGACTGCCGGACAGATGCAGTCACACACCCTGGTGATGTGGCCATTCCACGGCGTCTTTGGCACAGGCCCGACACTCGATGAAACCTTTGGTCTGATTGATACGGCGGAAAAATCGTCAGAAGTAATCGTCAAAGTACTGTCGATGGGCGGTATTCGCCAGAGCATCACCACCGAACAGCTGATCGCGCTGGGTGAGCGCTTTGGCGTTAAGCCGTGGCAACCGGCGCTGGATGTGGGCCCAGCCAATGCTGCGTAAAGCCTTTGTGATGCAGGTGAATGCCGACTGTCATGCAGAGTATGAACGTCGTCACTCCCCAATCTGGCCTGAACTGGCTGAGACGCTGAAGGCACACGGCGCGCACAACTATGCCATCTGGCTGGACGAGGAGCGAAATCTGCTGTTCGCCAGCGTTGAGATTGAATCTGAAGCACGCTGGGAAGCGGTGGCAAAAACTGAGGTGTGTCAGCGCTGGTGGGCATCAATGAAAGATCTGATGCCGTCTAATGCAGATAACAGCCCGATCAGTCAGTCCTTGAAACCAGTGTTCTTTCTGGAATAAAGCAGGGAAAGGGCGGCATCGCCGCCCTGATACTCTAACGCTTAGCCTGACACAAGCCGGTCAGCGTTGGCCACATGGCCATCAGTGTATCAATAATACCCTCAAGATCGTCACGCTCTGCGCCTTCACGGGCCCGTACCGACATACCCTGTAGCATACAACCCAGATAACGTGACAGCGCCGGAATATTCACTGCCGCACTGAGTTCGCCACGCTGCTGGCGTGCCAGCAGAAAATCACTCAGCACATGCTCCTGCGACTGATGCTGCTGTTGCAGCATGGCGGCAATCTCTGCCGACGCCGCCGACAGGGCAGTTGAGGTACAGATAAAGAAGCATCCGCCGGGAGAGTCGCGTTCGGTAAAACAGGCCGCAGTAGAGCGGAAATAGGCCTCAATGGCCCGATCCACCGGTAACTGATCATTGCCTAATGCTGCTTCACGCCATGCGCTGAACTTCTCTACATAACGCTCCATCGCTGCGCGAAACAATCCCTCTTTATTCACAAACTCTGCGTAGAGGGTTGGCGCTTTTGCGCCAGTGGCAGCGACCAGATCGGCGAGAGAGGTTCCCTCGTAACCGTGTGTCCAGAACAGGGTCAGAGCTTTATCAAGCGCAGCTTCGCGATCGAACACTTTGGGTCGGCCGCGGCATTTCTTTACATCGCAATCCTGAACCTGACTCATACACCCTCACAGACAGTGAAACATCCTATTAAATTACCGATCATTATAAAAATGTGCAAGGCCCACTGGAAATGTCAGCCGCAATCGTTGTCATTTTGTGCGCCAGCGCATTTTTACCGCCCCTATGGTTAAGTCAGAAAAGGGGCTGAAGCCCATAATCACGCCACTTCGCCAATAAAATAACGCTCATTAAATAAATATTGACGACGAATCTGATCACAGTCTATTATTTGTTTAACGGTCGTTAATTAAATAGCGACAACCCGATTCAGACCATCCGAATTCAAATACCGAACAGAGAGATTTTTATGAAAACCATCAAAACCACACTGGCAGCACTGGTACTGACTACCCTGACTTTTGGCGCTTATGCCGCTGACCTCGTAACCAGCGAGCCGTCTAATCAGCAGCCAGTAGGCACCATTTCAGTACAAGGCGGCACCAACCTGACTTCCCTTGAATCACAGCTGAGTGCTAAAGCGGATGAGGCCGGTGCGAAATCGTTCCGCATCACCTCAACCAGCGGCCAGAACAAACTGCACGGCACGGCTGTGATCTATCAGTAATTTGGTTTTCAACAGATCAAGTGAGAAGGGGTTCGTTATGAAACGTATCAATATGATGGTAGCGGCGGCGGTGCTAAGTGGCCTCTCCTTTGCCAGCGTGGCGGCCCAACAGGTGAGCAGCACCCCGTTGGATCAGCAAAAAATCGGTGTTATCAGCGCAACGGGCAGCACGAATCTGACCTCGCTGGAGCAACAACTATCAGAGAAGGCCAGCGATGTCGGCGCAAAGTCTTTCCGCATCACTTCGACCTCTGGCAGCAACAACCTGCATGGCACAGCCGTTCTTTATAAGTAACAGGCGATATAAATAATCATAAAAAAGCTTCAGATGAACCTGCTTATCTGAAGCTTTTTTTATTTGGTACCGCGCTGATTATCCGTTGCTGCGTAACTGCGGATAGCGTCGGAAAATATAAACACACCACAGTAACGCTACCAGACCAATCATCCCGCCGACATTCCCTACTTCAGCCATGCTCAGATGGAGACTGACCTGATTACCCAGCAGCGCACCCGCGCCAATACCAATATTGTAGATACCGGACATCAGCGACATCGCGACATCCGTGGCATCTGGTGCCAGCGAGAGTACCCGCACCTGCATACCCAGCCCGATCATCATCATCGCCACTCCCCAGACAACGCACAGCGTGGAGATAGCGGCAGGGCGAACGGCGGCAAAGATCAGCAGGCCCATGCAAAGGGTGATGAGCGCGATGGCGGCAATCAGCAGCGCGGAGGGGAATTTATTGCCGAGGGTACTGAACAGCACGCTGCCCACAATACCGGCTGAGCCGAACAGCAGCAGCAGCAGGGTTGTGAAATTGCCGCTGGAATGGGCGACGTTCTGCATAAACGGTTCGATATAGCTATAAGCGGTGTAGTGCGCGGTCACGACCAGCGTCACGAGCAGATACATGCTGACCAGCGCCGGACGGCGGAACAGCATCGGCACGCTGCTCAGCGAACCAGTATGCTCACTCGGCAGACGTGGCAGAATACGTACCAGCATGATCATCAGCACCAGCGCCGACAGACCAATCGCGCCGAAAGTGGTGCGCCAGCCAAGATACTGTCCCACCACGCGGCCAATCGGCACGCCCAGCACCATCGCCAGCGCGGTACCGGTCGCCAGCATACTCAGCGCCTGGGTTTTTTTACCCGCCGGGGCAACACGAATCGCCAGCGAGGCGGTGATCGACCAGAACACTGCATGCGACAGAGCGATACCGACGCGCGATACCATCAGCGACCGGAAATCCCAGGCGACGGTCGAAAGTACGTGGCTGACGATAAAAATCAGGAACAGCACGCCCAGCAGCAGCCGTCGCTCAATATTGCGGGTCAGCAGCATCAGCGGCAGTGAAAGCAGTGCGACGACCCAGGCGTAGATGGTCAGCATGATCCCGACATCAGCCGTCTGCATTGAGAAGTCAGCAGCGATATCGGATAACAGGCCAACCGGCACGAACTCGGTGGTATTGAAGACAAATGCGGCGATGGCCAGCAATACCACGCGTAGCCAGGCAGTTTTACGTGAAACAGTTGTTGGTTGCATGAGGAGTCAAGTCAGTCAGTACAGCGAAATCGGATGTGGCAGAAACATCCAGCGAAAGTGACCTGCGTCACAAATTACTGACCATTGTAGTGAATAAAGCGTGAAGCGAAACCTTATAAATGCCTTTTATTGCTGATTTTTTATTATCGCCCTGTGACAGGGCGATAGCCTGAGGTTATCAAGGGCGAAGAGGTGCCATCATCATTCAGAGCAGGGGTTTGCCCTCAGGCAAAATATGATGGAACAGCACAGCGTAAAGCGTTTCACCTCCGGGCTGTCCGACTGATTAACGCGATGGCGGAGTATGTTTCAGGGCCACACTGAGCTGACTGGCCTGCGGGTCGCTGTGATTAAGCGGACAGCAGTTTTCGCAGCCGATGGCGCCCGAATAATATTTTTTTGCCTGCAGGATGGCGGCATTCACATGATAAAAACTGCCCAGAAACAGTCTGTTATCCATGTCGGGAAGATGGGGGCAGCCCGCGGCATGAACAACATGATTATCGTTATATCCCGATTGTTTATTTACATAGTAGTAGAGAGCCACAGGCGTTCCTTGTTGCCGTGTTAAAAGGCAAAGCAGATGAATTATTACAATAAAAAGGATTATAGCGGGAAAAGCACGTTTTGTTTGTTATGGATCTGAAGGGAATGTTCAGCGTGGCAAGCTGCCAGGCCCACTGGAGAGGTCGGGGCCTGGCTCGGGAGAAAGCTGTCAGAGTCTTTTACTATGCAGACGCCAGGCAACCAGCAGCGCCAGGATCAGCAGGACGCTGATAAACAGCGTGATTCCGCGCCAGCCAAAATTATGCCAGAACAGACCGCCCAGCGTGCCCGCCACGCTGGAACCCACGTAGTAGCTGAACAGATAGAGCGAGGAAGCCTGCCCACGCGCCCGACGTGCACGGGGACCAATCCAGCCGCTGGCGACCGCATGAGCGGCAAAAAAACCGGCGGTAAACAGCATCATTCCGGGCAGAATCAGCCAGAGCGAGTTAAAGGCAGTGACCAGCAAACCCAGCAGCATGATGGCTGTTGCGCCCAGCATCACCGGCCCGCGTCCCAGGCGACCGGTCAGCGCACCGGCTTTAGGTGAACTCCAGGAGCCGGTCAGATAGACCACCGACAACAGACCCACCACGGCCTGGCTGAGATGCCAGGGCGCCTCCAGTAACCGGTAGCCAATATAGTTAAACAGGGTGACGAAGGCCCCCATCAGCAGAAAGCCCTCGGCAAACAGCCAGGGCAGGCCCTGATCGCGCCAGTGCAGCCGGAAGTTAATCAGCAGATTACGCGGGCGCAGCGTGATGGGGCGGAAATGTCGCGATGCAGGCAGGATCTTCCAGAACATCAGCGCTGAGGCCAGCGAAAAACAGCCAATCACCGCCACGGCGATGCGCCAGGAGAAGAGGTCGGTCAGGACACCGCTTAACAGACGCCCGCTCATCCCGCCAATGGAGTTACCGCTGATATACAACCCCATTGAAAAGGCGACGACCCGCGCATCCATCTCCTCGCTCAGATAGGTCATACCGACCGCCGCAACACCGCTAAGCGACAGTCCCATCAGCGCCCGCATAATCAGAATGCCGTGCCAGCTGGTCATGGTGGCGGAGATCAGCGTGCAGATGGCCGCCAGCATCAGAGCGGTCACCATAACCGATTTGCGCCCGACAGCATCAGAGAGCGGTCCGGTTACCAGCAGACCCAGCGCCATCAGGCCGGTAGAGATAGAGAGCGACAGGCTGCTGGTCGCCGGAGAAACACCAAACTGCTGTGACAGCACCGGCAGAATCGGCTGCACACAGTAGAGCAGGGCAAATGTCGCCAGCCCGGCAGAGAAAAGCGCCAGCGTGACGCGCATAAAGGCGGGCGTTCCCCGCCGGATATGACCTGCTGCGGCAACGGACGCCTGCGGTTCAGTCACCACTTTCTCATCCACTGCTGCCTGTATTGAGCGACTCACACATCTTCCTCTCAGTCTGTAAACCTGTCGTCAGCTTAGGAAAGTGGCATTATGTTGTCTAATATATTAATAATCTCAAATAAGACGTTTAAAATATGAATATCGAACTGCGTCATCTTCGCTACTTCATTGCGGTGGCAGAAGAGCTCCATTTCGGGCGGGCAGCCCAGCGTCTGAATATTTCCCAGCCGCCGCTCAGCCAGCAGATTATTCAGCTGGAGGCGGAGACCGGCGCAAGGCTGTTCAATCGCACTAACCGCAGCGTGCAGCTTACCGCTGCCGGCGAACAACTGCTGAGTGATGCCCGCACGATACTGTTACAGGTTGAGCAGGCCGCCGATCGTGCCGCCCGGCTGCATCGTGGTGAAGAGGGAGAGTTGCGTATCGGCTTTACCTCGTCGGCGCCCTTTACCGCTGTCGTTTCTGATGCACTTTTCCGGTTCCGGCAGCGCTGGCCACAGGTGCATATTCAGATGCAGGAGATTAATACCCGCCAGCAGCTGGCCCCGTTGCATGACGGACGGCTCGATCTCGGCGTGATGCGCAACACGCCGCTGCCCGCCGACCTGCGTCATCAGCTGCTGCTGAGTGAGCCGCTCTATGCCGTGGTGCACAAGGCGCATCCGCTGGCTGATGATGAAAAGATCTCTGTGACGGCGCTGGCGGCTGAACCCTTTGTCTTTTTCGATCCTCAGGGCGGAACCGCGCTCTATAGCGACATTCTGGCGCTGCTGCACCGCTATCACATCAAGCCCTATATCACCCAGGAAGTGGGTGAGGCAATGACCATCCTGGGGCTGGTGGCAACCGGTTTAGGCGTTTCTATTCTGCCCGCCTCCTTTCGCCGGGCGCGGCTGGCCGATCTGGTGTGGCTGCCGTTAACGGAAGAGGATGCGATTTCAGAACTCTGGCTGGTCTGGTCAGCCGGACGCGAAATAAATGCACAGATGGAGAATATGATGGCGTTGCTGCGGGAAAACCGGGCCTGAAGCGAGCGCGACACAGTATCAATCTGTGCGATAAATCACATTTCTAATCAAATATTTGACGCTGTCGCCTGATCTGCCTCACCATGGCGCATGTTTATTTAGAAGCGCGAAAATAACCGGGAGCAGGGTTGTGAATCCGGACAGTCAACCTGGCCACATTGACCAGATCAAGCAGACCAATGCAGGTGTCGTATATCGATTAATTGACCGCTACGGTCCCATTTCGCGTATCGAACTTTCCCGCCGGGCTCAGCTTGCTCCGGCCAGCATAACCAAAATTGTGCGTGAGATGCTGGATGCGCATCTGGTGCAGGAAACCGAGTTTCAGGATCCCGGCAGCCGTGGCCGCCCGGCAATTGGCCTGATACTGGATACCGATGCCTGGCACTATCTGGCGATTCGTCTGCATCGCGGTGCCATGACCTTTACGCTGCGCGATCTCAGCAGCCGTGAGCTGGCAGAAGAGCGTCTCCCGCTGCCGGATGAAGCTGCTCAGCCCTTGCTGACCTCACTGATTGAACAGGTTGATGCTTTCTTTATTCGTCATCAGAAGAAGCTGGAACGTCTCACGGCCATCGCCATTACGCTGCCGGGGTTGATCAACGCTGCGTCAGGCGTGGTGCATCGGCTGCCGGGTTATCAGGTACGCGATATGCCGCTGGGCGATGCGCTGGCAGCGCGAACCGGCTTGCCGGTGTTTGTCCAGCATGACATTTCAGCGTGGACGCTGGCGGAGTCGCTGTTTGGTGCCTCCCGGGACGCGCAGGATGTGATTCAGATTGTGATTGATGAAACCGTGGGGGCTGGCGTCATCAGTGGCGGTCAGTTGCTGCATAAAAGTGGCCGGGCGCTGGTCGAGATTGGCCATACTCAGATCGACCCTTATGGCCAGCAGTGCTACTGCGGGAATCATGGCTGTCTGGAGACGGTAGCCAGCACCGGGAGTTTGCTGGCGCTGGCGGCGCAGCGTCTGCCTGCCCAGCCTGACAGCCTGCTCAATAACCAGCCGCTGACGCTTCAGTCACTGTGTGCGGCCGCGCAGTCTGGCGATCGTCTGGCGCGAGACACCATTGCCAGCGTCGGGCATCACGTTGGACGGATCCTGGCAATGATGGTCAACATCTTCAATCCACAACATATTCTTATCGGTTCTCCTCTCAATGCCGCCGCTGATGTGCTGTTTCCCGCGGTGAGCAACACTATTCTGCAGCAGTCACTTCCTGCCTACAGTGCAGGCATTCAGCTGGCACCCACTGAATTCAGCGAGCCTGGAACGCTGGGCGGAGCCGCGTTAATCAAAGATGCGCTCTACAACGGACACCTGTTAGTGAAACTGTTGCAAGGTTAAGCAGGCCTGAACTTGCGCTAACGCAATCCGTTCTCATCCTCCATTCCTTAAAATGCTGTTTCGCAGCAGGGTTAATCATCGATTAACCGCAACGGTTCGAGAGGAGAAGTTGAGTGAACAGACTATTTGTTACCGGCACCGACACCGCAGTAGGCAAAACGGTGGTGTCCCGCGCGCTGTTACAAAGTTTTATCCAGACCGGACAGAGTGCAGTGGGCTTCAAGCCCGTTGCGCGCTGTGCTGTCAAGACCGCTGATGGCCTGCGTAACAAAGATGCACAGGTTCTGCAAAGCGCGTCGTCCATCGACCTGGCATACCAGGCGATTAACCCGCTGGCTTTCCAGGAAGAGGAGATCTGTACCCATCCGGGGCAGATTATCGATTACGGATTGCTGACCCGGGGCTTAACCAGCCTGACGCAGCAGGCCGATCGTGTGGTTGTCGAGGGCACAGGCGGCTGGCGCAGCCTGATGAATGATGGACGTCCGCTCTCCTGCTGGGTTGTTGAGCAGCAGCTTCCGGTGGTGCTGGTGGTCGGCATTCAGTCGGGTTGTATCAGTCATGCTCTGCTGACGGCAGAGGCGATAGTGCGGGATGGTCTGCCGCTGGTCGGCTGGGTTGCGAATCGCATTAATCCAGGGCTGGCACAGTACAGCGATATTATTGAAATTCTGCGCGAGAAAATTAGTGCGCCACTGCTGGGAGAACTGCCTTATCTGCCGCGCGCTGAACAGCGCGATCTCACCCCCTGGATGGATATTTCCCTGCTGGAACAGGATGCGCTGCACGCTGTGAGTGCAAAGATCGCCTGATTATGAAACAAAACAAGTCATCTGAGTTGGCGGTGAGCCTAAAGTTTCAGGCTCGCCGCAGGCTGTCTGTAACTATTTCTGTTTAGATTTTAAAGACATGGATCGGATATCACGAAACCCTGACGTCATGGCGCAGAAAATGCATTAACTCCGCTTATCACACAGAGCCGGAGCACTACCATGTCGCACTCGCACGAGAAAGGTTTGTTATATGGGCTTGAAGCCCGCATTGGCCCCATCCCGGCGTTTTTCGCCGCGCTGCAACATCTGCTGGCCAGCGTGGTGGGCATTATCACACCACCGCTGATTATTGGCTCGGTTCTGGGATTGCAGGCCTATATTCCTTATCTGATTAGCATGTCGCTGTTCGTCTCCGGTTTAGGCACCTTTATGCAGGCCCGACGTTTTTATGGCGTCGGGGCGGGCATGATCTGCCTGCAGGGAACCAGTTTCGCATTTCTGGGCGTGATTCTCTCCGGTGGCCTGATAGTAAAAGGGCGCGGCGGTTCGCCGGAAGAGATTATGGCGATGCTGTTTGGCTGCAATCTCGTGGCGGCGCTGATCCCGGTACTGATCAGTCGCTGCGTCGGCACGCTGCGCAAAGTGCTGACACCGGTGGTGACCGGTACGGTCATTACCCTGATAGGCATCAGCCTGATTAAAGTCAGCATCACTGACTGGGCGGGTGGTCACAACGCCACAGATTTTGGCTCGCCGGGGAATCTGGCGCTGGGTGCGTTAACGCTGTTGGTGATCGTGGCGCTGAACCGCTCACGTAACCGCTGGGCGCGACTGGTGGCGGTGGTGGCTGGCATCGCGGTGGGATGTATTGCAGCAGCCTTAACCGGTCATCTGCAACTCAGGGTCGCGCCGGAGAGCAACTGGCTGGTGTTGCCAGCTTTCTTCCGGTTTGGTTTCGCCTTTGACTGGACCATTTTTCTGCCGATTGCGCTGGTGTCTGTGATTGCGGTGATTGAAGCGGTCGGGGATCTCACCGCTAACTGCCTGATTTCCCGGCAGCCAATCACTGGTAAGCCTTTTCAGCAGCGGTTGCAGGGCGGCATTATTGCTGATGGCCTGAGCTGCGTGCTGGCCGCGGTCTTCTCCGCGTTTCCCAACACCACCTTTGCGCAGAACAATGGCGTGATCCAGATGACCGGCGTCGCCAGTCGTTATGTCGGTATGCTACTGGGGATTATGCTGGCGCTGCTGGGGCTCTTTCCCTATGTCGGGTCGCTGTTGCAGCAGATTCCGCCGCCCGTGCTGGGCGGGGCGACAGTGGTGATGTTTGGCAGTGTAGTCGCTGCCGGTATCCGGGTGATGACGCAGACGCCGCTGGGTCGCCGCGAGATGCTGATTGTCGCGATCTCATTCGGGATTGGACTGGGTGTCGAAGCAGTGCCGGAGGTGTTGAAGCAGTTCCCGCCGCTGGTTAACAATTTATTTGGTCATGCGGTGACGACTGGCGGCATTCTGGCGATTGTGCTCAATCTGGTGCTGCCAGACGAGGCACCTGCGGTGGAAGAGGTTGAGGCGGAAACACTCACCGAGAGCTAAAAGCTCAAAAGTCTGAATGTTCCAGGACAGAATAACGCAGAAGGGCCGAAATAGTTCTCACCGACGGCTCAGAAATTAAAGCGATGGGAGCATACGCCAGTAACAAAGCATAGCGTCGCCCGGATAAAAACGCCGGGAGCGTTGTTGAACAACGCAAAGCGTTGGCCCGGCTACGGACGCACCTCATGGATGAGGTGCGTAATCGTCCGCGCTGAGCCTCGCCTTAGAGGGCGGGTTTTGCGTCTTTGCGGAGGGGGTATGCTCCCTGAGCCATTACCTGAGATAACAGAGAGAATGGTCCCATACAGCCTGTAAACTGACTCGCTTTAAGATCGAGCCTGCGAAGAGAACAGGGTCAGATCGGAAAGTCGCATAAACCGCCATCCCTGGCACGCTCGGCCCGCGCCGTCCTGGCGCGGGACGCTTTCCTCCTCTGACCCTGTTCTCTTCGGGTTAAACATGTGTATTTCTGTCAGGCTCACTGAGGCTGGGGTTTCTCTGCAATTGAAAGGGCCATTGCGGCCCTTTCGTCTGACTGGACTATGGATTCAGACGACGACGGGTACGGCCCGAGCTGAGATAATCCGCAATATAATCCTGCGAAATCTCCCCGCTGTAGCGACCCTCTTCATCAACAATCGGCATCCAGACCGTATTGTGCTCATAGAGTTTTGACAGCACTACGCGCAGGTTCTCTTCGGCTTTACCCGTAACCTTAAAGGTATGCAGCTTCTCTTCACAGCGGCCGCTAACGTTACGTGCCTCACGACGCTTCACGAAGCCCAGCGGTTTACCATCCTCATCGACAACGGTAATCGACCGCATGTCGTTATCATCCATCATGCCAAAGGCTTCATCCAGCGGCGTCGAGCGGCGCACGGTGATGGTCGGCTGCTGATCGGTTACGTCGCCCGCCTGTACCAGTAGCAGGCGCTTAAGCGTGCGGTCCTGACCCACAAACGAGCCGACAAACTCATTAGCTGGGGTCGCGAGCAGTTCATCCGGACTGGCGCACTGCACGATCCTGCCCTGACCAAATACCGCGATGCGATCGCCGAGTTTCAGCGCCTCATCGATGTCGTGACTCACCAGCATCACGGTTTTCTTAAGCTGACGCTGCATGTCGAGAAACTCGTTCTGAATCACTTCACGGTTAATCGGGTCAACAGCACCAAACGGCTCATCCATCAGCAATACCGGTGGATCCGCCGCCAGCGCACGAATGACGCCGATACGCTGCTGCTGACCGCCGGACATCTCACGCGGATAGCGGTGCAGGAACTTTTTAGGGTCCAGCGCCACCATGTTCATTAATTCCGTGGCGCGCTCGTGACACTGCTTCTTATTCCAGCCCAGCATGCGCGGCACAACGGTAATATTCTCTTCGATAGTCATGTTGGGAAACAGGCCAATCTGCTGGATCACATAGCCAATGTTGCGGCGCAGGGTGGTTGTGTCCTGCGTACTGGTATCTTCGCCATTGATCAGGATCCGACCGCTGGTGGCCGGAATCAGACGGTTAATCATCTTCAGCGTGGTGGTTTTGCCGCAGCCTGATGGACCCAACAGCACGCACATCTCACCGGCTGGCACATGCAGGCTGACGTTATCGACGGCTTTATTCGTGGTGCCATTTTTCTGGGTAAAGGTTTTCGTCAGGTTTTCCAGCGTAATCATTATCGAATCCCCTTTGGAGTCAGCGCCTGCTGCAAACGGTGCAGCAGCCAGTCAAGAAAAATAGCCAGCAGACAGATCATCAATGCGCCGGCAATTAACATACGGATATCACTGCCGCTGATACCATCCAGCAGCAGCTGGCCCAGACCGCCCGCACCAATTACGGCAGCAATCGCCATCACGCCAACGTTCATCACCACGGCGGTTCGGATGCCGCCGAAAATCACCGGCAGCGCCATCGGGATTTCAACCCAGCGCAGACGCTGCCAGAAGGTCATGCCGATGCCGCGACCCGCTTCACGCAGACCGTCCGGCAGATTCTCCAGCGCTGTGTGGGTATTACGCACAATCGGCAGCAGCGAGTAGAGAAACACGGCGGTAATGGCTGGCAGCGCACCGATGCCCTGACCGATCAGCGAAAACAGCGGGATCATCAGACCAAACAGCGCAATGGTCGGAATAGTCAGTACGACGGTAGCGATACCGAGAATCGGCGTTGCCAGCCATCTGACGCGCACGATCAGAATGCCCAGCGGCACGCCAATCAGAATGGCCAGACCGACCGCAACCAGCACCAGCCAGCTGTGCTGCCAGCTCAGGGTAAGCAGGGTGCTCCAGTTATCCATGATGTAGTGAAGGGTATCCACAGTGCCTCCTTACAGCATGTTTTTGGATTGAAGGAAATCACGTGCCACTTTTTCCGGTGACTCATGGTCGATATCGACCCGCTTGTTCAGCTCAGTAATCGCCTCATTAGTGATCTGTGCAGAGAGCTGATTAAGGGCACTATCCAGCCCCGGGTGACTCGCCAGCACATCCTGACGCACGACCGGTGTCACGTTGTAGCTCGGGAAGAAGTGTTTATCATCCTCCAGCACTTTCAGGTCAAAGCCCTTAACCCGGCCATCGGTGGTGTAGATCAGACCGGCATCCACAAATCCGTCGCGAATGGCGTTATAGACCAGGCCCGGATCCATCTGACGGATCTGCGGGCGATCCAGCGCCAGGTTGTAAGTCTTCTGCAGCGGTTGCAGGCCGTCAGAACGACCTGCGAACTCCAGGTCCAGTCCCAGTCGCCAGTTGTGGTCCGGGTCAGACTGACGAACCTGTTCCACTTTCGCGACCAGCTGTGACATCGTAGTGATGCCCTCTTTTTTGGCCCGCTCCTGAGTCATGGCAAAGGCGTAGGTGTTATTCATCGGCGCCGGGTTCAGCCAGACCAGGCCCAGTTTTCCGTCCAGCTTTTTCACCGTCTCATACGCCTGTTGTGAAGACATCGGCTGGCTGATGTGGTTGAAGATAATCAGTGACGTACCGGTATATTCCCAGACCATATCAATCTGCTTATTCAGCAGGGCGTTACGGCCGATGGTGGTGGCGATATTACGTTTGGGGACCACCTCAAAGCCTTTTTTCTGCAGCCAAAGCACCGTCATCGCTGACAGGATATGCTGTTCGGTAAAGCTCTTGGTCGCCATCACCAGCGGGGCAGCCGCCTGCGCAGCCTGGCTTAACAGCAGCGTCGTGGTCAGTGCGACAGCGCTTTTCTTAATCCACTTCGTTAGCATTACAAAGCTCCTTGTGGTCAGGCCGCAGCGTGCGGACTCAGAAAGCGGCCCAGCGCGGCCAGCATCATATCCAGAACCAGTGCAACCAGCGCAGTCGCAACGGCACCCAGAATCAGGGTCGGGAAGTCATTCAGATAGATACCCGGGAAGATCAGCTCGCCAAAGCTGCTGGCACCTATCAGGAAGGCCAGTGGCGCGGTGCCAACGTTAATGGCGGTGGCGATACGCACGCCTGCCAGGATCACCGGCATCGCATTGGGCAGCTCAACCTGACGCAGACGTTGCCATTTGGTCATGCCGATGCCGTTGGCGGCCTCATTCAGCGACGGAGGAACCGCGCTCAGACCGGAGAAGGTGTTGCGGACGATGGGCAGCAGCGACGCCAGAAACAGCGCAATCAGCGCCGGACGGTCGCCAATTCCGATAATAACCATCGCCAGTGCCAGTACCGCGAGCGGTGGCAGGGTGTTACCGACATTGAAAATCTGCATCACATACTCGGCCCAGCGACGTGCAAACGGGCGGCTAAGCAGGATGCCGCTGGGAATACCGACCAGCAGGGCGAACAGCATTGACCAGAAAACTAAGAAAAGGTGTTGCTGCCCGAGATAAAGCAGATCGACTTTACGTGCGACTAACTGATCCCAGCCTAAGCCCCAGATCAGCACCGCGATCACCGCGACCACTGCAAGCAGTGCCAGACCGGCGCGTCGGGCCAGTGAAGCATTTTGCATAGGAGAATCTCCCTGATGACGATCTCAATTGTTATAACAATCATAAACAGCCCGACAGGTGCGACAAAAACTGCCGCCGCGCCCAAAACCGAAACTGCGATAAAATGTAGATAAAATGACTGTTTATCCACTCTTTTTCAGTGAATACCGAATAAGATGGGGTAATGCTATAACAGGCCTTTTTTGCACAAGCCAGCTTTTAAGCCCGAAATCAGGCAGATAGAAACAGGTTAAAATGGTGTTAAAGCCGCGTAGCCGCTGGGCTAAAGCGACAATAAAAAATATTCATCGACTTTAGGTGACACCGTCACAGATGGCGCAGAAGATGCGCACGCGCGGGAAACTGCACTGGCTGTTTTTGAGCTAGCCTTGCAGATTAAAAAAGGAACCCTATGACTGAAAGCGCACAACTCCAGACCGGACATCGCCACTGGATATTAATTGCCTGCATGCTGGCGATGTTTATGGCGGCCATTGAGGTCACTATTGTGGCCACCGCGATGCCGACCATCATTGCTGACCTTGGCGGTTTTTCGCAGTTTGGCTGGGTCTTCTCCATCTATCTGCTGACTCAGGCAGTCAGCGTGCCGCTTTACGGGCGGCTGGCAGATATGGTGGGGCGCAAAACCATGTTTTTTGTCGGCACCTCCATCTTCCTGGTGGGATCGGTGCTGTGTGGCTTCGCCCATACCATGACCTGGCTCATTCTTTTCCGGGCTTTTCAGGGCCTTGGCGCGGGGGCCATCATGCCGCTCAGCTCCACCATCGTGGCCGACATCTACTCGCCGCGCGAACGCGCCAGCGTGCAGGGCTGGCTCTCCAGCGTCTGGGGTGTGGCGGCGATAGTCGGCCCGCTGACCGGCGCCTGGCTGGTGCAGCACTTTAGCTGGTCGGTGATTTTCTGGGTCAATCTGCCGATAGGCCTGATCAGCATGCTGATGCTGGCGCGCTGGTTACCGGCGCACCAGAAGGAGGAAAAATCGCAGCCGCTTAACCTGGCGGGCAGCAGCTGGCTGATGCTCTGCGTGACCGCGTTGCTGGTCGCGCTGTTGCAGGCGGAACAACTGGGCGTCTGGCTGGTGCCGTTCCTGCTTTTCTCACTGTTCGCGGGCTGGCAGCTTAAGCGCCATGAGCAGCGTTCAGCGGCACCGCTGTTTCCGCTGATCATCTGGCGCAGCCGGCTTATTGTGGCAGGCAATGCGGGCAACCTGATTATCGGGGCGGCTATGATGGGCATCAGCGCATTTCTGCCCACCTGGATACAGGGGATCAGCGGCGGCTCACCGTTACAGGCGGGCAGTGTGCTGGCGATGATGTCAATTGGCTGGCCGCTGGCCAGCACGCTGAGCGGCAGGCTGATGCTACACACGTCCTACCGCTTTACCGCCCAGCTTGGCGCGCTGCTGCTGGTCGCCGGCAGCGCCCTGTTGCTGTTCCTGCAGCCCGCCAGTTCCCTCTATCAGGCGGGCTTCACGGCGTTTCTGATCGGCACCGGTATGGGGATGACCAGCACCACCTTCCTGGTCTCCGTGCAGAACCAGGCGGACTACCAGATCCGCGGCATCTGTACCGCGTCTATCATGTTCAGCCGGATGATCGGTTCGGCGGTGGGGACGGCGATTATGGGCGCGGTGCTGAATCTTAATCTGCAGTGGCGTCTGCCGCAGGTGCAGGATCCGGTGCAGCAGATTATGTCCGAGCCCAGCCGCCAGCAGTTACAGCCGGAAAACCTGCAGCAGATGGTCGCAGCGATAGCCGCATCTCTGCACTGGGTGTTTGTGGTAGCCCTGGTGATTGCTCTGTTTGCGGTGGGAGTGGCATGGATGATGCCGCGTCAGCGGCCTGAACAGGCGGACTAACTGGCAGGGCGACAGGATGTCGCCCTGGTTTGACATTTACTACTGTGCTGGCGCGTCCTGAGAACTGCCGGCACTGGCAGGAACGCTGGCTTCATCGTCACGGCCTGTTCGCTTGTAAACAATTTTTTGTGTGTCGTTTTCACAATGTCCGACGACCTGACCGCCCGCCTGATCAACCTGATCGTTAGCGACAACGTCGAGACTAAAACCTGATTCAGGCACACCGTTCTGAATGATTTTCTGGCTGATATCGGCTTTTACCGATTCACAGGATGCCTGTGCCATCAGCGGCAGAGCTAAAAACGCCGCGCTTAACAAAACCCTCTGTAGCTTCATCACGTCTTCCTTATGTTAGTCGTCCGTCATTACTATAGCTCAAATTTACGGCGCTACCGGGCGACCTGAACGGCGATCCAGGCAACGCAGGGTGTTAGGTTCCCAGTAGGCGTTGAGATTGAGGCTCTGCTCGCACTTGTCGCGGGTATCAAAGGCGCGATCGGTTTTATCAAACTCTTTTTCGACGCGGGTGTTCACTTTGTTGCGCAGCATACGCGTGTCATTCCATTGCTCTTTGTCCTGACGCGCTGCTTCGTTGCTCAGCGCAGAACTGCCATCTTCAATGATCAGACGATTAGTATTCGCAGTGGCAGTCAACGCCGCGGTAGAGAGCAGCACCATCAGCACGGCAGGGATCATTTTTTTCATCACAATATCCTTTAGTTAACGCAAACATCGCCATCCGGGACGGCTGTTGCAGCGAGTACTCATAGTATATCATCGCCGTTTCTTTGCTCACCAGCGGTGAGTCGTTTGTTTACGTTCAGGAGAGGTAAGGGTGCTGATTAAGACCGCCTTGCTGTTTTTTATTACCGCGCTGGCGGAGATCACCGGCTGCTTTCTGCCGTGGCTATGGCTGAAGAAAGGGGGATCAGCGTGGCTGTTATTGCCTGCAGCCGCCAGTCTGGCGCTGTTTGTCTGGCTGCTGACTCTGCATCCGGCTGCCAGCGGACGGGTGTATGCCGCCTACGGTGGCGTCTACGTGCTGACCGCACTGCTCTGGTTACGGGTGGTGGATGGCGTAAAGTTAAGTGCGTGGGACTGGAGCGGGGCACTGATTGCCTTTAGCGGCATGATGATCATCGTCATGGGCTGGGGACGCGGTTAACGCCAGCCACAATGGCTGGCGCGGCAGAGGCTTACGGCTTATGCACTTTAAGACCCGCCAGTGTCTGGCTGACCGGCATCATCTCCAGGCTATTGATATTGACATGCTTAGGCAACGTGGCGACCCACCAGACCGCTTCTGTCACATCTTCCGGCGTCAGAGCAGTAGCACCTTCATAGACCTGACCGGCTTTGTCATCATCGCCTTTAAAGCGCACGTTGGAAAACTCGGTGCCGCCAACCAGACCCGGCTCAATGTCGGTCACACGCAGCGCGGTGCCGTGCAGATCGGTACGCAGGTTCAGGCTGAACTGACGCACAAAGGCTTTGGTCGCTCCGTAAACGTTGCCCCCGGCATACGGCCAGCTGCCGGCAATGGAACCGATATTGATGATATGACCTACATCCCGCTCCACCATCTGTGGCAGCAGGGCACGGGTCATATAGACCAGTCCTTTGGTGTTGGTGTCGATCATGTTTTCCCAGTCTTCCACGTTAGCCTTGTGCGCAGGCTCAATGCCCAGCGCCAGACCGGCGTTGTTAACCAGCACGTCGATATTGCGCCATTCGGCCGGTAACTGTGCCACCGCCTCTTCAATTGCGGCACGGTTACGCACATCCAGCTGTACGGTATAAAGATTGTCGCCCAGCTCATCCTTCAGCGCTTTCAGACGTTCAGCGCGTCGTCCGGTGGCAATCACTTTGTGACCGTTCTCAATAAAGCGGCGGGTGATGCTTTCACCAAAACCGGCAGTCGCGCCGGTGACAAAAATAATCATCTCACTGTTCCTTATGCCATTTTCAGAGTCGATGGCTTCACCATAGCATTTCATTTCTGCTTCTGCGCGTGGAAAAGCAGCCTGTGCTGTAAACGGATTTTAACAGGCATCCCGCTGCGCCTTTTCAGGGCAGTCTGCACCGTAAAAGGGCAGATTGTCAGGCGACAGGCCATACTCACGTTAAGTCATCCGTGCAATATCAAATCGCAACCGTTTGCATCAGCTCCGCAAACGGTTGCGAGGCTATCGAAGGCCACCTTTGTTGCGCAACACTCACTTTTTGCCATTAATATTTTGATATTTAAGAACTTTTTTGTATTTCAGATCTGGCACGCAGGTTGCAGGGTTTTTAACAGAGAATCATCTGCAGATAATTAATCGCGCTTTCAGAAAGGACATACCATGCTATCAGCAACCGATACGGCGATACGCGCCAGCTTTTTTGACTTCACTGGCGTGGTGGATCATCCCGATGACCTGACCGTAAAGGCTCGCTACCTGGAGGATGGCCTGCTGCTGCTGCGTGACGGAAACGTGATTGGGCTGGATAGCTGGGAGAACAGCGAGGCGAGGCTGGCGGGTCAGCCTGTTACCGATATGCGCGGCAAACTGATCGTGCCTGGCTTTGTCGATACCCACATTCACTATCCACAAACAGAGATGATTGGTGCTTTTGGCGAACAGCTGCTGGAGTGGCTGAATCACTACACTTTCCCGGTCGAAGCGCAGTATCACTGCCCGGACCACGCCGCAAAGATGTCCGCCTTTTTCCTGCATCAGCTGCTCTCCAACGGCACCACCAGCGCGCTGGTGTTTGGCACCGTGCATCCGCAATCCGTCGACGCGCTGTTCAGCGCGGCCGAAGCCCTGAACATGCGGCTGATTGCCGGCAAAGTAATGATGGATCGCAATGCACCCGACAATCTCATCGAAACCCCGGAACAGAGCTACCAGCAAACGCGAGCGCTGATTGAGCGCTGGCACAAGCGTGGACGGCTGAATTATGCCCTGACGCCGCGCTTTGCGCCGACCTCATCCCCGCAGCTGCTGGAAAAAGTGCAGCAGCTGCGTCAGGCGTTCCCGGATACCTGGCTGCACACCCATCTCAGCGAAAACCCGCAGGAGGTTGCCTGGGTAAAAGAACTGTTCCCGGAGCGCGAGGGTTATCTGGATGTTTATCATCATTACCAGCTGACGGGTCGCCGCAGCGTCTTTGCACACTGCCTGCATCTGGAAGAGCAGGAATGGCAGTGTCTGCACGATACCGATTCTTCCATTGCCTTCTGTCCAACCTCAAACCTGTTCCTCGGCAGCGGCCTGTTTAACATTAAACGCAGCTGGCAGCAGGGCGTGAAAACAGGCATTGGCACCGATGTCGGCGCAGGCACCACCTTTAATATGCTGCAGACCCTGGGTGAAGCCTACAAGGTAGGTCAGCTGCAGCACTACCGGCTCAGCGCCGCCGAAGCCTTTTATCACGCCACGCTGGGCGGGGCGCACGCGCTGGATCTCGACCATGCGATCGGAAACTTCAGCGTCGGTAAAGAGGCGGACTTTGTGGTGCTCGATCCGGCGGTCTCTGCGCTTCAGCAACTCCGCATCGGCAACAGCAAAGATATCTGGGAAAAGCTGTTCGTATTAATGACGCTGGGCGACGACCGCAACATTGCCCAGACCTGGGTCGGTGGTCGTCCGGTCTGGCAGCGCGATGCACAGGAGCAAGCCGCATGATCCAGTTTCTGTTAAATAACCAGCTGGTCAGCGAAGACGCGCTCGACCCGAATCTCACGGTGCTCAACTACCTGCGCACCCGTCAGCATCGCCCTGGCACTAAAGAGGGTTGCGCCTCCGGCGACTGCGGTGCCTGCAGCGTCACGCTGGGTAAAGCTGTCGGTGGTGAGATGCAGTATGAAACGGTCAACAGCTGCCTGACGCTGGTCTCCGCGTTACAGGGCAAACAGCTGATCACGGTTGAGGATCTGCGTCACGGTCGCGCACTGCATCCGGCGCAGCAGGCGATGGTTGACTGCCACGGTTCGCAATGCGGGTTCTGTACGCCAGGCTTTGTGATGTCGCTGTTCAGCCTGCAAAAAAAGGCAGCGGGCTGGGATCGGCATCAGGCGGAAACCGCGCTGGCGGGCAACCTCTGCCGCTGCACCGGCTACCGGCCAATCATGGCTGCCGCCGAACAGCTCTGCTCGCAGCCGGTCAATGACCAGTTTAATCACAGTGCTGCCAGCACCGTACAGCGGCTGGAGGCGCTCGCCACTCCGGAGATGCAGGAAATAGGCGATGAGGGTCATCGCTGCTTCCTGCCCAAAACCCCAGCTCAACTGGCGGCAATCTATCAGGCGCATCCCGAAGCGAGGCTGGTTGCCGGTGGCACCGATCTCAGCCTGCAGATCACCCAGCAGCATAAGAAAATACCGCTGCTGATTGCACTGGAGCAGGTTGCTGCGCTGAAAGTCTGCAGCGAATTTGACGATCACTATCTGCTGGGTGCGGGCGCATCGCTACAGCAGGTCAGCGAGTTTCTTGCCAGCCGGATTCCGGGCGTGAGTGAGATGTTGCAGCGCTTTGCTTCACTGCAAATCCGTTTACAGGGGACACTCGGCGGTAACATCGGTAATGCATCACCCATCGGTGACGCGTCGCCGGTGCTGTTAGCCCTCAATGCCAGCTTACTGCTGCAGCGCGGTGAGCAGCAGCGGAGCCTGCCGCTGGATCGGTTCTTTACGGGCTATCGGCAGACACAGCTGGAAAAAGGAGAGTTTATCCGCGCCATTCGCATCGATAAAGTGACGGTGTCACCTGATTTCGTGGCATGGAAAGTCTCGAAGCGGCTGGATGATGATATCTCTGCCGTGTTCGCCGCCTTTAACCTGCAAATGGAACAGGGCATTGTCAGTTCCGCCCGTATCGCCTTTGGCGGCATGGCAGCCACACCGCAACGCGCCCGGCACTGTGAAGAGGCGCTGGCCGGTCAGCCGCTGAATGCCGTGACGGTGTCACGGGCAGCCGCCGCGCTGGCTGAAGATTTCCAGCCGCTTTCTGATTTCCGCGCCAGCAGTGACTACCGCCTTCAGGTGGCACGCAACCTGCTTCGCCGCTACTGGCATCGTCATAATGGCGAAATAACCTGCCTTGAGGTCTCCCGCTATGTCTCATAACCGTCCTGAACTCAACGAAGAGGTGATCAAGGCGCAGTACGCCGCGGATTTACAGAGCGGCGTAGGTCGCAGTCACCGTCATGAGAGCGCGGAAAAACATGTCTCCGGCGAGGCGCGTTTTATCGACGACAAGCCTGAACTGCCGGGTCTGCTGCACCTCTGTCCGCGCCTGAGTGAACATGCGCATGCGCGCATCCTGCGCATAGATGTGCAGCCCTGTTATGCCGTGCCTGGCGTTGTCAGCGTCTTAACCTGGCAGGATGTGCCGGGCATTAATGATGTTGGCCCGCTGGAGCCGGGCGATCCGCTGCTGGCCCATGACAAAGTGGAGTATCTGGGGCAGATCGTGATCGCCGTGGCGGCAGAATCGCCGGACGCTGCACGTCTTGGCGCGGCCGCGGCGGTGATTGAGTATGAGGTGCTGGAACCGCTGCTGGATGTGGAGCAGGCGCTGGCGCAGGGCAGCTTTGTGCAGGAACCGCACATCCACCAGCGTGGTGACGTGGACGCGGCACTGGCGCGTGCGCCGCATCGGGTCAGTGGATCGTTTCATATCGGCGGGCAGGAGCATTTCTATCTGGAAACCCAGACGGCGATGGTCGTTCCTGGCGAAGATCAGCAGTTGCAGGTTTTCTCCTCGACTCAGAACCCCACCGAAGTGCAGAAGCTGGTGGCAGAAGTGATGGGCGTCAGCCTGAATCAGGTAACGATAGATATGCGCCGGATGGGCGGCGGCTTTGGCGGTAAAGAGACGCAGGCAGCGGGTGTTGCCTGCCTCTGCGCTATCGTGGCGCGCCAGACCGGGCGGGCGGCGAAGATGCGACTTTCACGCCGTGACGATATGCGCGTGACCGGCAAACGGCATCCGTTCTTCGTGCGCTACGACGCGGGCGTGGAAGAGGACGGGCGTCTGTGCGGCATCAAAATCGATCTGGCCGGTAACTGCGGCTATTCACTGGATCTGAGTGGATCGATTGTCGATCGTGCCATGTTCCACGCCGATAACGCCTATTATCTCGGCGATGCGCGGGTAACCGGCTATCGCTGCCGCACCAATACGGCCTCGAACACCGCCTATCGCGGTTTTGGCGGGCCGCAGGGCATGGTGGCGATTGAACAGATCATGGACCACATCGCCCGCGATCGTGGGCTGGACCCGCTGGCGCTGCGCAAGCGTAACTATTATGGCAGGCAGGATCGCAACATCACCCATTACCACCAGCAGGTAGAGGACAATCTGCTGGATGAGATCACTGAACAGCTGGAGCTGAGCAGCGACTATCAGACGCGGCGCGCGGAAATCACAGCGTTTAACGCCCGCAGTCCGCTGCTGAAACGCGGCCTGGCACTGACGCCGGTAAAATTCGGCATCTCCTTTACCTCCAGCTTCCTCAATCAGGCGGGCGCGCTGATTCTGATCTATACCGACGGCACGGTGCAGCTGAACCACGGCGGCACCGAAATGGGCCAGGGACTGAACACCAAGGTGATTCAGATTGTCGCCGAAGTGCTGCAGATTGAAACCGATAAAATCCAGATCACCCCCACTGACACCGGCAAAGTGCCCAACACTTCGCCGACGGCGGCCTCCAGCGGCGCTGACCTTAACGGTAAAGCCGCGCAGAACGCCGCAGAAATCCTGCGCGACCGCATGACCGCCATGCTCTGCGAACTGCATCAGTGCGATGCGTCAGCGGTAAGCTTCCGCAACGGCGTGGTGCGCGCTGGCGAAAAGCATTACACCTTTGCCGAGGTAGCAAAGCTGGCATGGCTCAATCAGGTGCCGCTCTCTGCCACCGGGTACTATCGCGTGCCGGGGATTCATTACGACCGGCTGGCCGGGCGCGGCACGCCGTTCTACTACTACGCCTTTGGGGCTGCCTGTTGCGAGGTGGTCATCGACACCTTAACTGGGGAATCCCGCCTGCTGCGCGCCGATATTCTCCATGACGTCGGGGCCTCGCTGAACCCGGCCATCGACATTGGGCAGGTCGAAGGGGGCTTTGTGCAGGGCGTCGGCTGGCTCACCTGCGAAGAGCTGGTGTGGAGTGACGAAGGCCAGCTGCTGACCGATGGTCCGGCAAGCTACAAAATTCCCGCCATCAGTGACGTCCCGGCGGATCTGCGGGTGACGCTGGTGGAGAACCGCAAAAACCCGAAAGACACAGTGTTCCACTCCAAAGCCGTAGGCGAACCGCCGTTTATGTTAGGCATAGCCGCCTGGTGTGCGCTGCAGGATGCGGTCGCCAGCGTCGCCGGTTACCGTCAGCATCCTGGGCTGGATGCGCCCGCGACGCCAGAGCGGATCTTCTGGGGCGTGCAGCGCCTGACGGGAGTTGTTGATGATCTATCATGACTGGATCAGCGTGCTGCATCAGCTGCGTGAAAAACGCCAGAGCTGCGTATTAATCACCGTGCTCAGTGAGCACGGTTCGGTGCCGCGTGACAGCGGCAGCAAAATGGTCGTCACGCAGCAGGAGAGCTTTCTCACTATCGGTGGCGGTCATCTGGAGTTTGCGTGCATCGCTCAGGCCAGGGCGATGCTGCAGAGCGGGGCAACTGCGCCCCACATCGAGGATTACAGTCTCGGCGCGCGGCTCGGACAGTGCTGTGGCGGCAAAACCACACTGCTGTTTGAACCGCTGCTTCAGGCGCAGCCAGAAATTTACCTGTTTGGCGCGGGCCATGTCGGACAGGCGCTGGTGAATCTGCTGGCGACGTTACCCTGTCACATAAACTGGATCGACAGTCGTCCGGATCAGTTCAGCGATGTTCCGGCTGGGGTGGTCACACTGCAGCCTGACGACCCGCTCGACTGTGTGACCCGGGCGCCTGCGGGCAGTTACTTCATCATTATGACGCATCATCATCCGCTCGACTTCGAACTGTGCGAAGCGGTGCTGAAACGCGGTGATTTTCGCTATGCCGGCGTCATCGGTTCAGCCACGAAAAATCAGCGTTTCCGCTACCGGCTGGCGGGCAAGGGTGTGGCAAGCGAGCCGCTGGCGCGCCTGCGCTGTCCGATTGGCCTGCCAGACGTCAAAGGCAAGCTGCCCGCCGAGATTGCGGTAGCGATTGCCGGGGAAATCATCAGCGTGTATCAGCAGTACATCGCCTGAGTTGCGCTTTCGCGGCAACCTGTCAGGATAAGACTTTGCGATGCCCATCAGGAGCGAACTATGAACGCCCGTCAGAATCCCTTCTTTAGCGTCAGCACACTGCCTTATCAGGCGCCTCCCTTTGGCCAGATTGAGGAGCAGGATTTCCTGCCCGCGCTGCAGGCGGGCATTGAGGAGAAGCGTCAGGAAGTTGAGGCTATCGCCCTGAGCAGCGAAGCGCCCACCTTTCTCAATACCTTTGAGGCGCTGGAGAAGAGCGGACAGCTCCTCAACCGGGTGAATCTGGTCTTCAGCGCTATGACATCGGCCCATACCAGCCCTTATCTGCAGCAGGTAGATGAGGAGATTGCGCCGCAGCTTACTGCGCTCAACGACGACATCATGCTGAACCGCCCGCTGTTTTCACGACTCGATGCGGTATGGTTGCAGCGCGCAAAACTGGATGCCGAATCCAGACGACTGGTTGAGGTGATCTGGCAGCGCTTCCAGCTGGCGGGCGCCAATCTGCCTGAGGCGCAGAAACAGCAGCTTAAAGCGCTGAATCAGGAAGCGGCGCGCCTCAGCACCCGCTTCACTAACAAACTGCTGGCCGCCACCAAAGCGGGCGGACTGGTCGTCAGCGATCTGCAACAGCTGGCAGGGCTGTCACCGGCCGACCTGGCCGTGGCTCAGGCGGAAGCGCAGGCGCGTGGACTGGAAAAAAGCTGGCTGCTGGTGTTGCAGAACACCACGCAGCAACCGGCGTTGCAGAGCCTGGCCGATCGTGCAACCCGTGAAGCGCTGTTTAAAGCAGGCGTGACGCGCACGGAAAAAGGCGATGAGAACGACACCCGCGAGTTGATATTGAGGCTGGCGCAGGTCAGGGCGGAGCAGGCCCGGCTGCTGGGATTTACCAGCTATGCCGAGTGGAAGCTGCAGGATCAGATGGCGAAAACCCCCGATGCGGCGCTGGCTTTTATGCGCAATATCGTGCCCGCCGCGCGTGCGCGTGCGGAACGTGAAGCGGCGGCCATTCAGCAGACGATCGATAAGCAGGGCGATTTTACCCTGCAGGCATGGGACTGGCGTTTTTATGCCGAACAGGTACGGCGTGCCCGCTACGATCTCGATGAGAGCCAGATTAAGCCTTACTTTGAGCTGAACTCGGTGCTCCGGAATGGCGTATTCTGGGCGGCGACGCAGCTTTACGGCATCCGCTTTACACTGCGCCAGGATCTGCCGGTTTATCATCCCGACGTGCAGGTGTATGAGATTTTCGATGCCGACGACACGCCGCTGGCGCTGTTCTATACCGACTTCTTCAAACGCGACAGTAAAGGCGGCGGTGCCTGGATGAGTAACTTCGTCAACCAGTCAACGCTGCTCGACAGCAAACCCGTGATCTACAACGTCTGTAACTACACCAAACCGCCCGCCGGGGAACCGGCGCTGCTGAGCTGGGACGACGTCATCACGATGTTTCATGAGTTCGGCCACACGCTGCACGGCCTGTTTGCCAGCCAGCGCTACCCGAGCCTGTCGGGCACGGAAACCCCGCGCGATTTCGTTGAGTTTCCTTCGCAGATCAATGAGCACTGGGCCAGCGAGCCCGCGGTGTTCCGCAACTACGCCCGCCACTATCAGACTCAGGCGTTAATGCCTGCTGAGCTGCATGAAAAGATCGTCCGGGCCGCGACGTTCAACAAAGGCTATGAGATGAGCGAACTGCTGGCTGCCGCGCTGCTTGATCTGCACTGGCACAGCATTAAGCGTGACTCCGCACCGCAAAGCGTAGAAGGGTTCGAGCAGCAGGCGTTGCAGAGCGACAATATGGCGCTGACGGCGGTGCCGCCGCGCTATCGTTCCAGCTATTTCCAGCATATCTGGGGCGGTGGTTACGCCGCAGGGTATTACGCCTATATCTGGACGCAGATGCTCGCCGACGATGGCTATCAGTGGTTTGCGGAGCATGGCGGACTGACACGTGAAAACGGCGACATCTTCCGGCAGAAGATTCTGTCACGGGGGAACAGCAGCGATCTTAAAACGCTGTATGAAAGCTGGCGGGGCGCAGCACCGCAGCTGGAGCCAATGCTGAAGAATCGCGGTCTGGCGGATTGATAACTAAAGGGCTGTCATGATGACAGCCCCTGTTTTGGGTTAGCCGAGAGGGCCACCTTCAATGGTTTCGCACATTCCGGCCAGCACCCGCTCACCGGTTTCGCTTTTCAATGACTGATACCACTCCGCCGTGACCGCCGGGTCGCGCGCATGGGTGACGTCACAGCGTTTACGCGCCTTCAGCACCAGATCTTTTACCCGCTCAACCCGTCGCGCCTGATAGCGCAGCAGGGCATCTTCTATACCCAGCGAATGAGAGGCCAGCGTCGCGGCCAGCACGACGGCATCTTCCATCGCCGCACAGCCACCCTGACCAATATCGGGCGTGGTGCTGTGGGCCGCATCACCCAGCAGCGCTACGCGCCCTTTGACAAAACGGCTGAACGGTTCAATGTCGTGGATCTCAACCCGGTTAGTGGTGTCGGGATGAATTGCCGCAATCAGTCGCTGCACCGGCTCCGCCCAGCCCTGGAAGTAGCCGGTCAGGTCCGATTTCACCGTGCTGCGATCCTGCGGCAGCCCCTTCGGTAGCGGTACATCAAAGAAGAAGTAGAACCGATTGCCGCTGACCGGCATGAGTGAAACACGTTTACCGTCACCAACAAAGGTGGTCCACTGATCGGCGGGCGCAATACGTTCGTCTATGGTGACCAGACCATTCCAGTTAACGTAACCGGCATAACGTCGTTCCAGCTTCTGTTCCAGCACATAGTCGCGGACAATGGAATGGGTGCCATCGGCGGCAATCAGAAAATCGCCATGTGCCTGACTGTTGTCAGAAAAGGTTGCGATGACGCCATTTTCAGTCTGTTCGACCTGGATCACCCGTTTGCCAAACTGCACACGTTCACGCCCGAAGGTGTCGATCAGCATCGCCTGCAGTTCTGCCCGTGCCACCGGACAGGGATATTCGCCCACCTGCTGTACCAGCGGTGCCATGCTGAAGCGGGTCAGGGGCGCACCGGTCGCGCCGTCGTGATAGGCCATATAGGCCATATTGCCGCCCAGCTCACGTAGCGCGGTTTTCATTCCCAGTGCATTCAGGCATTTAACGCCATTGGGCCAGATGGAAATCGCCGCGCCGACGGGCTTCATCTCCTGAACGGCTTCAAACACCTCAACGTTGATTCCGGCTTTCTCCAGCGCAATCGCGCTGCTCATTCCGCCAATACCGCCACCAATTACGATTGCTTTCATAATGCTCTCCTGTCTGCATAGAGAGACTCCTGCAACTTTTGTACCAGAGAGGTGACTGCGCTGGCTTTCACTATAAAATTAAATTAAAACATGAAGTTATTTAAATTATTGCGGTATGAGGCGAGCATGCGTTTTCTGACGCAATGCACTTTAATGTGGCAAATCAGGGAGCGAAAAGGGTGCAGATGTGATCAGGCTGCATCTTTTGTTTCATCACGTGTTTTAGGATCGATATCGGGTCTGCGGGACATTCATCAGTCAGTGAGATTCGACTTCCCGTTATCCTGCTCTGCGAATTACTTTAAAAGTTATAAACTAAATAACTACCTCGCCTTGATAGCATTCCTGACAAATAATTAAACATATACGTAACAAGTGGCGTGAATATTGCCAGGTAAATTCTTGCTATATCTAACAGGCAGTTAGGCTGAAACAATTAAACACACCTGTTAATAAAAAAGGAGTATTCATAAACAGACATAACTATGACTGTTATATCACCGGGCGCAATCATTAGCAAAACTGTGCAACCCACATCAGAAAGGGCTTTTAGGAAATTGCTCAAACGTATCAGCCGCGATCGCGTGATATAGATCACTCTGGACATAAAGGACTCTGGAAGATGATCATGAAAATTGGAATCACGAATAACCAGTATCCGGAGCAACGTAATATCTTAGTTAATCCGGATAACGAATATATAAATCTGAAAAAGAGCAATCTGTTCTATTTTATTAATCCGTTACGTACCCGATTGCTTAAAAAGAATAAAACCTTTGTCTTTCAGCCTGTGCCTTTTTCCGGGGCATCGCGGGCTGACATCCTCCATCTGTTCAACGAAGTCGCCATTACTCAACAAAAGTGGGTCGCCTCGTTTGAAACCGAGCTGCCGCGCGTGCTGCCGGTAGCGGGTGTTGCCAAGCAGGATAATCCTGAACTGCATCGGCTTATTCCTTATCTGTTAAAAGATAACTGTCTGGGGCTGATTGCCATTTCAGACGCTACGCTGAACATTCAGATGAAACTGTTCAAACCGGATGTTGCGCAGCAAATCCGCCGTAAAACCCTGGTGCTGCATCCGCCGCAAAAGCTGTTCGTCCAGCAAAAAACGCCGCGTCAGCCAGGTGTTCTGAAGCTGATCTTTGCGGGCAATGAGTTTTACCGTAAAGGCGGGGCGGAAGTGGTGCTGGCAATCAGTGAGCTGATTGAAGAGCACCGGCTGGACGAGTCACAGCTGGACCTGCAGCTGATTGGCGATCTCACCAAACGTCGCAATGTTGCTCATCGTCAGTTCCAGGATGATGATGCTTTCTGTCGCGACATTGAGAACCGCATCAGGCGCTATCGCTGCATTACGCATCATTCACAGATGGAAAACAGTGCGCTGATGCAGCTGTTCCGTCAGAGCGATGCCGGACTGTTACCGACCTGGCAGGAGACCTACGGTTTCTCCGTGCTGGAGATGCAGGCCAACGGCTGTCCGGTGATCACCAGCAACGTGCGTGCGCTGCCGGAAATCAATCCTGATAATGCGGGCTGGGTCATTGCGAGTCCGCTGAACGCCGACCGCGAATACAGTATCACCTCGCCAGAGCAAAAGTCGCAGCTGCGCCGGTCGCTGGTGGACGGGCTGAAATCGACGCTGCTCGCCATCATTGAACGTCCTGAAATATTGCAGGAGAAAGGGGAAGCGGCCATTCTGCGCATCAAAGAGCAGCATGACACCCAGCGTTATATCGCCCGGCTCAACGATATCTACAGTCGTGGCGTGATGAATGTCACTCAACACCCTCCTGTTGTCTCAATTTGATGAGATTTCTCTGACGGTACGCGCCAGACTGGCCATACTTAGTGCTGCGTACCTCAGGAGAAATGTTATGAAAATTATCCTCACTCTGCTGCTGTCCGGATTACTGGGCAGCAGCGCCTTCGCTCAGCCTGCACCGGTTTTTCCGTCCCGCGCGCCGCTGGTGCAGCTGACGCCCGCCGCTGACCGCTGCGATCTCTCTACCTGTCAGACCAATTGCTACGTCGAGCAGTCCCATTGCAACACCCGGGATAGCGGTGCCTGTAGCTCAAAGGCTCAGATGTGCGTACAGGCCTGCTCCAGCCAGTGTAAATAATTCGATTCAGTGAAGAACGCTTAGTTAATAATGAAAAAGACCTTGTTTTACCTTGCTTTATTTTCTCTCTCTGCCAGCTGTGTTGCCGCCGATCTCTCCTCACAGCAGGTCACTTCTCTGGTTAAAGCCGCGATCGAACCGCTGATGGAGCAGCAGGCGATCCCCGGTATGTCGGTGGCGGTGCTTTACAAGGGCCGGGCGCAGTTTGTGAACCTCGGCGTGGCCGATCTTGAGTCACGCCGCCGGGTCACGGAAAACACACTGTTTGAACTGGGGTCGGTGAGTAAAACCTTTACCGGCACCCTGGCCGGGATCATGATCCGCAACGGCGAAATCCGTCTTAACGATCCGGTACAGAAAGTCTGGCCGCAGCTGACCGGTGAGCAGTGGCGTCCGGTGCGGATGCTGCATCTGGCGACCTATACCGCGGGCGGCCTGCCTTTACAGCTGCCCGATGAGGTGACCGATCGGGCTTCGCTGCTCAGCTTTTATCAGAACTGGCAGCCAGAGGCAGCACCAGGTTTGCAGCGCCAGTACTCTAACGCCAGTATCGGTCTGTTTGGCTCGCTGATGGTGAAGGGCGATTATGAGCAGGCGATGGAGCGACACGTGTTTCAGCCACTGCGCCTGACGCGCACTTACATTACCGTGCCGCCGTCGATGATGCTGAATTACGCCTGGGGCTATAAAAGTGGCCAGCCGGTTCGGGTGTCACCTGGCATGCTGGATGCCGAAGCCTATGGCGTCAAATCCACCGCGCGTGACATGCTGACTTTTATGCAGGCCAATGTCGATCCCAACCGTTTATCGGCGGGCAATGCCGTACTGCGCAATGCCATCCGCACCGCGCAGTCACGCTATTTTAAAGTCGGGAGTCTCTATCAGGGGCTGGGCTGGGAGATCTACGACTGGCCCGTCGATGCTGAAACGCTGCTCAAAGACAACGATAATGGTGTGGCGCTGAAACCGCGTCCGGCGACCCTGATCAATCCGGTCGGGCCGTCGCAGAGCGCCAGCTGGGTCCATAAAACCGGCTCTACCAATGGATTTGGTGCCTATATCGCTTTTATTCCTGAACAGAACAGCGGCATCGTGCTACTTGCCAACAAAAATTACCCCAATCCGCTTCGCATCCGCGTAGCGTGGCAGATTCTGCAGGCGCTCCGGCAGGGTATGGCTGAATAATGTCCCTCACGCCTGCTCAGCCCGGAGCAGGCTGGCACTCCCTGTTCATTTGCGCTAAAATAAAAATCAAATGAACAGGAGGGCTGCTATGTCCATCGCCATCTACACACCCGCTCAGCATCAGCATGACCCTTCGCTCCTGCACGCCCTGAATCTGCCGGAAACGCTGCCTGATGCACACCAGCGTATCGCAACAGGATTCAGCAGCGGTGTGCTGAAACGCACCGCGTCATTGTCCACCTTTGATGAGGGCTGGCTCTGCCGTCTGGCGGGCATCGATCGCACCACTTATAACCGTAAAGTCAAAGATCCGCAGCAGACCTTTTCGCCCGATCAGAGCGGACGGATCTATATGTTGATCCGCGTCCTTTCTGCCGCCAGCAAACTGTTTCGTGACGACAGAGAGCGGCTGGTGCAGTGGCTGGAAACGCCCGCCAAAGCGCTGGGCGGTAAAAAACCAGCCGAGATGACCACCACGGTGGTGGGTGCTGAAGCGGTGATTAACCTGATTGGTCAGCTTGAGCATGGCGTGATCACCTGATGGCGGTGCCTTTCTTTCGCCTGGTGAAGCGTGAGTATGCGATGACCGCCTTTGATGGGTTCGGTGCCCGCACCTATGGCGGGCGCTGGAATTCTGTGGGAACGGTCTGTGTCTATATGGGATCGAGCCGGGCGCTCTGTGTGCTGGAGGCGCTGGTGCACCTCACCATTCAGGATCTGGCGCACGATTACACTATGCTGGCGATTAACGTTCCGGAATCGCTGATCACCGAGCTTTCGCTGGCGGCGTTACCCGCAGACTGGCAGGCCGATCCTGCGCCATCGTCTACCCGACAAATTGGTGATGACTGGCTCGCCAGTCCGGACAACGGCCTGGTGCTGAAGGTGCCGAGCACGCTGACGGGTGAATGGAACGCGCTATTCAATCCCCGTCATCCGGCGGCAGCAGGCATCATCAGTAAAGTGGTGGCAGAACCGTTTTTCTTCGACCCGCGTTTCCGGCTGCAGTAGGGCAGTGATTTGCTGATTTCGTCACCGCCTCACGTCACCTCACGCTGACGACTGCGATTCCGATAACGCCTGCGCCGCACAGATCAATGCCAGATGGCTCAGCCCCTGCGGCATATTCCCTCGCCAGCTCTGACTGCGGACGTCATACATCTCATTAAAGATATCGACGTTACCGTGGCCGTTCAGCGTATCAAGAATCTCCTGCATCGCCTGTTCCGCCTGGCCGGTCTCGCCCATCTCTGCCCATGCTTCTGCCAGCCAGAAGGCGCAGGCAAGAAAGGTACTCTCTTCCTCTCTGACGCCGCTGTAGCGATAGAGCATGGCGCTGCCGTCGCCCAGCTCCTGCTGGATTGCGCGGTAGGTCGAGAGCATCCGCTGCGGATTAACCGCGTTACCGTAGTTGTGAACCAGCGCCAGCGACGCGTCGAGGCGGTCGTCACTGCCGGCGTAGAAGAGATAAGCCTGCTTATGCTCTGACCAGCAGTGCGACTCAATCCAGTCGCGAATGCGGTCACGTTCACGCTGCCAGCGCCCCAGCCACGTCGGTTCGATATGCTGGCTTTCGGCCAGGGCGACCGCCCGGTCCAGCGCCATCCAGCAGGCCATTTTGGAGTGGGTGTAGTGTTGCAGCTCCGGCAGTTCCCAGATGCCGCAATCTTTCTGCCGCCAGTGATCGGCGCAGCAGTTTGCCAGCTCGCCCAGCATGCGCGAGGTGGTGATATCCAGCACGTGTCCCGCTTCAATAAAGTGCTGCGCAGTGACCAGCATGTCGCCATACATGCTGAGCTGTAGCTGGTCGCGGGCGTTGTTGCCGACCCGCACCGGCTGAGAGTTTTTATAGCCGCTCAGCGGCGGATAACGCTCGGCGGGCACCTCATCGCCGTTCAGGGCATAGCAGGCGCGCAGTCTGACACCGTGACGCATAATGGTCTGCGATAGCCAGGAAAAGGCCGCCTTACAATCTTCCAGCGCCCCGATATAGACGAACGCTTTAATAATCAGGCAGGCGTCGCGCACCCAGGCGTAGCGGTAATCATAATTTTTCTCGCCGCCGATACCTTCCGGTAAGGAGGTGGTTGCGGCAGCGGCCAGCGCACCGGTCGGAGAGTACCAGAGAAACTTCAGCGACAGAGCAGAGCGCTTTACCAGTGCCGGGTAGCGGCCAGCGTAACTCAGGCTCTCCACCCAGCTGGTCCAGCCGGTGTGACTGGTTTCAATCCGCTGATCGATAGCCTCCAGTGGCGGTACCGCCAGCGGCTCTTTTTCGGTCACCAGCAGCGCGCAGAGCGATCGTGAACCGGCCGTCGTGCGCAGCGTGGCGCAGACCTGCTCATCATCCAGCTCGGTTATCTGAATATCTTCGCTGGTGCGGAACATCGCCATGATCTCCGCGATGTGAAACACCTTGCCTTTCTCATTGTCGGCCACCCAAGGCGAACGGGTTTCGGCGGCGGTGCCGAAGCGCAGGGTGATCGCTAACTCCACCTCACCGCTGACACCTTCAATGCGGCGCGCCAGTTCACACCACGGCAGACGGCCCGCCAGCGTGCTGTTGATTGATTCCGTCAGCAACACGCTGCCGCTGTCCGTTTCGAAACGGGTTTCCAGCACATTGCTGTTGTCACGGTAGCGGCGCGAAACCTGATAGGGCGTGCGCGGTACGATCTGAAAGTAGCCACCGAGTCCGGCATCCAGCAGGCGATCAAACAGCGGTTTCGCATCGAGATTAGGCGCGCACCACCAGTCAATAGCCCCATCCGGCGCGATCAGCGCCACCGAGCGGCCTTCACCAATGGCGGCATAATTACCCAGACCCGCAAAGCCATCTTCTCTGACCGGCGATTGAAAGATCGGGTTTTCCATGGTCTGCTTCCTTATTTCACGGTAACGAGAATTCTTCTGTAGGCAAAAGCGGGACAAAAAAATGGCCGCGTTAGCGGCCATCAGAGTGTGATTACAGCGTGCCGGTGCCGCCATCAGAGCACCAGACCTGACCGGAAGAGTAGCTGCTCTCGGTTGAGGCCAGGGTAACGTAGAGTGGGGCGATCTCAACCGGCTGACCGGGACGGCCCATCGGTGAATCGGCACCAAACTGCTTCACTTTTTCCATCGGCTGTCCGCCGCTCGACTGCAGCGGCGTCCAGTATGGGCCAGGTGCTACGGCGTTGACGCGAATACCGTCGCCACCCAGCTGCTTTGCCAGTGATTTGGTAAAGGCAACAATACAGGCTTTGGTCTGCGCATAGTCAAGCAGAATATCGCTGGGTTTAAAGGCCTGTACTGATGAAGTATTAATAATCGACGCACCGCGTGGCAGATATTCCAGCGCCGCTTTGGTGATCCAGAACATCGCATAAACGTTGGTTTTAAACGTTGCGTCGAAATCTTCCGTACTCAGGGTACGAATGGACTCATTAAATTGCTGACGACCGGCATTATTCACCAGAATATCCAGGCCGCCTAATTTATCCGCAGCGTCTTTCACCAGCTGCTGACAGAATTCTTCAGAACGAATGTCGCCGGGAATAGCGAAAACTTTACGGCCTTCCGCTTCGATTAATTTAATCACTTCATCGGCATCGGGCTGTTCTTCGGGCAGGTAGTTAATTACCACGTCTGCGCCTTCACGGGCATAAGCGATAGCCACTGCGCGGCCAATACCGGAGTCACCGCCCGTAATCAGCGCCTTACGGCCGGTCAGTCGGCCAGTACCGCGGTAACTGGTTTCACCGTGGTCGGGAACCGGGATCATCTTGCTGGCCAGGCCTGGTGCCTGTTGTGGCTGGTCCTCAAACGGAGGCTTAGGAAATTGATCCAGATCGAGCGTCTTGTTAGTTGGTGTAGCCATTGTATGCTCCTTGAACAGAGTTATCTGAGACATTAAGCCTGGCACAAATGTGATATTTGTCACATCTGACTGCTGATTCATTGAGCAGATAAAACCAGAAGAACTTAATAATGCAGATAAAGCGTAGTCAGGAAATCGATATTGTGTGCTGCACTGTCCGATTATTTTCAAAGGGGGTAGAGAATAATTAAAGCGAAGCGTAAAACCGGCTGGGGATTATTTCAGCAGGTGAAATGTTCCGGCTGAAAATAAAAAAGGGCGGTTAACCGCCGCGTACTGAACCCCGCCAGACCACATCGACCGGATATATTCTCCGCTCCTGCTGCTGTTCATTTTTGGGTGTCAGCGTTTCCGGTTGCGCTTCCGTCTCCACCAGCCAGGCAATTGCATCGCGGGCAAACTGCTCCACTGGCTGCGCAAAAGTGGTGAGGTTGTATGAGGACCAGCCCGACTGCGGGATATTGTCATGCCCCATGATGCAGAGATCCTCCGGAATGCGCAGTGCAAAGCGGTGACGCGCCTCATCCATAAAACCGCAGGCGAGCAGGTCGGTAGCACAGTAAACCGCATCCGGGCGAATGTTACGCGTCAGCAGACGCTGGGCCAGAATCTGGCCGCTTTCATAGGAGGTCGAGCCGAACCGCTCTATCTGAACCGTGACGCCCGCGTTCTGCGCCGCCGCCAGAAAATCGGCTTCGCGCTTCAGCAGACTCGGCGTGCCCGCCAGCGAATTGACAAAGGCGATGCGATGGCAGCCCGCCCGGACAAAGGCGTTAACCGCCATTTCGGCGGCAGGGCGGGAGTCGAGATTAATATTGAGCGTGCCGGGCAGGGATTCGTCGCGGTTAATCAGCACCAGATGCTGACCATGTTTGTAGCAGAGCCGGGTAATGCCTCTGTCCGGCATACCGGAAAGAATGATTGAGGCATCGGCACGGAAATTAATCGCCTGTTGCAGTGCGTCGGAAACCCGCGCATCCGAGCGGTCGGTGTTGATCAGCATCGCCACTTTTCCCGCTTCCTGCAGATACTGTGTCATCCAGCGCACCAGGCTGGCACGGTAGGGCGTATCCACTTCGGAGGCGATTAAGCAGACAATGCCGCTGCGGTTGCGTACGAGGCCGCGAGCCAGATGATTGACGTGATAGCCCAGCTCTTCAGCCGCTTTCATCACCCGCTGACGGGTGGACTCCGACACGCTGGCCCCTTCTGTAAAGGTGCGGGAGACCGCTGATCGGGAGACGCCCGCCCGGTCAGCGACATCCTGCGCACTCACTACTGCTTTAAGCTGTTGCATCTTTTTTCCTCGCCCCTGTGTTGCCTGCACTGAGTCTGCCTGAAATTGCAAGGGTGTGCAAAGTGTGCCTGCGTATTGGATGTTTCAAATTTGTGACAGAGCCTGACAATTGCATAACAACTCAATTGACAGTGCCGCCGGGTCGCCGTACTACTTCGCTTACATCTTTTTTGCACGCATGTGCAAAAGCTGGCGCACCTGCGTCATCCAGCCCCAGGAGAACACCATGCGTTATTCCTCTCTGCTCGCTGCTGTCATCGTCTGCCCTATGATGCCGTTTGCTGCCCCGGCAGCGGGCCTTAATATGATCTGCTCTGCTGATGTGGTGGTGTGTGAACAGATGACCACGTTGTTCAGCCAGAGTCATCCCGACATCAAACTCAGTATGGTGCGGCTCTCTGCCGGTGAAGCTTATGCCCGTATACGCAGTGAAGCGCGCAATCCCCGTACCGATATCTGGTGGGCGGGCACCGGCGATCCGCACATGCAGGCAGCCGAAGAGGGCTTAACCCAGGCCTACAAATCTCCTCTGCTGGATCAGCCGCAGCCGTGGTCACAGAAAGTAGCGGAGATCTCCGGGTATCGCACCGTAGGCGTCTATGCCGGTGCGCTGGGCTGGGGCTACAACACGAAGCTGCTGGCGGAGAAAAAGCTGAAGGTCCCGGCCTGCTGGGTGGATTTACTGGACCCTGGCTTTAAAGGGGAAATTCAGATCGCCAATCCTAACTCCTCCGGTACGGCCTATAACACGCTGGCGACGCTGGTGCAGATCATGGGTGAAGACAAGGCCTTTGACTACCTGAAGAAGCTCAATGCCAACATCTCTCAGTACACCAAGTCCGGCTCTGCACCGGTCAAGGCCGCCGCGCGCGGTGAAACCACCGTCGGCATTGTTTTTATGCATGATGCCGTGGCGATGGAGGTGGATGGCTTCCCGATTAAGCCCGTCGCGCCCTGCGAAGGCACCGGCTATGAGATTGGTTCAATGTCGATCATTAAAGGCGCGCGCAATCTGGCCAATGCTAAAAGCTGGTATGACTGGGCGCTCAGCGCGGAGGCGCAGTCGCATATGAAAGAGGCGAAGTCTTTCCAGTTACCGTCCAACCGCAAGGCGGAGATCTCTGAATACGCGCCGCGCTTCGAGAATATCAAACTGATCGATTATGACTTTAAAACTTATGGCGACTCGGCAAAACGCAAGGCGTTGCTGGGCCGCTGGGATAAAGAGATTGGTGCCAGCGCGCAATAATGGTGGTGTGCGCCCGGCCTTCTGAGCCGGGTCTGTGCCAGAACGCGGTGGCGTAAGCCTGATGTCCGCTTCCTGATGGAGGTGATTTATGAATGCGCACAATCGTCGCTTAACCGGCACGCTGCTGGCGGGAGCCGTCGCGCTGACGCTGCTGCCCTGGTATAGCCTGGAGCAGGGCTTCTTTGCGGGTGACTGGCTGTTCAGCCTTTGGGCCGATGAGAACAGCACACCGGCACTGGGACAACTCGCGTTACGCAGCTGGCTGGGGATCGCCGTCGCGCTATGGCTGCTCTCTGCGGCCAGCATCTTTCTGCCGCCAGGCCGCACGCGCAGCACGCTGCTGCTGCTGTTCAGCGTGACGGGCATTCTGTTTCTGGTGCTGGAAGGACATGCCATTGGGTTTAGTGGCTGGAACTGGCTGTGGCTGGAGAACCTCTTCGGGCCGCTGGCGCAGGGGCAACCGGCGATGGGTGCGGGGGCACTGCTGCTGCTGACCGCTTTTCTGCTCATCTTCGCCTTTGCCCTGGCGGAGCGCGGCGTGCTGAAAGGCGATGCCTTTGTGGTGGCGTCGATTGTGCTGCTGGTGGCGCTGGTGACGACCTTTGTGCTCTATCCGGTGCTGAGCCTGTTTGTCGCCTCGGTGCAGGATAGTGACGGCAGCTTTAAACCGGACGGGCTGATTGCCAATATGCAGGACCCCGCTATCTGGAGCCTTGCCTGTTTCACCGGCGGCACCTGCGGCACGGCCTGGCGCACGCTGGGACTGGCGCTGATGACCGCCAGTGGTTCCACGCTGCTGGGCCTTGCGTTTGCGCTGGCGGCCACGCGCACGGCGCTGCCCTATAAAAAAGCGCTGCGGATGCTCACCATATTGCCAATTATCACGCCGCCATTTGTTATCGGTCTGGCGCTGATCCTGCTGTTTGGCCGCTCCGGCGTGGTGACCGCATCGCTGGCGACGCTGTTCGGTATCGAGCCGGGGCGCTGGCTCTATGGACTGACCGGTATCTGGATTGCCCAGGTGCTGTCGTTTACTCCCATTGCGTTCCTGGTGCTGATTGGCGTAGTTGAGGGGGTCAGTCCGTCACTGGAAGAGGCGTCGCAGACCCTGCGCGCCAGCCGCTGGCGCACTTTCTCCCGCATCTCGCTGCCGCTGATGGCGCCAGGTCTGGCCAACGCGTTCTTAATCAGCTTTATCGAAAGCATGGCCGATTTCGGTAACCCGATGGTGCTGGGCGGCAGTCACGGCGTGCTCTCAACGGAGATCTTTTTCTCCGTGGTCGGCGCACAGAACGACCCGAGCCGCGCGGCGGTGCTGGCGATGATCCTGCTGGGCTTTACCCTTGCTGCTTTTCTGGTGCAGCGCGTCTGGCTCTCCGGCAAAAGCTTCGCCACCGTGACCGGCAAAGGCGACGGCGGCCGTCATGTGATGCTGCCGCGTCCGGTACGCTACAGCGTCTATGGCATGGTGATCCCGTGGGGACTCTTTACCCTGGTGATCTACGGCATGATCATGATTGGCGGCTTTGTGCAGTCGTGGGGCCTGAATAATAACCTGACGCTGGATCACTACATCCGCGCCTTCAGCGTCAGCGTGAATCAGGGGCAGCTGGTGTGGAGTGGCGTCGCCTGGAACTCCTTCTGGACCACGCTGGAAATCGCCCTGATTGCCGCACCGCTCACCGCCATTGTGGGGCTGCTGACCGCCTGGCTGATCGTGCGTCAGAAGTTTGCCGGCCGTCAGACCTTTGAATTTATGCTGATGCTGAGCTTTGCCATTCCCGGCACGGTCATCGGCGTGAGTTATGTGATGGCCTATAACCTGCCGCCGCTGGAGATCACCGGCACTGCGATGATTCTGATCGCCTGCTTTGTCTTCCGTAATATGCCGGTCGGCGTGCGGGGCGGTATTGCAGCGATGAGCCAGCTGGATAAAAGCCTGGATGAAGCCTCACTGACGCTGGGTGCCAACAGTTTCCGCACGCTGCGCAAAGTGGTACTGCCGCTGCTGAAACCGGCGATCAGCGCCGCGCTCGTCTACGCCTTTGTGCGGGCCATTACGTCGATCAGTGCGGTGATTTTTCTGGTCAGCGCCCAGTACAACATGGCGACCTCTTATATTGTCGGGCTGGTGGAGAACGGTGAGTATGGCGTCGCGATTGCCTACTCCTCGGTACTGATCGTGGTGATGCTGCTGATCATTGGCCTGTTCCAGTTGCTGGTGGGTGAACGCCGCCTGCGCCGCGCAACCCAACCGGCGATGATTGTTGCCGCACCCTCTGCATCCACTCTGACTCAGGAGAGAACCGTATGACGACCATTAACGCCGGATCGGTGGTGTTTGAACATGTCGCGAAGCGTTTTGCCGGTTTTACTGCAGTGCCGGATCTGTCGCTTACCGTAGAGCCGGGCACGCTGGTGACGCTGCTCGGCCCGTCCGGCTGCGGTAAAACGACCACGCTGCGGCTGCTGGCCGGGCTGGAGCATCCTACCTCAGGGCGGATTCTGATTGGTGGCAAAGAGGTGACTCATCTGCCCGCCAACGAGCGCGACGTGGCGATGGTGTTTCAGTCCTACGCGCTGTTTCCGCATATGAACGCCCTCGACAATATTCTTTACGGTCTGCTCTCTTCTGGCATGAACAAACGCGAGGCGCAGGACAGGGCGCGCGAGGGGCTGAAGCTGGTGGGGCTGGAGAGTCAGGGACAGCGGCTGCCGTCCGAACTTTCCGGCGGACAGCAGCAGCGTATAGCGGTGGCCCGTGCGCTGGTGCTGGAACCGCAGGTGCTGCTGCTCGATGAGCCGCTGTCGAACCTCGATGAACGTCTGCGCCGTCGGGTGCGCACCGATATCCGCGATCTGCAGCAGCGGCTCGGCTTTACCGCCGTCTACGTGACCCATGACCAGGAGGAGGCGCTGGCGGTCTCCGATAAGATTATTGTCATGAAAGAGGGGGATATTGCTCAGCAGGGCGCGCCAGAGACGCTTTACCATTCGCCCAACTCAGTCTTTATCGCGGACTTTATGGGGGAAGCCAATATTCTGCCCTGTGAAGTGGAACAGGCGGATGCAGATGACGCGCTGGTGCGGCTGGGTAATCAGCGCTTCCGGGTGCGGGGTGCCGGCGCTAAACCCGGCAGTGCCCAGCTGGCGGTGCGGCCACAGTTTATTACGCTGTCCGGCGACGGTCAGGGCGCGTTGCAGGGTGAAGTGATCCACAGCACCTGGCTGGGCGATCACATCGAATATGAAGTCGCTACCGAGCTTGGCGCGCTGTTCATTATCGACCCGCAGATGGAACAGCGTCTGCCGCTCGCCGCCACGGTTGGCGTCAACTTTAAGCCGCAGGGTTTAGCCCTGATAGCCCGTTAATCTGATTAACCCGAGGAGTTCGCATGGAATCGCAGGAAATAATGGCGCGACTGGCGTTAGCGGAAGCCGTTGCCCGCGAAGGGGGCGCTACCGCGTTATCCTGGTTCAACCGCCGCGAGACGCTGGTGGTGGAGACTAAGTACGATTTGCAGGATGTGGTGTCGATTGCCGACCGGGAAGTGGAGCAGCTGATCGCCAGCCGTATACGGGATGCGTTTCCCGATGATGGCTTCCTGGGCGAAGAGACGGGTCTGCAGGCGGGAACCTCTCACTATACCTGGGTGGTAGATCCGATCGATGGCACCAGCCCGTTTCTCAATGGGATGCCGAGCTGGTGTGTTTCAGTCGCGGTGCTGCGCGGTGATGTGCCCGTCATCGGGGTGATTTTTGCACCCACCTATGAGGAGTGCTACGTGGCGGCGCTGGGGCAGGGCGCGACGCTGAATGGCCGGCGTCTGCAGGTCGATCCCACTCGCACGCTGCAAAATCATGTCACCGGCTTTGGTGCTAACAGCTACGTCAGTCCACAGCAGGTGGGCGAGATTGTGGCGGCACTGCTGTCGGCGGGCGGTAACTTCATCCGCATCGGCTCCGGCGCGCTGATGCTGGCCTGGGTCGCGGCTGGTCGCGTCGTGGGTTATTACGAACCTTATATGCACGCCTGGGATTGCCTGGCGGGTTACTGCCTGGTAAAAGAGGCGGGCGGCTGGTACTACCCATTTAATACTGAAGGCGAACGCATCACTAAAGGGGCGCAGGTGCTTGCTGTGGCACCCGGCGCCGAAGCGGACCTCCGCCGCATTGCGGGTTTGTAGCTTAGTGACTCTGTCACGTTGACTGTTCCAGGGTCAGCGTGACTCCGCTGGTCGTAGCGTTTTCGTCAGATAGTAGCGCTGCATTCCGTCCTGCGGAAAATCGGGCAGGGACATCTGCTGCTGATAACCCTGTTTCTGATAAAACGGCAGCGCCTGAAAACTGAAGGTATCCACCAGTGCAAAGAGACAGCCCAGTTTACCCGCCTCCTGCTCTGCCGCTTCCAACAGCGCACGACCCAGACCACTGCCACGCAGCATTTCATCCACCCAGAGATAATCAATGCAGAGCCAGTTTCCTTTGCGCGAGGCGATCAATCCGCCGCGTAACACACCTTCTGCATCTTTGTGAGAAACTGACAGCGGTCCCCAGTTCTCCCGACTGATAAATTGTCGGTTGTAAGCTCCTAATCCTGCCAGTAGCGCTTCCCGATTGTCGTCGTCTTGCTGATGCGTAAGGGTAAATGTGCTCATTCTGTTCCTCTTATATTCATGCGTTGTTCTTATCCTCCATAAGGGATAAAGTCGAATTTATCCCCTTCAGGGTATAATCTGTATATTATCCTTTAAAGGGTATAAAATTCACTTTATACCCTGTCAGGGATAAAGTCTCTGCGTTATGCTTACAGCCTGTGATGCTGAAGGAGTTACCCCCATGATATACAGCCCGCTACAGCTGGCAAACCGGCTAAAGCTTATCCGGCAGCGCAACGGCTGGACGCAGAGTGAACTGGCGAAAAAAGTTGGCCTGAAACAGGCCACCATCTCTCACTTTGAAAATGCGCCTGACAGCACCTCGCTGGCCACACTATTTAAGCTTTTACAGGCGCTGGAAGTGAGTCTGGACGTAGTGGAAAAAGAGGAGGCCAGTGCGCCTCAATTGCATGATGAGGATGAGTGGTAATGCAAAGGCTGATTGCGTGGATGAACGGCGAGCGGGTTGGCGTGCTCACCCGGCAGCGGAATGGCGCTCATGAGTTTCAGTATGATACCGCCTGGCTGAGTAACCCGCTCTCCAGGCCGCTGTCGCTCTCACTGCCGCTGCAGGTTAAGGCAATCACCTCACACGCCGTAATTAACTTCTTCGACAACCTGCTGCCGGATAGCCCACTGATTCGTGACAGAATCGTGGCGCGTTACCAGATTAAATCCCGTCAGCCGTTTGACCTGTTGCAGGAAGTGGGACGTGACAGCGTCGGAGCGACCATGCTGTTGCCGCCCGATATGCCGCTGCCGGCGCTGCAGGCTCGCTATGAGGTGCTGGATGACGCCCGGCTTGAGAGTGTGCTGTCAGCCTATCAGTCAGATATTCCGCTGGGGATGTTGCGTGAAGAGACCGATTTCCGCATTTCGGTGGCAGGCGCACAGGAGAAAACGGCGCTGCTGCTGACCGAAGAGGGCTGGAGCATTCCTGCCGGTGCCACGCCCACCTCGCACATTATTAAGCTGCCAATCGGTGAGATTAAGCAGCCAGCCGCGACGCTGGATATGCGTGAAAGCGTAGAGAATGAGTATCTCTGTCTGGCGCTGGCTCGCGCACTGGGTATTGATGTGCCGCAGGCGACGATTATCCGGGCCGGTAAGATGCGCGCTCTGGCCATTGAGCGCTTTGACCGCCGCTGGTCACGCGACAAAACCCGGCTGATTCGTCTGCCACAGGAGGATTTCTGTCAGGCGCTGGGGCTGCCATCCTCGACCAAATATGAGTCGGACGGCGGGCCGGGCATCGCAGAAATCATGCAGATACTGATGGGATCGAGCAACGCCATTGAGGATCGCTATCGCTTTATGATGTTCCAGGTATTTCAGTGGCTGACGGGCGCAACCGACGGCCACGCAAAAAACTTCTCACTGTTTATTGAGCGCGGCGGCAGTTACCGACTGACCCCCTTTTATGATGTGATCTCGGCTTATCCGGTGCTGGGCGGTACCGGTCTGAACAGGCGCGCACTTAAGCTGGCGATGGGGCTGCGTGCCACTAAGGGGAAGAAGACAGAAATCGACAAAATCTTTCCGCGCCATTTTATCGCCACGGCGAAGCAGGTGAATTTTGATCGTGACAGCCTGCAGCAGATCTTCGACTTCTTCGTCCGTGAGTTTCCAAAGGCGGTAGTCTCAGTGCGCGAGGCCTTACCGGCCGATTTCCCGCAGCACATCGCGGATGCGATTTTCAGCCATTCACTGATTATGCTGGAGCGATTACGGTATAACGATTGATAGCGGGTATGAGCTGGCACTATCCTGAAAAGGCCTCTCTCTGCTCTCTGGCAAACCGCCTGTCAGCTATGCTTATCTGACAGGCTTATCAGGGGAGGAAGGGTATGAAGTGTCCGGGATGTGAAGGAGAGGCGTTTGTTTACGCCACGCGCGACGTCAGTCTTAATACGGGTAATCCCGATGATGTCGTGCCGGATGTGAAGGGCGATCACTGTATCCGCTGTGGGGCGGTGATTATGAACGCCGGAACGTCGGAGCTGTACCCCGAAAAGGCAGAAGCGCTGGAGAATGCCGGCGTGCCTGTTAAATGATACAAAGAGCCCGCTTAGTGCGGGCTTTTGTTATGTTGCTCCGCGCAGCGGCGTGTCACAAATAAAAAAGCCTGCACAAGGCAGGCAAAATCGTTACAAGGGAATGTCCATCTTTTGATAACACGCAACGAGTAAGTTGTGTGATGGTGGCACCGTACAGGAGAAACATTAGGTTTACCCTGGGAAATCACAATCACATCAATCTGGCCGCTGGAGTGCGTTATGGATGCCAATCGCTATGCCCTGAAAAGAATCCCTTCACCGCCGACTTTTCCCGGTGCCGCCAGTCCGGTAATGTCTGATGAAACACTGCATCGCCGTCTCGCTGCCATTGTTCAGCGCATGCAGCAGCACAATATTACGCAGCTGATTATCTATGCCGACAAAGAGCACGGCAGTAATTTTGAGTATCTGGCGGGATTTATTCCCCGTTTTGAGGAGGCGCTGCTGGTGGTGAATCAGCAGGGCGAGCTGACTTATATCATGGGTAATGAGAACCTTAAGCTGGTGCCTTTTGCCCGCAATCCGGGACGCTGTCTGCATGCGCCGATCTTTTCGTTGCCCAATCAGCCAATGCATGGAGATCAGCCACTGGATCAGCTGTTAACAGAGGCAGGTATTAAGGCGGGTGAACGCACCGGGCTGGTGGGCTGGAAGCTGTTTACCGGCAGTCAGGAGGCGCTATTTGATCTGCCGCAGTTCGTCTACGCTGCAGCGGCTCAGGCGGCAGGTGGCGATGTGCATCTGGTTAACGCCACCGGGTTGTTTATCTCGCCAGACCTCGGTGTGCGTTGCGTTAACTGCGCCGATGAAGTCGCCTTTTATGAGGCTGGCGCCAATCTGGCGTCAACCGCGATGCTGGCTGCGCTGGATAGCGTGGAGCCAGGCGTCACAGAGAAGGCGTTGGGCGCACGGCTGAATGCAGAAGGGCAGCCAAACAGCGTCGTCACGATCGCCGCGACGGGTGATCGTTTCGCCCAGGGCCTGCTCTATCCGTCAGACAAACAGATTTCAACTGGCGACAAACTCTCACTGACGGTCGGCTATAAAGGCGGCCTGACCAGCCGCTCTGCGTATGTCGTCAGTGAGGCTTCTGAGTTACAGGGTCACGTTTCTGACTGGCTGACCCGGCTGGCGATCCCCTATTATCATGCTGTGGTCAGCTGGCTGGAGCAGTTGCGAATCGGAATTACCGGCGGCGAACTCTATACGCTTATCGAAACGGTGCTGCCCAGGGCGCAATATGGCTGGCATCTCAATCCGGGGCATCTGGTGGCTGACGAAGAGTGGTTAAGCTCGCCCATCTATCCCGATTCAGCAGTGACGCTGAAGAGCGGTATGCTGTTGCAGATTGATATCATCCCATCGGTGCCAGGTTATGGCGGCTGCAGTATTGAAGATACGGTCGGACTGGCAGACGCGGCATTGCGTGACGAGCTGGCGAGCCGTTTTCCGGCGGTCTGGCAGCGTATGACCCGCCGCAAAGCCTATCTGACCGACGTACTGAAAATCCGGTTGCCAGAGGAAGTGATTTTGCTCTCGAACACGGTAGGGTATCTGCGCCCTTTTTTACTGGATAAGCAGCGTGCGCTGGTGTGCCAGTAGAGAATGAACCGGCCGCCTCAGGCCGGTAATAATTTGTAAAATTTAACTGAGAGTAAAACCCAGGCGCATCTGTCAGGATACGCGCCTCAGAAAGTTCCTGGTTGCTCTCATTCGATGAAATGGTTTACCAAAAACGCGGTTTTGTTTGCCTGCAAAACCTCCCTTGCCGCGTTTATCGCACTCTCTGTGGCGCTGTTCCTCAACTTTGAAAAACCGGCCTGGGCGCTGACCACCGTGTTTGTCACCTCACAACTCTATGCCGCCTCGACCGTCTCGAAATCGCTGTTTCGTCTGATGGGCACGCTGCTCGGTGGCATCTTTATTCTGCTGATTTATCCTGAAACCGTGCAGTCGCCGGTGCTGTTCAGTCTCTGTGTGTCGCTGTGGGTGACGGTCTGCCTGTATCTTTCTCTGCATGACCGCACGCCGAAGAGCTATATCTTCATGCTGGCGGGCTATAGCGCGGCGATTATGGGTTTTCCTGACGTGGATACGCCGTCTGCGATTATCAATACCGTGATTTCACGTATTGAGGAGATCACGCTGGGGATCCTTTGCAGCACGCTGGTTCACCGGCTGGTGTTCCCTGTGTCGATGCACCATCTGCTGGGGCAGAGCGTCAATCTCTGGTTTCAGAACGCGCGCAAACTGTGTGATGAACTGATTAGCGGGATGGCAAAGAACAAATCGCTGGAGCGGGAAGATATTCTGATCCAGATGGCGGGTTATCCACTGAACGTTGAAACGCTGCTGACCCACTGTGTTTATGAGGGCGAAGCGGCGCGTAATGTCATTCGTCTGGTCAGCGTGCAGTATCAGCATCTGACCTATCTGCTGCCGACCCTGACCGCGATTGAGGCACGGCTGGGCGTGCTGGCCGAACTGAATATCCGTTTTCCGCAGTGCGTTACCGATGTGTTTCAGGCGTTTCTGCTGTGGCTGCATCATGACCGGATTAACGATATCGCCGGGCTGCGTGAGGCGATTGCTGCCAGTCAGGCCACCCTGGAAAATCAATGGCGGGCAGGGCAGCTGGCCACCGAAGAGAGCCTGCTGCTGATCGGCCTGCTGGAGCGGATGGCTAACTTTGTCCGTATTGCTGATGCCTTTGACAACGTCAGTGCGCGCGCCGGGGATCTCTATAGCCATGGGGATGGGGCGGCGATCCGCAATATCCGGGAACACCGTCATATCGACAAAGGGCTGCTGAGACTCTCTGCGCTGACCGCCTTTCTGGCAACCTTTCTCTCCAGCCTGTTCTGGATTGGCAGCGGCTGGGCCGATGGCGCGAATGCGCCTTTAATGGCGGCTATCATCAGCTCATTTTTTGCCGGCGTTGATTCCCCGGTAACGCCTATGAAACTGTTCGTGAAAGGGGTGATGATTGCGCTGGTGGTCAGTCTTTTCTATATCGCCTTTCTGATCCCGCAGGCCAATACCTTGCAGGCGCTGATGATCTGCCTGCTGCCGGGCCTGATGCTGCTGAGTCTGGTCATCGCTAATCCGGCGACCAATATGGTGGGGCTGAGTGTCGCCATTCAGATCCCTGGCTTTATCGGCCTGAGCCATCACTTTGTACCGAACCTGATCGTCACGCTTAATGCGGCCATCTCATCAATGGTGGGAATTATGTTTGCGGTAGTGCTGACGGCGCTGATCCGTAACAAAAGACCGTCATGGATCGCCAGAAGAGCGGTGCAGCGTGGACTTCGTGATCTGTTAGGGTTTATCAAAATGGTGGAGCGCAATTCGGCCACGCTGCTGTCACGCCAGCAATTTATTGCGCGGATGCTCGACAGGGTGAACGTGATTCTGCCGCGCAAACGGCTCGATCCGGTGCCGGATATTGTGGTGGGTGGGTATCTGATTACCGAAACCTGGCTGGGTGCTAACTGCTATGACTTTTACGCACGTCATCGAGAGGTGCTGGAAGGGCATCGGATTGATAGCGGGCAGATGTTTCACGAACTGGCGCTCTATCTGAAGCGTAAGATGAAGAGGCTGCAGCTTGCGCCGCATCAGGATCTGCTGGATGAGCTGGACCTGTTACTGCTGCGGCTTGAGCCAATTGCCCGACAGGAGAGTGTTGCAGTCGCACCGTTAATCCATCTGTTTAATATTCGTGTTTCTCTGTTTCCCCATCAGCGCTGGCCGGAGTAAAGCAGAATGGCCATTCTGAGGGGCATGGAGCGGCAGATAATTAATGGAGACTTTTTAGTTACATCATACAGTAGATCTGACTTTAAAAAAAAGCAGGCATAGTGCCTGTTTGTCTGGTCTGTCAGTAAATAAAGCGGAGCTGAGGGGAAAGCAGAGATAACGGATCGATGAGTTAAGCTGGCATTATACCCATTTAAAATCAGTGTATTGCATATTATTTCCTGTCAGCAAGACACAGATACAATCGTGGGTATTCAGGTCAGACGCACATCCCGTCGCGCCTGAAGCCAGTAAACAGAGCAGGGCGCACGCATCTTTAAATAGGCTGACTGTTTCCCTGTGGCTGAAGCTGATAAATCCACGCTGTGTAATAATGATTATCTCCGGCAGACACGCGAACTTCGACGCGATCATAGCCATCTTCAAACGCATCCAGCATCGGCCAGTGCGCATCCAGCTGGTCAGAGACAAACAGATAGCCCGGCACATCGGGGCCATGCTCATCCAGTACGATGCCTGGGAAATCGGCCGCCGCACCCCAGCCACGCTCGTAAAAGGTTCCGTTCACCGAACCGGCCAGCCATTGTCCGCCAATGTTTTCCAGAATATGGGCATTTTCGCGGCCCGGACAGAGCGTGCCGTAAACAAATAAGCGTTTCATTTTCATTCATCATGGAATCCGTCGAAGCCCGCAACTTTAACGTGCCTGAAATCAGATGTCATGTAGCTGTAGGGATTTCCTGAAATCAGGCGAGAGGCTATGGGTTAAGATGATGGGCTGTCGTTAATTCTGCGGTCCATAAGCCACGCGGACGTCTCAGAATTCACGTAGCGTTGTCATTTTGCGGGCAGTAATCTGTAATGATGTGTCCTGAAAGCCAGAGCGCATTAAAGAGCGGTATAGCGATTGTCGGGGAGCGAGGCCGGAACCAGAAGCGGCAGGATAACAACGTTTTCTTTGCCAGACGTTAACGCCAGCAAAGTACAGTGGGCTGTGAGGATCGTTTTGCCTGAGAACGGTGAAGTCTTGACCCCATTGTAATTGCACAAAGTTCAGGGATGACATCATCATGAAAACCTGGGGGGCAGACTCAGCAGTTAAATGATCGCCGTATTGACGTTGCGGCCGGATACAGTGGCGAGAGTGCTGCGGAGTAATCAGCTGCAGCCCTGAAATCGTCATCACAGCATCAGACGCCAGTCATAATAAAAAGGGGCGTTTTGCTTTGAGGACATCAAGGTAAATCTGAATGGCAGCGGTTCATGAACAAGCCAGATTTTCAGGCGTGTTTGATGAAAGAGATAAGTTGGGTGGTAAAGCGGATCCAGCCGTCAGAATCCAGCCATTTTCGGGATGTCCGGGCATCATAATCAGGCATGTACTAAAGAGCGTATAATGTATATTATGTTAAATACGATATTGGGTTCCTTGTTTCAGCCTGCATCTTTTCTGGCAGATTGAGATGCGCTGACTGAAAGACGTCTCCCCTGACCTGCGCATGCGAATTATCAGTTAAGTAGCTTAAGATAGAGATCGTAATTCTCTGCATCGAAACAGACTAAGTTAACCTTCTCGATTGTGCGATTCTCAGCGATGCAATGTTTAATGACATCTAAGGCAATCGCCGCGGCACGTTCTTTAGGGAAACCATAAATCCCTGTGCTGATATTGGGAAACGAGACCGTTTTAATACCGTGATGTTCGACAAGTTTAAAACAGCTCTGGTAAGCCCGTTTCAACAGTGCATCTTCGTCATGTCGTCCATCGCTCCAGCGTGGCCCAACAGTATGGATGACATAATCCGCAGGCAAATTACCTGCGCCAGTTATAACGGCATCACCGACTTTGCACCCACCCTGACGATTGCGGATTAACTGACACTCCGCCAGAATCACAGGTCCGCCTGCGCGATGGATTGCGCCATCTACACCACCGCCACCCAGCAACGAAGAATTGGCTGCATTAACAATTGCTTCTGCGGAGATTTTAGTGATATCGCCCTGAATTACAGTTATTTTATTCATCTGATCCCACTCATTTACTTGAGTTATATGCCCGAACCTGCTGACGTTGCATTTCTTTGTTGTCATCACTGAAAATTTGCAACGTAGTCAAATATAGCCTGAATCTGGTGAAGCGAGGCCCGACCAGCTAAGACGATTTTATCAATAACGCAGGCCCATAATATAATCTGGTAAATATATGAAGGGATGCATTGCCTGCGGCCTGTCAATGATGCCAGAAATTTGCAGGCTTTCTCAGCTAGCAAAAAAAACGAAAAATAAAAAGATGCCGGAAGGATTATCACCCTCCTTCCGGCATCCTGTTGTGGACAATAATTTAGTCTCCTGCCTGACCAAGGGCTTTATTAATCGCCGACTGCAACATCTCTTCCATCGCACCGCCCGGGTAAATCGTCACCGTCTCTGCGGTCGCACCAGACAGGGGCATAACAATCATTGCCGGCGTACCCTGAAAACCGGTATTTTTCGCCAGGATATCCGTGTGGGATAATGTGCCGAGCATATCATTGCTTTTTAACTTACCGGCACCGGCTGCAGACGCTGCCTTAGTAATATCTTTCTGTGTCAGCGCGCCCTCAATATGACCACTGGCAAATAGCGCATTGTGGTATTTCATATAGGCATCACCGCCCTTTTGCTGCCAGATTCTTAAACCTGTTTCGGCCGCCTGGAAAGAGGGTTTCCAGCGATAACCAAAAATGGGCCACTCTTTGAAGATAAAGCGTACCTGAGGGTTATTTTTCATCAGCGATTGAATGATGGGCGCCTGTCGGGCACAGACGCTGCATTGATAGTCGAAGAATTCTATTACCGCGACTTTTGCGTCCTCCGGCCCGATGGCAGGCACGGTTTTATCATTCAGCAGTTCGTCCTGATGCTGAATGGCTGCTGTGGTCATCGCATTCATCTGCTCGTCATACTGAATTTTCTGTAGCTTCTGATCCACTTCAATCAGTAATTCAGGGTGCTTCAGCAGATAAGCTTTCGCCAGTTCACCAATACGCGCTTCCTGTTCTGGCGTAAACAGTGGTTCAGCAGCTGGCGTCTGCGCGGATTTTTGTGTGGCATTCCTGTCGGTTACTGCTGGCTGCGGCTCGCTCTTTTCTGCCACGGAAGCTGACTCAGCAGACGGATTAACAGCCGGTGACGGCTGATTGCTCTCAGGCTGTGGCTGAACCGGCGCAGAAGTCGCAGCTTCATGTGATACCGGAGCGGTGCTGGCTTCTGGCGCAGTTGCAACAGATGGCTGCTCTGCCGAATCCGGATTGGATGGCGTTATCGCCACAGACTCATCCGGTTGATGCGATGCCTCATGAGTTGCTGTAACGGCTGGCGCTTCAGAACTGGCTGGCTGCTGATCAGGCTGCGAAACAGCAGATGGAGCCGCTTCAGGCTGGATAACGGTATTAACAGCGGGATCGGCAGCTGGTGATTCTGACGCTATTGCCGTCGAAACGCTGGTAGCACCAGCCAGTAACATTATGGTCAGCGCCAGTTTATTTATTCTCATTAATTGTCGTCCTGAATGTGGGATCGCTCATGTGTGATGGCGATGTCGGCAGTGCCGCGCTGGGTATTTTCATTAGTGGGTTCTGTAACTCATTGACTCACGTCATATAAAACCGTTTTAAGCCTGCTGCCGCCCTGCTTTCTTTGCTGAATTGACAGAAAATTTAACCTGTTGCTTCCGTTGGCTGGTTAGCTATAACCGCACGATTGCTGATTAATGGATCAATAGAGCATTTGTATGATGTAACTAATATGATCTTTCTTCCTCAGAAATTTCACATTTCCCTCGACTAAATATCCCTTTGTCCTCAGGCACATTACTCTCTCAGCACTGTCACCCGACCTCAAACAGTCAATAAAGGAAACATTGATGAAAACTTCATATGCTTTGATTGCTACATTACTGATGACCTCTGGCGCATCCGCTATCGCAGCCCAGCCGGCTGCCGCAAAAAACCCACTGAGCGTGCACGTTCTTAATCTGCAGACGGGCCAGCCAACAGCCGGCATTGAAGTTGAACTGGATCAGAAGCAGCAGGATAACTGGGTGAAACTGGCGTCAGGCGTCACCGATAATAACGGTCGTATCAGCGCCCTGTTCCCTCAGGATAAAACCGCCAGCGCAGGCAGCTACCGCGTCGTGTTTAAAACCGGTGACTTCTATAAAAAGAGCAATCAGAAAACCTTCTTCCCGGAGATCCCGGTTGAGTTCATCATGGAAGCCAGCGGTGAGCACTACCACATTCCGTTACTGCTGAGCCCTTTTGGTTACTCAACCTATCGCGGCAACTGATGACAGTCCGGCACTCAGGTGCCGGATTCCCCCTCACCCCCGACACGCGCCGGAAAACGGGCCACCAGCCAGTCAATAAAGACCCGTAACCGTTGCGTCACGTGCCGGTTTTGCGGATAGACCAGATGAAACGGATAACCTGCGGGACGCCAGTCACGGAGGATTTCCACCATCTCACCCCGCCGCAGAAGCGACGACAGCGAATAGCTGAACGTCTGAATAATCCCCAGCCCTGCCAGTCCTGCGGCCAGATGCCCGTTACTCTCATTGACACCAATACGATGCGCACTGGTGATCTCGACTTTCTCTCCCTGCCGTTCGAACCGTAGCGGAAATGGCTTGCCGGTTAGCGGCGAAAGGTAACTCACCAGCCGGTGCCCGTTACGCAGTTCATCAGGATAGGCAGGCACGCCAGACGCTTTCAGATAGGCGGGTGTCGCGCAGGTGATCAGCGTGGCATTCCCGATCAGTCGGGCGATCAGTGAGGAGTCAGCCAGGGGACCGCCTCGAATTACACAGTCAACGTTATCGCTAATCAGGTTAACCGGACGATCAGAGACGCCAAGGTCGAGCGTAATATCGGGATAGCGGGCAAAGAAATCGGGCAGCATCGGAATCAGAATATCCCGCGCGGTCGATCCGCCGATATCGACACGTAAGTGCCCGCGCGGCTTACTGCGCAGCGCATTGAAACAGGCATCGATATCCTCCAGGTCGTGCAGGATACGCAGTGCCTTCTCATAGTATTCCCGCCCTTCCGCGGTGACGGTCACGCGTCGGGTGGTACGCTGCAGAAGCCTGACGGAGAGATGCGCTTCCAGCTCCTGAACCAGCTTGCTCAGCGTGGCTTTCGGCATGTTCAGCGAGTCCGCCGCGCGGGTAAAACTGCCGCTTTCCACTACCCGTGAAAAAGCTTTAATCGCCAGCAACTGATCCATTCACATCCCCTATTATCCACCAGCATGGATAGTCATTTTCATTTTTGCGGATTTATCCGTCAATCCTCCTCTCTTACAGTAGCAATCAGTCCGGCACAGCCCCGCTGACCGGGAAGAGATAAATCTGTTAATGCCACCACTCGGAGAAACGCTAATGAACGCATCACTTGCAGGAAAAATTGCTCTGGTAACAGGCGGAACAAGCGGAATTGGCCTGGCCAGCGCACGGGAACTGGCGGCACAGGGCGCGCAGGTGTTTATTACCGGCCGGCGTCAGGCGGAACTGGATGCTGCGGTCGCTGAAATCGGCGGAACCGTCAGCGGCATCCGGGCCGATGCCTCTCAGTTGCACGATCTCGATAACGTTTACTCGCGCATTGCGGCGCAGGCCGGACGGCTGGATATTCTGTTTGCCAACGCCGGAGGCGGCGACATGCTGCCGCTGGGCGCGATTACTGAAGAGCACGTTGATCGGATCTTTGGCACTAACGTGCGCGGCGTGCTCTTTACGGTGCAGAAAGCCCTGCCTCTGCTGGTTGATGGCGCATCAGTGATTCTGACCGGGTCAACCGCTGCTTCACAGGGTACAGCGGCCTTTAGCGTCTACAGCGCCAGTAAAGCAGCAGTGCGTAACTTTGCCCGTTCGTGGGCGCTTGATCTGAAAGATCGCGGCATCCGGGTTAATGTCGTCAGTCCCGGCCCGATCCGCACGCCGGGGCTGGGTGATCTGGTCAGTGAAGATCAGCGTCAGGGCCTGTTTGATGCGCTGGCTGCACAGATACCGCTTGGCCGCCTGGGTGAACCGCAGGAAGTGGCCAGAACCGTTGCCTTTCTCGCATCTGATGCCGCCAGCTTTATTAATGCGACAGAACTGTTTGTCGATGGCGGGATGGCACAGGTATGAAGTTGAGCAAGAAGCTAAACAGGGGGTTGTCACTCAGCATCACAGGCATTCCCCGTTAATCAGAGACCAGGTGAACGTGCCACATGCCCTGCTGCTGCTGCAGGGCATTCTGCTTTTGCACTGATTGCGGCTTGTCGTCATAAAATGACACGTTGCTTTAACCCCGCCCTGTGAGATCTCCCGCTATAGTTATTGCCTGTCACGTCAGTCATAAACCATGGAGATAACATGAGCCGACTTTTTTCCACTGTCTCACTGGGCGAACTTACGCTGGATAACCGCATTGTGATTGCGCCGATGTGCCAGTACTCCGCTGAAGCAGGCAATGCCACCGCCTGGCACCGTATCCATCTTGGTCAGCTCTCTTTTTCCGGCGCGGGTCTGATGATTATCGAAGCCACTGCCGTCGAGGACATTGGTCGTATCTCTCCCGGCGATTTGGGCTTGTGGAATGATGACAATGAAGCCGCGCTGAAAACGGTGCTGGAAGATGTGCGCCGCTACTCCTCTATTCCGGTGGGTATTCAGCTGGGCCATGCGGGCCGCAAAGCGTCTTGTGCCGTACCCTGGGAAGGTGGTAAGCAGATTGCACCGGATGCCGGCGGCTGGCAGACCGTGGCGCCGTCTGCACTGAGCTACAGCGCGGACGAAGTAAAACCGCTGGCGATGAGCATTGACGATCTACAGCGTGTAAAACAGGCCTTTGTCGACAGCGCCCGACGCGCGGTACGTCTGGGTATTGAGCTGATCGAAGTCCATGCAGCGCACGGCTATCTGCTGCATCAGTTCCTGTCGCCGCTGTCGAATCAGCGCAGTGACGAATATGGCGGTTCGCTGGAAAACCGTATGCGCTTCCCGCTGGAGGTGTTCAAAGCCGTCCGTGAAGCCGTACCCGCGTCCGTGCCGGTAGGCGTGCGCATTTCTGCTACGGACTGGGTCGAAGGCGGCTGGGAAATCGAGCAGTCGATCGCCTTCTCTCGTGAGCTGGAAGCACTGAACTGCGCCTATATCCACGTCTCAAGTGGTGGTCTGTCGGAAGATCAGAAAATCAGTGTCGGACCTAACTACCAGGTGCCGTTCTCACGCAATATCCGTGAACAGGTATCGATTCCGGTGATTGCAGTTGGCCTGATTACTGAACCGCAGCAGGCGGAAGGTGTGCTTCAGCAGGGCGATGCCGATCTGGTCGCACTGGCACGCGGTATTCTCTACGATCCACGCTGGCCGTGGCACGCAGCGGCTGTGCTGGAAGGCAAAGTCCAGGTGCCGCCGCAGTATCTGCGTTCTGAACCACACGATGTTAAAGGCATTCTGACGCAGGATCAGTAAGCTTTACGGGCAGAACGCATAAACGGCGCTCTGCCCGTATAACGTGACGATCATCTGAGATCGTAGCAGGCCTGCAAAGCCAGATGCGGGCCGGTCAGTGGTCGCCGGGGCTCGGGAAACTTTTGGGCAACCGGCGTCATTGAGCTTTGCGCCAAAGCCACCGCAACGGCGCCCTGCTCATACGCCTGCTCTGCGGCTGCCGCAATCAGTGCAAAATAGCGTGTTGTGTCCCCCGCTTTAAACGCCGCCCACGCGCCCTCCACCAGCGCAACCTCTGTCTGGCTGCCCGGCTGGCAGAAGAGTGTCCGTGTCGCCGTCAGCGTTGATTCTGCTGCACAGAGCGCCACCGTCGGCCCCGTATGATATTGTAGCGCCTGCGCTAACATCCCGTCGGTGCGCATGACCCGATCCTGCACAGAGAAATCATCGGCAACCGGCCCCAGCGTCGAACAGGTAATCAGTACGGCATCGAACTGCGGCAGCATTGCTTTGATCAGTTGCGCGATACGGCGGCGTAATTCTGCGGTCATCCCGCCACTGCGTTCTGCCTCGGCCAGCAGTGCAGGCATCACCAGGTGATTTAGCGGCGCGTTGTCACCCGCCAGTGTGGTGGCGGCATCATCAAATATCGCGATATTGCTGGCGGCAGTATGGAAGCAAAGAATATTCAGGGTAAGTTCCTTTTCTGACAGGTGCATGATCAGCGTGCGGGTTGCCACAAAGCATGCTGGATAACGACACGATAACCGTCCCTGTCGATAAATGTCACGCCCCGCTGATCCCAGTAAGGATTAAGAGAAGGTACCCGCCGGAAGCCTGCCTCATCCATAGAGGTACAACGAAACAGCCAGTCTGACTGGTGGGGAATGTAAAGCACCAGCAGATCGTCTTCCGTTGGCGATGGCCGGACGGGATGGGTATGACAGAGCGTAAACTCAAGATGCCAGGCCAGCCCTTCAGCGCCCAGCATCACACCACTGAACCCCTGATGATCAGTAAATTTACCGATTTCCTGTAACCCCAGCCCGTGGCAATAGCCCTGACTGCTTTGTGTCAGGTCAGTCACCGGCCGGGCAATACGCAAATGCTGAATAGTCATGATTCTCTCCCTGTTTAGTTCATGAGGTATTTATCACAACCTTCAGAGCATCCCGTGACGCTGGATGCGCACAGATTTTACTGACACTTCCAATAAAAAGCCGTTTTTGCAAGAAGATGTGAACAGCCTTCAGGGTAATCCCCTGCCGGACATTGCCCTGCAACCACATTACCGCTGCGTTTAGCATGCTCTGCCGGTTATGCGGAAATCACCTTACCGCTCACAGCGCTAAACCCATTCCCGCCGCAGTCATCTACACTTTCCCGGTATTCATACGGTAATGCCCTGAGCATTACCCGGCTATAAAAGGAAGACAATATGACTGAACAAGCAACCCAGAACCACGCCTGGTTACTGGCTTCACGCCCTCACGGTGAGCCGACCAAAGAGAATTTCCGCCATGTGGCGCAGCCCATCCCGGAAATCAAACAGGGTGAAGTACTGCTGAAGACCATTTATCTCTCGCTTGATCCCTACATGCGTGGCCGGATGGATGACGGTAAATCCTACGCTGCACCGGCAGAGCTGGATCAGCCGATGGTCGGTGGTACCGTCTGTCAGGTCGTCGAATCGAAAAACAGTGAGTTTAAAACCGGTGACTGGGTGCTGGCGCAGAGCGGCTGGCAGGAATATGCCGTCTCCGATGGCAAAGAGATTGCGAAGCTGGGCAACGATCTGCCGCATCCCTCATGGGCGCTGGGCATTCTCGGTATGCCAGGCTTTACCGCCTACATGGGCCTGATGGATATCGGTCAGCCAAAAGCGGGGGAAACCCTGGTCGTCGCCGCGGCTACCGGTCCGGTAGGCGCAACAGTGGGTCAGTTAGGTAAACAGAAAGGCTGTCGTGTCGTCGGTGTCGCGGGCGGGGAAGAGAAATGCCGTTATGCCGTTGATACACTGGGGTTTGATGCCTGCCTTGATCACCACAGTGCCGACTTTGAAGAGCAGCTGAAAAACGCCTGCCCGGATGGCATCGATATCTATTTCGAAAATGTGGGTGGCAAAGTGTTTGATGCGGTATTCCCGCTGCTTAACACCGCCGCGCGGGTGCCGGTCTGTGGCCTGGTCTCCGCCTATAGCCAGCGTGAGCTGCCGGAAGGCCCTGACAGAACCTCACTGATCATGGCGGGCATTCTGAAGCGCCGTATCCGTATGCAGGGCTTTATCATCTTCCAGGATTACGGTGACCGCTATCCGGAATTCCTGGAGGCGATGCGTCCTATGGTGGAGAGCAAAAAAATCCACTATCGCGAGCACATGATTGAAGGGTTAGAGAACGCGCCGCAGGCGTTTATCGATATGCTGAATGGCAAAAACTTCGGTAAAACTGTGGTGAACGTCGGCGCATAATGGTTAGCGTGCCACGTCACTGACGTGGCACGCTGCAATGAATGCCGTATCCCTGTTCCCGCAGTATGACCTCTCCGGCCTCAATCCCGCGCGTAACCTAAAGACTTCCCCGCAAATCAGACGCACCTGTCGCTGACGACGCTTAGCAATAAACGTATTCAAAAGATAAAAAAGTGAAGACGTGATATGGCAGGAACGTTAGCCAGGAGAGCGTATAAAAAAAGCTGAGCGCCGGGGCGGCGCTCAGCGGGTCATAATTACTTCAGACGGAACGCGACAACGCTGTCGCCCGCCGTGGTGCCAAGCGAGCCATGGCCGCCTGCGGCAATCACCACATACTGCTTACCATCTTTGCCCATGAAGGTAGATGGCGTTGCCTGCGCACCGGCGCTCAGTTCAGTCTGCCACAGCAGTTCGCCAGTGGTGCTGTCGTAAGCACGGAAGAAGTTATCTGCCGTTGCGCCGTGGAACACCAGGTCACCCGCCGTCAGCAGCGGTCCGCCGTGCGCCACCATCCCCATCGGGAAACCGAGCGGGAAGCGGCCAGGCAGGAAGCTGGTCTTGAGGTTTTTCGTGGTGCCCACGCGACGCAGCCATTCGGTTTTGCCGGTGGTGAGATCCACACCCACCATCCGTCCCCACGGTGGCGCGATGCAGGGAATACCCAGCCCCGACGCCATCTGCTGGATGTGGATAGCGTAGTCACCGTGGAAGTTCTCATTCCAGTACGGTGTGCCATCTTTGGTGAAGGTACGCTGGGTTTCAGTTTCCGGCGTGCGCTTAATCAGGTTGTATTTGTAGGCCAGGCGCACCGGTGCCGCAATCAGCATCTGACGCTGCGGATCAACCGCCACGGAACCCCAGTTAAATACCCCGATATTGCCCGGGAAGATCAGCGAGCCTTTCTCGGTTGGCGGCGTCCATGGGTTACCGTCATAACGCAGCTCACGGAAGGTCGTGCGGCAGGCCATCTGGTCAAATGGCGTGATACCCCACATCGACTTCTCCGTCAGCGGCTGCGGAATGAAGTTCAGGCTGGAGACCGGCTGGGTCGCCGCGTACTGCTCGCCCTTAATGCCATCAGTAGAGACCTTAACCTGCTCTATCGGGTAAACCGGCTCACCGGTCAGGCGGTTCAGCACAAACAGGTTGCCGGTTTTGGTCGGCAGGATCACCGCCGGTTGCGGTTTGCCCTGATAGTTGATGTCTACCAGCGACGGCTGTGACGGGTTATCGCGATCCCACAGATCGTGGTTCGAACTCTGATAACGCCATTTGAACGCGCCGGTTTTCAGATCCAGTGCCACCAGCGCATCACGGAATTTTTCGGTGTTGCTGGCAGGATCGCGTTCAATCCCCACTTCATCCGGCGAGGCGTTACCAAACGGCACATAGACCAGGCCATTTTTCAGGTCGGCGCTCAGCGTAGCCCAGGCGACCGGGGTATCCTGCGGATAGGTTGCGCCTGCGGCGACCGGTGCGGTGTTATCCGGATTAGCCGGATCGAAGTTCCACACCAGACGACCCGTAACGGCATCATAGGCACGGATCACACCCGATGGGTTGCCGCTGTTGAAGCCGTTATCCATCACCGAACCGCCAACGATCACCAGATTGCCTGCCACCAGTGGTGCGGCAGTCTGCATCAGTGCATGCGGACGCACCTCACCCATATTGGTGCGCAGGTTTACCACGCCGTTGTCACCAAAGTCAGCACAGGGCTTGCCGGTGTCGGCATCCAGCGCCAGCAGGCGGGCATCGGTGGTCGCATTGAAGATACGTTTGCGGCAGATAGCCGGGGATGCGCCGGTCTGTTGTTCCGCCTGCTGACCCGCATCGAAGTAGCTCACGCCACGGCAGGTCTGGTGCTGCTGCAGATAAGAGCGGTTTTTATCCGGCGCTGTTTTCCACTTCACCGCACCGGTTTCCGGGTCAAGAGCATGAACCTCGTTGTGCGGCGTACAGAGGTAGAGCATGCCGTTGGCTTTCAGCGGCGTCGCTTCAAAGGTGTATTCAGTCGCATCATCACCCTGGCGCAGATCGCCGGTGTGATAGGTCCAGGCGACTTCCAGATCTTTCACGTTATCTTTGGTGATCTGTTTCAGTGCCGAGAAACGCTGGCCATCCGTAGTGCCGCCATAGGCGTTCCACTCTTCAGCAGCACCGCCGGTCGCGGCACTATTACGCTGGGTATTGATGGTGCCCTGTTGCGGCAGCGGATCGTAGAAGCAGAGGCCAGTCACCAGCAGCACCATCAGCACCACTGAACCGCCAAGGAAAGGATGGAAGCGGCGCTGTCCCTGATAGAGAGGACGAACCACCCATGGCAGAGCCAGCCAGACACCCAGCACACCAAACAGGTCGCCGCGCGGGATCCACTGCCATTTGTCGAAGCCCACTTCCCAGATTGTCCAGAACAGCGTGACCCACATCAGCAGCGCATACAGCGTCAGTGCACTGCGTTTGTTCATCATCAGCAGAATCGCGCTGAGCAGAACGCCCACACCCATCAACGCATAAAACGCGCTGCCTCCTGCAAGCAGAAGTTGTCCTCCCATGTAAAGCAGGGCGATAGCAAATATCGCCATGATTACACTGGTTATTTTATTGATCATGATCCATCCTCGGGTCATTAGCGGTCATCAGAAAGTTAAGCTGGAAACATAAATTCAACGAGATTTTAACTTACATGAGAAATATGTAAAAACGTGTACAGGCGTAAATCATTAGTAATATTTATTAGAAATGTTGGCTACAGAGGCTTTACGACCGCTTTATTTACTTTCCTAAGGGGCAAATACGCGATATTCATCACAAAAAATTAACGATAGGCCGTGCGTTATCGCACCTTTTGTTCAAAGGTGGATAACTAACAGACCAGTTGCGCTTCATGCACGCCAGCTTAAGTCTGATCAAAGAGGGATAATAAGTGTCAAATAAGCATAATGGTTTATTCACACCGTGCTGCAATAACTCTTAATGCTATAAGCAGAAAAGTTAGTGCGCTGCAGTTTTAATCCGCCCGGTTATCAGTACTCATGCGGTGTCAATGGTTTTCAGAGTATTAATTCTGGCAGTTGACTTTAATCTGCCATTATTTTTTTAGCGCTTCATTTAATAAGCAATAGATTAATAATGAACGGGATACTGACCATAAAAACGCTTTCAGATATTCCGTAGCCTGACGCTGTTTCTATCTGTGATATATATCATCACTCTTATAAGAATTTATCCGGCCAGCAGGCGGGATTTTCTCTGGCAGCAATAACCCAAGGCAGGCTAATTATGTCCGCACTTCACGCTATTTATCGTAAGTTTCGTTTCCCGTTTAAATTTATTAATGCGGCCATTCGCTATCCTGCCGCGCAGGCACGGGTAAAGCGTTATTCCGTCATGTCGATAGAAGAAACTATCGATCTGCTATTACGTAAACCGCAATTATCACTGGCCCGTTACGGCGACGGGGAACTGGAGATGACCTGGTATAAAAACATTGGCTTTCAGCCATTTGACCCAAAACTGTCGGCAAGGCTCAAGGCGCTGCTGCAGCAGGCTCCCCAGGACAACCCGAACTGTCTGATTTGCCTGCCGGATGCTTTTCGCACCACCCGCAATATGAAAAATGGATCGGCCCTGTTCTGGTTCTTCCATAAATCATTTTACTTTAAACATTATGATGCTCTGCTGAATCATCAGTACCAGTATGGCAATACCTCAGTTACCCGCCCTTATCACGATTATAAAAGCAAACAATTATCCAGAACAATATTCGATAAATTTAAACAGCTCTACCAGGGTCGCCGGGTATTAATTGTTGAAGGCAGCGGTACACGTCTGGGATTAGGCAATGATTTACTGGAGGGGGCCAGCGAAATTAAACGAATTACGACGCTGAACCGTAATGCTTTTTCCGTTTATGATCGTCTCTTCGATACGGTATTAGCGAATGCCGTCAACGTTGATCTGGTCTTAATTTCATTAGGGCCGACGGCAACCGTGCTGGCGTATGATTTAAGTCAGCACGGAATTCGCTGTATTGATAGCGGCCATGTCGATATCGAATATGAGTGGATGCTGGCCAGTGCCACCAGCAAAGTAAAAGTGGCAGGAAAAAATGTTAATGAAGCGGGCGTGCTGCTGAGTGAACAGACAACAGTCGCTGATGCGACGTATCAGCGGCAGATTTTGCAGCACGTTGGCGAAACGCCACAGGATAAAACCACGGCTGAAGCGGAAGTCGTGGTTATCCCACTGCCCCACGTCAGCAGCACGCATCATAACGCCGCCTGAGGTTCACCATCGACAGGCAATGACTGCACCGCATTGATGCGCAGGCGAATAATTAGCGGGATCAGTTAACCCGTTAAGCGCAGGCTCAGCAGCCCGCAGCCTCTGTCAGCCCTGGTTTTGCCGGACAGACCTCTTTTCCGGCATTAATCTTGCTTCGGCTCTCCTGAGACACTTAATCAGGAGACGTGAGATGAGATCCAGCCGTTACCGTTACACTATATTTTCACTGCTGTTCCTGATCGCCCTGATCAACTACATCGATCGCGGCGCCCTGTCATTTGCGGCCAACGCCATTGCGGCGGAGTACCACTTCAGCAAAGTCCAGCTCGGTGCCGTGCTGGGTTACTTTGGCTTTGGCTATCTGTCTGGTTCATTGTGCGGCGGCTTCCTTGCCGATCGTATCGGCACGAAGAAGGTCTGGCTGCTGGCTGGCGTGCTCTGGTCGCTGCTGGAGATCGCCACCGCCTGGGCAGGTGAACTGGGCATGGCGTTGTTTGGCGGCTCTGCCATTATGGGCTTTGCGGCCCTGCGCATCCTGTTTGGTTTTTCTGAAGGCCCGGCCTATGCGCTGATGAACAAAGCGATTGCCCACTGGGCACCCGATAACGAGCGCGGCTTTGCGCTGGGTATCGGCCTGCTCTCTACCCAGGTTGGCGCGCTGCTGACCGCCCCGATCGCGGTTGGCCTGCTGCTGCTGACCCATGACTGGCGCATGATGTTTATCCTGCTGGGTATGTTCTCCCTGCTGGCGATGGCGTTGTTTGCCCGCACCTTCAGTGACAGCCCGGAAAAGAGCCCTCACACCAGTGCGGCTGAATGCGCACTGGTCAAGAACGGTCAGCGCCGCAGCGCAGGCGACAGCGTCCCCCTGCCCTGGTGGCGTTTCTTTACCAGCCGCACGCTGGTCTGCAACGCGCTGGGTTACTTCTCTTTCCTCTACATCACCTTTACCCTGGTGACCTGGATGCCGAAGTATCTGCAGGATAATTTCCATTACGACCTGCATTCGCTGTGGTACGTGGCGATGATCCCGTGGAGCGGTGCCTGCATCACTGTGCTGCTGGGCGGTCGTATTGCCGATGCCCTGCTGGCCCGCTTCAACAACCTGCGGCTGGCGCGCAATCTGTTTGCGGCGGTTACGCTGTGCGGCACCGCATGCTGTTTTATGGCGATCCCCTACGTGCAGTCGGCCGCCGGGATTATTGCGCTGATGACGCTGGGCAATGCGCTGAATGCGCTGGTGAATAATGTCTACTGGTCGGTAGTGATTGATGTCACCCCGACAGCGTCAGTCGGCACCTACAGCGGCATGACGCTGGCGATAGCCAATCTGGCGGCAATTATCTCTCCGATGCTCTGCGGCTGGCTGGCGGAATATTACGGTTACAACGCGATGTTTACCGTCACTGCGGTCATCGCCTTTGGCAGCATGCTGGCGATGACGTTGTTACAGCCGGAGAAGCCGCTGGTGGCCGAAGCGCACACCGGCGCGGCGGATGTTTCAGCGGCGTAATCTTATGCGGGAAGATATCCTGGCATGACGGAGCGCGCCTCAGCCTGACACCCTGCTGACCACACATCCAGCCCCGGAAAAAAGCCGCCCTCCAGGGCGGCTTTCGCGTTTTCACATCGCGGTATAGATTGACCGTTCAGGTCTGCCACGGCGATCCCACCGGCTGGCGAGTAGCCATAACAGCGCCGTCGCAAACCAGCCGATGATCCAGGAGATATCATTGCCGGCAAAAATCCAGGTCAGCGAGCCATGGTGCAGCGGATTATCAATAAACGGCAGTTGTACCAGCACGCCCAGGAAATAGACGGTGATACCGGCCAGGTTCCAGCGCCCATAGCGTCCATCCGGCTGCGACAGCGCGGGAACATCAACCCTGCCTTTGGTGATGAGATAAAAATCGGTCAGGCTGATCGCGCTCCAGGGCACAAAGAAAGCCAGCAGGAAGAGCAGGAAATGGGTGAAGGATTTCAGGAAGGCCGGTTCACTGAGCAGAGCAATGATGCAGGCCAGCGCCACCATCAGCACCACAAACAGAATGCGTGCGCCCCGACTCAGCGTGGTTTGCTGCCGGAAGCCAGATACGATGGTCGTCAGTGACATAAAACTGCCGTACGCATTCAGTGTGGTAAAGGTGATTTTCCCAAAGCAGATAGCGAAATAAATCACCATCGCCATGGTCGCCGTGCTGCCCATGCTCACGATGTAACCCACCTCATTACCTGCAAACGCACTACCGGCAATAGCCGCGACGATCACCCCCAGCGTCATTGAAGCCTGCGTACCAAGCACGGTGCCGAAAAAGACCGCGCTGAACAGTTTCTTCGCAGAGACATCTGCCGGCAGATAGCGCGAATAGTCCGAGACATAGGGACAGAAGGCAATCTGCCATGACGAAGAAAGCGAGACCGCCAGCAGAAAATTCGCTGCAGTAAAGTGCTGATTCTGCCACACCGCGGATAAGTCATGCGCAGAGAACAGCGTGATAAACAGATAAGCAAAGGCTAACACGCCGATAACGCTCGCCACTCTCCCCAACTGATGGATGACGCGATAGCCCAGTACCGCAATGATCACGATGAGGATGCTGAACAGGATCATCCCCGCTGAATTGCTGACATGGATAAGTTTAGCCAGCGCCTGTCCTGCTAACACTGTCCCGCTGGCTGAAAACCCCACATACATCATGCAGACCAGTACCAGCGGAATAACGGCACCAAATACGCCAAACTGCATACGGCTGGTGATCATCTGCGGTAAACCCAGGCGCGGTCCCTGGATAGCATGCAAAGACATGATCGCTGCACCCAGAATCTGACCCACCAGTAAGCCGATTAGCGACCATACGACGTCACCACCCAGCACCACGGCCAGCGCGCCCGTGACAATGGCCGTAATCTGCAGATTCCCCCCAAACCAGAGTGTGAACTGGCTAAAGGGATGACCATGACGTTCGCGCAACGGGATGTAATCAATAGAACGGGTTTCTGACAGGCGCTGTTTCTCTGCGCCTGAATAATCTGCTACAGATGTTTTGACCGACATAGATTCCCCGCTGAAAAAGTGAGAGGCGCGTTAACTGAAAAGGTGAAGTGCCCGGTTCAGGGTTGAAGGTACATGTCTATACAATCAGCGAGAATGTCATGCGCATCGGCAAGTTACAAGGCAACCTGTCATTGGAAAATGTGATGATACCGACAGGCTGACAATGATGATCGGGAACGGGTGGAATGTCAGGCCTGTCAGATTCAGAGAGTATGGAGCCGTAAATCCTCCGGAAATTAACCTTCAGCAACCACCCGCTGGCGATGACAGTCGGCCGGGTCCAGTTTTTGCCCCCCTGAAGAACAGACCTCCAGGCGCGGCAGCGGCTTGCCTTCCGCATTATCCAGCAGCACCGAGTGCGTCTCGCCCTTCTCAAACAGATAACGCTCGCCCCACTGGCGCATAGCCACCACCACCGGAAACAGCGCACGGCCTCTGTCGGTCAGGAGATATTCGTTGTAGGCGCTGCCATCGGAGGCCGGCGCAATCTCGAGAACTCCTGTTTCAACCAGCTGCTTCAGGCGCGACGCCAGGATATTTTTCGCCAGCCCCAGATTGCGCTGAAAATCACTAAATCGGCGGACGTCATCAAAGGCTTCACGCACGATCATCATGCACCAGCGCTCACCAATCGACTCCAGGGTTCTGGCGACCGGACATTCGCTGGTTCTCAGGGACTCCTGCTTAGCCATCTCATTCTCTCACTTTGCCTGTCTGATGAAGCCAGCTTAGCCACCCTGAAAAGAAGTTGCAAAAAAAAACCACCCCGGTTAATGATATTGCCAATCCAGTTTCAAATAAAAACCACAAGGCGTAATTATGACCACGACGACATGCAAGGTTCAGGAAGCCGCCCCACCGCCAGCCGCGCTGTCGACGCGGATGATATTTTTGTTCTCACTTACCTCTGGGCTGGCAGTCGCCAATGTTTACTCGGCGCAGCCATTGCTGGAATCGATAGCCGCCAGCCTGAATGTTTCCCCCGGCAGCATTGGCGCTGTGGTGACGGCCACGCAGATCGGTTACGCCATCGGGCTAATTTTTCTGGTGCCGCTGGGCGACTGCGTGAATCGCAAAAAACTGGTGGTTATCCAGCTCCTGCTTTCCGTGCTGGCATTAACCGCCGCGGCTTTCGCGCCGGATCTGACGACGCTGCTGGGCGCTATGCTGCTGGTGGGGCTCATGGCGGTGGTCACGCAGCTGATGGTGGCCTGGGCCGCCATGCTGGCATCGCCCGAACAGCGCGGGCGGGTGGTCGGCAGCGTGACCAGCGGCATCGTGATCGGCATTCTGCTGGCGCGCTTTGTTTCCGGGATGATAGCCGACATAGCGGGCTGGCGGGCGGTCTATCTGACGGCCGCCTGTCTGTTGCTGCTGATCTCGCTGGTACTCGTAAAAGTGCTGCCCGCCTCAACCAGCCAGACGCACCGCACCGCTTACCCGCTACTGTTACTGTCGGTTTTGCGGCTATACCGTACAGAACCCCAGCTGCGCAAACGTGGCATCCTGGCGCTGCTGATTTTCGCGGCCTTCAGTATGCTCTGGTCCTCGATGGTGCTGCCGCTGACCGCCCTGTCACTGTCACACACTCAGACCGGGATGTTCGGACTGGCGGGCCTGGCCGGTGCGCTGGCGGCCACCAGAGCAGGCGCATGGGCTGACCGGGGACGGGGCCAGCGTGCCACCGGCTTAGCCCTGGTGCTGCTGACCCTCTCCTGGCTGCCGATAGCCGCGCTTCAGAGCTCAATCCTACTGCTGGTTTTCGGGGTGATCCTGCTCGATTTCGCTGTTCAGACAGTCCACGTGATTAATCAGAGCCTGCTCGTCACTGCCCGGCCCGAGGCAGCCAGTCGTCTGGTCGGTGCATACATGTGCTTTTACTCGCTGGGCAGTGCGCTGGGAGCCATCGCGGCGACTCAGCTTTATGCTCACTGGGGATGGCAGGCCGTCTGTTATGCCGGTGCCGCAGTCAGCGCCTGCGCCTTTCTCTGCGGGTGCAGAGCGCGTCAATCATAAAATTATCCTGGTCTGCTGACCCTTTTCCTCATTACTGATGGCCCGGTGGCGCTTTCCGGGATGCCACGGGCCGAGGCACGACGCGGTGCGTGATAGTTGCCCTGCGGGACAGGCGCGCCCTCCGCCAGGCGACGTCTGAACCTGCTGCCTGAAGACTGTGGTATACAACGCCCTGCCGGTTCATATAGGTTATTTCTCACAGCCACCCTGTTCCAGGAGGAGCACATGCCGGAGTATTGTTTTTTTAAAAAGGGTCACCAGATTACTGTGCTGGAGAGAAGCGACAGCGCGGGCGCGGCTCAGCTGGCACAGAGCGGCTACGAGAAACAGTTTGAAGAAATCACCGCCCCTGATGAAAAGCGTGCGCTGGCGCGTTTTCATGATATTCGGAATGACGAGCAGCACCGGGAGAATGCTTTTGCCCGCGGGGAAGTGTTTGTCGTATTGACCCTGGGACTGCTTAGCGTGGCGGGCTGGCTCTTTTTTAAATAGGCCGGTGCGCCCTCAGTCAGCGGGAGAATGGCCCAGAAGGATAATTAACCTTCGTGCCGCTGGCAGAACGCGTCGATGTCGCCGTGCTGAAAGTCGGGCAGATTCGCCAGCAGTTTCTCCAGTGGCCAGTTCCACCAGGCAATGCGCTGCAGACGGGCGGCAATCGCGGGCGTAAACCGGACCCGCAATGGCCGGGCCGGCACACCGCCCACCACGCTGTAGGGCGCAACGTTTTTTGTTACCACTGCGCCCGCGGCCAGCACCGCGCCATCGCCAATAGTGACGCCGGGCAGCACAATGACGCCGTGTCCGATCCAGACATCATTGCCGATCACCACCCGATCGGCACGACGGGCAGCAAAGAAGCCCTGATCGCGTCGCGCGTCGGGATGATAATACTCCGGGCAGTAGGTAAAGCGATGCTGCGAAGCGCGATCCATCGGATGATTCGGCGCACCGATACGCACCTGATTGGCAATGGCGCAAAAACGCCCCACCTGGGTGTCGGCCAGGCAGCAGTGCTCGCCGACATAGGAGAAGTAACCCAGTTCGCTGTACTCCAGCGTGCTGTGCGCCAGGATCTCACACTGCTGACCCACGGTGGTTTCCCGCATCCGTACACTTTCATCAATCCAGGTGTGCGTTAATCGGGCGGGCATAACGGCGGCAATGGACATATTACTCCCGGTCAGGATAAGCAACGCCCCGGCGGCGTGCTTTTGCCGCACCACCTTACCCGCCTTTAATGACAGGAAATTGACACAGAAAAAAGGCGGAGTGGTTAGCTCCGCCTTGTTTCAAGTTCCGGTTAACCTGCGTGACCGGTCAGTTGCATAAGGGCAACGATGATCTGCAAGATGACCCGGATAAGATCCAGAATCAGCTTAGTC
>Ga0268259_10000018_pt1 | contig 199658 bp, 185 predicted proteins | sample AgamicAsMarz_FD_200246 | JGI IMG/M metagenome (GOLD analysis project Ga0268259, IMG submission 200246) | Agave microbial communities from Guanajuato, Mexico - As.Ma.rz (v2) (version 3) | ecosystem: Host-associated > Plants > Phyllosphere > Phylloplane/Leaf | place: Guanajuato, Mexico... | reverse complement strand
ATCACCCGTTATTCGTATTGAGGATTTTTGAGATGAGTGAGGCTGAAGCCCGCCCAACTAACTTTATTCGTCAGATCATTGACGAAGATTTGGCGAGCGGTAAGCACAGCAGCGTGCATACCCGTTTCCCGCCAGAGCCCAATGGTTATCTGCACATTGGTCATGCGAAATCGATCTGTCTGAATTTTGGCATCGCCCAGGATTATCAGGGGCAATGCAACCTGCGTTTCGACGATACTAATCCGGTTAAAGAGGATATGGAATTTGTTGAATCCATCAAGCGTGACGTCCAGTGGCTGGGTTTTGAGTGGAGCGGTGAGGTCTGTTACTCATCAAACTATTTTGATCAGCTTTATGACTATGCCATCGAGCTGATTTCTAAAGGTCTCGCCTACGTTGATGAGCTGAGTCCGGATCAGATTCGCGAATATCGCGGCACCCTGAAAGAGCCGGGCAAAAACAGTCCTTATCGCGATCGCAGCGTGGAAGAGAACCTGGCGCTGTTTGAGAAGATGCGAAACGGTGAGTTTGCCGAAGGCACTGCCTGTCTGCGCGCTAAAATCGACATGGCCTCTAATTTCATCGTGATGCGTGATCCGGTGCTTTATCGCATCAAGTTCGCGGAACACCACCAGACGGGCAACAAGTGGTGCATCTACCCGATGTATGACTTCACCCACTGCATCTCTGATGCGCTGGAAGGCATTACGCACTCGCTGTGTACGCTGGAGTTCCAGGATAACCGCCGTCTCTATGACTGGGTGCTGGATAACATCACCATTCCGGTTCATCCGCGCCAGTATGAGTTCTCGCGCCTGAATCTGGAGTATGCGGTGATGTCGAAACGCAAACTCACTCAGCTGGTGACCGAGAAGCACGTAGAAGGCTGGGACGATCCGCGCATGCTGACCGTTTCAGGTCTGCGTCGTCGTGGTTATACCGCAGCGTCTATCCGCGAGTTCTGCCGTCGTATTGGCGTCACCAAGCAGGACAACATTGTGGAGATGGCCTCGCTGGAGTCCTGTATCCGTGATGACCTGAATGAGAATGCGCCACGTGCTATGGCTGTACTGGACCCGCTGAAAGTGGTGATCGAAAACCTGCCAGCAGGCCATAACGAAATCATCACCATGCCAAATCATCCGGGTAAACCGGAGATGGGTACGCGTGAAGTGCCGTTCAGCCGCGAGATCTGGATCGACCGTGCCGATTTCCGCGAAGAGGCGAACAAGCAATATAAGCGCCTGGTGCTGGGTAAAGAAGTCCGCCTGCGCAATGCCTATGTGATTCGTGCTGAGCGCGTCGCTAAAGATGAAGCGGGCAACATCACCTGCATCTACTGCACCAGCGACACAGATACGCTGAGCAAAGATCCTGCCGATGGCCGTAAGGTCAAAGGGGTAATTCACTGGGTATCAGCGGATCATGCGCAGCCAGCAGAGTTCCGCCTGTATGATCGTCTGTTCAGTGTGCCAAATCCGGGCGCGGCAGAGGACTTCCTGGCGGTGATCAACCCTGAGTCACTGGCGATCAAACAGGGCTTTGTGGAGCCAAGCCTGCGCGACGTGGAACCGACCACTCCGTTTCAGTTTGAACGTGAAGGTTATTTCTGCGCCGACAGCGTTTACTCTACGCCATCGCAACTGGTGTTTAACCGCACCGTCGGTCTTCGTGATACCTGGGCGAAAACTGGCGAATAAATTTTTTTGAGGCTGACCTCATAAAATGACAAAAGGGCGATTTATCGCCCTTTTTTGTTGCCCGGATTTTAATCATTGCCGACATTTATTCTGACCTAACCGCAACCGATTAAATGCTGCATTGTGAGAGAAATCTGAGTTTAAAAAAATTAATCAATTTCCGGATGTGAATTATCCGCTTTCAGGTAGGCTATGCGCTCTCAGAGGTTGCAAAGCGGGTTACAGAAGGAAAAAAAATGACAGTTCTCGCCCAGGAAGCCAGAAACAGTGTGGTCGTTTTACATCAGCTCATTGAACGTATTTTTAACCAGCCGGTCGGATCTGATGACAGTTTTGAGCTGCTGATGTCCTATTTTCATCCTGAATTCCGCATGGTCACCCCAAAGGGTAAAGAGTGCAATCTGAACGAGGTCGAGGCGCTTTTCCGGCAGTTGCAGGGACAGCGCGAAGGAATGCGCATTGCCACCTGCGAGCACGTCATCCTCTCTCATCATGAAAAAGAGATCACCGTGCAGTATCGCGAAATGCAGATGATGAATGGCAATAATCAGAGCCGTATTTCGCTGGCAATACTGGACTGCAGCAGCTCCATTCCACGCTGGCGCTATCTGCAGGAGACGCTGGTCGCCTGATACAACAGCTGAAGACAGACGAAAAAAAACCGGTGAATTCACCGGTTTTTTTATTTCAGGTCGCGTTACTGGTCGTGAAGGGTTTCGTTTTCCCGGCAATCGCCCAGCGTACAGTGTCCATAGAGATAGAGGCTGTGGTTGGTCAACTTAATGCCATGACGGGTGGCGATTTCACGCTGACGCGTTTCGATTGACTCATCGCTGAACTCAATAACCTTGCCGCAATCCAGGCAGATCAGATGATCGTGGTGATGCTGCTGCGTCAGTTCAAAGACAGATTTGCCGCCTTCAAAGTTATGACGGGTCACGATACCGGCGTCATCGAACTGGTTCAGAACACGGTAAACGGTAGCCAGGCCAATCTCTTCGCCGATGTCGATCAGGCGTTTGTACAAATCTTCCGCACTGACGTGATGGCACTCAGGTTCCTGAAGCACTTCCAGAATTTTCAGTCTGGGCAGCGTCACTTTCAGGCCAGCCTTCTTTAATGCGGTGTTGTTGTCAGTCATGCGGATTTTGTCCTGTCACTATATTCACTTTTGTGGCTTGTCGCCTTGAATGTCGATCTGCGCTCATTCTCATTTGCGTCTCATTATAGAACTGAAGCGATGAAATGAAAACCAGAGGGCGTGCCTGAATCATCACGGGCTGTGGGGGATAGGTCACCGGGCCGGGGAGGATTCTGGCAGATGTCTGTTGGTACATCGCTTAGTCTTGCCGCCTGAAAAAATAAGCGGAAGATCGATGCGGGTATTCTACAGATTAAACGGAGAAAGTTAAAAAAATGTGGCTATTATTTCTATAGGAATTTCCATTGCCTCAATGTGAGCTGGCGCTCACATTGAGTCGGGCAGGATCAGGCTTCGAGGATATCTTTCAACTGCAGTTCATCAGAAATCTGCTTAACCCACTGCTCTACGCGCTGGTTAGTCAGTTCAGGCTGACGATCTTCATCGATGGCCAGACCCAGGAAGTGGGTATCATCGGCCAGACCTTTTGAGGCTTCGAAGTGATAGCCTTCAGTTGGCCAGTGGCCCACTATTACGGCACCGTGCGGCTCAATGATGTCACGGATCGTGCCCATCGCATCACAGAAATACTCCGCATAGTCTTCCTGATCGCCGCAGCCAAACAGCGCAACCAGCTTGCCGTTGAAATCAATCTCTTCCAGCGTCGGGAAAAAGTCATCCCAGTCGCACTGCGCTTCACCATAGTACCAGGTCGGAATGCCCAGCAGCAGGATATCAAACGCTTCCAGATCTTCTTTTGTGCTTTTCGCGATGTCATGCACTTCTGCAACGTCTGTACCCAGCTGTTTCTGGATCATTTTTGCAATGTTTTCGGTATTGCCGGTATCGCTGCCAAAGAAGATGCCTACGAGTGCCATGAGTAAAATAACCTCTTAAATCCTGATAATGAGATGTGTGCCGCAGCACATTTCAGCGAATAATAGCAGACGAGAGAAAACCGGTGAACGGTTAAAGCCCCGACATTTGCTCCTGCGTGCGTTTTGCCCGCATTAATCCAGTTTGAGCTGTGCCAGCAGCATCTGTTCAATCAGTTCGCTGCGGCTGAGATTGCGCTGTTCTGCCAGTGTGTTGAGCGCATCGACGGCTTCACTGTTCATTTTCAGTTCGACACGACGAAGTCCGCGTCCTTTGTCACGTTTAAGCTGATTGCGCTTGTTAATGCGCAGTTGTTCATCACGCGAAAGCGGACTGGTTTTGGGTCGACCAGGGCGGCGCTCATCAGCAAAGAGATCGAGCGTCGTGCGGTCAGTCTGTTCTTTTGCCATGGCTTAGTAAAACTGAATGGGGGCGGGCGCCAGTCACTCACCGCGCAGATTATAAATTATTGGCCATTGCCGCAGCAAAACGTACGCGCGGCAAAATTTTAGCGCGCCATCATACTTCACGCTTACTCCGGACGCCAATCCTAAACCTTTGCCGTCATCTATTTGCTTTTAAAGCGCAAAAAAGCGACGGACAGTGCGCAAAACGGCATCGGGTTTCTCTGCATGAACCCAGTGTCCCGCGCCACCAATGACATGTGCCTGCGCAGCCGGGAACTGCTGCAGCAGCGCATCACGGTAGCGGTTATCCAGATAGCTGGAGTCGCCACCGCGAATAAACAGCGCCGGATGATCCCAGGCCGGCACCGGCTGCCAGCCCGAAATCGTGGTGTAGTTATCCCACAGCACCGGGACGTTGAAGCGCCACTCGCCCGCCTGAAATGACTTCAGCAGGAACTGAATCACCCCTTCTTCATCTATAAGCGTACGCATAATCTTCGCCGCCTCACTGCGGGATGAGACGCCTGCGTCGGTTACAGCTCGAATGCCGGCAAAGATCTCGTCATGGCGGCGGGTCTGGTAGTCGACCGGGGCGATATCGATCATCACCAGCCGCTCAATGCGGTCCGGCACCAGCGCGCTCAGGGTCATGGCGATCTTCCCGCCCATTGAGTGACCGATCACGGCGACGCGTTCAATGCCGTGCGCATCCAGCGTATCGACCATGTCCTGCGCCATTACAGCGTAGTTCATCTCGTCAGATCGTGGAGAAAGTCCGTGGTTGCGGACATCAACCTGCAGCAGAGGCCCGGCATCTTTCAGCCCGCGCGCCAGCACGCCAAGGTTATCCAGACTGCCAAACAGGCCATGGATAAGCAGGACAGGTAAAGAATCAGCAGGGGATTGTTCAGTTTGCAGACGGGCGTTCAAAATCATAGCAAAGTTCTTAAGTTTGAGACCTGTGCTTAGGTTATCATGGTTTCACCTTTTCAGGCGCGCCGGTTCCGGCGGCATTAGGACATATTCTGACTTTTGCCCGTAAACCGTTTGATTGCTAACAACCCGCCTGAATTTAACTTTATAATCCTGATGTTAGAACCCGCACATCCTTTGAATTGCCTGACTATACTCAGAGCTTTTCAGGAAACAGGTGGTTCTGTCATGAGAAAGAACCGTACGGAATAAGATGAAAACGATCGAAGTTGACGAAGAGCTCTACCGTTATATTGCCAGCCACACGCAACACATTGGTGAAAGCGCATCCGACATTCTGCGTCGTATGCTGAAGTTCACGGCCGGTCAGACTGCACCCGCTTCGCCTGCACAGCCAGCCTCAAAAGATGCAGCGAAAGAGTCCCAGCCTGCGTCTGTGGGTTCGCGCCCGCAGGATCGTGTCCGCGCGGTGCGCGAGCTGCTGCTTTCCGATGAATATGCGGAGCAGAAGCGGGCGGTGAATCGCTTTATGCTTATCTTGTCAACGCTCTATCGTCTTGATACCGCAGCCTTTGCTGAAGCTACTGCATCTCTGCAGGGCCGCACCCGCGTCTATTTTGCAGGTGATGAGCATACGCTGTTGCAGAATGGCACCCATACTAAGCCGAAGCATGTGCCCGGCACGCCGTACTGGGTGATCACCAACACCAATACTGGTCGTAAATGCAGCATGATCGAACACATCATGCTCTCGATGCAGTTCCCTGCGGAACTGACCGAGAAAGTTTGCGGCACCATTTAAAACTTAAGCGTCAGGGAGCAGCGCCAATGGCCAATCACCCACGTGCCGGGCAACCCGCCCAGCAGAGCGATTTGATTAACGTTGCACAATTAACGTCACAATATTATGTCCTGCAGCCCGATGTGGCGAACCCGGAACACGCGGTGAAATTTGGCACCTCTGGCCATCGCGGCAGTGCAGGGCGTCAGAGCTTCAACGAGATGCACATTCTGGCTATCGCGCAGGCGATTGCTGAAGAGCGTAAAAAGAACGGTATCACCGGACCTTGCTACGTTGGTAAAGACACCCATGCGCTGTCAGAACCGGCGATCCTGTCGGTGCTGGAAGTGCTGGCGGCGAACGGCGTTGATGTGATTGTGCAGCAGGACAATGGCTATACGCCGACCCCTGCAATCTCGAACGCTATTCTTGAGCACAACAAAGCGGGTGGCCCGCTGGCTGACGGTATCGTCATCACACCATCGCACAACCCACCGGAAGATGGCGGCATCAAGTACAACCCACCTAACGGCGGACCGGCTGATACCAACGTCACCAAAGTGGTGGAAGATCGCGCCAACCAGCTGATCAAAGATGGGCTGAAAGAGGTGAAACGTCTGCCGCTGGAACAGGCGATGGCGAGTGGTCACGTGGTCGAGAAAGATCTGATCCAGCCATACGTTGAAGGTCTGGCAGAGATTATCGACTTCCCGGCGATCCAGAAAGCAGGCCTGAAGCTGGGTGTTGATCCCCTTGGCGGTTCCGGTATTGCTTACTGGCAGCGTATTGCTGAGCATTACAAGCTGGATCTGACGCTGGTGAATGATGCAGTCGATCAGACCTTCCGCTTTATGCATCTGGATAAAGATGGCGTTGTGCGCATGGACTGCTCGTCTGAAAGCGCAATGGCTGGTCTGCTGGCCTACCGTGACAAGTTTGATCTGGCGTTTGGTAACGATCCCGATTATGACCGTCACGGCATTGTGACCCCGGCGGGTCTGATGAATCCAAACCACTATCTGGCGGTTGCGATCAACTATCTGTTCCAGCACCGTCCACAGTGGGGCCAGGATGTTGCCGTGGGTAAAACTCTGGTGTCCAGTGCCATGATTGATCGTGTCGTCAACGACATTGGCCGCAAGCTGGTGGAAGTGCCGGTTGGTTTCAAATGGTTTGTTGATGGTCTGTATGACGGCAGCTTTGGTTTCGGCGGTGAAGAGAGTGCGGGTGCTTCATTCCTGCGTTTCGACGGCACGCCATGGTCAACGGACAAAGATGGCATCATCATGTGTCTGCTGGCGGCTGAGATTACTGCTGTGACCGGTAAAAACCCGCAGCAGCACTATGATGAGCTGGCCGCGCGCTTCGGCGCACCAAGCTACAACCGTCTGCAGGCATCCGCCACTTCAGCGCAGAAAGCCGCACTGTCGAAGCTGTCACCCGAGATGGTTAGCGCGGATACGCTGGCGGGTGATCCTATCACCGCGCGTCTGACTGCGGCACCGGGTAACGGTGCGTCAATCGGCGGTCTGAAAGTGATGACGGAGAATGGCTGGTTTGCTGCTCGTCCGTCAGGCACCGAAGACGCCTACAAAATCTACTGTGAAAGCTTCCTGGGCGCAGAACACCGCGCGCAGATCGAGAAAGAAGCGGTAGAGATTGTCAGCGAAGTGCTGAAAAACGCCTGATAAGTCGGGATGATAAAGAGGCGCATCGCGCGCCTCAGACTGATGACAAAATCACATCCGGGTAAATCTGGCAGCAACGGATTGACTCAATGCGAAGGGTACTGGGTCAGAAGAGGAAAGCGTCCCGCGCCATGGACAAAAACGCCGGGAGCGTTTTTGAACAACGCAACGCGTTGGCCCGGCAACGGGCGCACCTCAGGGATGAGGTGTGTAATCGCGCGGGCCAAGCATGCCATGGATGGCGGCTTTTGCGTCTTTCCGATCTGACCCTGTTCCCTGAGCAGGCTCGGCTTCACAGCGAACAAGCTTAAATTTTGTTAACAGCCTAAGGCGCCTCTGGCGCCTTTTTTATGGCATAAAGCGATAGCCGATCCCGGTTTCCGTCAGCAGGTGAACCGGCTGGGTTGGATTCACTTCCAGCTTCTGGCGCAGATGCCCCATATAAATGCGCAGATAGTGGCTGTGCTCCACCGCATTAGGCCCCCAGACCTGGCTCAGCAGTTGCCGCTGCGTCAGCACCTTGCCAGCATTATTCAGCAGAATGCTCAACAGACGAAACTCAATCGGTGTGAGGTGAATCTCACTGCCGCCGCGCTGTACCCGCCGTGCGGCAAAATCGACGCTGACGTCGGCAAACTGAATTCTGGCGTCGGGCTGCTGACCACCATGACGGCGCAGTGCAACACGCACGCGCGCCAGCAGTTCGCCAATGCCAAAAGGTTTGGTCAGATAGTCATCCGCCCCAGCATCCAGTGCGGCGATCTTATCCTGCTCATCACTGCGCGCCGACAGTACTATCACCGGTATGACGCTCCACTGGCGCAGGTCACGAATAAAATCGGTGCCATCCCCATCCGGCAGGCCAAGATCGAGGATCACTAAATCAGGCTTACGGGTCGCCGCTTCAATCAGTCCGCGCTGCAGCGTATCGGCGTCAAACACCTTCAGATCTTTACTTTCCAGCGCCAGCCGGACAAAGCGGCGGATCTCTTTTTCATCTTCAACGATCAAAACCGTGGTCACGCAATACCTGCCTTGAGTGGGGGCCGAAATGCCATTTTATCAATATTAAAGGCTGCCGTCCGTGGGCTTCACCTTTCAGGCGTTTAAACCCTCGCGTAACCAGACGATAACGTATCTGTAACTTAATTACAGGCTAATTCTTAAACAGTGTAAATAGCGGCAAATAAGTGGTCAGATGAGTAGTAAAGTTACACAACCTGGCGTAAAGTTGGACACAGATCACATTCGAACACGTTAACTTACCGGGAGGAGAAACCATGTATCAGGCTTATCCACGTTATAAAATACTCGCGCGCCGTACGCTGGTGATTCTTCTCGGCGTTCTGGCACTGCCTGTCATGTTGTTCCGACAGGATCGGGCACGCTTCTACAGTTATCTGCACCGTGTCTGGTGCAAGACCAGCGAAAAACCGGTCTGGCTGGCACAGTCTGAAGCCGGTGGTGGCGCATTCTGGTAATGCATCCTGCCGCAGAACAGGCCTGGTCATCCGACCGGGCTTTTTTTTGCGTTTTTTCTGAGAATAAGCGGTCCGGAACCGCGTTTTACCCCTTTATTCCTGACCATTTTGCGCTACACTTAAACCTCTACAAGATTTCGGAGGTTGTACAAGTATGAGCAAAAAAATCCCCGTTGGAATCAGTGCATGCCTGCTAGGCGATAGCGTGAGGTTTGATGGTGGCCATAAGCGTCTTACTTTTGCGACTGAGGATCTTACGCCATTTGTCCACTTTGAGCCGATCTGCCCTGAAATGGCGATTGGACTGCCTACGCCGCGTCCGGCATTGCGTCTGGTAAAGCAGGGCGATGATGAGCTGCATCTTTGCTTCAGCAAAGACGGCGGCGAAGAAGTCACCGCTCAGATGCGTGACTGGTCTGCGGAGCGGGTAAAATCGCTGCATCATCTCTCCGGTTATATCCTGTGCGCCAAATCGCCCAGCTGTGGGATGGAGCGCGTGCGGGTCTACGAGCCTGACAACAACAACAACCGCAAAGTGGGCACCGGCATTTTTGCTGAATTCCTGCAGCGCGAGATGCCCTGGCTGCCGCTGGAAGAGGATGGTCGTCTGCACGATCCTGCCCTGCGAGAGAACTTTATTGGCCGTATCTGTGCACTGCATGAATTTAATCAGATGTGGGAAAGCGGCCTGACCCGTCACGGGCTGATCGCCTTTCACAGCCGCTATAAACTGATGATGCTGGCGCATTCACAGGAGAAATATCGCGAGCTGGGCCCGTTTGTCGCCTCGATGAGCCAGTGGGACTCGCTGGATGCCTTTGCCTTTGAGTACCGTAATCGCATGATGGAACTGATGTCGCGTCCCGCCTCACGTCGCAATCACACTAATGTGCTGATGCATGTGCAGGGCTACTTTCGTTCGCATCTGAGCTCACCGCAGCGCCAGGAGCTGGCAACCCTGATTGACCGCTATCGTCAGGGTACACAACCGTTGCTGGTGCCCATTACCATTCTCAAACACTATATGGCGGAGTACCCGCATCCGTGGCTGGCACAGCAGCGCTATTTCGATCCCTATCCCGAAGCCTTGTGCTTACGCTACGGACAGTAATTCAGGAGGAGTATGACCACCCATCTGGTCTGGCTGCGTAATGATTTACGCATCAATGATAATCTGGCGCTCCACGCTGCCTGCCGCGACAGCAAAGCGAAAGTGATGGCGCTCTTCCTCGCTACGCCAGAACAGTGGCAGCAGCATGATATGTCCCCCAGGCAGGCGGCGTTTATTCACGCCAGTCTGCTGCAGGTGCAAAGTGCGCTGGCTGAGCGGGGCATCGAGTTGCACTATCAGGCGTGTCACGCCTTCAGCGACAGTATCGAAGTGCTGGCAGAATTCTGTGAGAAGCATCAGGTCGATCAGCTCTTCTACAACTACCAGTATGAGGTTAACGAGCGTCAGCGCGATGCAGAGGCGGAAAAGCGTCTCGACGATGCGGGCGTGATTTGTCAGGGCTTTGATGACAGCCTGCTGCTGCCGCCAGGCAGTGTGCAGAGTGGCGATCGCTCGATGTATAAGGTCTTTACGCCGTTCAGCAAAGCCTTTGTTCGCCGTTTACAGCAGAGTCTGCCGGAGTGCGTGCCTGCACCTAAGCCACGCGACGGTGCGCCGCTGAAAACCGCCCCAATCCCTGCGTTTGACTATCCGCCTGAAGCCTTTGATGAGGATCTGTTTCCGGCAGGCGAAGCAGCCGCCCTGAAGCGGTTGCGTCATTTCGCCACTCAACCCGTTATTGATTATCCCGCAAAGCGCGACCTTCCGGCGCTGGACGCCACCAGTCGTCTGTCGGTCTATCTGTCGACCGGCGTGCTGTCGCCCCGTCAGTGCCTGCATCGCGTGCTGCATGAACATCCCGACGCGCTGGACAACAGTCGCGCATTTACCTGGCTGAACGAACTGATCTGGCGTGAGTTCTACCGTCATCTGCTGGTGGCGTATCCGGCGCTGTGCCGGCACAAGCCCTTTATCGACTGGACGCGTAACGTTGAATGGCAGCGTGACGACGCGCATTTCGATGCCTGGAAAGCGGGAAAAACCGGCTATCCGATCGTCGATGCTGCAATGCGTCAGATGAAGGCGCTGGGCTGGATGCACAACCGTTTACGGATGATCACCGCCAGTTTCCTGGTCAAAGATCTGCTGATCGACTGGCGCGAAGGCGAACGCTATTTCATGCAGCACCTGATTGATGGTGACCTGGCCGCAAACAATGGTGGCTGGCAGTGGGCGGCTTCCACTGGTACAGACTCAGCACCTTATTTCCGCATTTTTAACCCGACCACGCAGGGCGAGCGCTTTGATGAGCAGGGTGAGTTTATCCGTCACTATCTGCCGGAGCTGGCGGACGTCCCTGACAGTCATATTCACCAGCCTCATCTCTGGGCGGAAAAGAACAACAGGAAACTCGATTATCCTGCACCAATCGTGGATCATAAGGCCGCCCGTAAAAAGACATTAGACGCCTTTGAGCGCGCCAAAAGCGCCGCCTGAGGCCGCGAAGGAGCCTGAATGAACCATTACGAATTAGAGACGCTGATCAACCAGCAACTCGACAGCCACAGCTTCAGCGATTACGCCCCCAACGGTTTGCAGGTTGAGGGACGTAGCGAAGTCAGAACGATTATTACCGGCGTGACGGCCTGTCAGGCGTTGCTGGATGAGGCAGTGGCTCGTCAGGCCGATGCGATTATCGTCCATCATGGCTACTTCTGGAAAAGTGAGCCGGCCGCGATTAAAGGTATGAAGCGCCGCCGTCTGCGGACGCTGCTGGCTAATGATATAAATCTCTATGGCTGGCACCTGCCGCTCGATGCGCATGCCGAATTAGGTAACAACGCCCAGCTGGCGAAACTACTGGATATCGAGGTGCGTGGCGAAGTGATGCCGCTGGTATTCTGGGGAGAGCTGGCTGAGCCAATTTCCGGTGAACAGCTGGCCCGCCGAATCGGCGATCGACTGGGGCGTAAACCACTGCATTGTGGTGATAACGCACCCGCGCTGATCCGACGCGTTGCCTGGTGCAGCGGCGGCGGACAGGGCTTTATCGACCAGGCTGCCGCTGCGGGCGTCGATGCCTACATCACCGGTGAAGTCTCTGAACAGACTATTCACAGCGCACGCGAGCAGGGATTGCATTTCTTTGCCGCAGGCCATCACGCTACCGAGCGCGGCGGCGTAAAAGCGCTGGGTGAGTGGCTGGCGCAGCACCACGATCTTGATGTGACCTTCATCGATATTCCTAATCCTGCCTGATTGTTTCTTCTGTCCTGCGCGCCTGCGCAGGACCTAAATCTGTTGACACATCCCTGCCACTTTCGCATAACTATTTGCTTTAAGTAGATAAGCCATCGGCTGATCCGGGCATCCGGTCAGATCGGCCAGGCACGATCTCAATCAGGCGGGAGGTAGCTGTTGCAACGAGCACGGTGTTATTTATTGGGTGAACGCGCTGTCGTGCTGGAGCTGGAGCCGCCGGTCTCACTGGAGAGTCAGCAACGTATCTGGGGACTTAACCAGCGACTGCAGTCGTATGCGGACGTGCTGGAGGTCATTCCCGGCATGAACAACATCACTCTGATCCTGCGCGATCCCCAGCAGAGTGCGCTGGATGCGATAGAGCGGCTTCAGCGCTGGTGGGAAGAGAGTGAAGCGCAGTTGCCAGAGTCACGTCTGGTGGCGATCCCGGTGATCTACGGCGGCGAGCATGGCCCCGATCTGACCGTGGTGGCGGAACATGCCGCGCTGACGCCCGGTCAGGTGGTTGAGCTGCACAGCAGTAGCGACTATGTCGTGTTTTTTGTCGGCTTTCAGCCTGGCTTTCCCTATCTGGGCGGCCTGGATGCGCGTCTGCACATACCGCGACGTGCGGAGCCGAGAGTTGCGGTACCAGCCGGATCGGTTGGCATCGGCGGCAGCCAGACGGGCGTCTATCCACTGGCTTCGCCCGGTGGCTGGCAACTGATCGGCCAGACGCGTACTGCGCTGTTTGATCCCCTGCAGCAACCGCCCACACTGCTCCGTCCCGGTGACAGGGTTCGCTTTGTGCCGCAACAGGAGGGCATATGTTAAACATTCTGCGAGCCGGGCTGGCCGCCACCATTCAGGATGCGGGCCGCTACGGATGGCGTCAGTATGGCATCAGCCCCGGCGGCGTGCTGGATCATCCCGCGATGTTCACCGCCAATGTGCTGGTGGGCAATGCGCCTGACAGCGCGGTGCTGGAGATGGTGCTCGGCCAGTTCAAAGCTGAGTTTACCCGCGATGGCTGGTTCGCACTCACTGGCGCAGGCTGCCATGCGGAGCTGGACGGTCAGCCGGTCTGGACGGGCTGGCGAACGCCGGTGAAACGCGGGCAGGTCCTGTCGCTGGCGATGCCGCAGCGCGGCATGCGCAGCTATCTGGCAGTGCAGGGCGGTTTTGACATCCCTGAGATGCTCGGCTCAGCCAGCACCGATCTGAAAGCAAAATTTGGCGGGTTTCACGGTCGCGTCTTACGGGATGGTGATCAGATCCCGCTGGGCAAACCGACGCGTCAGTTCGACCGCAAAGTCGGGGTACGGCAACTGCTGTGGGGCAACCGCATCCGCGCACTGCCTGGCCCGGAGTATCACGAGTTCAGCCCCGACGCGCAGCAGGCGTTCTGGCGCACCGCATGGAAACTCAGCCCGCAAAGCAACCGGATGGGATACCGGCTTGAGGGACGTGAGCTTACACGTGAAAGTCCGCGTGAGCTGCTGTCACATGGTGTAATGCCGGGTGTGATTCAGGTGCCGCCGAACGGACAGCCTATCGTGCTGATGGCGGATGCCCAGACCACCGGTGGCTATCCGCGTATCGCCTCCGTCATCGAAGCCGATCTCTACCATCTGGCGCAAATCCGTCTGGGTGAGCCGATTCACTTTATTCACTGCACCCTGCCGGAAGCGATGCTGGCCCGCCAGCATCAGCAACGCGCGCTGGACCAGATGAAATGGGGACTCCATGAACATTGATTTAAACGCCGACCTGGGCGAAGGCTGTGCCAGCGATCAGGCACTGCTTGAGCTGGTGAGTTCCGCCAACATCGCCTGTGGCTTTCACGCAGGGGATGCGCAGACCATGCTGCAGTCGGTGCGCTGGGCGCACGCATCCGGCGTCGCCATCGGCGCGCATCCTGCTTTCCCCGATCGCGAGAACTTTGGCCGCAGTGCCATGCAACTGCCGCCTGAAACGGTCTATGCCCAGATGATCTACCAGATTGGCGCGCTGAAAAGCCTGGCGGAGAGCGAAGGTGCGCGGCTGGTTCACGTTAAGCCGCATGGCATGCTCTATAACCAGGCCGCGGCTGATGCGGTGCTGGCAGACGCCATTGCCCGCGCCATCCGTGCTGTCGACAGTCAGCTGATTGTGGTGGGACTGGCGAACAGCGAATCGATACGTGCCGCGACGCACTACGGTTTACGCACGCGGGAAGAGGTCTTTGCCGATCGTGGTTATCTCAGCAGCGGTACGCTGGTGCCGCGCAGCGAGCCGGGCGCGCTGATTGACGATGAGCAGCAGGCTATCGATCAGACGCTGACGATGGTGCAGCAGGGCAAGGTAAAAAGTATCACGGGAGAATGGGTGGCAGTGAATGCGCAGACCGTCTGCTTACATGGCGACGGCGCGCACGCCCTGCAGTTTGCACAGCGGTTGCGTGATGCGTTTGCCGATCAGCAGATCCGTGTCACCAGCGCCTGAAAACACTACTTAGCCCGGCTTATGTCGGGTTTTTTAACTCTGGGGAAAATCCATGGAAAGTGCAGTAAATCTCTGGCCATTACTGGGTATTGCCGCGATCGTCGTCGGCTTCGTATTACGTTTTAATCCGGTGCTGGTGGTGATTGTCGCCGGATTTGTGACCGGTCTGGCGGCGATGATGCCGCTGGCTGACATTCTGGAAAAGCTTGGCGCGGGTTTTCTTAACACCCGTAACCTGCCGCTGATTCTGCTGTTGCCACTGGCGGTCATTGGGCTGCTGGAGCGTCACGGGCTGAAGGAGCGGGCGCAGGCGTGGATTGCTCAGATCAAAACCGCCACCGCCGGACGTCTGCTGATTGTCTACCTGTTTGTGCGTGAAATCACGGCGGCGCTGGGGTTAACCAGTCTCGGCGGACATCCGCAGATGGTACGTCCGCTGCTGGCACCGATGGCAGAAGGCGCCACTGAAAACCGCTACGGCGAAATCACACCTGAGCTGCGGCACAAGCTACGCGCCATGTCAGCGGCGACCGATAACGTCGGCCTTTTCTTTGGTGAAGATATCTTCGTGGCATTTGGCGCGATTATCTTTATGCACAACTTTATGCAGGAGTCGGCCGGGATTCAGACTGAACCGCTGCACATCGCCTTATGGGGCATTCCCACTGCCGTTGCTGCCTTCCTGATCCACTCCGCGCGTCTGGTGCGTCTGGATCGCCAGCTGGCGCGAGAGCTGCAACAGCTCAACAGCCAGGCGCTGAAAGCCAAAGGAGGTCAGTGATGTTTCAGCAACAATATCTGATGTGGCTGGCAGGCATTATCCTGCTGGTAGTAGCCATCCTCTCCTGGCGTGACAGCGCTAATCCGCGTCGCTTTACCACCGGCCTGTTCTGGGCCTTGTATGGCCTGGTGTTTCTGGTGGGTGACTGGACGACGCAGCTGATGAGCAGCCTGATGGGCTCGGACGCAGCGGGCACGCGCATGCTGCACATCACTATCGGTGTCATTGTGGTGATAATGGCGCTGATTGCCGGTCTGGGTGGTGTCCGGTTAGGACGCTATCATCAGCGCAGCGATGAAGAGAAGCAGGCCAGTGCGCTGCGTCTGCGCAACAAACTGTTTCTGCCTGCGCTGGCCATTCCGATCGTGACCGTGGTCGGTGTGCTGGCGTTTAACCATATTCCCGGTCTGCAGGATGCGGTGTTCGGTCCCGGGAATCACGCCACGCTGGTAACACTGTTTTCAATGATGGTCGGCTGTGTCATTGGCTGGCTGGTGGCGTTGAAACTGACCCATGAAAAACCGGTACAGTCGATGCAGGAGACCCGTCGCCTGCTGGATTCGATTGGCTGGGCCTTTATCCTGCCGCAAATCCTCGCCACCCTGGGATTGCTGTTTACCAGTGCGGGCGTGGGCAGTGCCATTTCGCATCTGACTGAAACGTGGCTGGCGGTGGATAATCGCTTTATCGCGGTAACGGTCTACGCTGTCGGAATGGCGCTGTTAACCATGATCATGGGTAACGCGTTTGCGGCATTTCCGATTATCACCGCAGGCGTTGGCATCCCGATTCTGGTGCTGCAGCATGGCGGAAATCCGGCAGTGATGGCGGCGATTGGTATGTTTTCCGGCTACTGCGGTACGCTGATGACGCCGATGGCGGCCAACTTCAATATTGTCCCGGCGGCGCTGCTGGAGCTGCCCGACCGTAACGCTGTCATCAAAGCTCAGATTCCGACCGGTGTGCTACTGTTAATCGTTAACATTTTCCTGCTCTATTTCCTGATGTTCCTGTGAGGCTGCATGAAAACTGTCCTGATGACCGCCTTTGAACCCTTTGGCGGTGAAACGATTAATCCCTCCTGGGAAGCGGTACGCGCGCTGGAAGGCAAAGAGATTGGCGGGGCGACGATAGTGATCCGCCAGCTGCCGGTGGTGTTCAGTGAGGTGCTCCAAGTGCTGAACCAGGCGCTGGAAGAGGTCAAACCGGATGCGGTGCTGTCGGTCGGGCAAGCGGGCGGCCGCAGCGACATTACCGTTGAACGTATCGGTATCAATGTTGATGACGCCCGCATCCCGGACAACGCGGGAAACCAGCCGGTGGATGAACCGATTGTCGCGGGCGGCCCTGCAGCCTATTTTTCCCGGCTGCCCATTAAAGCGATTGTGGCCGCAGTGCGTGAAGCGGGGATTCCCGCATCGGTCTCACAAACCGCTGGCACCTTCACCTGTAACCGGGTGATGTATGGCCTGCTGCACTGGCTGGAGCAGCAGAAAAGCCCGGCGCGTGGTGGCTTTATTCATATTCCCTATCTGCCTGAACAGGCGGCGCAGCATCCGGGTGCGCCCAGCATGGCGGTGGCAACCATCATTCAGGCGCTGGAGATTGCGGTAAAAGTGACGCTGGAGACCGGCGACGATATCAAACAGGCTGGCGGCGCCACCCATTAAGAGGAAGAACGATGCCTGAAGGACCGGAAATTCGCCGCGTGGCGGATAAGCTTGAAACTGCCATCGTGGGTCAGCCATTAACCGAAGCGTGGTTCGCGTTTCCTCAGCTTAAAACTTACGAACCCTCGCTGATAGGTGAGCAGGTGCAGGCAATTGAGACGCGGGGCAAAGCGCTGCTGACGCATTTCAGCAATGGCCTGACGCTCTACAGCCATAATCAGCTTTATGGTGTCTGGCGCATCGTGAAACCCGATACTGAACTCAATACCACACGCCAGTTGCGGGTGCGGCTGGCGACAGCAGGCAAAGCGATTCTGCTTTACAGCGCCTCGGATATTGAACTGCTCAACGCAGATACGCTGGCGGCGCATCCGTTTCTGACCCGCATCGGGCCGGATGTGCTGAACAGCCAGCTCAACGTGGAAGAGGTGAAAGAGCGGCTGCTGTCGCCCCGGTTCCGGCGGCGACAGTTTAGTGGTCTGCTGCTGGATCAGGCTTTTCTGGCCGGGCTGGGAAATTACCTGCGCGCCGAGATTCTCTGGCTGGCGCAGCTGCTGCCCAATCATCGGGCGCAGGATCTCAGTGACGATCAGCTGACTGCTTTCAGCGAGGCACTGCTTTCAGTACCACGTCATGCCTATCGGATGCGTGGAACCATGAAGAAGTATCATGAGGAAGCGGCGTTTCAGTTTGAGGTGTTTCATCGGCAGGGCAAGAAATGCCGGCGCTGTGGCACGGTAATTGAGAAGGGCACGCTGTCGTCACGGCCTTTTTACTGGTGTCCGGGGTGTCAGAGATAGAAAGGGCATGAAGTTTATAGCGAAAAATGTTCTTACATCAGACGGCTAAAAAACTTCGAACCGGGTGAGTCCAACCGCTACGAAGAAGCTTAACGCGCGGGGAGCACGGTCAGAAGAGGAAAGCGTCCCGCCGCCCGGAAAAAACGCCGGGAGCGTTTTTGAACAACGCAACGCGTTGGCCCGTTTACGGGCGCACCTCAGGGATGAGGTGCGTAATCGCGCGGGCCGAGCGGCCAGGGATGGTTTAAGCGACTTTCCGATCTGACCGTGTTTCATGCGCAGGCGCAGTATCCCAGCGAAGCGCCCCAGCGTTATAACCACATCAAGCGGAGATTTCTCTCCGCTATCGACCGAATCTTACTTCTTCAGCTGTGAGCTGAATTCGCGTTCGGTATAACCGGTGTAAAGCTGACGCGGACGGGCAATCTTCATGCCTTCGTCGTGCATCTCTTTCCAGTGTGCAATCCAGCCAACCGTACGGGCCATCGCGAAGATTACCGTAAACATGGACGAAGGAATGCCCATCGCTTTCAGAATGATACCAGAGTAGAAGTCCACGTTCGGATAGAGTTTACGCTCGATGAAGTACGGGTCGTTCAGCGCAATGTGTTCCAGCTCCATCGCCACTTCCAGCAGATCATCCTTCATACCCAGTTCATTCAATACTTCATGACAGGTATCGCGCATCACTGTCGCACGTGGGTCATAGTTTTTGTAAACGCGGTGACCAAAGCCCATCAGACGGAATGAATCATTCTTGTCTTTGGCGCGTTTAACAAATTCCGGAATATGCTCAACGGTGCTGATCTCTTCCAGCATACGCAGCGTCGCTTCGTTGGCACCGCCGTGCGCCGGTCCCCACAGGGAGGCGATCCCGGCGGCGATACAGGCAAACGGGTTCGCGCCGCTTGAACCGGCGGTACGTACGGTAGAGGTTGAAGCGTTCTGCTCATGGTCAGCATGCAGAATCAGGATACGGTCCATCGCGCGTTCCAGCACCGGGTTCACCTTGTACTCTTCGCACGGCGTGGCGAACATCATATGCAGGAAGTTACCGGCATAGGAAAGATCATTGCGTGGATAAACAAACGGCTGGCCGATAGAATATTTGTAACACATCGCTGCCATGGTCGGCATTTTAGAAAGCAGACGGAAAGCCGCGATTTCGCGGTGGCGCTCAATGTTTACATCCAGAGAATCGTGGTAAAACGCAGCCAGTGCGCCAGTCACGCCGCACATTACCGCCATAGGATGCGAGTCACGACGGAAGCCGTGGAACAGACGGGTAATCTGCTCATGAATCATAGTATGGCGGGTAACCGTGGTACGGAACTCATCAAACTGTTTCTGGTCCGGCGCTTCGCCGTTCAGCAGGATGTAGCAGACTTCCAGATAGTTAGAGTGGGTCGCCAGCTGAGAAATCGGGAAACCACGGTGCAGCAGGATACCTTCATCACCATCGATAAAAGTGATAGCAGATTCGCAGGACGCTGTAGACGTAAAACCGGGATCGAAGGTGAACAGGCCACTTGAACCCAGAGCGCGGACATCAACCACATCCTGACCCAGCGTGCCTTTCAGCACGTCCAGTTCAATAGATGTTCCATCTTGCAGGGTTAGCGTTACTTTTTTATCTGTCATTTTCGTCTCCATAGCGCCTTATGTAGGTAAGGATCTTTAGACACCTGAAACGCGTTCATGTTGCGGTTGGCAAAACTACACAGTATCACTCTGCGGGTGTAAAGCGGGTGCAGGGTACAGAGTGAGCGGCGCGTTCCCAGCGGGAACCGGTGAGCCATGGACATGCTGCATATCGCGGTTGTTAAAGATCCGGTCAGGATATAACTTCTTGGTAACCAATAACCTGATGCTTTTTAATGCTCATTATCGCAATGTTACATAACTTGCGCTTAGGGGAAAGTGTATCCCCATAACTTTTGTGCATCATAGGAATTTACAGGCTTAGTTTGTAACTGAATTGTTGAACTATTGTCAAATCAGATAATTAAAATTGTATCAATTGTGAAAATCGTGAGTAGGATCACTGTTCCACCTAAAATATACCAAAGAGTTTGTAGGGGAATTGTAATCAGAATGTGATCCTCCTATACTCCAGGCAGGTCTCCGGAACACCCTGACACCAGGAGCCACCCAGCGTTTACTACCGCGTCAATTAACACTGGATGTTGCTTTTTTGGTGACGGTTAAAGTCTGCCACGCGTTGTGATTAGACTCCGCCTCAGGTCCGGAGGAAGCAAAATAAAAAAGAGCTGTGTGGGCAAAACCGTGAAAAAACAAAGACCTGTCAACTTGGATCTCTCGACGATCCGGTTTCCCGTTACTGCAATATCGTCCATTCTTCACCGCGTCTCCGGCGTAATCACATTGGTTGCCATTGGCATCCTTCTGTGGCTGCTCGGTCTCTCTCTCTCCTCTCCTGAAGGTTTCCAGCACGCTGCGTCCATCATGGATGGCTTCTTCGCGAAGTTCATTATGTGGGGCATCTTAACGGCGCTGGCCTATCACGCGGTGAGCGGGATTCGTCATATGTTGATGGATTTTGGTTATCTGGCCGAAACGCTGCAGGTTGGTAAGCGTTCCGCTCATATGACTTTTGTGATCACTGTCGTGCTGGCAATTCTGGCGGGAGTCCTCGTATGGTAAGCAATGCATCCGCATTGGGTCGCAACGGCATTCAGGACTGGCTGCTGCTGCGGGCAACTGCAATTCTCATTACGCTCTACATCGTCTATATCCTCGGTTTCGTTGTGATGACAGACACGCTGACTTATGACCTGTGGCGTGGCTTCTTCGCTTCCGCATTCACTAAAGTGTTCACGCTGCTGACGCTGTTCTCCATTCTGATTCATGGCTGGATCGGCATGTGGCAGGTGTTAACAGACTACGTTAAATCACTGCCAACGCGTTTGTTGTTGCAGTTTGTGATTGTCGTGGCACTGCTGTGGTATGCGATTTATGGATTTGTTGTGGTGTGGGGTGTGTAAATGAGTTTGCCAATCAGAGAGTTTGATGCCGTGGTGATCGGCGCAGGTGGCGCAGGAATGCGGGCCGCACTGCAAATCTCCCAGGCCGGCCAGAGCTGTGCCCTGTTATCGAAAGTTTTCCCGACCCGTTCCCACACCGTATCTGCGCAGGGCGGTATTACCGTTGCGCTGGGTAATACCCATGAAGATAACTGGGAATGGCATATGTACGACACCGTCAAAGGTTCCGACTACATCGGTGACCAGGACGCGATTGAATATATGTGTAAAACCGGCCCGGAAGCGATTCTGGAGCTGGAACACATGGGCCTGCCGTTCTCGCGTCTGGAAGATGGCCGAATCTATCAGCGTCCGTTTGGTGGTCAGTCGAAGAACTTCGGCGGCGAGCAGGCGGCACGTACCGCTGCAGCAGCTGACCGTACCGGCCACGCCCTGTTGCATACTCTTTACCAGCAGAACCTGAAAAACAAAACCACCATCTTCTCTGAGTGGTATGCACTGGATCTGGTGAAAAACGCCGATGGCGCAGTGGTGGGTTGTACCGCTATCTGCATCGAAACCGGCGAAACCGTTTATTTCAAAGCAAAAGCGACCATTCTGGCCACCGGCGGCGCGGGCCGTATCTATCAGTCCACCACCAATGCACACATCAACACCGGCGACGGCGTGGGTATGGCACTGCGTGCGGGCGTACCGGTGCAGGATATGGAGATGTGGCAGTTCCACCCAACCGGTATTGCCGGTGCGGGCGTGCTGGTCACCGAGGGCTGCCGTGGTGAAGGCGGCTATCTGCTGAACAAACATGGCGAACGCTTCATGGAGCGTTATGCGCCAAACGCTAAAGATCTGGCGGGCCGCGACGTGGTTGCGCGCTCAATGATGATTGAAATCCGTGAAGGTCGTGGCTGTGACGGTCCATGGGGCCCGCACATCAAACTGAAACTCGACCACCTGGGTAAAGAGGTGCTTGAGTCACGTCTGCCTGGCATCCTCGAGCTGTCACGCACCTTTGCGCACGCCGATCCGATCAAAGAACCGATCCCGGTCATTCCGACCTGCCACTACATGATGGGCGGTATTCCGACCAAAGTGACCGGTCAGGCACTGCGTGTGAATGAGCAGGGTGAAGATGTGGTGATTCCAGGCCTGTTCGCCGTCGGCGAAATTGCCTGTGTATCGGTGCATGGCGCCAACCGTCTGGGCGGTAACTCACTGCTCGACCTGGTGGTCTTTGGCCGCGCAGCGGGTCTGCATCTGCTGGAGAGTATTCAGGAGCAGGGCGAACTGCGTGACGCTACGGAAGATGAGATTGCCGTTGCGATGGCGCGCTTTAACCGCTGGGAAAACAACACCACTGGTGAAGATCCGGTTGAGATTCGTAAAGCGCTGCAACGCTGCATGCAGAACAACTTCTCTGTATTCCGCGAAGGCGACGCCATGGCGCAGGGTCTGGAAGAGCTGAAAGAGATTCGTCAGCGTCTGAAATCAGCGCGTCTGGATGACCGCTCACCGGATTTCAACACCCAGCGTATTGAGTGCCTGGAGCTGGATAACCTGATGGAAACGGCCTTTGCCACGGCGGTCGCGGCTAACTACCGCACTGAGAGCCGCGGTGCGCACAGTCGCTTCGACTTCCCGGATCGTGATGATGAAAACTGGCTGTGCCACAGTCTTTATGTCCCGGAAACCGAAAGCATGACGCGCCGTGAGGTGAACATGCAGCCGAAACTGCGCGCGGCGTTCCCGCCGAAAGTGCGTACCTACTAATTTCGGAGACGATCATGAGACTCGAGTTTTCAATTTATCGCTACAATCCGGACGTCGATGACAAGCCGCGCATGCAGGATTACACCCTGGAGTCGGAAGATGGTCGCGACATGATGCTGCTGGACGCGCTGATTCGCCTGAAAGAGAAAGACCCGACGCTGGCGTTTCGTCGCTCCTGTCGTGAAGGCGTCTGCGGCTCTGATGGCCTCAACATGAACGGTAAAAACGGACTGGCCTGCATTACACCGGTCTCGGCACTGGGCAACGGCAAACAGAAAATCGTTATCCGTCCATTGCCAGGTTTACCGGTAGTGCGTGACCTGGTCGTAGACATGAGCCAGTTTTATGCTCAGTATGAGAAAATTAAGCCTTTCCTGTTGAATAATGGGGAAAATCCGCCAGCACGTGAACATCTGCAGATGCCGGAAGAACGTGAACACCTGGATGGCCTGTATGAGTGTATTCTCTGTGCCTGCTGTTCAACCTCATGCCCATCATTCTGGTGGAACCCTGAGAAGTTCATCGGTCCTGCTGGCCTGCTGGCGGCATACCGTTTCCTGATTGACAGCCGCGACACCGAAACGGATGCGCGTCTCGACAATCTGAATGATGCTTTCAGCGTATTCCGCTGTCATAGCATCATGAACTGTGTGAGCGTCTGTCCGAAAGGACTGAACCCGACACGCGCCATCGGCCATATCAAGTCGATGCTGCTGCAGCGCGGCGCATAAGCAGTCTCCGCCGGGAACCTCAGGTTCCCGGTGTTTTACGGAAGCCTCTGTAAGCGCGGTGATGACCACGTTTACAAAGGTTCCCTTACGGGCCACGCGCGCTGCGCAAAGTGCTCGTATCGCTGAACTCACTACGGCAAACCGCGAAAGCGGCAACAAATGAAACCTCAAAAAAGCATAGCAATGCTTAAGGGATCACAATGCAGAACAGCGCGATGAAGCCCTGGCTGGACTCTTCCTGGCTGGCCGGCGCGAATCAGTCTTACATAGAGCAGCTCTATGAGGATTTCCTGACCGATCCTGACTCTGTCGATGCAGTGTGGCGCTCGATGTTCCAACAGTTACCGGGCACCGGAATGAAACCTGAGCAGTTTCACTCCACCACACGTGAGTACTTCCGTCGCCTGGCGAAAGACGCATCTCGTTACACCTCATCTGTCTCCGATCCGGAAACCAACTCCAAGCAAGTGAAAGTGCTGCAGCTGATCAACGCGTTTCGTTTTCGCGGTCATCAGCATGCGAATCTCGATCCGCTTGGCCTGTGGAAACAGGATCGGGTGGCCGATCTTGATCCCGCTTTTCATGACCTGACCGAGGCCGATTTTCAGGAAAGCTTTAACGTAGGCTCTTTTGCCATCGGTAAAGAGACCATGAAGCTGGCCGATCTCTTCGACGCGCTGACGCAGACCTACTGTGGCTCAATCGGTGCGGAATATATGCACATTAACAACACGGATGAGAAGCGCTGGATCCAGCAGCGTCTTGAGTCTGTAGCGGGCCGTGCAGCGTTCAGCAACGAAGAGAAAAAAGGTTTCCTGAAAGAGCTGACCGCGGCAGAAGGGCTGGAAAAATATCTCGGGGCGAAATTCCCGGGAGCCAAACGCTTCTCGCTGGAAGGCGGCGATGCGCTGGTGCCTATGCTGCGCGAAATGATCCGTCACGCCGGTAAGAGCGGTACCCGTGAAGTCGTGCTGGGTATGGCGCACCGTGGTCGTCTCAACGTGCTGATCAACGTACTGGGTAAAAAGCCACAGGATCTGTTCGACGAGTTCGCCGGTAAGCATAAAGAGCATCTGGGCACCGGTGACGTGAAGTACCACATGGGCTTCTCTTCTGATGTGGAAACCGAAGGCGGCCTGGTTCACCTGGCGCTGGCGTTTAACCCGTCACACCTGGAGATCGTCAGCCCGGTCGTTATGGGTTCCGTGCGTGCCCGTCTGGATCGTCTGGACGAGCCTGCCAGCAATAAAGTCCTGCCGATCACCATTCATGGTGACGCGGCGGTGATTGGCCAGGGCGTGGTGCAGGAAACCCTGAACATGTCACAGGCACGCGGTTATGAAGTGGGCGGTACCGTTCGCATCGTCATCAACAACCAGGTTGGTTTCACCACCTCCAACCCGAAAGATGCGCGTTCGACTCCTTACTGCACCGACATCGGTAAAATGGTGCTGGCACCGATTTTCCACGTCAACGCGGATGACCCGGAAGCGGTCGCCTTTGTGACCCGTCTGGCGCTCGACTATCGCAACACCTTTAAGCGTGATGTGTTTATCGATCTGGTCTGCTATCGCCGTCATGGTCACAACGAAGCCGATGAGCCAAGTGCGACCCAGCCGCTGATGTACCAGAAAATCAAAAAACACCCGACGCCGCGTAAAATCTACGCCGACCGTCTGGAAGGTGAAGCCGTTGCCACGCAGGAAGATGCGACCGAAATGGTCAATCTTTACCGTGATGCGCTGGATGCGGGCGAGTGCGTGGTGCCGGAATGGCGTCCGATGAGCCTGCACTCCTTTACCTGGTCACCTTACCTGAACCATGAGTGGGATGAGCCTTATCCGGCTCAGGTCGACATGAAACGTCTGAAGGAACTGGCGCTGCGTATCAGCCAGGTACCTGAAGAGGTTGAGGTGCAGTCGCGTGTTGCCAAGATTTATAACGACCGTCGTCTGATGGCTGAAGGCGAGAAGGCCTTTGACTGGGGCGGCGCGGAAAACCTGGCCTATGCCACGCTGGTCGATGAAGGCATTCCGGTTCGCCTGTCGGGTGAAGATACCGGTCGCGGCACCTTCTTCCACCGTCATGCGGTGGTTCATAACCAGGCAAACGGCTCAACCTATACCCCTCTGCATCATGTGCACAGCGGTCAGGGTCAGTTCAAAGTCTGGGACTCCGTACTGTCAGAAGAAGCGGTACTGGCCTTTGAATATGGCTACGCTACCGCCGAGCCACGCATCCTGACCATCTGGGAAGCGCAGTTTGGTGACTTCGCCAACGGTGCACAGGTCGTTATCGACCAGTTCATCAGCTCCGGTGAGCAGAAGTGGGGCCGCATGTGTGGTCTGGTCATGCTGCTGCCGCACGGTTATGAAGGTCAGGGGCCAGAGCACTCCTCTGCGCGTCTGGAGCGTTATCTGCAACTCTGCGCTGAGCAGAATATGCAGGTCTGCGTGCCGTCTACCCCTGCGCAGGTTTACCACATGCTGCGTCGTCAGGCGCTGCGCGGTATGCGCCGTCCGCTGATTGTGATGTCGCCGAAATCACTGCTGCGTCATCCGCTGGCCATCTCCACGCTGGATGAACTGGCTAACGGCAGCTTCCAGCCGGCGATTGGCGAAGTTGATAATCTGGATGCGCAGGGCGTGAAACGTGTCGTGCTGTGCTCCGGTAAAGTCTATTACGACCTGCTTGAGCAGCGTCGTAAAAATGAGCAGACCGATGTGGCTATCGTGCGTATCGAACAGCTCTATCCGTTCCCGCATAACGCGGTTCAGGAAGCATTAAAAGCGTATTCTCACGTACAGGATTTTGTCTGGTGTCAGGAAGAACCGCTGAATCAGGGCGCCTGGTACTGCAGCCAGCATCATTTCCGTGAAGTTGTGCCGTTTGGTGCGACCTTACGTTATGCAGGCCGCCCGGCCTCCGCCTCACCGGCCGTGGGTTACATGTCCGTACACCAACAACAGCAGCAAGACCTGGTTAATGACGCGCTGAACGTTAATTAATTAAAAGGAAAGATAATGAGTAGCGTAGATATTCTCGTTCCCGACCTGCCTGAATCGGTTGCCGATGCCTCCGTGGCAACCTGGCACAAAAAACCAGGCGATGCAGTGACTCGCGATGAGGTGCTGGTCGAAATCGAAACCGATAAAGTGGTGCTGGAAGTGCCAGCCTCTGCTGACGGTATCCTGGAAGCGGTACTGGAAGAAGAGGGCGCCACCGTCACTTCACGCCAGATCCTGGGTCGTCTGAAAGAGGGCAACAGCGCCGGTAAAGAGACCAGCGCGAAGTCTGAAAGCAAAGAGTCTACCCCGGCTCAGCGTCAGACTGCGTCACTGGAAGAAGAGAGCAACGATGCGCTCAGCCCGGCTATCCGCCGTCTGATTGCCGAGCACAACCTTGATGCTTCGCAGATCAAAGGCAGCGGTGTAGGTGGACGTCTGACCCGTGAAGATGTTGAAAAACATCTGGCCAATAAGCCGCAGGCTGCTAAAGCTGCTGCGCCAGCCGCTGCTGCAGCACCACAGCAGTCCGTGGCGAATCGCAGCGAAAAACGCGTGCCGATGACCCGTCTGCGTAAGCGTGTTGCCGAGCGTCTGCTGGAAGCAAAAAACAGCACTGCGATGCTGACCACCTTCAACGAAATCAACATGAAGCCCATCATGGATCTGCGCAAGCAGTATGGTGAGGCCTTCGAGAAGCGTCACGGTGTTCGTCTGGGCTTTATGTCCTTCTACATCAAAGCGGTTGTTGAAGCACTGAAACGTTACCCGGAAGTGAATGCCTCCATCGATGGCGAAGATGTGGTTTACCACAACTACTTCGACGTCAGCATCGCGGTCTCTACGCCACGCGGCCTGGTGACACCGGTTCTGCGTGACGTTGACGCGCTGAGCATGGCGGACATTGAGAAGAAAATCAAAGAGCTGGCAGTGAAAGGCCGTGACGGCAAGCTGACAGTTGACGATTTGACCGGCGGTAACTTTACCATTACCAACGGCGGCGTCTTTGGTTCCCTGATGTCCACCCCGATCATCAACCCACCGCAGAGCGCCATCCTGGGCATGCACGCTATTAAAGATCGCCCGATGGCGGTCAATGGTCAGGTTGTGGTGCTGCCAATGATGTACCTGGCGCTCTCCTACGACCACCGTCTGATCGATGGCCGTGAATCAGTGGGTTATCTGGTTGCAGTGAAAGAGATGCTGGAAGATCCGGCGCGTCTGCTGCTGGATGTCTGATTTTCACCGGGCGCGCCTCGCGCGCCCAACCTCAATACTCTTTTCAGACCTGAATGGATAGAACATCATGAACTTACACGAATACCAGGCGAAACAACTGTTTGCACGGTATGGCATGCCGGCACCAACGGGTTACGCCTGTACTACACCACGTGAAGCGGAAGAAGCAGCCTCTAAAATTGGCGCAGGCCCGTGGGTAGTTAAATGTCAGGTTCATGCCGGTGGCCGCGGTAAAGCGGGCGGTGTGAAAGTGGTTAACAGCAAAGAAGAGATTCGCGCTTTTGCTGAAAACTGGCTGGGCAAACGCCTGGTTACCTATCAGACAGACGCAAACGGCCAGCCGGTAAACCAGATTCTGGTTGAAGCGGCGACCGATATCGATCAGGAGCTCTATCTGGGCGCTGTGGTCGATCGCGCAACGCGTCGCGTAATTTTCATGGCCTCAACTGAAGGCGGCGTGGAAATTGAAAAAGTGGCGGAAGAGACCCCGCACCTGATCCACAAAATGGCGCTGGATCCACTGACTGGCCCGCAGCCTTATCAGGGCCGTGAGCTGGCGTTCAAACTTGGCCTGACCGGCAAGCTGGTTGGCCAGTTCACCAAGATCTTCATGGGCCTGGCGACACTGTTCCTGGAGCGCGATCTGGCGATGGTTGAGATCAACCCGCTGGTGATCACCAAACAGGGCGACCTGATCTGCCTGGATGGCAAACTGGGTGCCGATGGCAATGCCCTGTTCCGTCAGCCAGAGCTGCGCGAAATGCGCGATCCAAGCCAGGAAGATCCGCGTGAAGCCCATGCTACACAGTGGGAACTGAACTATGTTGCGCTGGAAGGCAACATCGGTTGTATGGTTAACGGCGCAGGTCTGGCGATGGGCACCATGGACATCGTTAAACACCACGGCGGTCAACCGGCCAACTTCCTTGATGTCGGCGGCGGCGCAACCAAAGAGCGCGTGACCGAAGCCTTCAAAATCATCCTGTCTGACGATGCGGTTAAAGCCGTATTCGTTAACATCTTCGGCGGTATCGTACGCTGCGACCTGATTGCCGACGGCATCATCGGCGCAGTCGCTGAAGTGGGTGTGAACGTACCAGTTGTGGTACGTCTGGAAGGTAACAACGCCGAGCTGGGCGCCCAGAAACTGGCGGACAGCGGTCTGAACATCATTGCAGCAACCAGCCTGACAGACGCCGCACAGCGTGTTGTTGCTGCCGCGGAGGGTAAATAATGTCCATTCTGATCGACAAAAACACCAAAGTCATTTGCCAGGGTTTCACCGGTGGCCAGGGGACTTTCCATTCTGAGCAGGCGCTGGCATACGGCACCCAGCTGGTTGGCGGCGTAACGCCAGGCAAAGGCGGCACGACTCACCTTGGCCTGCCGGTGTTCAACACCGTACGCGAAGCGGTAGAAGCGACCGGCGCAACCGCCACCGTGATCTACGTTCCGGCACCTTTCTGTAAAGATGGCATCCTGGAAGCGATTGAAGCAGGTATAAAACTGATCATCACCATCACCGAAGGTATCCCGACCCTGGATATGCTGACCGTGAAAGTGAAGCTGGATGAAGCGGGCGTGCGGATGATTGGTCCAAACTGCCCGGGCGTGATCACTCCAGGCGAATGTAAGATCGGCATCATGCCGGGCCACATTCACCAGCCGGGCCGCGTCGGTATCGTTTCCCGTTCAGGCACCCTGACCTATGAAGCAGTTAAGCAGACCACTGACATCGGCTACGGCCAGTCAACCTGCGTCGGCATCGGTGGTGACCCGATCCCAGGCTCTAACTTCATCGACATCCTGAAAATGTTCCAGGACGATCCACAGACTGAAGTTATCGTGATGATCGGTGAGATCGGCGGCAGCGCAGAAGAAGAAGCCGCCGCCTTCATCAAAGAGCACGTGACCAAACCGGTTGTGGGCTACATTGCTGGCGTCACCGCGCCGAAAGGCAAGCGCATGGGCCATGCTGGCGCCATCATTGCCGGTGGTAAAGGTACAGCAGATGAGAAATTTGCTGCGCTGGAAGCTGCAGGCGTGAAAACCGTTCGCAGCCTGGCTGACATTGGTGACGCGGTTAAAGCCGTATTACCGGCAAATTAAGTCGGCGTCATCTGAGACTAAGCCACCTCCGGGTGGCTTTTTTTATGCCGGTAACGCACAGATATCACTCAGACAATTAAAGAGAAGAGGGCATAGTCAGATAACTATTCAGGTATTAGTTGCGTTAATAAAAAGTAGCAAAGGTAAACTATTTTTCCCCGCCTTATTTCATTAATGACATCTCATTAACAAGAAACCCACCTGACTTTATCTGGAAACTTATTGCGTTAATCCAGATCAATTAATCACGATTTATATCCAACTATATCGCTGGCAAAGCGCAACGCTAAGAGCGTAAATTGCGCTGCATCAATCCAGCCTTTTACACAAATTTTCAAACGTCTGCTCAACCCGGGATGACACCCGCTTTCCTCCTGTTAAAGCACGCGTTAATGAAAGCGCGGATTGACAATTTTCAGAGCTGCTTTATTCGCTACTCGCCTGTTCGGGCAGCTCACAGATCTGTTCTGCTGGTAATAAAAAAACTGGAATCAATAAACAGCCGTTCCTGACTCTGATTACGTTCGATCTGATCGCGCGCGTGACGGAGACAAAGCGAGGAGCAAGGAGTCCTTATGTTAGATATCGTCGAACTGTCGCGGTTACAGTTTGCCTTAACAGCGATGTACCATTTTCTGTTCGTCCCTTTAACGCTGGGTATGGCGTTTTTGCTGGCGATCATGGAGACGGTCTATGTCCTGAGCGGCAAACAAATTTATAAAGATATGACAAAGTTCTGGGGCAAGTTATTTGGTATTAACTTTGCACTGGGTGTCGCCACCGGCCTGACCATGGAATTTCAGTTCGGGACAAACTGGTCCTATTACTCTCACTACGTCGGCGATATCTTCGGCGCGCCGCTCGCCATTGAAGGTCTGATGGCGTTCTTTCTGGAGTCGACCTTTGTCGGCCTGTTCTTTTTTGGCTGGGATCGGCTGGGTAAAGTGCAGCACATGGCGGTGACCTGGCTGGTGGCGCTGGGCTCGAACATGTCCGCGCTGTGGATTCTGGTTGCCAACGGCTGGATGCAGAACCCCATCGCCTCTGAATTCAACTTCGAAACCATGCGCATGGAGATGGTCAGCTTCTCAGAGCTGGTGCTGAACCCGGTGGCGCAGGTGAAATTCGTTCACACCGTTGCGGCCGGTTACACCACCGGCGCGATGTTCATTCTGGGTATCAGCGCGTGGTACATGCTGAAAGGGCGTGATCTTGCTTTTGCTAAACGCTCGTTCGCTATCGCGGCCAGCTTTGGTATGGCGGCAGTGCTCTCCGTGATTCTGCTGGGCGATGAGTCAGGCTACGAAATGGGCGACGTGCAGAAAACTAAGCTGGCCGCTATCGAAGCGGAGTGGGAAACCCAGCCAGCCCCAGCGTCATTTACGCTGTTTGGCCTGCCCGATCAGGCAACGCAGGAGAACCGGTATGCGGTGCAGATCCCATGGCTGCTGGGCCTGATCGCGACCCGATCCATCGATAAGCCGGTCACCGGCCTGAAAGATCTGATGGCTCAGCATGAAGTGCGTATCCGTAATGGCATGAAAGCCTACACCCTGCTGAATGAACTGCGCAGCGGCAGTCAGGATCCTGCAGTACGTGACGCGTTCAACAGCCACAAGCAGGATCTCGGTTATGGTCTGCTGCTGAAGCGCTATACCGACAACGTGGCGGATGCGACTGAAGCACAGATCAAACAGGCGACGCAGGACTCTATCCCACGTGTAGCGCCGCTCTACTTCGCCTTCCGCATCATGGTGCTGTGTGGCGTACTGCTGCTGGGTATCATCGCGCTCTCTTTCTGGAGCGTAATACGCAATCGCGTCGGCAAAAACCGCTGGTTACTGAAAGCAGCGCTGTTTGGTATTCCCTTACCCTGGATTGCTGTCGAATCAGGCTGGTTCGTGGCGGAGTATGGTCGTCAGCCCTGGGCTATCGGTGAAATCCTGCCGACAGCAGTGGCCAACTCCTCGCTGACTGTTGGCGATCTGCTGTTCTCTATGATCCTGATCTGCGGACTCTACACGCTCTTCCTGGTGGCAGAGATGTACCTGATGTTTAAATTTGCCCGCCTTGGGCCGAGCAGCCTGAAAACCGGGCGTTATCATCATGAGCAGATCACGGCAACCACTCAGCCGGTTCAGGGATAAGGAGAGCGACCATGTTTGATTATGAAGTTCTGCGCTTTGTCTGGTGGCTGCTGATCGGCGTGCTGCTGATTGGCTTTGCTGTCGCAGATGGTTTTGATATGGGCGTCGGAATGCTGACGCGCATGCTGGGCCGCACCGATACTGAACGTCGCATCATGATTAACAGTATCGCCCCGCACTGGGATGGTAACCAGGTCTGGTTGATCACTGCGGGTGGCGCGCTATTTGCTGCCTGGCCGATGGTCTACGCGGCGGCCTTCTCCGGCTTCTATGTGGCGATGATTCTGGTGCTCGCGTCGCTGTTCTTCCGTCCGGTCGGTTTTGATTACCGCTCGAAGATTGAAGATAACCGCTGGCGCGGTGCCTGGGACTGGGGCATTTTTATTGGCAGCTTCGTGCCGCCGCTGGTGATTGGCGTGGCGTTTGGCAACCTGTTACAGGGCGTGCCGTTCCATGCCGATGCGTATCTGCGCCTGTTCTATACCGGCAACTTCTTCCAGCTGCTGAATCCGTTTGGCCTGCTGGCAGGTGTAGTCAGTGTGGCAATGATTCTGGCGCAGGGCGCAACCTACCTGCAGATGCGCACCACTGGCGAACTGCATCTGCGTTCGCGTACCGCTGCACAACTTGCTGCGCTGGTGATGATGGTCTGCTTCATCCTGGCGGGTGTCTGGGTGAAATATGGTATCGATGGTTATGTGGTGACCAGCACAATGGATCACTTCGCCGCCTCGAACCCACTGGGAAAAACTGTCGTGCGCGAAGCCGGTGCCTGGATGGTCAACTTCCAGAACCATCCTGTACTGTGGCTGTTCCCGCTGCTCGGTTCAGTGCTGCCGCTGCTTACCGTACTCTGCTCGCGGGTTGAGAAGGGCGCCTGGGCGTTCCTGTTCTCTTCACTGACCCTGGCCTGCGTCATCATGACTGCCGGCATTGCGATGTTTCCGTTCATTATGCCATCCAGCACCGTGCCGGGGACCAGCCTGACAATGTGGGACGCAACGTCCAGTCTGCTGACGCTGCAAACCATGACCGTGGCTGCCGCAATCTTCGTGCCGATCATTCTGATCTACACCACCTGGTGCTACTGGAAGATGTTTGGCCGCATTACCAAAGAGCAGATTGAAAGCAACAGTCACTCACTCTATTAATAAAGGAGATGTCGCATGTGGTATTTTGCCTGGATTCTCGGCACGTTGCTGGCCTGTGCCTTTGGTATCGTGACCGCGCTGGCGATTGAACATGTTGAAGCGCAGGATGAGACTCACTGATGCGCACGCCAGTCCGGATGCTCTATGATCTGATGGATAAGGGCCCGTTACGGGCCCTTTCACTGCTGCTGGCGCTGTTGACGGCAGGCGGCGTGATGTGGGATCCGACCCGTTTTGCCAATCAGGCGGGCCAGCTTCCTGCTCTGCAGGGGCTGGTGCTGATCTGGGCGGTCTGCTGCGGAGTCATTCATGGTGTGGGTTTCCGGCCACGGAAAACCCGATGGCAGGCGCTGTTTACGCCGTTACCGGCTCTGCTGGTGTTATTTATTGCGCTTTACCGTTTTTACCTTTAATCCCCGCCTCACCTGCGCTGTCAGTGAATATTTGTCAGCGCCGGGTCAATAAATCTCTCTGAAATCGTTCTGTTTGTTACGGAGCGATAATTATTTTCGCCTGGCTCTGGCGACCCATTCCCAACCCCAATTCTCTTGCGTATAGTAGCAACGTTTAAAACGAGGCCGGGATGTAGAGTGAGTACAACGCTGTTTCGCTGGCCGGTTCGGGTCTACTACGAAGATACTGATGCCGGTGGTGTGGTTTATCACGCCAGCTATATCGCTTTTTATGAACGAGCACGTACTGAAATGTTGCGACAGCACCATTTTAATCAGCAGACGCTGTTAGAACAGCAGATCGCTTTTGTGGTACGGCGTATATCGGTGGACTATCTGGCGGCGGCGCGTCTTGATGACCTTCTGGAGATCCAGAGCGAGGTCACATCAATGACACGGGCTACCATGACGTTCACTCAGCGTATCGTGAATACTGAAGGCAAAGTGCTCAATGAGGCAGAAGTCCTGATTGCCTGCATTAACCCACATCTAATGAAGCCGATTGCGCTTCCCAAGTCTATTGTCGCGGAGTTCAAGCAGTGACTGACATGAACATTCTTGATTTGTTCCTGAAGGCGAGCCTTCTGGTCAAACTTATCATGTTGATTTTGATCGGCTTTTCAATTGCCTCCTGGGCCATCATTATTCAGCGCACACGTATTCTGAATGCGGCGGGAAGAGAAGCGGAGGCGTTTGAAGACAAATTCTGGTCCGGCATCGAACTCTCGCGCCTGTATCAGGAAAGCCAGGAACGCCGGGAAGAACTGGGCGGCTCGGAGCAGATTTTCTATTCCGGTTTTAAAGAGTTTGCCCGCCTGCATCGCGCCAATAATCATGCGCCGGAAGCGGTCATTGACGGAGCGAGTCGGGCTATGCGCATCTCAATGAATCGCGAGCTGGAAGCGCTGGAAAACCACATTCCGTTCCTGGGAACGGTCGGCTCTATCAGTCCTTACATCGGGCTGTTCGGTACCGTCTGGGGAATTATGCACGCCTTTATCGCGCTGGGCGCGGTGAAGCAGGCGACGCTGCAGATGGTGGCACCGGGTATCGCTGAAGCACTGATTGCGACCGCAATCGGTCTTTTTGCCGCGATTCCGGCGGTCATGGCGTACAACCGTCTGAACCAGCGCGTGAACAAGCTGGAGCAGGGCTACGACAACTTTATGGAAGAGTTCACTGCCATCCTGCATCGCCAGGCTTTCTCCAGCGATAGCGCTAAGTAAATAGAGGTTAATGATGGCCAGAGTACGTGGTCGCAAAAGCCGCGACCTGAAGTCGGAAATCAATATCGTTCCGCTACTGGACGTCCTGCTGGTGCTGTTGCTGATCTTCATGGCGACGGCACCCATTATTACCCAGAGCGTGGAAGTGGATCTGCCGGATGCGACCGACTCTAAAACGGTTTCCAGCGATGACAATCCGCCGGTAATTGTTGAAGTGGCGGGCGTGGGGCAGTACAGCCTGGTCGTGGATCACGATCGTATGGACCAACTCCCGCCTGAGCAGGTAATCAGCGAAGCGCAGCGTCGACTGGAAGCGAATCCTAAGACGGTCTTTTTGATCGGGGGCGCGAAAGAGGTGCCTTACGATGAAATTATTAAAGCGCTCAACCTGCTGCATCAGGCGGGTGTTAAATCTGTCGGTTTGATGACACAGCCGATTTAAAATCGAACCGTTTTTTGGGAACCGAGTGTGTCGAAGGCAACCGAGCAAAACGAGAAGTTAAAGCGCGCGATAATCATTTCGGTGATTCTGCACATTGTGCTGATCGCGCTGCTGATTTGGAGCTCGTTTAATGAGCATGTTGACCCCAGCAGTGCGGGTGGTGGTGGCAGTGATATTGATGCAGTGATGGTCGATCCCGGTGCCGTCGTGAGTCAATACAATCGTCAGCAGAACCAGCAGAGCGACAGCCAGCGGGCTGAGCAGCAGCGTAAAAAGCAGGCGCAGCAGCAGGCTGAAGAGCTGCAACAGAAACAGGCTGCTGAACAGCAGCGTCTGAAAGCGCTGGAAAAAGAGCGTTTAGCCGCGCAGGAAACGGCGAAGGAAGAGGCTAAACAGCAGGCTGAGCAGCAGAAAGCGGCTATCGATGCCGCTAAACAGGCTCAGGAACAGCAAAAAACCGCTGAAGCGGCGGCAGCCAAAGCGAAAGCAGATGCAAAAGCCGAGGCCGATGCACAGGCAAAAGCCGCCGCCGAGCAGGCGAAGCAGGCCGCAGCCGACGCAAAGAAGCAGGCTGATCAGCAGGCGAAAGCCGCTGCTGCTGCCGCGGCAAAAGAGAAAGCCGTTGCGGAAGCCAAAGCAAAGTCTGAAGCGGATGCCAAAGCGGCGGCTGAGGCCAAAGTGAAGGCGGCTGCGGATGCCAAAGCCAAAGCGGCCGAAGAAGCGAAAGAGAAAGCGGCAGAAGCCAAAGAAAAAGCAGCTGAGGCGGCGAAAGAGAAGGCCGCTGAAGCTGCGAAAGAGAAAGCTGAGGCCGCTAAAGAGGCCGCAAAAGAGAAGGCAGAAGCAGCTGCCAAGGCGAAAGCCGATGCCGCAGCAAAAGCCAAAGCCGATGCGGCAGCCAAAGCAAAAGCGGATGCTGCTGCTAAGGCCAAAGCAGATGCGAAAGCGAAAGCCGCAGCTGATGCCGCTAACGACAGCGATGTCGATGATTTACTGGGTGGACTCGCTTCCGGCAAAAATGCACCGAAAAGCGGCACTTCTGGCGGCGCAGCAGGGCAGGGCAACCAGAAGAAGGCGGGCGCATCAGGTGCGGAAATCAACTCTTACCTGGGGCAGGTCGTGAGTGCGATTCAGAGCCGATTCTACGATGCCGATCTGTATCGCGGAAAAACCTGTGATTTGCGGATTAAACTTGCGCCAGATGGTTTGTTAATTGATGTTAAGTCAGAGGGTGGCGATCCCGCGCTCTGTCAGGCCGCGATTGCTGCCGCTAAGCAGGCACGTATTCCGAAGCCGCCTTCGCAGGCGGTCTACGAAGTGTTTAAAAACGCCCCAATGCGTTTTAAACCGCAATAATGCAGTAACGGGCGGCAAGTTGTTCTATGTTTAGCTTGCCGTACTTAAGTTGTACTCGTGGTTTCCAGGAACAGTGCCAATTATCGTGGACTGAGGTTCAGATAAGGGAGATAAAATGAAGCAAGCTCTTCGCGTTACGTTAGGCTTTTTTATCCTGCTGTGGGCAGCCATGCTGCATGCAGAAGTTCGAATTGAGATCACCCAGGGTGTCAACACTGCGCGCCCGATTGGCGTGGTGCCGTTTAAATGGGCGGGTGCGGGTGCCGCGCCAGAAGATGTCGGCGGCATCGTAGCGGCTGACCTGCGCAACAGTGGCAAATTTAATCCACTGGACCGCTCGCGTCTGCCTCAGCAGCCTGCCAGCGCGCAGGAAGTTCAGCCTGCCGCCTGGAGCGCGCTCGGTATTGATGCCGTTGTCGTCGGTCAGGTTGCTTCTAACCCGGATGGCAGCTATCAGGTTTCTTACCAGCTGGTTGATACCGGCGGTGCGCCAGGTACCGTACTGGCACAGAACTCGTATAAAGTGACTAAACAGTGGCTGCGTTATGCTGCCCACACGGCCAGTGACGAGACGTTCCAGAAGCTGACCGGCATTAAAGGCGCTTTCCGTACCCGTATCGCCTATGTCGTGCAGACCAACGGCGGTCAGTTCCCGTATGAGCTGCGCGTTGCTGACTACGATGGTTACAACCAGTTCGTGGTACATCGTTCACCACAGCCACTGATGTCGCCAGCCTGGTCTCCGGATGGCAGCAAAGTTGCTTACGTGACCTTTGAAAGCGGCAAATCTGCGCTGGTGGTTCAGACGCTGTCTAACGGTGCTATCCGTCAGGTCGCCTCTTATCCACGCCATAACGGTGCACCGGCGTTTTCGCCAGATGGCACTAAGCTCGCTTTCGCGCTCTCTAAAACCGGCAGTCTGAACCTCTATGTGATGGATCTGGCGTCAGGTCAGACGCGTCAGGTGACAGATGGCCGCTATAACAGCACTGAACCAACCTGGTTCCCGGACAGCCAGACACTGGCTTACACCTCGGATCAGGCGGGTGCACCTCAGATCTATAAAGTCGGCCTCAATGGCGGCACGCCACAGCGTATTACCTGGGAAGGTGGTCAGAACCAGGATGCGGATGTCGCGACAGATGGTAAATCTATGGTGATGATTAGCACCAGCGGTGGTGCTCAACACGTCGCCAAACAGGATCTGGAAACGGGAGCCGTTCAAACGTTAACGGACACGTTCCTGGATGAAACGCCGAGCCTGGCACCAAACGGCACAATGGTAATCTATAGCTCTACTCAGGGAATGGGTTCCGTGCTGCAGTTGGTTTCAACTGACGGTCGTTTCAAAGCGCGTCTTCCGGCAACTGATGGACAGGTCAAATTTCCTGCCTGGTCGCCGTATCTGTAATGTCTGACAGTTCAGACATCGCAAACAATAAACAATAATGGGATTTTTGAAATGCAACTGAACAAAGTGCTGAAGGGTTTGATGCTGGCTCTGCCGGTTCTGGCAGTAGCGGCTTGTAGCTCACACAAAAACAACAACAATGACCAGACTGGCATGGGCGCTGATGGCGCTTACGGTGCAAACTCTGGCATGAACGGTAACGGCGGCAACATGTCTTCTGACGAGCAGGCTCGTCTGCAGATGCAGCAGCTGCAGCAGAACAACATCGTGTACTTCGGCCTGGACAAGTATGACGTTCAGTCTGATTACGCACAGATGCTGGATCAGCATGCAACCTTCCTGCGCAGCAACCCGTCATACAAAGTGACCATCGAAGGTCATGCGGATGAGCGCGGTACGCCGGAATACAACATCGCCCTGGGCGAACGTCGTGCTAACGCGGTTAAAATGTACCTGCAGGGCAAAGGCGTGTCAGCTGATCAGATGTCTATCGTATCTTACGGTAAAGAGAAGCCAGCCGTTCTGGGTCATGACGAAGCAGCCTATTCTAAAAACCGTCGTGCCGTTCTGGTCTACTAAGAGAATCACATGGTTAGTAACTTCAGACATCACCTGTTGAGTCTGTCGTTACTGATTGGCGTAGCGGCCCCCTGGGCCGCTAATGCCCAAGCGTCAATCAGTAGCGTTGGCTCCGGCTCGGTCGAAGACCGTGTCACCACTCTTGAACGAATTTCTAATGCCCAGGCACAGCTGATGCAGCAATTGCAGCAGCAGATGAGCGATAACCAGCGTGATATTGACGCGCTGCGTGGGCAAATCCAGCAAAACACCTATCAGTTGAATCAGGTGGTTGAGCGGCAGAAGCAGCTTTACCAGCAGATTGACAGCCTGAGCAGCGCCAGCACCAGCGGCGGTCAGCAGGCAGCCGGCAGTAATGCCGCAGCGGATACCGGCGCAGCAGCAACCGCAGGCGCGGCAGCATCAACGGATAGCGCACCTGCGCAGACCGGTGACGCTAACAGCGATTACAATGCGGCTGTGGCGCTGATTCTGGAGAAGAAACAGTATGATCAGGCGATCAGCGCGCTCCAGGCGTGGGTAAAACGTTACCCGGATTCGACCTATCAGCCGAACGCCAATTACTGGCTGGGACAGCTGAACTATAACAAAGGCAAAAAGGACGACGCGGCTTACTATTACGCCACGGTAGTGAAAAACTATCCGAAGTCGCCGAAAGCTGCAGAAGCGTTGTTGAAAGTGGGCGTCATCATGCAGGAGAAAAAAGACACAGCGAAAGCTAAAGCGGTCTTCCAGCAGGTGATCAAACTTTATCCAGACACCGAATCTGCTAAGCAGGCGCAAAAACGTCTGACCAGTCTGTAATCTGTACGGTTCAGGCCAGATATCGTGTGATTTCTGGTCTTGCCGTATGAAAGGTAAGCAACTGAAGCATTTAGCAGAAATAAGAGTTGCGCTACCCCGCTAAATCAGTAATATATGCCGCCGTTGCCGGGACACATTGCAAAGTGTCTGGTAAGCCTGAAGATGGGTCGTTAGCTCAGTTGGTAGAGCAGTTGACTTTTAATCAATTGGTCGCAGGTTCGAATCCTGCACGACCCACCATCTTCCTCAGACGCGCTTTTACCGCGCAGTTTTAAGAAGAACACTTCAGCATTGCTTCACAACCTAAGATGGGTCGTTAGCTCAGTTGGTAGAGCAGTTGACTTTTAATCAATTGGTCGCAGGTTCGAATCCTGCACGACCCACCATCTTATCTCAGCCGCATGGCGCGCTGAACGGTTGTAAGCCCCCAGCGGGTCGTTAGCTCAGTTGGTAGAGCAGTTGACTTTTAATCAATTGGTCGCAGGTTCGAATCCTGCACGACCCACCAATTAAGAAAGAAGCGCCTTTAAGGCGCTTTTTTCGTTTTCAGGGCACGGTATTCACCGTGCAGGGTGAGAACCTGCAGCAGGTTCGACTGAATCGCCCGGCGATTCAGGCTGATGCGTTAGCATCACCCGGAGGGCGAGGCCCCGGAAGGGCCGGGGCAATCCTGCACGACCCACCAATTAAGAAAGAAGCGCCTTTAAGGCGCTTTTTTCGTTTTCAGGGCACGGTATTCACCGTGCAGATTGAGAACCTGCAGCAGGTTCGACTGAATCGCCCGGCGATTCAGGCTGATGCGTTAGCATCACCCGGAGGGCGAGGCCCCGGAAGGGCCGGGGCAATCCTGCACGACCCACCAATTAAGAAAGAGGCGCCTTTAAGGCGCTTTTTTCGTTTCCAGGGCACGGCCTTTATCGTGCGGGTTCGACAGAATAAGTACAAAACGTCTCACAAGTTTGAGATTGTCAGTGAAGTCTGTCCGGGATTGCTGAGAGATCGAGCCTGCGCAGGGAACACGGTCAGAGGAGGAAAGCGTCCCGCGCCTGGGACAAAAACGCCGGGAGCGTTTTTGAACAACGCGAAGCGTTGGCCCGGCTACGGGCGCACCTCATGGATGAGGTGCGTAATCGCGCGGGCCGAGCGTGTCATGGATGACGGCTTTTGCGTCTTTCCGATCTGACCGTGTTCTCTGCGCGTCGGGCTTATTTGTTGCTGGAGGATTAAAGCTGATTTAGCTTTCTCAGCCATCTAAAAGCGCTACTGGCGATAATTGCGCAGGACGCTTTCTTCTTCTGAGCGTATTAACTGCTCGTTTTGCTTTTGCTTTGCCGGGAGAGTTGCCCTGTATCCGCCGTCACGCCTTTTTCTTTACCTTCGTCACCGCCAGGCTCTCCCAGATATGCATCACCGCATAGCTGCGCCAGGGACGCCACGATTGCGAACGCGTTTCCGCTTCTTTCGATGACATGCCGCCCAGGTTATTACGGATGGCGATATCCTCCTTGGGAAAGGCATCCGGCCAGCGCAGGGCGCGCATCGCGATGTAGTGCGCGGTCCAGGGACCAATGCCCGGCAGGCTGACCAGCTTTTTTATCACCTCGTCAGGCTGCTGAGCGGCGCTGAGACGCAGGTCACCGCTGGCGCAGGCGCTGGCAAAGGCGATGATGGCGCGGGAGCGTGCGGCGCTGACAATGCCCATCGGTGCAACATCGTCTACCGTCAGTCCGGCGATGCGTTCAGGAAGGGCGGTATAACGGGTGAGATCGGCAAAAGGCGTCTCGCAGGGCTCACCGAAGGCGGCGGCAAAACGGCTGCTGACCGTGGTGGCCGCTTTGACCGTTACCTGCTGGCCGATAATGGCGCGCACGCCCAGCTCAAAAGCGTCAAACGCGCCAGGCACGCGCAGACCCGGATGCGCGATCAGGCTGGGCGCCAGCAGCGGATCCTGGGCCAGGCAGGCGGCGATACGCTGCGGCTGCGCGTCGAGATCGAACAGGTCACGCAGACGGCGCAGCAGCAGAGGCAGCACTGGCGTCAGGGACGTTGAGAGCGTCACCTGCAATGCGTTCTTCTGCGGCAGATGGGAAACGCTGATCCAGCCCCGGCAGCGACCCAGCGCCACGGTGCGTCGCCAGCTGCCATCTTCTACTGCTTCGACCTCCTTCATCAGGTGCGTCTGCAAAAACCAGAGCATCGCTGCCCAGTCGTAGGGTGGGCGATAGGTCAGCCGCAGCGTCACGCGGTCGCCGGGCTGCGCACGCTTAGTGCCGGTGTCATCCCGACGCAGCGCGCTCGGCGTCATGCGGTAGCGCGCCTGGAACACATCATTAAAGCGACGCAGGCTGCTGAAGCCGCTGGCATAGGCAACCTCTGTGACCGGCAGCTGTGTTTCTGTCAGCAACTGTTTTGCCAGCAGCATACGCCGCGTCTGCTTCAGTTCCAGTGGCGAGACGCCGAGTTCATGCTGCACGATACGGCGCAGCTGACGCAGGCTGAGGCCGAATTCAGCGGCAATCGCTTCCAGACCTTCGCGCTCCTCCAGCATGCCTTCCTCGATGCGCTGAATCAGCCGCTCCGCCACGCGATGCGGCTGATCAACGGGCGCATTGCCGGGCGCCAGTTCTGGCCGGCAGCGCAGGCAGGGACGGAAGCGCGCTTTTTCCGCCGCCTCGGCGCTGCTGAAGAAAAGGCAGTTCTTCTGCATGGGTGCTTTGACCGGGCAGACCGGACGGCAGTAGATTCCGGTTGACGTTACGCCCACAAAGAAAACGCCGTCAAAGCGGGTATCACGAGAGGTCAGCGCCTGATAGGCAATTTCGGGATCGAGCATGGCATTTCTCCGGTAAATAAGCGCAGCCTACAACGGTGAAGCCCGGCAGACTGGCTGTTTTCGGACAGCACAACAGTTTAGAACCATGACCGAAAACAGCCAGTCAGGCTGATGAAAAGTGCGATAATAGGCGATGAAACCGTGACGGGAGAATCACCATGTACTACTTCAAACCGATAGTTACCCCGGTAGGCGAGCTGAAACTGGTGGCCAGCGACAGTGGCCTGGCGGGCATCTTGTGGGAAAATGATGATCCGAAGCGCACCCGATTCTTACCCCAGACGCGCAATGACGATCATCCCATTCTGATCGAAACCGAGCGTCAGCTCAGCGAATACTTTACCGGTGCGCGTCGCTGCTTTGAGCTGCCGCTCGACATGGTCGGCACCGACTTTCAGAAAAAAGTCTGGCAGGCGCTGGTGGCGATTCCATTTGGTGAAACGCGCAGCTACAGTCAGATTGCCAGAGAGATCGGTCATCCGCTGGCAGTACGGGCGGTCGGCGCGGCCAATGGCCGTAATCCACTCTCCATTGTTGCGCCATGCCACCGCGTGATTGGCGCTAACGGCAAGCTGACCGGCTTTGCAGGCGGGCTGGACATCAAAGCCTTCCTGCTGGCGCTGGAAGCGCCGCGGTCGCTTCCCGACAAAGCGGCTCCAGAGCCGATTCAGTTAGTGATACAGGCGGACTAAAAATCTCACGACACAGTCTGGCTTTTCCGCTATCGTGTTTAGCATATAAAACACGATGGCGGATTGAACGCCATTATTCGTCTTTACTGGCGATTTTCGTTAATTAGATAAAACGAGAGCTGTGTCATGAGTGTGATGTTCGATCCTGAAAGCGCCGTTTACCCTTTTCCGCCTAAACCTGCTCGTCTGAGTGACGACGAGAAGGCGTTTTATCGTGAGAAAATCAAAGCGCAGCTGTTGGCGCGTAACGCGGTGATGGTGGCGCATTACTACACCGATCCGGAAATCCAGGCGCTGGCTGAAGAGACCGGCGGCTGCGTCTCCGACTCACTTGAGATGGCGCGCTTTGGCAGTAATCACCCGGCGACCACGCTGCTGGTCGCGGGCGTGCGCTTTATGGGCGAAACCGCCAAAATTCTCAGCCCGGAGAAAACCGTGCTGATGCCGACGCTACGGGCGGAGTGCTCCCTGGACCTGGGCTGTCCAATCGACGAGTTTAACGCCTTCTGTGATGCCCATCCCGATCGCACCGTCGTGGTCTATGCCAATACCTCAGCGGCTGTCAAAGCGCGTGCCGACTGGGTAGTGACGTCCAGCATTGCGGTTGAGCTGATTGAGCATCTCGACAGCCTGGGCGAAAAGATTATCTGGGCACCGGATCGTCACCTGGGCCGCTACGTCACCCAGAAGTCGGGCGCGGATGTGCTTTGCTGGCAGGGTGCCTGCATTGTGCATGACGAGTTTAAAACCCAGGCGCTGCAGCGTATGAAAGCGCTCTATCCCGACGCGGCGGTGCTGGTGCACCCGGAGTCGCCGCAGGCGATTGTCGATCTGGCGGACGCCGTCGGCTCGACCAGCCAGCTGATTCAGGTGGCGAAATCCCTGCCACATCCGCAGATGATTGTGGCGACCGATCGCGGCATTTTCTACAAAATGCAGCAAATGGTGCCGGATAAAGAGCTGCTGGAAGCGCCGACCGCGGGCGAGGGCGCAACCTGCCGCAGCTGTGCACACTGTCCATGGATGGCGATGAACGGCCTTAAAGCCATCGCAGAGGCGCTGGAGACGGGCGGCGCGGAACATGAGATTCAGGTGGATGAGACGCTGCGAGAGGCGGCGTTACTGCCGCTAAATCGCATGCTATCCTTTGCAGCGGAACTTAAACTCAACGTGAAGGGCAACGCCTAAGCGTTCCCGGACAGGTGCTCAGCATGGATTTTTTCAGCACACATAATATTCTGGTTCATATTCCTCTGGGTGCCGGGGGCTACGATCTCTCATGGATTGAGGCCATCGGCACGCTGGCGGGCTTACTCTGTATCTGGTTTGCCAGCCTGGAAAAAATCATCAACTATCCGTTCGGTCTGATCAACGTGACGCTGTTTGCGGTGATCTTCTTTCAGATCCAGCTCTATGCCAGCCTCCTGCTACAGCTCTTCTTCTTTGCCGCTAATATCTATGGCTGGTACGCCTGGAGCCGTCAGACCGCCGATCATCAGGCCGAACTGAAAATCCGCTGGCTGCCACTGCCCAAAGCGCTGGCCTGGGCGACGGGTTGTGTGATCGCCATTGCGCTGATGACCCTTTATATCGATCCGGTGTTTGCGCTGTTAACCCGTGCAGCGGTGACGCTGATGAACGGTCTTGGCCTGTCGGTGGCGATGCCCGCGTTGCAGCCGGATGCCTTCCCGTTCTGGGATTCCTGCATGATGGTGTTGTCTATTGCCGCGATGGTGCTGATGACGCGCAAATATGTTGAGAACTGGCTGCTGTGGGTCATCATCAACGTGATTAGCGTGATGATCTTCGCCCGTCAGGGCGTGTATGCGATGTCGCTGGAGTATGTGATTCTGACGCTGATTGCGCTGAACGGATCGCGTATGTGGATCCGCAGCGCGCGGCAACAGGGTTCCCGCGCGCTGTCGGCTCAGTGAGTGTGCGCTTCACCTTTAGCGTGAGCGTGGTCATGATCAGGGTCGTGAGAATGACTATGCTCATGGCCGGAGGCAGCCGCACTGCTTAAGCCGAGTTCACACTCGGCTCCGGCACAGGGCTGATACTCCATCTGCACCGTCGCGTGCGCAATCTGATAGTTTTCGCGCAGATAGTCGTGAATGCGATGCAGCAGCGCATCGTGATCGTAAGGCGGGATCACCTGTGCATGCAGTGTCAGCAGCGGCTTTTCGCCCACCTGCCACAAATGCACATGGTGAACATTGCGTACTTCGGCGATATTCAGCGTCAGATCCCGTATCAGCCGGTTCACATCCAGTGAATGCGGTGCCCCTTCCAGTAACTCCTGCAGACTTTCACGCAGCAGCGCCCAGGAGCTGCGCAGCACCAGCAGGGAGACCAGCAGTGACAGAATCGGGTCGATAGGCGTCCAGCCGGTCAGCAGGATGATTACCGCCGCCACAATCGCGCCCACCGAACCCAGCAGGTCACCCAGGACATGCAGCGCGGCAGCCCGCACATTAAGGTTCTTCTCACCGCTGCCGTGATGCAGCAGCCAGAACGACAGAATATTGGCCAGCAGGCCGCCAATCGCGATCCCCAGCATCAGTCCGCCGGTCACCGGTTGCGGGTCGGCAAAGCGACGTACCGCCTCCCAGACGATCAGCGCGGTAATGCCCAGCAGCGCAATCGCGTTAACAAATGCCGCTACCGTGGTCAGGCGCAGCAGGCCAAAGGTGTGGCGTGCATTAGGTTTACGGCGTGAGAAATGGACCGCCAGCAAGGCCATCAGCAGTGCTGCAGCATCGGTGAGCATATGCCCGGCGTCGGCCAGCAGCGCCAGTGAACCTGAGAGCCAGCCGCCAATGACTTCAGCAACCATGAAGACGACGGTCACCCCGAAGGCGGCCGCCAGACGCGTGCGATTACTATCCTGCCCGCTATGAGTGTGGGTATGTGCCATAAGATTCCAGTTTTTTCAGTAACCTGTTTACGAATAATATCAGTGATTGCCACGTCTCAGACGTGTCCTGATGCTGTTTAACCTGCTCCGTCAGCTGCTGGCTGAGCTGCGCGCCATGCTCCAGCCCTGCCAGCAGGCAGCTTCCTTTCATCCTGTGTGCTGCTTCCGCGAACTGCGTCCAGTCTGCGCGTTCGTGTGCCTCACGCATCACAGCCAGGTCTTGTGTCACCGTACTGTGCAACGTCTGGCTCAGACGGCTGAGGAATTTGTCATTCTGCTGCGCCAGATGCCACAGGTTGTCATCCAGTGTCGCCAGCGGATCTTCCTGCCACTCTGCCAGCAGGGCGCTGAGATCGGCTAACTGCACCGGTTTAATCATCACACGCTCGCCCGCCTCAGGCGACTGCGACAGCAGCTGCGCGTCAGCCGAGCAGAGCACCCGCATCGCCTGACGTCTACGCTGGCGGTCACGCCGACGCAATATCCGCAACAGCAGCGTACCGTCAGGGCGCGGCATCATCTGGTCGATAAACAATAGATCATAAGGCTGTTTTGCGTCGGCCTGCAGCAGTGCGCGTCCCTGTTCGAAGATGTCAGCCTGAGTCGCAAAGCGCGCCAGCTGCTGCTGCATCACCAGCAGATTGGCTGGATGGTCATCGACAATCGCCACTCTAAGCTGTGGAAAGCTGGGCAGGGTCGTCTCGTCTGCGTGATTTACCGGCGCGCAGATCTGCAGGGGCAGCGTTACGGTGACCTGAGTACCGTGACCCGATTCAGAGGCGAGCCGAATGTCGCCGCCCATCCGCAGTACCATTTCCCGGCAGATAAACAGTCCCAGCCCGCTGCCCTGTACCGAAACGGATTTTCCGGACGGCGCCTGATACCAGGGGTCAAACAGCTTCTGCTTTTCCTCCGGCGGAATTCCGCTGCCGCTGTCGCTCACCGTCAGAACCAGCTGCTGCTCTGCGGCAAGAGTCAGACGAATCGCGCCGTGGCGGGTGAATTTCAGCGCATTGGTCATCAGGTTATTGACCACCTGCTGCAGGCGGTCGGCATCGATCAGCACGGTGTCAGGCAGCGGCGTCAGCGCCTCGACGATCAGACGCGGGCCGTCAGCGCGCATCAACGGATGATAAAAATGCTGCTGTTGATTGAGCCACGGCGCCAGCGCCAGCGGACGGGGTGCCAGGGTAAAACTGTTGCTCTCGATGCGCGCATGATCCTGCAGGTCATTCAGCAGAGTCAGCAGTGATTGTGCGCTGCTGTGCAGCAGCGAAAGGTTCTGGCTGCTGTGCTGCTGCTTCTCCAGCTCCAGCAGACCCAGGATCGCCTGCATTGGGGTACGCAGCTCATGACTGACGGTCGCCAGGAACTGGCTTTTCATTGCATTGGCATGTTCCGCCTGCTCACGCTGCTGACGTTCCCGGCGCTGTTGCCAGTAGCGGCGCGCCAGCAGCAACAGCAGCAGCACAATGGCTGCACCAGCTACAGCCAGTACCATCATCGGCAGCGAACGCATCACCATCACGCTGCCGGGCTGCGGCGGCGTTGACCAGCTATCGCGCATCTGGCTTTGGGTATCGGCCGGAATCTGCTGCAGCGCGCGATCCAGCAGAGTGCGCAGCACAGGCTGGTCCGGCGTGACGCCCAGCGCAATCGGCCAGGCGATGTCGCTGGCGGCAAAGGCGAGGTGAATGCGGGCATCATCGCGGCTGGCGATACGCCAGCGGGCGGAGAGCACGTTATCGACCAGCACATCGATCTGCCCCTTTGCCAGCGCGTCATAGAGGCTATTACGATCGGCAAACTGTTGTGGCTGCAGATCCGCAGGCAGCAGACGTAGCGCCAGGTCATCCTGCAACACGCCGATCCGCTTGCTTTGCAGGTCGCGCCAGTGCGCCAGCGTATCGGACTGGACGCTGTAAATGCCCCACAGCGCGCGCCACACCGGCAGCGACGTGCTCTGCATCGCATCGCCATTCAGCGGCTGCATCAGCTGCAGCATGGCCTGCTTTTGCTGAATCAGCGTGCTGGCCTGACGGGGATTGCTGACCCACACCGGCTCAAACTCTACGCCGGTACTCTGTGCAATCGCTTTCAGCAAATCCACGCCATAGCCTCGGGCAATTCCGCTGGCATCGCGATAACTCCAGGGGTAGTTGTCCGGTTCGGCGGTGTAGGTAATACGTGGATGATCGGCAATCCAGGCGCGCTCAGCAGGGCTGAGCATCAGAGTCTGGGTATCCTGATAGCGCGGCAGGCTGCTGCTCCAGCGTGCCTGTAGTGTGTTCATCAGTTCTGCAGGCAACTGACGCAGGCTCTGATTTATCCAGCTGATGAGCTGGGGATCGCGCGCCACTGCACGCAGGTTGAGCTGGCCGGCCTCAATGTGGGAGGCGATCTGATAAATCTGGCCCTGTTGCAACTGGCTCAGCAGAAAACCGGCGCTGGTCTCATCTGCCACTACATAATCATTCTGCTGATTAAGCAGGGTATAGAGCGCCTGCAGGTCGCTGCTGTAGCGTCGCCAGCTGTGACGGGCCGCCAGCGCAGATGGCAGCTGTGCCAGCGTGCTGTCACTGATCGCAAGCGAGGCATTCTGGCTGTTAAACATCACGGCACGCTGGTTTTGCTGATTGCGGTAAACCCGCAACGGACTGCTGAACCAGTTTTCGCTGCTCAGGGTGCCGGGTGGCAGCGGGTCGCTCCACATGCCCAGCGCAAAATCAATCTGGCCGCTGGTCAGCGCCTGCATCAGATGCGGCTGATCGCTGTAGAGGTTAAGCGTGAACTGCGCGCCGGTGAGCTGTCGCAGCGCGGAAAGATAGTCGGCATTGATGCCATAGAGGTCATTGCCGATGCGCATTGTCCAGGGCGCGTGGTTCTCTTCCAGCAGGCCGACGCGCAGGATCCTGCCCTGCATCGTTTCCGCGTGCGTCACCGGCAGCATCATCGGCAGATTCACGCTGCTCACCGGACGCACCTCAGCCAGGCCGGTGCCGCACCAGAACAGCAGGATCAGCAGAATCACTCTCACTGCTGGGCTTTCCACAGGTCAGCCAGTTCCACCACTGAGCGGGCACCGGTTTTTTCCAGAATGTTCTTTTTATGGGTACTGACCGTTTTATTACTGATGTGCAACTGAGCCGCGATTTGCAGATTGGATAATCCACTGGCCAGCAGTGCCAGAATCTGACGCTCCTTCTGGGTCAGCGGCAGCTCAGGCTCATCATCCATCACCGGAAAGGCCGTCTGACCGCCCAGCACCGCCAGGATGGCGCTGAGTAATTGCGTCATGCGCTGACTCTTTACCACGTAACCGGCTGCACCCAGCGCCTGAGCACGACGCACATAGTGGCGGGTCTGCTGCGCAGAGTAGATGAGTACCGGGCAATCAGGCCGATGGATCTTCAGACGACGAAGAAACTCAAGCCCGTCGCTGTCCGGCAGGCCGATATCCAGCACGATAATGTCCGGTTGCTCCTGAAGTAAGGGGCGGGCGGCTTTTTCACTGCTGGCAGAGAGGAGTTTAACGGGTATGGGTGACTGGCTCAGGGCAGCTTCCAGTGCCACTTCAACCAGCGGATGATCGTCAATCAAAAGCAAAACGGCCATGAAGGATTTCCTGTAAATTTCACAGGATTAGCATAGCGGAAGAGTGGAGCTGAGGGGAGAAAAACCCGGAGAGCCGTAGCTCTCCAGGCTAAACAGAATTACTGGGTGGTGCCGTCGGTTTTGGTATCTACGTCACCGCCGCCCACTTTAGTCTGAACTTTTTTATTGATGTTCGGACATTTGCCATCTTTACACTGGGCGTTCTGATCCATTTCGTTAGCAGTCATATTACCGTTGCTGGTGGTGCTGCCAGAGGTTGCAGGATTGGTGTCATTGCCAGTGTTATTAATTTTGTTGTTATCAACTTTATTTGGCGGCAGATTCTCTTTCGCTCCACCCGCTGCTGCACCTGCACTGGCCGCCTGGTTCGCTGTACCATTATTGCTGCTGCTGTCTGCAGCCAGTACCGCGCCGCTACTCAGTGTCATTGCTGCTGTCAAAAAGATTAAGGCAAACTTTTTCATCATTATGCTCCCGTTAATAAATGAAGAGGCTTTAAGCCCAGAGGTGCAATTTCGGGTAAAAAAATCCCTGACGAAATAAAATTCGCCAGTTGGCTTAAACAGGGTAATTAAATAAGGTAAGCGGGACTTTCCTCAGTGCTTACCATTAAAAAGTCTAGTCGCTAACCTGATTAATGCAAATATGACCCGCACATTTAACCCGCAGCAGGAATTTACACCCCTGGCGCTTCGGGCTACATTGGGCAGGATGTGTCCGGCGGGCGCCGGGCAAGAAATAATATGGAATCAGTATGAATTACCAGAACGATGATTTACGCATCAAAGAGATTAAAGAGCTGTTACCTCCTGTTGCGCTGCTCGAAAAATTCCCGGCGACCGATCGTGCTGCACAGACCGTTTCACAGGCCCGTCAGGCGATTCATCAGATCCTGCAGGGCAAAGACGATCGCCTGCTGGTGGTGATCGGCCCCTGCTCCATTCATGACACCGAAGCGGCGAAAGAGTATGCAAGCCGCCTGCTGGCGTTGCGCGATGAGCTGAAAGGCGAGCTGGAAGTGGTCATGCGGGTTTATTTTGAAAAGCCGCGCACCACAGTAGGCTGGAAAGGGCTCATTAACGACCCGTATATGGATAACAGCTACCAGCTCAACGACGGTCTGCGTCTGGCGCGTAAGCTGCTGCTGGAGATTAATGACAGCGGTTTACCGGCGGCGGGCGAGTTTCTGGATATGATTACCCCGCAGTATGTGGCTGACCTGATGAGCTGGGGCGCGATTGGTGCGCGCACCACGGAATCTCAGGTTCACCGTGAGCTGGCATCCGGCCTTTCCTGCCCGGTTGGCTTTAAAAACGGCACCGATGGCACTATCAAGGTGGCGATTGATGCAATCAACGCAGCGGGCTCACCGCACTGTTTCCTGTCAGTCACCAAGTATGGTCACTCCGCCATTGTTGAAACCAGCGGCAACGGTGACTGCCACATCATCCTGCGCGGCGGCAAAGAGCCGAATTATAGCGCGCAGCATGTCGCTGAGGTCAAAGCGGGTCTGGCGAAAGCGGGTCTGCCACAGCAGGTGATGATCGACTTCAGTCACGCCAACAGCAGTAAGCAGTTCCAGCGTCAGATGGTTGTGGCAGACGATGTTTCACAGCAGCTGATCAACGGTGAGCAGGCGATTGTCGGTGTGATGATTGAGAGTCATCTGGTGGAAGGCAACCAGAGCCTGGAGAGCGGTGAGCCGCTGGTCTATGGCAAAAGCGTCACCGACGCCTGTATCGGCTGGGAAGATACCGACAAGGTGCTGCGTCAGCTGGCGGCAGCGGTTAAACAGCGCCGCGGTTGATTTGCCTGCCCAGACTTCTGATAAAGTCTGGGCAGATTCGCTTTGAGGATTGTGTCTCTGCACAGGTATCACGGTCAGATCGGAAAGATGCAAAAACCGCCATCCATGGCATGCTCTGCCTGCGCGATTACGCACCTCATTCCTGAGGTGCGCCCGTAGCCGGGCCAACGCGTTGCGCTGTTCAAAAACGCTCCCGGCGTTTTTAGTACGCACCTCATCCCTGAGGTGCGCCCGTAGCCGGGCCAACGCGTTGCGTTGTTCAAAAACGCTCCCGGCGTTTTTAGTACGCACCTCATCCCTGAGGTGCGCCCGTTGCCGGGCCAACGCGTTGCGCTGTTCAAAAACGCTCCCGGCGTTTTTGTCCCTGGGCGCGGGACGCTTTCCTCCTCTGACCGTGTTCCCTGCGCGTTGAGCTAATCAGCTTTTACCAGGCTCATTGTTCCCTTTATTCCCACAAGGAACACAGTGTGCAGCGTTTGTGCGCGCAGCCCAATAAAAAAGGCCAGACTTTCGTCTGGCCTTTTTGCCTTTCAGCGAGGAATTACTTCGCTTTACCCTGATTCGCAACGGCTGCGGCTTTCGCGGCAATCTCGTCCTGGTCGCCCAGGTAGTAGCGTTTCAATGGTTTGAAGTTTTCATCGAACTCATAGACCAGCGGAACGCCGGTAGGGATGTTCAGCTCGAGGATTTCATCTTCGCTGAGGTTATCCAGATATTTTACCAGCGCACGCAGTGAGTTGCCGTGTGCGGCAATGATCACTTTCTCACCGCTTTTGATGCGCGGCAGAATGGTGTCGTTCCAGTAAGGGATAACGCGGTCGATGGTCAGCGCCAGGCTTTCAGTCGTTGGCAGCTGCTCCGGAGTCAGTTTCGCGTAACGCGGGTCATGGCCCGGGAAGCGCTCATCTGCACGATCCAGCTCTGGCGGGGTAACGGCAAAGCCGCGACGCCACTGCTTAACCTGCTCGTCGCCATATTTTGCGGCCGTTTCAGCTTTATCCAGACCCTGCAGCGCACCGTAGTGACGCTCGTTCAGACGCCAGGTTTTCTCAACCGGCAGCCAGGCCTGATCCAGCTCATCCAGCACATTCCACAGCGTATGAATCGCACGCTTCAGTACGGAGGTGTAAGCGAAATCAAAAACAAAGCCCTCTTTCTTCAGCAGCTGACCTGCTGATTTGGCTTCGCCACGACCTTTCTCAGAAAGGTCAACATCATACCAACCGGTAAAGCGGTTTTCGTTGTTCCACTGGCTTTCGCCGTGTCGCACCAGAACCAGCTTAGTTACAGCCATAGCTTAACTCCTTAATACTGTGATGTTTCTGTGAGATTGGAAACCTGCTGCTGCCCGCATGAAACACGAGCTGATTGCGCCATACCATAACGGAAAAGCGGGCAGCGCGTAAGCCTGTGTGTGACGCACTGCGCGTTTTTCAGCCGGAGGCTCAGCGTGGTGTGAAGCGATACCGCGTCACGGATTCCCAGCGATCTCCCGGCTGCAGCCAGCAATCTGGCTGAGGCCACTCAGCGTGATTAGGCGAATCCGGTAAAAATTCACTCTCCAGCGCAATGCCCTGGAATGCAGTATAGCTCGCCTGCTCACGGGCACGGGTGCCGGCCAGGTAGTTGCCGGTATAGAACTGCAGTGCCGGGGCCGAGGTTGTCACGCTGAGCTGCAATCTGCCATCTTCCGACCAGAGTTCTGCCGCAGGCTGACTGTTGTCGCCTGCGCTGTTGAGCAGGAACGCATGGTCATAGCCCTTCACCGCACGCTGGTCGTCGTCTGCCAGGAAATCCTGCGCCACGACTTTGGCGTTGCGGAAATCAAAGCTGGTATCGGCGACGGCTTTCAGCGGCGCATTTGGAATACCTTCGCTGTCGACCGGCAGATACTGGTCGGCGTGCAGTTGTAAGCGATGCTGGCGGGCGTCGCCATGATGCGCATCAAGGTTAAAGTAGGCATGGTTCGTCAGATTGACCGGGCAGGGCTGATCGCAGCGCGCTTCATAGCGGATGTTCAGGCAGTTCTGGTCATCCAGCTGATAGTGCAGGTCAGCAATCAGATTGCCCGGATAACCCTGATCGCCATCCGGCGAATCGATACGGTAATGCACCTCGCTGTCGGACTGGCTGACAATCTGCCAGCGGCGTTTATCAAAGCCTTCCGGCCCGCCATGCAGCTGATGTGCGCCCTGGTTTGGCACCAGCTGGCGGTTCAGTTTATTAAGTTTTGCCCAGGCGATGCGGTTGGCGTAACGGCCCACCGTGGCACCCAGATAGGCATCCTGATGCAGATAGTCAGAGGGCATGGCGCAGCCGAGCAGCGCTTCACGCACGGTGCCATCCTGCATCGGGACGCGGGCTGAAAGCCAGGTTGCGCCCCAGTCCATAAAGGTCGCCAGCATGCCGTTGGCATTGCGCAGCACCGTTATGCGCCACGGCTGACCGTCGGGCGCATGGGAGTTAACGTCATTCAGCATTGGCCCGCTCCTTCAGAGGCTTTGCAGACGTAGAAGGTCTCTTTGATGCCGGTCGCAGCTTCATACTGCTCCGCAACGGCGGCTTTGACCTGATCGACCAGATCCAGGGGCATCAGCGCTACAATGCAGCCACCAAAGCCGCCACCGGTCATGCGCACGCCACCGCGTTCACCAATCTGCGCTTTAACAATTTCAACCAGCGTATCAATCGGCGGCACGGTGATCTCGAAATCGTCACGCATGGAGGCGTGTGATTCAGCCATCAGCTGGCCCATACGCGTCAGGTCGCCTTGAGTCAGCGCATCGGCTGCTTCCAGCGTGCGGGCGTTCTCGGTCAGAACGTGACGTACGCGTTTTGCCACCTGTGGGTCGAGCTGCGCCTGCGCGGCTTCAAACTCAGCCAGTTCAACGTCGCGCAGCGCCTTCTTATTGAAGAAACGCGCGCCCGCTTCACACTGCTCGCGGCGGGTGTTGTATTCGCTGCCGACCAGGGTGCGACGGAAGTTGGAGTTGATGATCACCACCGCAATATCTTCCGGCATCGACACCGGACGCGTGCCCAGCGTGCGGCAGTCGAGCAGCATGGCGTGATCTTTTCTGCCCAGCGCGGAGATCAACTGGTCCATGATGCCGCAGTTACAGCCAACGAACTGGTTCTCCGCTTCCTGACCATTCACCGCGATAGCCGCGCCATCCAGCGGCAGGTTATAGAGCTGCTGCACCACGGTGCCGACGGCGACTTCCAGCGAGGCGGATGAGCTCAGGCCTGCGCCCTGTGGCACGTTGCCGCTGATCACCATATCGATGCCGCCGAAATCGGCATGACGCTTCTGCAGATGTTTCACCACGCCGCGCACATAATTGGCCCACATCGGTTCCTTCACGCTGACGATCTCTTCGTCCAGCGAGAAGGTGTCCTGCGCATTCTCATAATCGGCAGCGACCACGCGAATCTGGCGGTCGTCACGGCGGGCACAGGCGATGACCGTCTGGTAATCGATGGCGCATGGCAGCACAAAGCCGTCGTTATAGTCGGTGTGCTCGCCAATCAGGTTAACGCGGCCCGGTGCCTGAATGGTATGCGTGGCCGCGTAACCGAAGGTGTCAGAGAAAAGCTGCTGCGTGATGGTTTTTAAGCTCATTGTTGTGCCTCACGGAAGTGAACGTCGCTGACAGAACGCAGACGTTCCGCCGCCTGTTCCGCCGTTAAATCGCGTTGGGTTTCGGCCAGCATTTCATAGCCAACCATAAATTTACGTACCGTTGCTGAGCGCAGCAGCGGCGGATAGAAGTGCGCATGCAGCTGCCAGTGATCGTTGGCTTCGCCGTTAAACGGCGCGCCATGCCAGCCCATGGAGTAGGGGAAGGAGCACTGGAACAGGTTGTCGTAGCGGCTGGTCAGCAGCTTAATGGCTTTCGCCAGATCGGCACTCTGCGCTTCACTGAGATCGGTCAGCTGTTTAACGTGCGCTTTCGGCAGCAGCAGGGTTTCAAACGGCCAGGCGGCCCACCACGGCACGATGGCCAGCCAGTGTTCAGTTTCCACCACGGTGCGGCTGCCATCCTGCTGCTCACGTGCCAGATAATCGACCAGCATCGGCGAGCCATGTTTAGCGAAATAGTCGCGCTGATGATCATCTTCGCGCTGCGCTTCATTCGGCAGGAAGCTGTTGGCCCAGATCTGACCATGCGGATGCGGGTTAGAGCAGCCCATCGCCGCGCCTTTGTTCTCAAACACCTGCACCCACGGATAGTGCTGACCCAGATCGGCGGTCTGCGCCTGCCAGGTGCGCACCACCTCTTCCAGCGCGCTCAGTGACATCTCCGGCAGAGTTTTGCTGTGATCGGGCGAGAAGCAGATGACCCGACTGGTGCCGCGTGCGCTTTCACAGCGCATCAGAATATCGTCGCTCTCGGGCGCGTCAGGCGTGTCGGTCATCAGCGCAGCAAAGTCATTGGTAAAGACATACGTGCCAGAATAGTCGGGGTTTTTGTCACCGGTAATGCGGGTATTTCCGGCACACAGGAAGCAGTCCGGATCGTGCGACGGTAAGGTATTAACCGCTGGCGTTTCCTGCGCGCCCTGCCACGGACGCTTGGCCCGATGAGGTGAAACTAAAATCCATTGATCAATCAGTGGATTGTAACGGCGATGCGGGTGATCGACCGGGTTGAATTTTTCCATGTGAGATCCTGGTAAGCGTCAAAAGCCAGAGAGGCATCGGTAAAAAGTAGCACATCAGCGCGCCCGAAAGCGTGATCAAGTCTGGATAAATGGTATCGTTTACACAAGCTGAATATTCTTATTTCGTGGCATTGTGTGCGGTTTCAGAGGATGAAACACTGGGTGAAGTGGTAGCGCTTACACGGAGGCGCTTTAAAACGCCGCGAAGGCGGCGTTGAGCGGACGTTGTTAACGCTTTAGCGCAGCGTTTCCTGCTGAAAAGCGTAGCCGCCACGATCGGCAACAAAGCTCAGGCGATGCGTGATGCAGGCGGGCGCATCTTCGGCATGATGGGAAACAAACAGCAGCTGAGTGCGGCCTTCGCCAATCAGCACATCAACGAAGCGCCGCACCAGCTGGCGGTTAATCGGGTCGAGTCCCTGCAGTGGCTCATCCAGAATCAGCAGCGTCGGATGCTTAACCAGCGCGCGGGCAATCAGCACCAGCCGCTGTTGTCCCCAGGAGAGCGAGTGGAACGGCGCATCGCCCAGCCGGTTATCCATTCCCAGTAGCGTCAGCCACTGCTGTGCCAGCGCTTTTTGCCGGTCGGATGCCGCCTGATAGAGGCCGATAGAGTCAAAGAAGCCCGACAGAATTACCGTACGCACATTGGTGCTGACGCGATAATCGAGGTGCAGACTGCTGCTGACATAGCCAATATGCTGCTTGATATCCCAGATGGTTTCGCCACTGCCGCGACGACGGCCAAACAGGGTGAGATCATTGCTGTAGCCCTGCGGATGATCCCCGGTTACCAGACTCAGCAGCGTCGATTTCCCTGCGCCATTCGGACCGATAATCTGCCAGTGCTCACCGGCATTGACCTGCCAGTTCAGCCCCTGAATCACCGGCTTATGGTTGTAGGAGACGGTGCCGTTGCGCAGTATAACGCGCGGCGCATCATCCGCCAGTGAGGGCAGTTGATCCGGCACATCCGCTTCGGGCAGCGCCATTCCCATCAGCTGTTCACTGTGAGCCAGCTGCGCCACCAGCGCTTCCGTTAAAATGGTCTGGCGCGGCCCGCTGTGGGTAAGGGTGCACTCTGCCAGCACGCCCACCTGCTGAACGAAATCGGGAATGTCGTCAAAGCGATTGAGCACCAGCACCAGCGTAAACGCCGGGTGCTGCAGATTACGCAGCGTGTCGGTCAGGCTGGCGCGTGATGCCACATCCAGTCCGTCAAACGGCTCATCCAGAATCAGCAAATCTGGCTGGTTCATTAAAGCCTGACAGAGCAGGGTTTTGCGGGTTTCGCCGGTGGAGAGATATTTGAAGCGACGCGATAACAGCGGTTCGATGCCAAACTGCTGTGCCAGTTGTTCACAGCGCTCGGGCTGCTGTACGTCAGCCTGAATCACCTCTGCCACGGTCAGTCCGGTATCCTCTTCGCCTTCGCTGAGCATATCGGTGTTGTTGCGCTGCCACTCCTGCGCCACCAGCGTCTGTAACTGTTCCAGTGACAGCCGGACGGGCCTTGTGAAATCGCTGCTGACGGAACCCGCCAGCGGGGGCAGTTCACCGGAGAGTGCGCGCGCCAGTGATGATTTACCGCTGCCGTTGGCACCGACAAAGGCCCAGCTTTCGCCGCGCTGCAGTTCCACCTGATTCAGACTCAGTATCCGGGTATCACTAAGATGAAACGTGCCTTGCAAAATATGCAATGAAGCCATGATCTGTTCCATTTTTTGCATCGAGTCACTGAGTTGTAACCATTGCCCGCAATGAAGTCAACTCAACCGCTAGAGCAGGGTAGCGACGATAGCGTTCTCTGCATTGAAACTGGCGATCACCGCATCGCCGGGCTGCAGCTTAAGCTGCTGTAACTGTGCATTACTCAGAGTGGCACACAGGCTTTCGCCGCTGGCGAGCTGCATCAGCACCTCACTCATCTGCTCACCCGGTTCGATGGCCGTGACGGTGGCGGTCAGCTGATTGTCTTCCTCTGCGGCGTCACGACTGATACGGATCCACGGCGCTTTGATCAGCACCAGCACCTCTTTCCCTGTAGCAAGTTGCAGTCGATCGGCGCTGCGCTGGGTCAGCGCCACCTTAAGCTGTGTAACGCCATCAGCCAGCTGAATCATCAGATGCTGAACCACCTGCTGCGCATCGTTACTGACCACGGTGCCGAACAGCTGGTTGCGGGCGCTGGTCTGCAGAGAGAAGCGGGCAATGGCCGCCAGCAGGCTGTCGAGCGGCAGCGTATCCTGCTGCAGCGCATCAAAGGCTTTCTGCTGGATCTGCTCCATCAGATGAAACAGCTGAATCAGGCGTTCACCGTAGCGGGTCAGCGTTGCACCGCCGCCGCCTTTACCGCCGGTTGCCCGCGCCACCAGCGTTTCATCCGCCATCTGGTTCATCTCATTAATCGCATCCCAGGCACTTTTGTAACTGATGCCAGCCAGCTTCGCCCCCTGACTGATCGATCCGGTCTGCTGGACGCGTTTCAGCAGCTCAATACGTCGTGGATCGGCAAACAGTTTCTGTTGTAAACGGATATGAAGGGACAGTTCAGCTTCCATGACAGCTCCGGCAAAGGGTTAAGGCGAAGGCCGATGATAGCGGCGTTTTATGTCGAAAGTAAAAGCACGAAAAGGGCTGCGCAAAATTTTACTGACCCGTTACAATCACTTTTTTGTTAGCAGAGTGAGACTCTCCATGCTGGAATTACTGAAAAGCCTCGCCGTGGCTGTACTAATGGTCCCTGTGGTAATGGCGCTGATGCTGGGTATGATTTATGGCCTGGGTGAAGTGTTTAATATCTTCTCTAAAGTGGGTCATCGCGAAAAATCTTCAGCCCGTTCGCATAATTAATTCCTGTTACGCCCGCCATCCTGGCGGGCGTCGTCATTTTTGTCCCCCATTGATTCAACCTTCTCTGACGCCTGCCGATAATTTACTGAACCTCCCTGATATTGCGTTATATTATTCGCTACACAACGAATAGCCGGAGTGAATCATGTCATCAAATTACACCCGCTGGGGCGTCGCGGCGCTGGTCACCCTATCGCTGGCCGGACAGGCCGTGGCCGCCGATAACATTACCGTGTTTGCCGCGGCTTCGCTGACCAACGCGATGCAGGATATTGCCAGTCAGTATCAGAAGGAAAAGGGCGTAACGGTCGTCTCTTCATTCGCCTCATCCTCCACGCTGGCGCGCCAGCTTGAACAGGGTGCGCCTGCCGACCTGTTTATCTCTGCCGATCAGCAGTGGATGGATGATGCGGTAGCGAAGAAAAGCGTGATAACCCGCACCCGCTACACCCTGCTGGGCAACGACCTGGTGCTGATTGCGCCACGGAGTGCCGCAGCCAAAGCGGTGACGCTGGATCCGCAGACCGACTGGAAAGCATTACTGCACGGCGAACGTCTGGCGGTTGGCGATCCGGACCACGTTCCGGCGGGTATCTATGCTAAAGAGGCGTTGCAGAAGCTGGGTGCCTGGGATGGCGTTGCGCCTGCGTTAGCGCCCGCGAATAATGTACGGGCAGCACTGGCGCTGGTCGAGCGTAACGAAACTCCGTATGGCATTGTCTACGGTTCCGACGCGGTCGCCAGCGACAAAGTGCAGGTGGTCGGGCGTTTTCCGGCAGAGAGCCATAAACCGGTGGAATATCCGATGGCGATCGTAAACGATCACGACACGGCTACCGTTAAAGCCTTTTATGATTACCTGAAAGGACCGCAGGCTGCGGCGATCTTCAAACATTACGGATTCACACCGACGAAATGATACTCAGCGATCCCGAATGGCAGGCAGTACTGCTTAGCCTTAAAGTCTCTGGCATAGCCGTGCTGGGCAGTCTGCCGTTTGGCATCCTGATGGCCTGGATTCTGGTGCGCTGCCGTTTTCCCGGCAAAGCGCTGCTCGACAGTCTGATCCACCTGCCGCTGGTGCTGCCGCCGGTAGTGGTGGGGTATCTGCTGCTGGTTAGCCTGGGGCGACGCGGCATCATTGGTGAAAAGCTTTTTGACTGGTTCGGTTTCAGCTTTGCGTTCAGCTGGCGCGGGGCGGCACTGGCGTCCGCCGTGATCGCCTTTCCCTTGATGGTACGCGCCATCCGGCTGGCCCTTGAAGCGGTGGATAGCCGGCTGGAACAGGCGGCACGCACGCTGGGTGCCGGACGCTGGCGGGTCTTTTTCACCATCACACTGCCGCTGACGTTGCCAGGTGTAATCGCCGGAACGGTGCTGGCATTTGCCCGATCGCTGGGTGAATTCGGTGCCACCATTACTTTTGTATCCAATATTCCCGGTGAAACGCGCACGCTTCCGCTGGCGATGTTTACCCTGATCGAAACGCCCGGTGCAGAGGGTGCGGCGGCGCGGCTCTGTATCATCGCTATCATACTGGCACTGGCGTCACTGCTGGCGTCGGAATGGCTGGCACGCGCAGGCCGTAAGCGGATGGGAAGCTGATGCTATCACTCAATTTTATGCAGCATCAGGGCGATCACCAGCTGGAGATCGACCTGCAGATCCCGGCCAAAGGCATCACCGCCATTTTCGGTGTTTCCGGTGCCGGTAAAACCTCACTGATCAACGCCATCAGCGGACTGACCCAGCCGCAGCGCGGAAGAATTGAGCTTAACGATCGCCTGCTGTTTGATGCGGAGCAGAAGGTTGCACTGCCGCCGGAAAAACGCCGCATCGGCTATGTGTTTCAGGATGCGCGGCTGTTCCCGCACTATCGGGTCCGGGGCAACCTGCAATATGGTATGGCCCCGGCGATGAAAGCGCAGTTCGACAGTCTGGTTTCGCTGCTGGGGCTGGAGGCGCTGCTGTCGCGCTTTCCGCTATCCCTGTCGGGCGGTGAAAAGCAGCGGGTCGCGATTGGCCGGGCACTGCTGACCGCACCGGATATGCTGCTGCTGGATGAACCGCTGGCGTCGCTGGATCTGCCGCGCAAACGTGAGCTGATGCCGTATCTGCAAAAACTGGCGAAGCAGGTCGATATTCCGATGCTCTACGTCTCGCACAGTCTGGATGAGATCCTGCATCTGGCTGATAACGTGCTGGTGCTGGATGCGGGCAAAGTCAAAGCCTTTGGTCCGCTGGAGCGGGTCTGGAGCAGCACCGCGATGCGGCCCTGGCTGCCGGTGAGCGAGCTGACCAGCGTGCTGCGGGTGCAGGTGCTGGAGCAGCATCCCGACTATCCGATGACCGCGCTGTCGCTGGGCGATCAGCACATCTGGGTCAGCCGGGTGAATCAGCCGGTGAAAACGCCGCTGCGTATTCGCATCGCCTCATCAGATGTCTCGCTGGCGCTGCAACCGCCACAGCACACCTCCATCCGCAACATTTTACCGGCGCAGGTAGTCGAGCTGCTGGAGGTCGGAGACCAGGTGGAGGTGAAACTGCGTATCGGCATCAGCGAACTCTGGGCGCGCATCACGCCGTGGGCGCGCGATGAACTGGGCATCCGGCCCGAACAGTGGCTCTATGCCCAGATTAAAAGCGTTTCGGTAACGCCCTGATTACAGGACGAACTGACGGAGAGTATCGGCAATACCGGTTTCAAGGTTAGTGCCGATCACCTTTTTCGCCCGCGCTTTGATCGCCTCGTCGGCATTGCCCATCGCCACGCCCAATCCGGCCGTTTCCAGCATGCTGAGGTCGTTGTAGTTATCACCAAACGCGATCACATCGGACATGCTGAGCCCCAGCGATTCAACCCACTGCGCCAGCCGTTTGCCTTTGCTGTTGCCGCCTCTGGCGATATCCACCTGATCGTGCCATGACCATTCGCAGGCCAGCCCCAGCTCCGCTTCAACCGTAGTGGCGAACTGTTGCAGCTCCTGATGGTTGTCGTGCGACAGGGCAAACTTCCAGATCGAACCGGCGTCACGTGCTGCCTGTGCCAAATCAGGCACCTGACGGAACAGCGGACGCTGATGCTCAGGCAGCGATTCGGCCCACTTCAGGGTGCGCATCACATGACCGGTCGGCGTCTGATAGAGCATGGCATCATCCACGTAGAGCAACCCGTGTATCTGCTGCTGATCCAGCCTCTCAATCACCTGTAACGCCAGCTGCGGGTCGAGAGGATCGGACGCCAGCACCTTTTTCGCCTGATAATCATACAAATAGGTGCCATTACAGCAGATTGCGGGTGTATCCAGTTGTAGCGCCTGATAAAAAGGGTGGATAGCGCAGTGATGGCGTCCGGTCACGATAGCGACATGAACACCCGCCTGGCGGGCCTGGTTCAGCGCGTCAATTGACTGCGGCAGAATCGTTTTGGCTGGGGTCAGCAGCGTGCCGTCGAGGTCGAGGGCAATTACCCGGTAGCTCATTCATCCTCTCGTTTTTTCAGGTTTGCAGGGGCTGAAGTCTACACCTGTCCACGGTCCGAAGACAAAAAACAGGGCACAAATGATTCCAGCGTAGGGTAATAAAACGCGCTACAGTGATTCACAGATATGATCAGGCAGCAAAAAAGGAGAATGCATGAAACAGGTTGTCTACACTGCCAGTCCCGAGAGCCAGCAGATTCACGTCTGGCAGATGAATGATGAGGGTGCGCTGACGTTGCTTCAGGTGATTGATGTCGCCGGTCAGGTTCAGCCGATGGTGGTGAGTCCGAAACGCGATTTTCTCTATGTCGGTGTGCGTCCCAATTTTCGCGTGCTGGCGTTCCAGATTGCCGCCGATGGCACGCTGACCGAAGCCGGTCAGGCACCGCTGCCGGGCAGTCCGACCCACATTTCCACCGATCGCGAGGGCCGGTTCCTGTTCTGCGGTTCCTACAATGATGCCTGCGTCAGCGTCAGCCCGATTGGCGATGATGGCATTCCGCAGGCCCCGCTGCAGGTGATCTACGGCCTTGATGGCTGCCACTCGGCCAATATCGATACCGATAACAAGACACTCTATGTACCGGCACTGAAGCAGGATCGTATCTGTCTGTTTGCGCTGGGCGCAGACGGTCAGCTGACGCCGCGTAAACAGGCGCAGGTCACGACGGTAGAGGGTGCAGGCCCGCGTCATATGCAGTTCCATCCGGGCGGGCAGTTCGCTTACTGCGTCAACGAGCTCGACAGCACGGTTGATGTCTGGGCATTAAATACCGGTGAAGGCGAAGCAGAGAGCGTGCAGACGCTGGATATGATGCCGCCTGACTTCAGCGGTACGCGCTGGGCAGCCGATATTCATCTGACGCCGGATGGCCGTTTCCTCTACGCCTGTGATCGCACCAGCAGCACGCTGGCGATCTTCAGCGTCAGCGAACTGGGCGATGAACTGACGCTGGAAGGGTTCCAGCCGACGGAAACGCAGCCGCGCGGATTCAATATCGATCACAGCGGACGTTTTCTGGTGGCAGCGGGACAGAAATCGCATCACATTGAAGTCTACGCGATTAGCGAACCGAAAGGCTTGTTACAGCCGCTGGGACGTTATGCAGTAGGGCAGGGCCCGATGTGGGTCGTGATTCACCAGCTGCAGGCGTAACGCATAACGAAAACGCCTCTCCTGAGCGGGAGAGGCGTATTGCATTACTGATAATTCACGGTTAGCGAGGCGCTCGCCAGTGCGTGGAAATGCACATTAAAGCCGACCATTGCGCCACTGGCGCCTTCATCCACCTCAATCGTCTCCACATCCAGTGCATGCACGGTGAAAATATAGCGATGGGTTTCGCCCTGTGGCGGTGCCGCGCCACCGTAGCCCGCCTGACCGAAATCGGTGCGGGTCTGGATTGCGCGTGCTGGCAGTGACGCTTTGCCAGAGCCGGCACCCTGCGGCAGTGACGTGGTGCTGGCCGGAATATTCGCCACGACCCAGTGCCACCAGCCGGAACCCGTCGGCGCATCAGGATCGTAGCAGGTCACCACAAAACTTTTGGTGCCTTCCGGTGCCGCTTCCCAGGCAAGATGGGGAGAAATATTCTCGCCCTGATAACCCATGCCGTTGAAAACATGCTTTTCAGGCATCTTCTCGCCGTCATTAAAATCCTGACTAAAAACGCGCATCACATCTCCTTAACTGTCGATGAATAGCCTTTCATCATAACCAAAAGCGCCACCAGTGCCAGCGGTCAGCCCGCTTCAGGCGGCAAAATGTTGCGAATGGTCCAGCGCGCCGCCAATCGCCTGCACCAGCTGACTCAGCGCTTTTGGCGTGATGATGTAAGGCGGCATCAGGTAGATCAGTCGGCCAAACGGCCGGATCCAGACCCCCTGTTCAACAAAGAACTGCTGTAATGCCGCCATGTTGACCACCTGATGGGTTTCCACCACGCCAATCGCTCCCAGCACGCGCACATCGGCCACCTGCGGTGAACGGCGCAGCGGCAACAGCTCAGCCCGCAACTGCTGTTCGATTGCGGCCACCTGGCGCTGCCAGTCACCTTCTGCCAGCATGCTCAGGCTCTCCGCCGCCACCGCGCAGGCCAGCGGATTGCCCATAAAGGTTGGGCCATGCATAAAACAGCCCGCCGCGCTGCGGCTGATGGTGTCGGCGACGTCGCGAGTGGTCAGAGTCGCCGCCAGCGTCATCATGCCGCCGGTCAGTGCCTTTCCGACGCAGAGAATATCCGGTGTAATAGCCGCGTGCTCACAGGCAAAGAGCTTACCAGTGCGGCCAAATCCGGTGGCGATCTCATCCGCAATCAGCAGCACGCCATAGCGGTCGCAGGCTTCCCGAACCTGCTGCAGATAACGCGGATGGTAGAAACGCATCCCGCCCGCACCCTGCACAACCGGCTCCAGAATCACCGCTGCCAGCTGCCGGTGATGCTGTTCGATCAGCCGGGCGAAATCATCGAAATCGCGCGCGTCCCATTCATCGTCGAAGCCGCAGGCCGGTGCCGCCGCAAAGTGGTGTTCGGGCAGATAGCCGCGCCACAGGCTGTGCATCGAGTTATCGGGATCGCACACCGACATCGCGGCAAAGGTATCGCCGTGATAGCCGCGCTTCAGCGTCAAAAACTGCTGGCGTGTTTCACCACGTCCCAGCCAGTACTGCAGCGCCATCTTCATCGACACTTCCACCGCCACCGAGCCGGAATCGGCCAGGAAGACGCACTCCAGCGCCTCGGGCGTCATCGCCACCAGCTTCCGGCAGAGCGCCACCGCCGCCGGATGGGTAATCCCGCCAAACATCACGTGCGACATCTGCGAGACCTGCTCCGTCAGCGCCCGGTTCAGTCGAGGATGGTTATAGCCGTGGATCGCCGCCCACCACGATGACATTCCATCCACCAGCTCACGGCCATCGGCCAGCTGCAGCTGAAAACCCTGCGCGGCGACGACCGGGTAGCAGGGCAGCGGATCCTGCATGGATGTGTAGGGATGCCAGATATGCTGGCGGTCAAAACGGGCATCATCGGAGGAGAAAACGGGGGTAGTCATCGGAGTTGTAAACCAAAATAAAAAAATATAGTTTACAAGTATACCCCTGCTTTCTGTCGGGATGACACCCTTTTCTGGAGTACGTAATGGCTCAACGTTGGACAATTGCACAGGCGCAAGCGCTGTTTGATCAACCTTTTCTTGAACTGATGTTTAAAGCGCAGCAGGTGCATCGTCAGCACTTCGACCCGCGCCAGGTGCAGGTCAGTACCCTGCTGTCGATCAAAACCGGAGCCTGTCCGGAAGATTGCAAATATTGCCCGCAGAGCGCGCGCTACAAGACCGGCCTGGAGTCGGAACGTCTGATGGAAGTGGAAGAGGTGCTGACCTCCGCGCGTCAGGCCAAAGCCGCCGGGTCGACCCGTTTCTGCATGGGTGCCGCGTGGAAAAACCCGCACGAGCGCGATATGCCCTACCTGGAAAAAATGGTTGAAGGCGTGAAGGCGATGGGAATGGAAACCTGCATGACGCTTGGTACGCTCAGCGATCAACAGGCGCAGCGGCTGGCGGGCGCTGGCCTCGATTACTACAACCATAACCTCGACACCTCACCGGAATTCTACGGCTCTATCATCACTACCCGCAGTTATCAGGAACGTCTCGATACGCTGGGCAAAGTGCGTGACGCCGGGATCAAAGTCTGTTCAGGCGGTATAGTCGGCCTGGGCGAAACCGTGAACGACCGCGCCGGTCTGCTTGTGCAGTTAGCCAATCTGCCGACGCCGCCAGAGAGCGTGCCGATCAACATGCTGGTCAAGGTCAAAGGCACGCCGCTGGCGGACAACGATGACGTAGAACCGTTCGATTTTATCCGCACCATCGCGGTGGCGCGCATCATGATGCCGACCTCGCATGTGCGTCTCTCCGCGGGCCGCGAGCAGATGAGCGAGCAGACTCAGGCGATGTGCTTTATGGCCGGGGCGAACTCGATTTTCTACGGCTGCAAACTGCTGACCACGCCGAATCCGGAAGAGGATAAAGACCGCGTGCTGTTCCGCAAACTGGGGCTGAACCCTGAGCATACCCACACCCAGCATGGCGATCAGCAGCAGGAAGAACACCTCAGCGAGCAGTTGTTCCATGCCGACACTGAACAGTTCTACAACGCGGCACTGTAATGAGCTGGCAGCAAAGACTTCAGCAGGGGCTGGCGCAGCGCCGTGCGGACGATGGCTGGCGACAGCGTCGAATCATCGATCAGCAAGCTACCCGCACGTTAGAGAGCGGTGGCCGCCGCTATCTGCACTTCTCCAGCAATGACTATCTCGGTTTAACCCGCCATCCGGCGGTGATTGCGGGCTGGCAGCAGGGCGCGGCGCAGACGGGCGCGGGGGCGGGTGCCTCGGGACACGTCACCGGCTATCACCGTCAGCACGCCGATCTTGAGGCGCAGCTGGCCGACTGGCTCGGCTACGACCGTGCACTGCTGTTTATCTCCGGCTTCGCGGCCAATCAGGCGGTGATTCATCTGCTGGGCGAGAAAAACGATCGCATCCTGGCCGATAAACTCAGCCATGCCTCGCTGCTCGACGCCGCCAGCCACAGCCCGGCGCAGCTGCGGCGTTTCAGTCATAACGACCCGGAGAGCCTGGCAGCACGGCTCGTGTCACCCTGCGAGGGGGAGACGCTGGTGGTGACTGAGGGGATTTTCAGCATGGATGGCGACAGTGCGCCGCTGGCTGCGCTGGCACAACAGACGCAGCACGCAGAGGGCTGGCTGCTGGTGGATGATGCGCACGGCATCGGTGTGGTCGGTGAGCAGGGGCGCGGCAGCTGCTGGCAGCAGGGCGTTAAACCGGAACTGCTGGTGATCACCTTTGGCAAAGCGTTTGGCGTCAGCGGTGCCGCGCTGCTGTGCGACGCCGATACCGCCGACTATTTCCTACAGTTCAGCCGGCATCTGATCTACTCCACCGCCATGCCCGCCGCACAAGCCACTGCGCTGCAGGCGGCGCTGCGCGAAATTCAGCAGGGTGATGCGCTGCGCCAGCAGTTGCAGCAGAACATTGCGCATTTCCGGCGTGGCGCGGCCTCGCTGCCGTGGCAACTGATGGACTCTGCCAGCGCGATTCAGCCGCTGCTGATCGGTGAAAATGGCGATGCGATGGCGCTCTCTCAGCGGCTGGCGGAGGCGGGCTGCTGGGTCAGTGCGATCCGGCCGCCTACCGTGCCGCCGGGAACGGCCCGGCTGCGTATTACCCTGACCGCTGCACATCGCCCTGAAGATATCGATGTGCTACTGGAGGCGCTGCATGACGCTGCGGGTTGATAAGCAGGCGGTGGCGCGCGCCTTTGGCCGCGCGGCAAGCCATTACGATGCCCATGCGGTACTGCAGCGCCTTAGCGGCGATGCGCTGCTGGCACGTGCGCCCGTACAGAGCGGACTGCAGCTGCTGGATGCCGGATGCGGCACCGGCTGGTACAGCAGGCTGTGGCGCGAACGCGGCAAACAGGTGACGGCGCTGGATCTCTCTCCGCAGATGCTGCAACAGGCGCGTGATAACGATGCGGCGCAGCATTATCTGGCGGGCGACATTGACGCACTGCCGCTGGCGGATAACAGTCTCGACCTGGTGTGGAGTAACCTGGCGGTGCAGTGGAGTGAAAATCTGCCTGGCGCGCTGCGTCAGTTCCGGCGCGTGCTGCGCCCCGCTGGCACGCTGCTGTTTTCCACGCTGGGCGACGGCTCGTTGCAGGAGGTGCATGAAGCCTGGTCCCATCTGGATGCGTCGCCGCACGCCAACCGCTTTCTCAGCGAGACGCAGATTGCGGCGGCCTGCCACGCAGAGCAACTGCATTGCAGCGCGGAAAAAGTGACGCTGCATTTTCCCGATGCGCTCAGCGCCATGCGTTCGCTGAAAGGGATTGGCGCGACCCATCTGCATCAGGGCCGTGACGGGCAGCTACTCACCCGACAACGACTCAACCAGTTAGAGGCGCACTGGCCGCGCGACCAGCACGGCTATCACCTGAGTTACCATTTAATTTATGGAGTAAGTGCATCATGAAACGGCTGTTCATTACCGGCACCGACACCGAAGTCGGTAAAACCGTCGCCAGCGGCGCACTGTTGCAGGCCGCCGCCGCCGCGGGCTACCGCTGTGCAGGTTATAAGCCCGTTGCTTCGGGCTGTGAGATGACGCCAGAGGGGATCCGCAACAGTGATGCGCTGGCGCTGCAGCGCTTCAGCAGCGTGCCGCTAAGCTACCAGCAGGTCAATCCGCTGGCGTTTATCGAACCGACTTCGCCGCACATCGTCAGCGCCGAAGAGGGCAGGCCGATTACCCATCTGGCACTGTCAGCGGGTCTGGCGGCGCTGGAGCCGCTGGCGGACTGGATTCTGGTCGAAGGCGCGGGCGGCTGGTATACCCCGTTGTCAGAGACGCACACCTATGCGGACTGGGTGGTCAGCGAACAGCTGCCCGTGATTCTGGTGGTGGGGATTAAGCTCGGCTGCATCAACCACGCCATGCTCACCGCAGAGGCGGTGCGTGCGCGCGGCCTGCCACTGGTGGGCTGGATCGCCAACACCGTCGAACCGCCCGGCAAACGCTATCAGGAATATCTCACCAGCCTGAAGCAGCGACTGCCTGCGCCCTGTCTGGGCACCATTCCGTATCTCACCGATGCGGCGCTGCAGGCGTCCTGTGGACAGTATCTGACGCTGCCGCAGTGAGATTCAGGCGACCGTCAGCCACTTATCCACGGTGTGGTCATCGAGCTGCTCCATGCTGCCCTGCGCCACATTACGGCCACGGTGCAGCAGCAGGAAATAGTCCGCTACCCGCCGGATCAGCGACAGGCGCTGCTCCAGCAGCAGAATGGTCAGCCCATAGTCGAGATTAAGCCGGCGGATCAGGTTGCCCATCTCCTCTTCCAGCCACGGCGACATCCCATCAGTCGGCTCATCCAGGATCAGCAGTTTGGGCTGCAGCACCAGCGCGCGCGCCAGGGCCAGCTGTTGCTGCTGATCGATGGGCAGATCGCCGCTGCGTTGCTGACGCAGTGAGTAGAGCGCCGGGAACAAATCAAATACCATTTCAGGAATGGCACGATGACGGTCGCGCTGGCTGGCACCCGCCAGCAGGGCAATCAGCAGGTTATCTTCCACGCTCATCTGGGTAAAAATATGGCGGCCCTGAGGCACATAGCCGATGCCCATCTGCGCCCGCTGTTCGGCCGGTTGCAGCAGCAAATCTTCCGGTGGCGAGCCATCCTCTTTCCAGGAAATGGTGCCGCTGTTAATCGGCAATCTGCCCATAATGCAGTTGACCAGCGTGGTTTTGCCCATGCCTGGACGGCCCAGAATGCCGGTGCAGGTGCCAGGCGACAGATCCAGGTCCACATCCCACAGAATATGGTTCTGACCGTAAAATTGATTTACCGAACGTAGACTCAGCATCTGACACTCTCCTTCCCGATCATTAGCCTGATTGCTTCCGCTCTCTGTCGTCTGGCAAACAAGTCATCAGCAACGGCAGCCTCACCATTGCAGCACAGTGCGCGTAAAGCGCGGTGACGTTACTGACTCCTGCAATTCCCAGGCCAGATCTTAAAACGGCCCTGTTTCCTGCTGCAGTGCGCTGTATCAGGCAAGAAAGGTGAGAAAAACTTATCAATTACCCATGGTCATCACGCGCCTGCACTTTTACAGTGCCTGCGGGCGCTGTTTGTGGTGCAGACGTGCTGCAGTCACACAGAATGTCTGATTAAGAATCTTAGTGGAATGATGAATATTTGCGTGCCACGCCAGGCGACAGATTAAAAATGCAGAATAATCCGTCAGCAGCCGACGCGAAATTTAACGCAAAAAAAATTATTTTCACCGGGGCGGGAGGGCAGGGAAAAATTATACACAGCTGATGGCGGCGGGGCTGCCATCACTTATCCACCATTCCTGTGGATAACCTTGTGCATTAGGTAATGAAAACCGGTTAGAAGCGAGGAAATACGCGGCCTGGTAACATAATGACGAGATTCTGGCCTTATGAGCTTAAAGTAATGAAATCAGCTGGTTATCAAAAAACAAGCCTGCGAATTCTCTGTCGGGTAACCGAACTGTAATTTTGTGACGTTCTATTGACAAATGTTAAATCTGATCCCGGCCTGGGGATAACATTGCGCAACTCGCTTTACAATAACGACTCCACAATGCGGGCAGGCTAAGACTTACCCTGATTGCATTAACCTTGCACGATTACTGTTTTTATATCCAGTATTATTTTCTGGCAAAATCACCATAGCAGAGTAAAATAAGTGCCTGCCCGCCGACTTCTCCAGCAGGAACTGCATTCATGACCAAAGCTTTTAAACTCAATTCCGCCTTTAAACCTTCGGGCGACCAGCCTGAGGCGATCCGTCGCCTGGAAGAGGGGCTGGAGGATGGACTGGCCCATCAGACCTTATTAGGCGTGACCGGCTCAGGTAAAACTTTTACCGTCGCCAATGTCATTGCCGACCTTAATCGCCCGACGATGGTGCTGGCACCGAACAAGACGCTGGCGGCTCAGCTCTATGGCGAAATGAAAGAGTTTTTCCCGGATAACGCCGTCGAGTTTTTCGTCTCTTACTACGACTACTATCAGCCTGAAGCCTATGTGCCGAGTTCCGACACCTTTATCGAAAAGGATGCGTCGGTGAATGAACACATCGAACAGATGCGTCTGTCAGCCACTAAGGCGCTGCTGGAGCGGCGCGACGTTATCGTGGTGGCGTCGGTTTCGGCGATCTACGGTCTGGGCGATCCCGATCTCTATCTGAAAATGATGCTGCACCTGACCCGCGGCATGATTATCGATCAGCGCAGCATCCTGCGCCGCCTCTCAGAGCTGCAGTACACCCGCAACGATCAGGCGTTTCAGCGCGGCACCTTCCGCGTGCGTGGCGAAGTGATCGATATCTTCCCGGCGGAGTCGGACGATATCGCGCTGCGCGTCGAACTGTTTGACGAAGAGGTCGAGCGTCTGTCGCTGTTTGACCCGCTGACCGGGCAAATCGATTCAGTGGTGCCGCGTTTTACCATCTACCCCAAAACGCACTACGTCACGCCGCGTGAGCGCATTCTGCAGGCGATGGAAGACATCAAAGTCGAGCTGGCGGACCGCCGCCGGGTGCTGCTGGAGAACAATAAGCTGCTGGAAGAGCAGCGTATTACCCAGCGTACTCAGTTTGACCTGGAGATGATGAGTGAGCTGGGTTACTGCTCCGGCATCGAAAACTACTCGCGCTACCTCTCCGCACGCGGACCGGGCGAAGCGCCGCCGACGCTGTTTGACTATCTGCCCGCCGATGGCCTGCTGGTGGTGGATGAGTCGCATGTGACTATCCCGCAGATTGGCGGCATGTACAAAGGCGACCGGGCGCGCAAAGAGACGCTGGTGGAGTATGGCTTCCGCCTGCCGTCGGCGCTGGACAACCGTCCGATGAAGTTTGAAGAGTTCGAGGCGCTGGCACCGCAGACCATCTATGTATCCGCGACGCCGGGCAAATATGAGCTGGAAAAATCGGGCGATGAAGTGGTTGATCAGGTGGTGCGTCCTACCGGCCTGCTGGACCCGATCATCGAAGTGCGTCCGGTCGGGACGCAGGTCGACGATCTGCTGTCGGAAATCCATCAGCGCGTGGCGATCAACGAACGTGTGCTGGTGACGGTGCTGACCAAACGCATGGCGGAAGATCTCACTGAGTATCTGACGGAGCATGGCGAGAAGGTGCGCTATCTGCACTCCGACATCGACACCGTAGAGCGTATGGAGATTATCCGTGACTTACGTCTGGGTGAGTTTGATGTGCTGGTGGGCATCAACTTATTGCGTGAGGGGCTGGATATGCCGGAAGTGTCGCTGGTGGCGATTCTGGATGCGGATAAAGAGGGCTTCCTGCGTTCCGAACGATCGCTGATTCAGACTATTGGTCGTGCGGCGCGTAACATCAACGGTAAAGCGATTCTTTACGGCGATAAAATCACGCCGTCGATGGCGCGTGCCATTGAAGAGACGGAGCGCCGCCGCGAGAAACAGCAGCTGCACAACGAAAAGAATGGCATTGTGCCGCAGGGCCTGAACAAGAAGATCACGGATATTCTGGAGCTGGGCAAAAATGTGGTGAAAACCCGCGGCAAAGCGAAACCGGCGCGTCCTGGCGAGGCACAGGCACTGGCCGATTTCCAGCTGTTAACGCCGCAGGCGCTGCAGAAGAAAATCCACGAGCTGGAAGGGCAGATGCAGCAGCACGCGCAGAACCTGGAGTTCGAACAGGCGGCCAGTGTGCGCGATCAGCTGCATGAGCTGAGAACGCTGTTTATTGCGGCCTCGTAGCGCCGTCAAAGCTTTGAATGGCGTGTTCCAGCGCTACCCGCAACAGCTGGCGGTCGTGACGATATCTGATATCGGCGGCCTCCAGCGGTTCACGGACAATCAGACGGTTTTCAATGCCCTCTGTGGCGACTGCCGGACCGACCACTACTGCATCAATCACCCGCTTGCCAATATAACGTTCCATCATCTGAAGCTTGTCAGCCACCGAAAGACTGGCGGCGGCGGGGCTGAGTTCGCGACCCAGATTACCGATAAACACCATAGTGGCAGGCGTGCGACGCAGCGCCTGCGCCATCTCTTCCATCAGCAGAATCGGCATCAGGCTGGTATAGAAACTGCCAGGGCCAATCAGGATCAGATCCGCTTCTGCAATGGCCTGCAGCGCTTCCCGCGTCGGCTGGACATTGGGATGCAGCATCAGCTCCTGCGGCGGCTCTTTCATCTCATCGATTGCGGTTTCGCCATAAACCATATTGCCTTCGGCATCCATCGCCACCAGATCCACCGGCTGCTCCGACATCGGAATTAAAAAGGCGTCGACCTTCAGCAGGTTACGGATGATGTTGATCGCTTCCAGCGGGCGAACGCTCAGATGATCCAGCGCCCGCAGCATCAGATTACCGAGGTTGTGACCGGCCAGTTCGCCATTACCGGCAAAGCGATACTCGAACATCGCGGAGGCGACGCTGGGTTCTGCAATCAGCTGGTTGAGGCAGTTGCGCATGTCACCCCAGGCGATGCCGCCTTCGGATCGACGAATGCGGCCGGTCGATCCGCCGTTGTCGGTGGTGGTGACGATGCCGGTGAGACGTGAGCCCAGCGGGGAAAGGGCCGACATCACGCGGCCTAAACCGTGTCCGCCGCCCAGTGCCACAACGCGATCAAGATCGGCCAGTGTGCGATTCATACTTCTCCTTAATATCTCGTCGCGTAGCGTGGCTCTAAACGCTAAGCCCGCGCGGATGACTTACGTCAAAATCTGGATCGCATTTTAACGTATCCTGTCGCGAAAATGCGGTGAAAATTCGATATGTATAAGAATATATAGCGAAAAGAGCAAATGGAAGAGTAGCGGAATTCACGCTACCATCATGTTTACCGCGCTGATCAACGGGTCAGCGTACACTCAAGCCTGAATGCCTAAGTCTGCGGATAGGGGGTTCAGGCCGTAGCCATTGAGCTGCCAGGGTGCAGGAAGAAATGACTGCATCTCCCAATCTGGAAAGGTGTTCTGGTGTCACAATTTACTGATGCATACGCGCGTAAGTTCTATTACCTGCGCCTGTCGGTCACGGATGTCTGTAATTTCCGCTGTACCTATTGTCTTCCTGACGGCTACAAACCGCAGGGAATTCGTAACAAAAGCTTTCTCTCTCTGGATGAAATCCGCCGCGTCACGCGGGCCTTTGCCGCAGCCGGAACCGAAAAAGTGCGGCTGACCGGTGGTGAGCCGTCGCTGCGCCGTGATTTCACCGACATCATTGCGGCCGTGCGTGAAAACGCCTCTATCCGCCAGATCGCGGTCACCACCAATGGCTACCGGCTGGCGCGCGACGTGAACCAGTGGCGCGACGCGGGTCTGACCGCACTCAACGTCAGCGTCGACAGCCTGGACGCCCGTCAGTTTCACGCTATCACCGGTCAGGATAAATTCCATCAGGTGATGAGCGGCATTGATGCGGCGCTGGACGCCGGTTTTCGCCAGGTCAAAGTCAACAGCGTGCTGATGCGCGATCTCAACAGCCGTAATCTGGCCACGTTCCTCGACTGGATCCGCACCCGCCCGATTCAGCTGCGCTTCATCGAACTGATGGAGACCGGCGACGGCGGCACGCTGTTCCGCGATCAGCACGTGTCCGGCATGGTGATTCGCGACCAACTCATCGCCCAGGGCTGGCAGCGCCGCGAAAGCGGACGCAGCGACGGCCCGGCGCAGGTTTTTTACCATCCCGATTATGTCGGCGAGATTGGCCTGATCATGCCTTACGCCAAAGATTTCTGTGCCAGCTGCAACCGTCTGCGTGTATCGGCGCAGGGTAATCTGCACCTGTGCCTGTTTGGTGACGGCGGTGTGCCGCTGCGCGACCTGCTTGCGTCCGATGAACAGCAGGCCGAACTGCAGGCGCGCATTGCCAGCAGCCTGGGGCAGAAGAAGCAGACGCACTTCCTGCATCAGGGCAACACCGGCATCACACAGAATCTCTCTTACATTGGCGGCTAATTTCAGGAGGAAGTATGGGTAAACCAGCCAGCGAATTTCAGGCCGTGCAGATTGCAGTGATGACGGTGTCAGACCGTCGCGATGCCAGCAACGACACCTCCGGCGACTATCTGCGCGAGGCGGCGGCGGAAGCGGGCCATGACGTCGTCGATCACGCCATCGTGCCGGATAATCTCTACCGCATTCGCGCCACCGTGTCGCGCTGGATCGCCAGTGACGATGTCCAGGTGGTGATCATTAATGGCGGCACCGGCTTTAACCTGAAGAACAGCACGCCGGAAGCGCTGCTGCCGCTGTTTGACCGCGAGATTGACGGGTTTGGTGAACTGTTCCGGATGATCTCCTATGAAGAGATTGGCGGCTCGACGCTGCAGTCGCGCGCCATTGCCGGTCTGGCTAACGGGACGCTGATCCTGGCCGTGCCGGGTTCGACCAGCGCCTGTCGCACCGCCTGGGAGCGCATTATTGTCGATCAGCTTGATGCACGTACCGCGCCCTGTAATTTTGTCTCACATCTGAAAAAACGGTAAGTATGTCTCAACTCACACACATTAACGCCGCGGGCGAAGCGCACATGGTGGATGTCTCCGCCAAGGCTGAAACCGTGCGTGAAGCACGCGCCGAAGTGCTGGTGCTGATGCAGCCGGAAACCCTGCAGATGATCATGGAAGGCAGCCACCACAAAGGAGATGTCTTTGCCACCGCGCGCATCGCCGGGATTCAGGCAGCAAAACGCACCTGGGAGCTGATCCCGCTCTGTCATCCGCTGATGCTGAGCAAAGTGGAAGTGAACCTTGAAGCGGAACCAGACCATAATCGGGTCCGCATCACCACGCTCTGTCGCCTGACCGGCAAAACCGGCGTCGAGATGGAAGCGCTGACGGCCGCCTCGGTTGCCGCGCTGACCATCTACGACATGTGCAAAGCCGTTCAGAAAGATATTGTCATCGATCAGCTGCGGTTAATCAGCAAGAGCGGCGGCAAAAGCGGTGATTTCCAGGCGGTTGCCCATGATTAAGGTACTGTTTTTCGCCCAGGTGCGTGAGCTGACCGGCACCGCATCGCTTGAGGTCGGTGCGGATTATCCGGATGTGGCCGCGCTGCGCGCTGCGCTGGCCGAACGCGACGATCGCTGGGCACTGGCGCTGGAGTCGGGCAAACTGCTGGCGGCGGTGAATCAGACGCTGGTGCCGATGAGTCACCCGCTGCACGCCGGTGATGAAGTGGCCTTTTTCCCGCCCGTGACCGGAGGCTGAGATGGAAACGCAGATTCGCGTCGGTCCCGCGCCCTTTGATATGGCGGAAGCGTATCGCTGGCTGGCGGCCTGTGATGAAGATGGTGCGGTGGTGACCTTTACCGGCAAAGTACGCAACCACAACCTGGGTGCAGACGTGGCGGCACTGACGCTGGAGCACTATCCCGGCATGACCGAGAAAGCGCTACAGGAGATTGTGGATGCGGCACGTGAACGCTGGCCGCTGCAGCGCGTTACGGTAATCCACCGCGTTGGCGAGCTGTTTCCCGGCGATGAGATCGTGCTGGTGGGCGTCACCAGCGCCCATCGCGGCAGCGCCTTTTCTGCCGCGGAGTTCATCATGGATTATCTGAAAACCCGCGCGCCGTTCTGGAAGCGCGAAGCGACAGAGCAGGGCGATCGCTGGGTGGATGCCCGCGACAGCGACCATCAGGCGGCCCGGCGCTGGGACTAAGGCATTAATGGCGCAAGCGGGCAGAGGTTTCTCCGCCCGCTGCGTTACCGCTGATCCCATCCGCGTCACAGCCCGCTAACACGCAGACACAACGCCTACGGCTGCTTCAGTTGCTCTGCCGGGCCAAAGCCGGTCTGACCGTGGCTGTGCTCACCACCACCACTGGTACGCTTAAGCTGAATAACCTGACCCTTTTCCCACGCATTGGCACCAGGTGCCGCCGGATGCGCGACGATATCCGCCCGATCGGCCCGGATCTCTTTGCTGTCCACGCCAAAGCGGCGATCGCGATCCGCCAGCAGCCGGGAATCCATCTGACCATCTTCGGTAAAGCCCATCATCAGCGCCGGAATGCCGATCGGCAGCGTTTTGTCGCGGTCGGTGTGCCAGGTGTGCCAGGTTTTCCCGTAGGTATTCACGATGCGCGTCATCAGCGCATGGTCGGCGACTTTCGGTAAGCCTGGCGCAATCAGCGTGCCGGACTTCACCTCATACTGATGGCTGTGCCACAGCTTCTTCTCTTCGGCCGGCAGGGTTTTAAACAGCCGTTCGCTGATAATGTACTCCACGCCCATCAGCCGCGCATCGCGCGTGTTGCCATCGTAAATCACCGCCTGCATCACATCGTCGTTCAGCACGGTGACATAGTGGTGCGCCTCCATCTGACCATTCTTGTCGCCATTATAAAAATGGAAGCCATCGAGATAGGTGTTGATGGCGTCGATGGGCGGACGTGACTGCATCACGCTGGCGCCGGTTTCCAGTACTTTAAGCGAGGAGGAGGTGGGCGCGCCCGGTGACTGCACCTGGGCAGGCGTATTATTGGCGCCGCAGCCGGTTAATAACAGGCTGAATGCCGCAACAGGCCAGAGTTTAAACATCGTAAGTTCCTTTAACGTTAAAAAAGGTAACCTTAGTTCAGTTCTCTCCTGCCTGTGAAACTCTGGCGATGATAGAGTAGGGTTTTGGTTCATTCTGAGGACAGGCATGTCATCCACCCCGATTCTGCAACGTCTGACACTGGTCGCCGCACTGGTGCTGGCGGGTTGTAGCAGCAAGAAAACCCCTGAGGCGCCTGTGCGGCAGCCTGAAGATGTCAAAGCGCAGATCCAGCGGCTGCTGCCGTCGCACGTCAGCAATAAAGCGGCGTGGAGCGACGATATCTACACTACCTTCCGCACGCAGCAGATCGATCCCAGCGCCAGTAACCTCTGTGCGGTGATCGCCGTAGCGGATCAGGAGAGCAACTTCAGCGCCGAGGCCACCGTGCCGGGCCTGCCGAAAATCGCTTGGGGTGAGATCAACCGCCGTGCGGCGCAGGTGCACGTGCCGGCCTTCCTGGTGCGTACCGCGCTGCTGATTAAATCGCCGACTGGCGAAAGCTACGCGGCCCGTCTGGACAAAGTGCGCAGTGAAAAAGATCTCAGTGCCATCTTCGATGACCTGATCGATATGGTGCCGATGGGCCAGACGCTGTTCGGCAATCTCAACCCGATCCACACCGGCGGACCGATGCAGGTCAGCATTGCGTTTGCCGAAGCGCACGCCAAAGGCTACCCGTGGCCGATCGATGGCACCATCCGGCGCGAAGTCTTTACCCGTCACGGCGGGATCTACTTCGGCACCATGCACCTGCTCGGCTATCCGGCTGACTACAGCCAGCCGCTCTATCGCTTTGCCGATTACAATGCAGGCTGGTACGCCAGCCGCAACGCGGCGTTCCAGGCGGCGGTGTCAAAGGCCACCGGCATGAAGCTGGCGCTGGATGGCGATCTGATCCTCTATGGCTCAGACGCGGCAGGCGGTACCGAACTGGCAGTGCGCACGCTCTCGAAGCAGATCGACATGAGCAACAGCGCCATTCGCCGCGACCTCGAGAAAGGAGAGAAAGAATCGTTCAGCGACAGCGAACTCTGGAAACAGGTCTTTGCTCTGGCGGATAAAATGGCGGGTCGTAAGCTGCCGCGCGAAATGCTACCGGGCATCAAGCTGGAAAGCCCGAAAATTACCCGTAATCTGACGACGGCATGGTTTGCGCAGCGCGTCGACAGCCGTTATCAGCAGTGTCTGTCGCGGCGTTAACCGGCATGTTGTGGCACAGTTGAGCTGAGCTGTGCCACACTTAAATCTGGCACGGCTCCCGGCAGGGAGCTGTTCATCCATTCAACAAGAGGTGCATCATGGACCGATATCCACGCAATGATTCCATCGTTCAACCCGCATCTCGCGGTTTACAAGCCTATATGGCGCAGGTCTATGGCTGGATGACCTGCGGTCTGTTACTGACCGCATTTGTTTCCTGGTTTGCGGCGCGCACGCCCGCAGTCATGGAGCTGGTGTTTGCTAACCGTATTACCTTCTTCGGGCTGATTATCGCGCAGCTGGCGCTGGTGTTCTTCCTGTCAGGCATGGTGCATCGTCTGAGCGGAGCCGTAGCCACCGGCCTGTTTATGCTCTATTCAGCGCTGACCGGCATTACCATGGCGAGTATCTTCCTGGTCTACACCTACTCCTCCATCGCCAGTACCTTCTTTGTCACGGCGGGGATGTTTGGCGCGATGAGCTTCTACGGCTATACCACTAAACGTGACCTGAGCCGTTTTGGCAGCCTGCTGTTTATGGCGCTGATAGGCATTGTGCTGGCGTCGCTGGTGAACTTCTGGCTGAAAAGTCCGGCGCTGATGTGGGCGATTACCTACATCGGTGTGGTGGTATTTGTGGGATTAACCGCTTATGACACGCAGAAGCTGAAAAACATCGGTGAGCAGATTGATGCCCGCGACACGGAAAACCTGCGTCGTTACTCGATCATGGGCGCGCTGACGCTCTATCTCGACTTCATTAACCTGTTCCTGCTGCTGCTGCGAATTTTCGGTAACCGCCGCTGATTTTCAGTGTAAAAGGGGGAGGCGCACAGGTTGCGCCTCCCCCTTTTTTATTATGACTTCTGCAACTTCTGCTCGTTCTTCTGACGCAGATGCTTCGCCCGACTCTCCAGCCCCAGATAGAGCACCAGAGCTAACAGCAGCGGCAGGATAAAGTAGAGCACGCGATAGGCCAGCAGCGCTGCAATAATGGTGCCATGCGAAGCGTGCTGACCGCTGAGCAGCGCCAGGAATACCGCTTCGAGTACGCCAATACCCGCCGGAATATGAATGATCACGCCGGCAATACTACTGATCAGCAGGACGCCCAGCACCATCGGATAGCCCACGTCACGTCCCAGCAGCAGCCAGATAATCGCACCCATTACCATCCAGTTGGCGCAGGAAACCGAAAACTGCAGCAGCGCCATACGTAGTGAAGGCAGCTGCAGCGTCTGGCCTTTAATGGTCCAGCGACGCTGCTTTGAGAAGGCGCAGGCCCAGAGGTAAACCGCCACCAGCACCAGCAGAATCACACCAATCAGCCGCAGCGTGGTCTCACCAATAAACCAGCCGCCGGGGATAGAGACCATGCCCGCGCTGAACACCACGCCCGCCAGCAGTATATAGCCCAGCCAGTTAGTCGCGATGCTGAGTGAGAAGATGCGGGTGATGGTGCCGCTGTCGAGGCCGAGCCGGGAATAGAGCCGGTAGCGCATGGCGACGCCGCCCACCCAGGTACTCAGCGTCAGGTTAAAGGCGTAACAGATAAACGACACCAGCATGACCTGCCGCTTCGCCAGCTTATGACCGCAATAGGCGCGGCCAATCAGGTCATAGCAGCCATATACCAGGTAACTCAGCACCACCAGTCCGGCGGCGGTCAGGACGACAAAGCGATTGTAGTTAACGATGACGTCGTAAACATCTTCCCAGTTCACTTTGCGGGCATAAACCACCAGCAGAACCACCACCGCAACGAAAAACAGCACGGTGAGGATTTTTTTTGCCAGTTGCCAGCGTGGATGTTTTTTTGCCATCAGGATTTTGCTCCCGGGTTGTCTGCTTCTACACGATCCTGCGTTTCCATTTCAGGCTGTACCGGGGCGCTGACCTGAGCCAGCAGCGGTGTGTGCGCCGGCAGCCAGCCCGCGATGGCCGGGAAATGGCGCAGGAAATGGAATACCACCACGCTTTTACTCAGTTGCCACCAGTTGCGCGGCGGCAGGCGATCCTCCTGCACGCGCTGGCAGTCGTTTGCCAGCAGCGCTTCGAGGTTGTCACGCAGCGTCTGGTTGAACGGCCTGTCGTGGATGATCAGGTTAGCTTCCAGATTCAGAGAGAGGCTCAGCGGATCGAGATTGCTGGAGCCGACGGTGGCCCAGTAATCATCTTTTACGGCGATCTTGCCGTGCAGCGGACGGCGGATATATTCGTAGACTTCCACGCCACCATCTACCAGATAGTTGTAGAGCAGCTCCGCGCCCACTTTCACAATCGGCATATCCGGCTCACCCTGTACGATCAGCCGCACCCGGACGCCACGCTGTGCAGCATTGCGCATCTCACGCAGCAGCCGGTAGCCTGGGAAGAAGTAGGCGTTGGCAATAATCACATCCTTTTTGGCCTCGCGCAGCATCTCCAGGTAATGCACTTCGATGTCGTCGCGATGTTCGTCATTATCACGATAGACATAGAGCACCTGGGCATCGCCGGGTTTAGCATTTACCGCCGGACGATGAGAACGCGATCCCCACCAGCGGCGGGTGTGCTGCTCGCTGCCAATCGCCTGTTGCAGATAGCGGGCGATGTCTGCCACGACCGGGCCTTTAACCTGCACTGCGTAATCCTGCTTCGCCTCCGGACCGTAATCAGTGTTGTGCTCGGCCGAGAAGTTGATGCCGCCAACAAAGGCGACCACGTCATCCACCACTACCGTTTTACGGTGCAGACGGCGGAAGACGTTGGTACGCATCCCCATCACCAGCGGGCGCGGATCGTAGTAGATGAAACGCACACCGGCGCTGGTCAGACTGTTCACAAATTTGTCGGAGAGTTCAGCGGAGCCGTAGCCATCGACCATCACTTCAACCCGCACGCCGCGCTGGGCTGCCGCCAGCAATTCACGATGCAGGGCATTACCGACGTCATCTTCAAACAGAATAAAGGTTTCGAGCAGAACTGAACGTTCAGCCCGCTGAATTGCGCCAAATACGCGCGGGAAAAATGCTTCACCATTTTCCAGCAACAGCAGCCGGTTGCCTTCCTGCCAGTTAAAATTCATAGATGAATCTCCACCGCCAGCGGCGCATGATCGGAAAGATGGGACCAGGGTTTTCGCGGCAGTGCCCACGGATGACTGATAGTGGCATTGCGGACATAGATGCGGTCGAGCCGCAATATCGGGAAGCGCGCCGGGAAGGTGCGCGCCGGGCGTCCGGTCTTCATACTGAATACCTCTTTCAGGCCTGCGCCCTGTTTTAATATGGCGTTAGCGCGTCGCTGCCAGTCATTGAAATCGCCTGCCACGACGACCGGCGCGTCGGGCGGCAGTGAGTTGACCATTTCACAGATCTTCTTCATCTGCGCGTGACGATGCGCCTCTTTCAGCCCCAGGTGAACACAGATGACATGCAGCGTGCCGTGCGGCTCGGGCAGGGCGATCTGACAGTGCAGCATGCCGCGGTTTTCACTGCCTGCCACCGAGATATCCCGGTTCTCATAGTCGGTTATCGGGAAGCGCGACAGCACCGCATTGCCGTGATGTCCCTCCGGATAGACCGCATTGCGTCCATAGGCGAAATCGTTCCACATGGTGTCAGCCAGAAACTCATAATGAGGCGATTCAGGCCACTCTTCATGGTTAAGGGAGTGGATGGCATGGGTGCCCATTACCTCCTGGAGAAAGACCACATCCGCCGAGGTTGCGCGAACGGCTTCGCGCAATTCCGGCAGGATGAAGCGGCGATTAAACGGGGCGAACCCCTTGTGTGTATTGATCGTCAGGACTTTTATTGAAAATCCTTGCTTGTTTTGTGGCATACTCGCGACGCACTCCTTTTCATCATCAATAGAATCAAAGTGTAGTCTTTGTCACAAATGGGTGGTGAGAGAGCGCGATATTTAGGGCGTTATCCGAAAATTGTTTTACATTGAGGAAACCGTTTCCGGCTTGTGCCGGTAGCACTTGGGCGACCTGTTGGGTCTGCCAGGAGAATTGAATGAAATGGTCTAATCGTATTCAAATCATCACGGGTCAGACGTTGTTGCATATCGCTATGCATCTGCTGGTGATCGCTGCGCTGATCTGGGGCTGGAAACACAAGGCGCTGGTTGATGTCTGCAGCACGCTGGTGGCGATGTACGCACTGGTTTTTGTTGCCATGCTGGTGACACAGCGCATCGCCCGTTTACGCACGCTCGGCGATTATCTTGAAGAAGCGACCACCACTTACTACTTTGGCGCCGCCATGATGACACTGTTCCTGGTGTCGCGGATTTACCACAACAACCTGCTGCTGGCCTGTCTCGGCGTAGTGATGTTGCTGGGTCCGGCGCTGGTTTCGCTGCTGGCAAAAGAGCCACCGCGGCGCATCGAAAATAAACGTAGTTAAGTTGAAGGCCACCGCGAGGTGGCCTTCCTGTTTCTGCGCAGTTAAGTTATGTCAGTAAATGTGAGCTATCTCGCACACTTCATTTAAAGCTGCTACACTCGCTCGCTTACGCATCGTAGTTTGTGCCCTTTTCACGCGTCAGCCCCAGCTGCCGTCACTATCCCTCTGAAAACTACACCGTGAATCACGGCCAGAGCGGACCGGAGTAAACCACGTAATGTCATTTGACTCTCTCGGCCTGAGTGCCGATATTTTGCGCGCGGTTGCCGAACAAGGCTACAGCGAACCTACACCTATCCAGCGCCAGGCGATTCCTGTGGTGCTGGCAGGCCGCGATCTGCTGGCGAGTGCCCAGACCGGCACCGGCAAAACGGCCGGCTTTACCTTACCGTTGTTACAGAAACTCTCTGCCACCGCGACGCCCGTGCGCGGTCGTCGCCCGGTGCGTGCCCTGATCCTGACCCCGACCCGTGAACTCGCGGCGCAGGTCGGCGAAAACGTCAGCGACTACAGCAAATATCTCTCGCTGCGTTCGCTGGTGGTGTTTGGTGGCGTCAGCATCAATCCACAGATGGTTAAGCTGCGTGGCGGCGTTGATGTGCTGGTGGCCACGCCAGGCCGCCTGCTGGATCTGGCGCAGCAGAATGCCGTTGACCTGTCACAGGTCGAAATTCTGGTGCTGGATGAAGCGGACCGTATGCTGGATATGGGCTTTATCCATGACATTCGTCGCGTACTGGCGCGTCTGCCGGCCAAACGTCAGAACCTGCTGTTCTCGGCCACCTTCTCGGATGAGATCAAAGGCCTGGCGGAAAAACTGCTGACCAACCCGGAAATGATTGAAGTGGCTCGCCGCAACACCGCTTCTGAGCAGGTGGCACAGCAGGTGCATTTCGTTGATAAGAAGCGTAAGCGGGAACTGCTGTCGCAGCTGATCGGCGAAGGTAACTGGCAGCAGGTGCTGGTCTTCACCCGTACCAAACACGGCGCTAACCACCTTGCCGAGCAGCTGGGCAAAGATGGCATCACCGCCGCCGCGATCCACGGCAACAAGAGCCAGGGTGCCCGTACCCGTGCGCTGGCCGACTTTAAGTCAGGCGGCATTCGCGTGCTGGTTGCGACCGATATCGCGGCCCGTGGCCTGGATATCGAAGAGCTGCCACACGTCGTAAACTACGAGCTGCCTAACGTCGCCGAAGATTACGTTCACCGTATTGGCCGTACCGGCCGTGCGGCTGCAACCGGTGTCGCCCTGTCGCTGGTCTGCGTCGATGAGCACAAACTGCTGCGCGATATCGAACGTCTGCTGAAGCGTGAAATCCCGCGTCTGGCGATTGAAGGCTATGAGCCGGATCCGAGCATCAAGGCGGAGCCGATCATCAATGGTCGTCAGCAGCAGTCTCGCGGCGGTGCAGGTGGCGGCGGTCGTGGGCGTGGTCAGGGCGGACAGGGTGCAGGCGCATCGCGTTCATCTTCATCCGGCGACAAACGTCCTCAGGCGCGTCGTCAGAGCCAGGCGGCACCTCAGGGCGATAAGCCCGCAGCCCGTCCACGTCGTCCGGCTCCGAAGCGCACCGGAAACGTCTGAGTATGAGGGTTTTACTGGCTCCGATGGAGGGCGTGCTGGACTCACTGGTGCGCCAGCTGCTATCGGAAGTGAACGACTACGATCTCTGCATCACTGAGTTTTTGCGCGTAGTCGATCAACTGCTGCCGGTAAAATCCTTCACCCGTCTCTGCCCCGAACTGCATCACGCCAGCCGTACGCCATCCGGCACGCGGGTGCGGATGCAGCTGCTGGGGCAGCATCCCGAATGGTTAGCCGAGAACGCCGCACGCGCGGTGGAGCTGGGCTCCTGGGGTGTCGATCTCAACTGTGGTTGTCCCTCTAAACTGGTCAACGGCAGCGGAGGCGGCGCAACACTTCTGAAAGATCCCGATCTGATTTATCGCGGCGCGAAAGCGATGCGTGAAGCGGTGCCTGCCGATTTGCCGGTGACGGTGAAAGTGCGGCTCGGCTGGGATTCCAGCGCCCGCAGCCTGGAGATTGCCGATGCGGTTCAGCAGGCTGGTGCCAGCGAGCTGACGGTGCATGGCCGGACCAAAGAAGAGGGCTATCGCGCAGAAGCGATCAACTGGCACGCGATTGGCGAGATTCGTCAGCGGCTGCGCATTCCAGTGATTGCTAATGGCGAGATATGGGACTGGCAAAGCGCGCAAAACTGTATGGCTATCACCGGCTGCGATGCGGTGATGATTGGCCGTGGTGCACTGAATATCCCTAACCTGAGCCGGGTAGTGAAATACAACGAACCGCCGATGGCCTGGCCCGATGTGGTGAGGTTACTGCAGAAATACAGCCGGCTGGAAAAGCAGGGCGATACCGGCCTCTATCATGTGGCGCGGATCAAACAGTGGCTCGGTTATCTGCGCAAAGCGTATGGCGAAGCCGATGGCTTATTCAGTGAAATCCGTGCGTTAAAAAATTCGGGCGACATCGCGCAGGCGATTGATCGTCATGCACATGTTCATGGTTTGTGATAAAAAATCAGGCGACCCCTTAACCGCCTGACGGTATAGTGGGCAAAATTTCCCACACCACAAGCCTGCTATGTCTGACACCGCTGTGTTGAGCAACAGTCAGCTCAACAAACGAATCCTCTCAGTTATCATTTTCACTTTCTTCTGCTATCTCTCCGTCGGACTGCCGCTGGCCGTGCTGCCGGGCTTCGTCAAAAATCATCTCGGCTTCAGCTCCTTTATCGCCGGTCTGATTATCAGCATCCAGTATTTCGCTACCTTACTCAGCCGTCCACAGTCGGGCCGACTCGCCGATCGCCTGGGGCCAAAACGGGTAGTGATGCTGGGACTAATCTGCTGCGGCATGAGCGGAGTGCTGACTATCGTGGCCGCACTCCTGAGCAACTGGCCGTGGCTGAGTCTGGCGCTGCTGGCTATCGGGCGACTATTTCTCGGCGTGGGGGAAAGCTTCAGCAGCACCGGCTCTACGCTGTGGGGCATGAATATTGTCGGACCGTTGCAGACCGCGCGCGTCATCTCCTGGAACGGTGTCGCCACCTATCTGGCAATGGCTGTTGGTGCGCCACTGGGCGTGCTGCTGAACAGTCAATTTGGTATGAGCGGATTTGCCGGACTGATTGCGCTGATGGGCGTCGTCGGGTATCTGATGGCCAGCCGCAAACCGGCGGTCACCGTCAGCGTGGGCGAGCGCATACCGTTTCATCGCGTCTTCTCCCGCGTCTGGCTTTATGGTCTGGCGCTGGGCTTCGGCACCATCGGCTTTGGCGTCATCGCCACCTTTATCACCCTCTATTTTGCCAGCCGTGACTGGCAGGGCGCAGCCTATGCGCTGACATTGTTCAGCCTGGGGTTTGTACTGGTACGGCTGGGGTTTGGTCGCTTTATTACCCGCTTTGGCGGACTGCGCGTGTCACTTTTCTCTTTCCTGCTGGAGTGTCTGGGACTGCTGATTATCTGGCAGGCCGACAGTGCCTGGCTGGTGGGCGCGGGCGCATTTCTCACCGGCAGCGGCTTTTCGCTGGTCTTTCCTGCGCTGGGCGTTGAGGCAGTTAAACGGGTTGAGCGTCAGGATCAGGGCTCGGCGCTGGGAACCTATTCCGCTTTTCTCGATCTGGGACTTGGCTTAACCGGCCCGGTGGCAGGACTGTTTATCGGACACTGGGGGATGCAGTCGGTCTATCTGGCTGCCGCCGTGATGGTGCTGGGCGCGCTGCTGATTACGCTGCGGCTCTATACGCAGCAACGGCTCACCACCTGACCGGTGGTGAGCACTGACTATCAGAAATGGGTAAACAGCCAGTAGAGCAGGGCGGAGAGCAGAATAGAGACCGGCAACGTCAATACCCAGGCGATAGCCAGATTTCGCAGGGTTGAAAACTGCAGACCAGAGCGGTTGGCCGCCATGGTGCCCGCCACGCCGGACGACAGCACATGGGTGGTCGACACCGGCAGGCCAAAGCCATCGGCTGCGCCAATGGTCATCATCGCCACCAGTTCGGCACTGGCACCCTGGGCATAGCTCAGATGGGTTTTGCCAATCCGTTCTCCTACCGTCACCACAATCCTGCGCCAGCCGACCATGGTGCCAAGCCCCAGCGCAATCGCCACCACCACTTTCACCCACATCGGAATAAAGCGGGTGGCGCTGTCGAGTTCCGTTTTTACCGCTTTCAGATTACGTTCGGTCTCCTGCGGCAGCGTGACCTTCGCGGTCTGCAGATGCTTAATCGACTCCGAGGCCAGATACATCTGATTGCGGGTGTTGGTCACCGCCTGAGCAGGGATATTATCCATCGAGCCGTAACGGCGAATCTGATCGCCCACCTCGTTAAGCGTCCTCGCCAGCGCCGGTAACACCTCGGCGTTCATCTGGTTGCTGCCGACAAAGCCGGTCAGCACGTCGCGGGCCGCCGGAGGATGTGCTGTCGCCGGTTGCAGTTGCAGCAGCTGATGGGCGGTCACTTCGGTCAGCGCGGCCACGCGTGGGATCTGATCGGCCGGCAGCGATCGGTTCAGGGCGTAGGCGATCGGCATGGTGCCCACCAGGATCAGCATAATCAGCCCCATCCCTTTCTGGCCATCATTGGAGCCATGTGCAAAGGAGACGCCGGTACAGGTCAGGATCAGCAGGCCACGGATCCAGACCGGCGGCGGCTGGTCACTTTTCGGCGCCTGATAAAGCTGGCGATTACGGATAAACATCTTCATCACCCACAGCAGCAGCCCCGCGCAGACAAAACCGACCACCGGCGACAGCAGCAGGGCATAGCCCACCTTCAGCGCCTGATCCCAGTCTACGCCGCTCAGTCCGCTGCGGCCATGCAGCATCGCGTTAGCCACCCCGACGCCAATAATCGAACCAATCAGCGTATGCGACGACGAAGAGGGCAGGCCAAAATACCAGGTGCCGAGATTCCAGATAATGGCGGAGAAGAGCAGCGCATAGACCATCGCAAAGCCGTTACCGCTGCTGGCCTGCAGGATCAGTTCGACCGGCAGCAGCGAGATAATGCCAAACGCCACTACGCCGCTGGAGAGCAGCACGCCCATAAAGTTACAGAAACCGGACCAGACTACCGCCACGCCAGGCGTCAGCGAATGGGTGTAGATCACCGTGGCGACCGCATTGGCGGTATCGTGAAAGCCATTGACGAACTCAAAGCCGAGCGCGATCAGCAGCGCCAGTCCCAGCAGAAAGAACGGCAGATAGCTGGTGACCGGCGTATTGGTTTCTTCAACATCATTAACCAGGTTGAGTCCGGCGAAGGCCAGTCCCGCCACCAGCAGAATGAAAAACAGCGGTTTGCTGAAGCGGCTGCCCTTGCCGTTGAAATCGGGGCGTCCCTGGGCTGATGAGGAGGAGAGACTGTTTTCGCTCATGGTGTACCTCACGTGGCGGATGCCGGATGCTGATTTGCATCGGGTTAACGCAGTGTGATACGCGCTTTATGTGACAGAAAAATGATGGCCGGTCTTGCGGAAAAGTTCTTTTACCTGATGGCGATATTAAAAGCTAACACCATTAACAGCGATGCCACATCCAGGCACTGGGACCGCTAACAGAAGCCTGTAATTTGGGTTAAGTCATGATTAAGGTATGATGCGTTTACTTAATAGCCATGAAGTTCATGAGGGATTATGACTGAAGGATTTTTTTTATATCACCTGGATAAAACCACCTGCGGCGGACGGATTCTTAGCGGCGCGTCTGATGAAACGTACACCATCGGCGGCATCGAGCGCCAGCAGGTCCGGGAGGGCGATCCGGTGACCTGCGGAAAACATGAAGGACGGTTTCGCGTCTGTGGGGGGATGGGAGACACCTATGAGGTGAATGGTGTCCTGAAAGAGTGGGCGGGCTCTCTTCACAGTTACAGCTCCTGCCCCTGTCGTGCCCGTTTTATTCACTCCGTCAGCACGCACACTTACGAGATCGACTGCAACGCTGGCCGTGCAGCCGAACTGGCTGAGGCTGCGGAGAGAAAAGCACAGCAGTCAGAGCCAGAACAGCGTGCACAGGCAGTGAAGAAGAAACGGGAAATCACGCTCACCATCGGTGTGTTCTTTGATGGAACGGGCAACAATGCGAATAACACAACCGACCGTCAGGCTGTCTGTACCGGCGCACATTTCGGAATGAACGATGCGGAGTCTAAGTCCGTTTTGCAGCAGTGCATACGACTGAATCGCGGAGTAAATGGAACCGCTACCGGAAGTTATCTTGGCTATTACACCAATGTGCATTGGCTCAACACGCTATATGACAAGAATATGGCTCCTCAAACGGGTTCTGGTCAGCATGCGATTTATATTAATGGTATCGGGACGGAAGATGGGGTTGCTGACAGCGCATATGGAATGGGTACAGGCCTGGGAAATACTGGGGTAATCAGCAAAACCGATAAGGCAGTCTCAGAATTAGCTACCGCTATAAAAGGATATCTGGATAAATACCCTGATGCCCGCGCCTGTGTCATTAAAGAGCTGCAGTTTGATATTTTTGGCTTCAGTCGTGGCGCTGCGGCGGCGCGGCATTTTGCCAACCGGGTATTCAGCCAGGACAGGGCCATCATCTCGGCAATTAAGATGGGGCTGGGTGATGTTGAGTTCTCCGGTACGTCCGGCGGTAAAACCCGATTTCTGGGAATTTTCGATACCGTGGCGGCCATCGGAACGCCGGTTAATGGCCTGAACCCGCACAGCGCAGATACAGGTGAGGTGAATCTTATGCTGCGTCCGGGCGTGGCGGAAAAGGTATTTCATATCACCGCGCAGCACGAATGCCGCTTTAACTTTGCGCTGAACAGCGTCAAACCGACATGGCCGGAGCTGGCCCTTCCCGGTGCACACTCCGACATTGGCGGAGGTTACAATCCGGAGGAACGCGAAGCCTGTTTCCTTACCCGGCCGGAGTTTGAAACCGTACCACTCTCAACTCCCGATACAGAAACGCGGATTTATCGGCAGACCTGCGCGCAGCTTAAAACGATGGACGGCTATCCGGCGATAGCGCCGCTGCTGAATGCGGTGGAGGTCAATGCAGATGTCTGGCATGACGACAGAATGCCAGCCGATCGCTACGGCACACTACAAAAGCGCAGTGGTGCGGCGCTGGTTATTGACAGACTAACCCGCAATGACTGGTCGAAGGTGGCGCTACGGGTGATGCTTGATGCGGCGCAGGATGCCGGTGTGGTGTTTGAGCCTGTCGATGAAACCAATCCTGATTTTGCGCTGGGTGCAGAAATGAATGGACTGAGTGAAAAAGCGATTATCATGGGGCGTGCGGTTCGGAATAGTCAATCTACACCCGGCTTTACAACTCCCGAAATTCTGATGCTGGCCGAAAAATACATTCACTGTTCAGCCAACTGGAACAGTGTGGTGAGGGATGACCAGGGAATGGTCAGTGGTGCAGTCAGACCGGCAAAGCTTGTGACATTTACTAACAGACCGGACGAACACTGGCAGCGTACGGTTTACGATATGGACGGGAATAAAATATGGAAATAAGACGCATGGCGGGATTTATTACACTTCTGATACTGACTGGCTGTCACAGTGCAGGCCAGACGGCTCCGGCAGTGGTCAAAACTGATGCTCCCTCAGAATGGAAATTCAATTTCTTCACGCCAAAAGCGTTACCTGCTCTGGTGACATTTGCCGTCATTCAGGGTGCTGACGGTACGATTTATCGCTTTAATACACTGAACAGTACTTCTGCTTTGCCTGAGGTTATCGGTAAGTGGAATGATAAAGATCGTGCCTCTGGTGGATACTGGAATCATGTTGATCGCCCCCCTAAACATTTTATCTTTTGCTGGGACTCGGTAATTGATAAGAAAGTGTATGAGACCCATCTGACTGTCCCTGATGTTATCGTAAAAAAGATGAACAGTGCCAGTGGGAAAGCTGATCCCTATAATAATACCTATGACACCATTCAGATTGGCCTGGCACCGGAGGGAAAGGTAGCGGTATGGCTAAAAGGTATCGGGTTTGAGCCTAATTATCGCATCACGCCGTCCGTCCTGAAAACTTTCTCCGGAGACAAACTGGATATCTGTAAAGGAATAACCAAACATCCAAATGGATATAAATATTATGGAGATACACCTGATTTTATCAAAGGGAAAAAATACCCTTACGGCCAATGGTAACGCTCCCGATATATTTAATAACTAGCTGAAAGATAGTCATTTCAGCCATTCTAAAAGGGTGGTTAGTGAAACTGTTTAAGAAGAATCAGCAGTGCAGTCAAACCGGCTAAGCTGATGACATTCACCAACCGGCCGGACGAACGCTGGCAGCGTACGGTTTACGATATGGACGGGAATAAAATATGGAAATAAAACGCGTGGCAGGATTTATTACACTCCTGATACTTACTGGTTGTCAGGGAGAAGCACACACAACTGATGCTCCTCGGAATAGTGAACCAACAGAATGGACGTTTGATTTTTTCACGCCTCAAGCATTACCCGCATTGGTGACGTACGCAGTAGTTCAGGACACCGATGATAAAGTTTATGAGTTTAACACTCTGAACCGTACATCTGCTCTGCCTGGCGTTATCGGGCAGTGGAATAACAAATATCGTGCTTCTGGTGGCTACTGGAATCATGTTGAGCGCCCGCCAAGGCATATTATTTTATGCTGGGACTCGATTATCGATAAAAAAGTGTATCAGACCACTCTGACTATTCCTGAAGCCGATCTGGAGAAAATGCTCAGGCCGGCCGGGCAGAAAGACTATTGGGGAGAACAGCATATTGCGACAGAGTACAGATAGGTCTGGCTCCGGGGGGAAAGGTAGCTGTCTGGCTGCAGGGGATCCGATCTGAGCCTAATTATCGTATCACACCGTCAATTCTGAAAACCGTCTCAGGAGATAACCTGGATATCTGTAAAGGAATTACACGTTTTTCACATGGCTATGAATACGGCAAAGATACTGAGATTTTTATCAAAGGAAAAAAATACCCTTACGGCCAATGGTAGCGCTGCTGATACTTTTTAATGCGGATTGAAGATATATTCACTTCGGGCAACTGGAGCAGCATATACAAAGACAATCAGGGAATGGCTAATAGTGCACTCAGACCGGCGAAGTTGATGATCTCCTCTAATTGGCCAGATGAGCGCTAGTACACCTTAATCCAGGCAATAAAAAAGCCAGCGACAGGCGCTGGCTTCTTAGAGCAGGGCGGCGATTACGAGTTGGTATTGGCCGCTGCTGCAGGTGCTGCTGGTGTGATCGGTGCGGCCTGCTCAGTGGCGGGCTGCTGTGGCTGCGCAGCATCACTGCTGGCACCCTGTGAGGTCACCGGCGTCATCGGCTGTTCCTGTGGCGCAGCCTGCGGATTTTCCGGCATCGGGACTGGTGCGATCTGGATATTATTTTCCACACCGTTCACTTTTACCGGCATACCGGTACGACCCTGAATGGCACCGTTAACCTGATCCTGATTGACGCTGGCATCAACCAGCACTTTGCTTACGGCCTGCGTCAGCGTAATCGGCACCAGTTCACGTGAGTTGAACTGCTCTTCGGTGGTCGACAGCGGGTTATGCACTTCAACGTAGCGTGAACCGTCTGGCTCTACGGTCGCTTTCACTGGCTGATCAACGAACTGTACGCGCGTGCCGACCGGCACGTTCTGATACAGCCACTTAATATCGTCAGCGCGCAGACGCACACAGCCGTGGCTCACGCGCAGGCCGATACCGAAGTTGGCGTTGGTGCCGTGAATCGCATAGAGACGACCGATATAGAGTGCATAAAGACCCATCGGGTTATCCGGGCCTGGCGGGAACACCGCTGGCAGCGTTTCACCGCGCGCCGCGTAATCCGCATGCATACCTTTGGTTGGCGTCCAGGTCGGGCCATCTTTCTTACGCTCTACCGCTGTGGTCCAGTTAATCGGGGTATCTTTACCCAGTTCACCGATACCAATTGGCAACACCACCACGGTTTTGCTGCCTTTCGGGTAGTAATACAGACGCATCTCCGCGCTGTTAATCACAATGCCTTCACGCGGTGCGTCAGGCAGGATCAGCTGCTGTGGGATAATCATTTTGCTGCCAGCTTTAGGCAGATAAACGTCAACACCCGGATTGGCTTCCAGCATGTTGCTGAGGCCCATCTGGTATTGCGCCGCAAAAGCTTCCAGTGGCAGCTTGCTGTCTTCAGGAACCGTAATTTCAATATTTTCCCCGATCAGACGGCTGTTGGCCGGCGGTAACGGGTAAACCACAGCAAAGGCTGACTGGCTGAACGCCGCCAGAGCCAGAGCGATTGAAGCGAAAGCGCGAATAATTTTCATATTTTACAAGTCTTTATCGCCATATTTCAGGCTGGTCTATGTGTCGAATTCATGCTGGCCAATGTGACCTGCTGCGCATTATATGTTCATTAATCTGACGTTGTGAATCGGGAATTTAACCTGCCTGCAATACTTTACGTAAATTCATCGCGGATGTTAGCGCATTTCCGGAAAGCAGGGCGTGTAAAATGCGGCTTTCCGGAGAAGTCCTGATTAAGGTTGCCACTGCGTCTGTTCACCGCTGAGTTTGCGATTCAGGAAAAAGGCGGCACTGATTAGTGCCAGATGCGTCAGCGCCTGCGGCGTATTGCCCAGCGCATGACCGTGGCTGTCAAATTCCTCGGCATACAGGCCCAGCGGATTGGCATAGCTCAGTAGCTTTTCAAATTCAAAATGCGCTTCCTGAATCCGGCCCGCGCGCGCCAGACACTCGACATACCAGAATGAACAGGCACCAAAAGAGCCTTCCGATCCTTTCAGGCCATCGGCCGGTGTTTCATGCGTGTTGTAACGCCGGACCATGCCGTCGCTGACCAGATTGGTTTTGATCGCATCCAGCGTGGCAATCCAGTCCGGGTCGGTGGCACCGACGAAGCGCACCAGGGGCATCAGCAGCATGGAGGCGTCAAGATGTTCGCCATGACGAGTGGCAGAGAAATGGCCGCGTTCACTGTTCCAGAAGTTTGCCCAGATATCTTCGCGGATCTCACGACGCGCCCGATCCCAGCGTTCGTAAGGCATCGGCAGAGATCGCTTCATGCCAAGCCGCAGTGCGCGATCCAGCGCCACCCAGCACATCAGACGCGAATGCAGGAAGTGCTCCGGCTCGCCGCGCATCTCCCAGATACCGGCATCGGGCTGATTCCAGTTCTCACACAGCCAGTCGATCATTCTGACGACATGCTCCCAGCCGCGCTGAGAGATCGCCTCACCATATTTATTGGCCAGATAGACCGCATCCATCAGTTCGCCATAGATATCGAGCTGGGTCTGCTGCCAGGCGTCATTGCCGATGCGAACCGGACGGGAGTCGGCATAGCCGGAAAGATTGAGTAACTCCATCTCATGCAGCTCGGTGCCGCTGTCCAGCCGGTACATCACCTGCAGGCGCATCTCATCGTGATGGCTGTTTTCGACACAGCGTCCGACCCAGTGGGTAAAGTGTTTGGCTTCATCAACGTAACCCAGCCGCATCAGTGCATACATGCTGAACGAGGCGTCGCGGATCCAGGAAGCGCGATAGTCCCAGTTGCGTTCGCCGCCAGGCTCTTCTGGCAGGCCAAAGGTTGCTGCCGCCGCAATCGAGCCGTGCTGATGTGAAGTCAGCAGCTTCAGCACCAGTGCCGAACGCTGCACCATCTCGCGCCAGCGTCCCTGATAGGTGCTGTGGGCGCTCCAGCGTCGCCAGTAGTTCAGCGTCTCTTCAAAACAGTGTTCGGTCGCCAGCGCTTCGATATGCGCATCATCCACGCTGCCAAATTCAAACTGTGCATGTTCGCCGGGCTGCAATGTGAAGTGGGCGGTGGCGCTGTCATCTTCCAGCGTCATGACCACGGAGGCCGCCAGGCGCAGCGACGGCTGACCTTCGGCATGGAAGTCAATGCAGCCGCTGTGTGCTTCGGCACGGGTCTGCGCCCGGGCGTAGTCATGACGCGGTGAACAGCGCAGCTGGAAGGTTGCGCAGCCGCGGACCATTTTGACCCGGCGGATCAGGCGCGGCAGTTTGTTCTTATCATCACAAATCGGCATGTAGTCGGTGATTTCCGCTACGCCTTCATCATCCAGCCAGCGGGTCTGCAGGATATTGGTATCAGGCAGGTAAAGCTGCTGACGCCGCGCATTGGGCCAGTCCGGGGCCAGAGAGAAAAGACCGGCATCATCGCTGTCGAGCAGGGCGGCAAACACCGACGGGCTGTCGAGTTCAGGCCAGCAGAGATAATCAATGGTGCCGTCATTAGCGACCAGCGCACAGGTGCGCAAATCACCGATGACGCCGTGGTCTTCAATCTTACGTTTTACCTTACTCATGCTTATCTCCCTGTCAGTGTCCATCCTAACTATAGCTGAGCCCTCCGATGCGGCTTCGTCTGGGCACAGATGGTTAACGCGTGGTTGAATAAGGAAGCAGAGGGGGAGGTGGGCGGGTAAGACTCATCTCATCGTCAGCCGGTCGCCAGACTCTGTTCAGCGTCTGGCGACCGGTGCGTTATCTGGCGAATACGCCGTTCATTTATTGCTGATCGGCCCGACGGTTGTGCCAGCGACGGATCACCCAGCGCAGCACAAAGGCGAAGACGACCGCGCCGACCAGCCACAGCAGATGTTTCAGATGCTGATCGAGTTTATGCAGCCACGGTGCGATGATGCCGCCCGCGAAATAGCCCAGCGTCACGAAGATCAGCGACCAGATAGCCGCCCCGATAACGTTAAGAATAAAAAACTTCATCGGGTTAAGGCGGCTGGCACCGATAATGATGGGACCAATCAGCCGGAAGCCATACATAAAGCGCACACCAATCACGAACAGGCTGGGGCGGCGTTTAATCAGGCGGTTTGCCTTCACTACTTTGTCCTGATGTTTTTTAAAGCGGCGCAGGATCCGGGCCCCCCAGCGGCGACCGACCCAGTAGAGCAACTGATCGCCGACAATACCGCCGCCCATCGCGGCCAGCACGACTCCCACATAATGCAACAGCCCCTCATGCGCGGCGACACCGCCCAGCAGCGTAAATGTCTCTCCCTCGGCAATACAGCCAATAAAAAGTGCCAGATAACCGTACTGCGTAATTAATGCGTTGATATCCAGATGCAAAAGGACTCTCCCTGTTCGGTGATGGTTTCTTCCAGTCTATACGCGATTTGGCTTCGCTTCCGCCCGGGCCACGCGGGTCCGTTTATTTATGCTGTTTTTTTGTCCGGTCACCACGAAAATTTTACTGCCGTTTATACTTGAGGAGACGCTGCCCCCAAAGACGCATGCATCACCGGGCGGCCCATCGCATCTGAGGAGTGACTGTATGAACCATGTCTGGGGACTTCTGGCGCATCCGAACCAGGAAATGCGTCATATCAAGCAAGAGAATGAGAGCGTCTCGCACCACTACACCCACCATGTTCTGCTGATGGCGGCGATCCCGGTGATCTGCGCCTTTATCGGTACAACTCAGCTGGGCTGGAATCTGGGCGAGGGGCAATATGTGCAACTTAACCTGGCAACCGGTATCGGGCTGGGCATTCTGTTCTACCTGATTATTCTGGGCGGTGTCGCAGTTATGGGACGTGTGATCCACTGGATGGCGCGTGATTATCCTCAGCGCCCCGGCGTCCAGCGCTGCACCGTGTTTGCGGGATATGTGGCAACGCCACTGTTTCTCAGCGGGCTGGTGGCACTCTATCCGCTGGTCTGGCTCTGCGTGCTGGCCGGCGCTGTAGCGCTGCTCTACACCGGCTATCTGCTCTATATTGGCATTCCACTGTTTCTGAATATCGATCGCGAAGAGAGTCTGCGTTTTTCCGGCTCTACGCTTGCCATCGGCGTGCTGGTTTTTGAAGTGTTACTGGCATTAACCGTGGTGCTGTGGGGATATGGTCCGCATCTGTTCTGACTGACCACTGCCGCCGCTCCGGCGGCAGTTCTCTTTTTACGCCCGGAAACAATCTCACCAGGAAATTTCTTAACCTTAAGCGTATGATGCTGCTGCCAGCCCGCGCGCCGACGTGACTGAGGCGGGCGGCCTGTGTCGGTCTGACACAGTACACAATCATAACCGGGTTTTTTTCTACGATGCCTGCAAAAATTCGCTTCACCCTGCTTTCGCTGGCGCTGCTCGTTTCCGGGCAGATTGTTTCACTTCCGGCGCAGGCGACGACTTCATTGTCGCAACTTACGCCTATTGCTCAGCCGCAGATCGCTTCTGGCAGTGCGATGATTGTCGACCTCACCACGAATAAAGTGCTTTTCTCCAGCCATCCGGATCGGGTAAGGCCGATTGCGTCCATCACCAAGCTGATGACCGCAATGGTGGTGCTGGATGCGCATCTGCCAATGAACGAGATGATTAACGTCGATATCAGCCAGACGCCGGAAATGCGTGGCGTTTTCTCGCGCGTTAAGCTCAACAGCCAGATCAGCCGCCGCAATATGATGTTACTGGCGCTGATGTCTTCAGAAAACCGTGCCGCCGCCAGTCTGGCTCACGCCTATCCGGGCGGTTACAACGCGTTCATCCGGGCGATGAACGCCAAAGCGCGGTCACTCGGCATGAAACAGACCCGCTATGTAGAGCCAACCGGCCTCTCTACGCAGAACGTCTCCAGCGCACAGGATCTGGTGAAGTTACTCAAAGCGACGCGGGAATATCCGATGCTTGGCGCGCTCAGCACCACAAAAGAAGAGACGGCGGTGTTTGCGCATCCGAACTATGCGCTGCCGTTCCGCAATACCAACCATCTGGTCTATAAAAATGACTGGCATATTCAGCTGACCAAAACCGGTTATACCGACGAGGCGGGCCACTGCCTGGTGATGCGCACGATGATTAACAATCGTCCGGTGGCGCTGGTGGTGCTGGATGCGTTTGGTAAATATACCCACTTTGCTGACGCTAACCGTCTGCGCAGCTGGATTGAGACCGGCAAAGCTGCGCCGGTTCCCGCTGCTGCGCTCGCGTATAAAAAGCAGAAGTCGGGCCAGGTTGCCAGCAATGGTGCTGACAGTGCCGACGTCGAGTAGAAAATAGCCGGTGTTGCGCACGGCGCGCACTGGCATGACCTGCAGGCTGAGCAGGCATTCGGGAGTACAGGGGCAGAGGCTGAAAACATTTTTTACGCCTCTGACCCTCCGGAATCAGCCCGAAAAATGCCCGTTATTCCTATATTGCCATCCCTTGCAAAGCCCTACACTTACGCGCGACTGGCGAGGGACGATCGCCTGAATTAAGCTGCCGGAATCTTACACATATGTTTATACGATCCCTTTTTGCATTGTTAATGCTGGCGCTGGCAGGGTTTGCCCCGGCGCTGGTGCTGGCCGCGGATGATACGGCCGGTGCTGCTCAGGAACAGGATGCTCCGCCGAAGCTGAATGCCGCGGTTGAACTGCCGAAAATGCAGAAGATCCTCGACAAAATTAAAAGTCAGGTTTCTGTGGATGCTGGCGAAAACAAGCTGACGCAGCTGAATGAAATGGCGCTGGAGCTCTCCGGTAATGCCGATACGCTGGGTCAGGCGCTGGTTCCCGATCGCCAGCAACTGGAAGCCCAGTTGCAGGTGCTGGGTCCGGCCCCGAAAGCGGACAGCGGTGTCAAAGAGACGCCAGAAGTGACGCGCAAGCGTAACACGCTGGAGAGTCAGAAAAGCAAACTCGACGACCAGATTAAGCAGGCTGAAGGCATTAAAAATGGCGCGCTGATGCTCTCCTCGCAGATTGTTAACCTGCGTCGCGATCAGCTGAAAAGTCAGCTGGCGCTGAACTCCGGCAGCATCCTTGGTGCGCGTTTCTGGTCACCGTTGCTCAGCACACAGGACCTGGATGGTGAAAAAATTAGTGAGTTCCTGCAGGAGTTGCAGGACACCGCAGCGCTTTCCTGGGAGCCGGGCTGGCGCGTCGGCAGTGTCTTCTGGCTGCTGGCGGCGCTGCTGGTAATGACGGTGGGCCGTCGTTACAGCGAAGAGTTTCTGGCCTGGGTCAGCATTAATAAATTGCCGGAAGGGAAGCTGCGTCGCAGTTTCCTGGCGGCAGCGATAGCGCTCACCACGCTGGTGGCAGTTGTCCTCACCTTTAACTTTATCGCCCTGGCCTTTACCCGCCGTGATGAGGTCTCTGAAAACGTTCAGGACTTTGTCGATCGCCTGGTGCAGCTCAGCGTCTTTTGTGGCCTGATTGCCGGACTGGGACGCGCGTTCCTTTCTACCCGGCGGCCCAGCTGGCGATTACCGACCATCTCCAATGAAGTGGCGATGGCGTTAAAGCCGTTTCCACCGATTACTGCGGTGCTGGTCTTTATTTTCCAGACGGTCGAGGCGTTCAACTACAGCGTCGGCACCAGCCTGAATACCACTATTTTTGCCAACGGACTGACGGCCCTGCTGATCGGCAGCACCGCGCTGGCAATCAGCATGCGCACCAACCGTGTGCGTCGTCGCATGACCCTGGCGGGTACCCCGCCTGAAGCGCGCTCAACGCTGGTCGGGCTGATCCAGATGGGCCTGACGCTGACCGCCATTGCGATTCTGGTCTCGCTGCTGATCGGTTACGTCACGCTGGCGCGCTTCCTGAGTTATGAGGTGATCTGGTGCGGCCTGCTGTTTGGCTCGTTCTACTTCCTCAGTCACCTGCTGAAAGATGGCTGTGAGAGTCTCTTCTCAACCAGTAACGCTACCGGTCGTCGCATCCAGAGTTCGCTTAACATTAATGAGCGTCACCTGCAGCAGACGGCCACGCTGCTGACGGCCATCGGTAAAACGTTCCTGGTGCTGGTTGTCGCGCTGGCACTGGTCAACGGCACCTTTGCCTCCTCAACGCCGATTGAGCTGCTGCAAAAAGTGATCGAGTTCTGGGGTGGTAAAGGGCTCGAATCCCTGAACATCGTGCCAGCGCACATGGTGAATGCGATCATCTGCCTGATTGTCGGAATCTATGTGTTGCGCTCGGTGCGCCGCTGGCTCGACACCGATTTCCTGCCAAAAACCACCATGGACGTGGGGATGCGCGTGTCGCTGGTGACGCTGTTCAGCAACATCGGTTACGTGCTGATTATCCTGCTGACCCTGTCGATTATGGGTCTGCAGTGGAACAAGCTGGCATGGATCGTCAGTGCGCTGTCGGTTGGTATCGGTTTTGGCTTACAGGAGATCGTGAAGAACTTTATCTCGGGTCTGATTCTGTTAACCGAGCGTCCGGTTAAAGTCGGCGATCTGGTGAGCATCAGCGGCATCGAAGGTGACATCCGCCGCATTAACGTGCGCGCAACCGAAATCCAGCTGGGTGACAAGTCCACCGTGATTGTGCCGAACTCGCAGTTTATTTCGCAGAACGTGCGCAATGCGACCATGGGCAATGCGCAGGGTGTGGTCACCATTACGCTGACCTTCCCGCTGAATATCGATCCGGTGAAGGTGCGCGATATTCTGCTGGAAGTTTACAACGAGAACGAACGTATTCTGGAGACGCCGGAGCCGTCTGTTTCGTTTAAAGATCTCACCCAGCAGGGGATTGTGCTGAGCGTCACGGGTAACGTGGCGGGTCAGCGCCAGATCTCAGGCGCGAAGAGCGACCTGCTGTTTGATATTCTGACGCGTCTGCGTAAAGAGGGCATTCTGCTCTCCACACCGCAAACCATGATTATCGAGCGCCGTCAGATGCCGGGTGTGGAGCCGGTACCCGAAGAGAAGCTGGTTTAGGTGTAAAAGGGGCCGACTTCTGTCGGCCTTTTTTATGTTCACAACGCTGGTTTCCCGGCCTGTTCTCTCACTCCCGTTTTCTACAGCATCTCAACGCGGCTGGTGCGCTGGCCGTCGCGGCTCATCGAGCGGATTGCCACGGCACCGCTGACCTGCGGTGGTCTGTTAGCATCGTAGCGCTGCCAGTTCACACCTTTGTCCAGACTGTACTCCAGCGTTACCCCAGGCAAGGCGACATTCATCGACAGGATGCCATCAACGATTTTTGCTCCCGGCACCGGCAGGCGATAATCGATACCCGCCTTATCCAGCTTCGCCAGTTCCCGCTGTCCCAGCAGGTTGGCAAATCGCTGCCAGTCATGCAGGCGTGCCTGCTGATCGACGAGATGGGTTTTGCCTCCCACGTATTCCTGACCTGGCTGGTAATCCCGCTCCCAGCTGGCGCGGTGCCAGCTTCGTTCCGCGACCGCAAACAGGCGCGGATAGATCATGTGCTCCATCTGGGCGTCAGTACGCACGGTTTCGCTCCACAGCTGGGCCGACATGCCATAAGCACCACTCCACGGCTTCTCAGATTTTGCGCTGAAAAAATTGCCGTCGCGATCCACCGAGGTCTCCGCATTCTGCGGCAGGTTGTCCGGTGCGAAGCCGAAGATTTTACGCTCGTCGTTGAAACGCGTGCCCCAGTAGTAGCCGCGCTCCAGCGGGTTCACCTCATACGGGAAGTCCAGGTAGAGATAGTCAGGACTGGAAATCACCACGTCGTAACCTTTCTGTGACCAGTCGGCGGCACTGTCAAAACCGCCCCAGTAGAGGGTGTCCCAGAAGTTGACCGCAACGCGCGGGGTGGAGAAGGCTGCGGCATTTCTGGCATCTTTTAAACCATCCTGCCACGCCTGCATTTTGCCAATGCCGTGCCGGTTAATAATTTCACTGACGGACAGGGCGAAATAGCTCGGCAGGTGTGCCAGATCTTCCACTTTGCCGCTCTTCACCAGCGCCTGGCACGCCTGCGATTTCGCCCACGGCAGATCTTCGTTACGCCAGTCGCGCAGGCCGGTATTCGGTTTAGGGTTATTTTTGTCAGAGTAACCTGCACCCAGGCGGATATTCTTCGCTTCATCCCCGCCGAAATGCCAGGTGCTTAATGGCTGTCCCGCTTCCTGATGCATCGCCTGAACTTCACCGATCACTTTGTCGACAAAGCGCTGTGAGCTGTCAATGCAGGGATTGAGATAGCTGGTACGATCGTAGAGCTGCACCGAGGTGGTATTGGAGTCGTCAGTGGGATCAATCAGGCGATACGCGCTGGCCTGTTCAGCGTCTCCCGCTTTCATCAGCCGCTGATAGCGCGCTTCCATTGAGATGACCGCCGCACGGGCGTGGGCGGGCATATCAATTTCCGGGATCACCTGAATGTGGCGCGCCTGCGCATATTTCACAATGTCGATGTAATCGGCACGACTGAAGTAGCCGCTGCCGTTGTTATCGCTGAACGGACCGGAACCGAGCTGCGGCAGCAGACAACGCTGTTCAGTCAGGTCATGACAGCGTTTAGCGCCTACGTCAGTCAGTTCCGGTAAGCCAGGAATTTCAAGCCGCCAGCCCTCATCGTCACTCAGATGAAAATGAAAGCGGTTCATCTTCCACGCTGCCATCTGATCGAGCAGCCGCATCACCGCCTGCTTACTGTGAAAGTTACGGGCAACGTCAAGAAACGCGCCGCGATAAGCAAAGCGCGGCGCATCATGGGCTTCCAGCGCAGCGATACGCGCCGCACCTTCGCCAGGGACCAGTGAGAGAATCGACATCAGACCGTAGAACGCCCCGGCAGCATCGTAGGCCACCACAACGGCGCGGCGAGGCGTGATATCCAGATTGTATGCGCCCGATTGTGCCGTTTTGCCGCTGAAGTGGCCCGGCTTGATCTGCGTCGTGATGGCGAATCCATCTGGCGCTTCTTTCAGGCCGAGCAGAGTCAGGCGCTGTTTTACCGCTTCACCGGTTTCAGGTGTCAGCCCGGTGAGCATCAGCCTGACGCCGCGGCTGAGATCGGCATCCTGCGGGCGGAGTTTCACTTCAAGCGGCGTAGGTGTGATTTGACCGCGCAGCGCAGAGACGGGCAGGGCAGCAACATCGCTGTTCTTATCAAACCGGCTGGCGGGCTGCATCAGGACATTGTGGTCATCGGCACTGCGTCGCCAGTGATCACCCAGCGGCAACATAAACTGGCTGGGGTCTTCATGGTCGGTGCTGGCAATAATTTTGGGCGTTGCCTGCCCGGACGTGACATACCAGCGCGGCATCACATCAGTGACAAACAGCTGCCAGTATTCATTAACGATGGGAATCTGCACCGACTCACCTGCACCAATGCCGGTAAACTTGTCCGTCGGCTCCAGCCGGGTTAAGTCGCCAACCAGGTGGGTCATTTTAAACTGATCGTTTTCGACCCGCAGCGTCTGGTGAACATTGCTCATGTAGATGGCCCAGTGTTTGTCGGTCAGTGCCGGGCCGTTATTGGTCAGAGTAATGGTCGCGCGATTGCAGGCGGCATAGTCGGCACCCAGCGCGGCGCAGTCGGTACCATTCAGAGCAGCCTGGTTGTCGTTTACCTGATAAGTGACGCCAAACTGGCTGATTTGATTCACTACCTGCTGCTCTGACGGGCTGGCGTGGCCTGCGGCTGCAACGCCCAACAGAGTGAGCGCGATAAGGCTTAATTTTAACATGTTAATTTTTATCCTTGCTGGTGAAGAGATATCCGGAAGTCCGCAGGGCATCAGATCAGCGTAAACGGCACGATAACCATAAATTTGATGTCCTTCTCATCCTGAAAAATGTTGCCGTAACCGCCGCTGTAGCTGGGCAGATCGCTGTGATTGTCGTAGCGGGTGTAGTGCAGTTTAAACAGGGTATCTTTGGCACGGCCCTGCTGGATTTGATAGATCAGATCGAGGTTCCAGGCGGACTCTTTCAGGCGCTGACTCTGGTCAACGCCTGGCAGTGTGGCGGGTCTGGCATCCCAGCCCCAGACGTATGATGCGCCCACTTTCCAGCCCGCCAGTTGCCACGGCGTTAAGTCGAGCATCGCACCGGCAAAGACCGCTTTTTCGCCATTGGCGTTCCAGTCGGAACGGGCATCCCACCAGATATCCAGTCGGCCATTGGAGCTGGCATAGCCCGGCGTCATGCGCTGCAGGAAGAAGCCCTGATTTCCTTCTGCTTTGACCCAGCTGCCTTCGAGGCGCAGATCTACCGGGCCGACGTTGTAACCGATCGTGATTGCCTGTAGCCAGGCGAGGCCGTCATAGACATCGCGGGGATTAGCGGCACCGCCCTGAACTTTGTCGTGCGCGCCGTAAAACTGATAGCTGGTGGAGAGTGCATTGCCGTAAGGCGTGGCCGACCAGGAGGCTTTGGCAAAATATTGATCCATATAATCCGCCGCCTGACCGAATGCCCCTTCAAGGACCAGATTATTTTTGAAGTCATATTTCATACCGAATGAGTGCAGATAGCTGATATGCGTTTTGCCATCAGCCTGTCGGAAATCATATAAATCACGATACCAGGGCGCCTTATATTTATCGCTCCACATCCACGAGAATGATAATGCTCCGGCTTCCTGAAAATCATATAGCGCACCCACTTCGACGCCGCGATAGGTGCCGGGTAAGAAACTCCAGTGCGGCGCAAGGATGGTCTGGCCGGTGGGCTGAATATATCCGGCGCGTAACCAGTAATCGTTATATTTAAACTTCAGCGCGGCTTTATAAACTGATGCGCCGCCGCTGTCGCCATTCCATTTTTCATCCCAGCGGGTACGTGCCTTACTGAAGCCAATTTCATTAGGCGCGGCGGGGCCGCTGTTGGCGAGTTCAGCCGCGCCAAAAACGGCGAGGTCCAGACCAATCCACTCCCCGGCGTAGCCTGACTGGAAGTCGAGATGACTGTTGAGCGAGGCGTGATGTAAATTAGCCCGATACTGCCCCTGATAGTCGCTGGCGGGATCGGTGTCTCTGCGATCCCGCTGACGCTGCCAGTAAAATACATTGCCTTTTAGCGATGAGTCATCAATAAATCCGGCCGCATAAGCGGAAGATGAATTTATTGCTGACAGGGCTATTATCACAGTGGCTATTTCTGTTAACGCTAACGCGTAATTATTTTTCCGCATGGTCATTCCTCCCTGAATGAAATAAAGGTAATTACACAACTTTTAGTTTTAATGGTGATAATCTATTTTTCGCGACGCGAATTATCAATTAGCAGTGGGATGTTTTGTGAGGTGTTGCGCAGAAACCGATGACAGTAAATAAAGCAGGTGCAATCTGGGAAGGATAATTAATTTTTTGATTAAGATGTTAGTCATCAGCAGAGATAATACGGCAGGCAATCCACAAAAATGAGTGGATGGCTCAGTCGTATTACGGTCAGCCTGCTCAGACCGGCAGGCTGACCGGTAACGCCATTAAACCTGCTTCGCCGCCCAGCCTTTTTGCTTACTGGTTTTGCCAATGCCGGGATTAAAGCTGTTAGTGGGATCGAGCCGGCGATAGAAGGCCGCCAGCTGCGGTTTTGCCTGATAGAGATGGCCCACATTATGCTCAGCAGGATATTCCGCGCCGCGCGCCTGCAGGATCTCCAGCATCTGCGCTTTCAGCGCGTGCACATCCACCCCTTTTCTGACGATGTAATCCTGATGGAAAACATGACAGAAGAAGTGACCATAGTAGAGGCGATGGCTTAATGATGCACGAATCTCGTCGGGCAGGGTTTCGAACCAGTCCGCATCGTTGCGACGCAGGGCGATATCCAGCGCCAGAATATCCTCGACCTCATCTGCATGGACTGCGTGATAGCGCACGGCCGCACCCGCTGCCGCAAAGCGATGCAGAAACGCGTGCGCACCCTCTTTGCCTTCACACTCGAAGAACTCGCCACCGCCTTCACGGAAATAGTCGCGCAGATAGTTACGCGCTTCTGCCACGCCGTCGCCTGACATCTTCAGCATCAGATGATGTTCATATTTGTCGCGATACTGCTTCATGCGTTTGGGCAGATGCGCCGGGAACAGTTTGCTCAGGCGCTGCAACAGCCGGTCGCTGAAATGCGGTTTAACGAAGGAAAGCTTGCTCAGCCAGGCGTCAACCCGACCCTTCAGCGTGAAAAACAGCGGCATCTTGTCGGTGCCCAGCCTGTCGATCATCAGGAAGGTGTCTTTGCCATAGACTTCCGCAATGTCATAAATGTCGCGGTGCATATATTCGCCCGCCACCGGCAGATGGGTGAAATGCGCCAGGATGTGACGGCGGATATCGTTAAGCACACCGGGTTCGTTGGTGCCGATGTAAAACACCTGCTGCTGCGGTTCGCTGGGGAACGTATCGAGTCGCACCGCGAAGACCGCCAGCTTCCCGGCACAGCCGGACGCTTCAAACAGGCGACGCGCATCGGCGTTGTAACGGGCGGGCGTATCCGCATCGACTTCACGGACCCGATCGGCATATTCATGATCGGAGGCGTGACGGCCATCGTGCTGCACATCTTTGGGTTGCCAGCGATCGTCATCCAGCCGTCCCAGAATCTCTTCCGGCGAGGTCCCCAGATCGATACCCAGATGGTTCACCAGCTTCAGTCTCCCCTGTGCATCAATCTGCGCATACAGGGCCATCTCACTGTAGGCCGGACCGCGCTTGATCAGCGATCCACCGGAGTTATTACAGATGCCACCCAGCACCGAAGCCCCAATGCATGAGGAGCCGATCACCGAGTGGGGTTCACGTCCCAGCGGCTTCAGCGCTTTTTCCAGCTGATAGAGTGTGCTGCCGGGGAATGCCAGCACCTGCTGGCCTTCGTCGAGCAGCTGAAGCTTATCCAGTCGCAGGGTACTGACAATCACCAGCGGACGATCGTAATCATCGCCATGCGGCGTTGAACCTTCGGTCAGGCCGGTATTCGCCGCCTGCATCAGGATGATGACATCCGCTTTCACCAGCGTCTGCAGTACCCGCCACAGCTCCAGCAGTGTACCGGGAAACGCCACGGCCAGCGCCTCACCTTCGCCGGAGCGAAAGCCTTTGCGATAGCGGGCAGTCTGTTCAGGTTCTGTCAGCAGATGGGCAGGGCCGACCAGGCGGCGCAGGTCAGAAAGCAGGGCAGAGGTTTGTATCATGAGCAATTCCCTTGTCTTATCAGTGCGTCCTAACTGTAGCACGTCAACTGACCTCAACGCAGTGTGACAGCGGCAGCTACCTGCTATTCTCATCTTGTGGCACACTGCCGCCTGTTTATTCGATATTGCGCAGTTACTTAAGAGAACCCAACCTGATGAAATGGATTTACTCTGTTAGTCTCGCTGTCTCCCTCGCGATACAACCCGCACTGGCTGAGACAGTGCCAGGTAACCACCCGATGACCGAACAGGCGCGTGATGCCTTCGTTAACCAGCTGCTTAAAAAAATGACGCTGGACGAGAAGATTGGCCAGCTGCGTTTAATCAGCGTCGGACCTGATAATCCGAAAGAAGCCATTCGCGACATGATTCAGAAGAGTCAGGTTGGCGCGATTTTTAACACTGTCACGCGTCAGGATATTCGCGCGATGCAGGATCAGGCAATGCAGCTCAGCCGCCTGAAGATCCCCCTGTTTTTCGCCTTCGACGTGATTCACGGTCAGCGCACTATTTTCCCGATTCCTCTGGCCCTGGCGGCCAGCTGGGATCTGGATGCCGTTAAAGAAGTAGGGCGCGTCTCCGCCTATGAAGCGGCCGACGACGGTCTGAATATGACCTGGGCACCGATGGTCGATGTCAGCCGTGAACCGCGCTGGGGTCGTGGTTCCGAAGGCTTCGGTGAGGATACCTATCTCACCAGCGAAATGGGTCGCAGCATGGTGCAGGCGATGCAGGGCAAAAGTGCCGCCGATCGCTACAGCGTGATGACCAGCGTGAAACACTTCGCGCTCTATGGTGCCGTTGAGGGTGGACGCGATTACAACACCGTGGACATGAGCCCGCAGCGCATGTTCCAGGACTATCTGCCACCGTATAAAGCCTCACTGGATGCAGGCAGCGGCGGCGTGATGGTGGCGCTGAACTCGATCAATGGGGTCCCCGCTACGGCGGACAGCTGGCTGCTGAAGGATCTTCTGCGCGATAAGTGGAAATTCAAAGGCATCACCATTAGCGATCACGGCGCGATTAAAGAATTGATCAAGCATGGCGTTGCCAGCGATCCGCAGGAAGCGGTGCGCATCGCGCTGAAGTCGGGCGTGGATATGAGCATGAGCGACGAATATTACAGTAAGTATCTGCCGGACCTGGTGAAGAGCGGCGATGTCACGATGGCTGAAATTGATGACGCGGCGCGCCATGTGCTTAACGTCAAATATGACATGGGCCTGTTTAACGATCCCTATAGTCATTTAGGTCCCAAAGAGAGCGACCCGCAGGACACCAATGCCGAAAGCCGTCTGCATCGCGCTGAAGCGCGCGATGTGGCGCGTAAAAGCATTGTACTGCTGAAAAATCGCCTGGAAACGCTGCCGCTGAAAAAATCGGGCACCATTGCGCTGATTGGTCCGCTGGCAGACAGTCAGCGGGACATTATGGGCAGCTGGTCCGCGGCGGGTGTAGCGAAGCAATCCGTTTCGCTGCTGCAGGGCATGCGCAATGCCACCGAAGGCAAAGCGACGCTGCTTTATGAGAAGGGCGCTAACGTCAGCGACAACAAAGGGATTCAGGACTTCCTGAACCTCTATGAGCAGGCGGTTTCCGTGGATACGCGTTCAGCTGAGCAGATGATCGATGACGCGGTTGCCAAAGCGAAGCAGGCCGATGTCGTGGTTGCCGCCGTGGGCGAAGCGCAGGGCATGGCGCACGAAGCCTCCAGCCGCAGCGACCTGGTGATCCCGCCGAGCCAGCAGAAGCTGCTCGCGGCACTGAAAGCCACCGGTAAGCCGCTGGTGATTGTCCTGATGAACGGACGTCCGCTGTCGATAGTGAATGAAGATCGCATGGCTGATGCGGTACTGGAAACCTGGTTCAGCGGCACCGAAGGTGGTAACGCCATCGCCGATGTGCTGTTCGGTGACTACAACCCGTCGGGCAAACTGCCGGTCTCCTTCCCGCGTTCAGTGGGTCAGATTCCGATCTACTACAACCATCTGCCAACCGGTCGTCCCTACAACTTTGCGAAGCCGAACAAGTACACCTCGCATTATTATGATGCGGTTAACGGCCCCCTCTATCCGTTTGGTTACGGCCTGAGCTACACCAGCTTCACCGTGTCGCCGGTAAAAATGTCCTCACCGACCATGCCTCGCGACGGCAGCGTTGAAGCCAGCGTGACAGTGACCAACAGCGGTAAGCGTGATGGTGCGACGGTAGTGCAGATGTATCTGAACGACCCGGTCGCGTCTGTCAGCCGTCCGGTGCAGGAGCTGCGTGGCTTTAAGCGCATCATGCTGAAAGCGGGCGAGTCGCAAACCGTGACCTTTAAAATCGATGTCGATGCGCTGAAGTTCTGGAACCAGCAGATGCAGCACGTTGCAGAGCCCGGCAAATTCAACGTGATGATTGGACTCGATTCCGTCCGTACTGAGAATGCGCAGTTCAGCTATCAATAACCGTCAGCCTTTTCCCTGAACTCAGGGGAAGGTGATGCGGCGCGTCGGGAGCGTCCTGCTACCGCGCGCCGCATCATATCCACTATCAGAGCCGCCATGATTAATCTGCGTGACCGTATTCAGCAGCAGGTCTTCCGCCTTAATGGCCTGTCGATGAATGAATTTGACCTCTCTCAACCGCCTGGCGATCCCGGCCTGTTTGGCCCGGACAGCGTGATCTGGCGCGTCCATGGTGACTTCACTTCCATGATGTGCGGCGGCATCAGCGCGCTGCTGTTGCAGATGTTGCATCCGGCGGCGCTGGCGGGTGTCTGGGATCACTCCAATTTCCGCGAAGATATGATGGGCCGTCTGCGGCGCACCAGTCAGTTTATCGCCGTCACCACCTACGGTAATTCGCAGGATGCGCAGACGCTGATTGACCGGGTGAAACGCATTCACCTGAAAGTCAGCGGCGTCGACAGCGCGGGCAAACCTTATGCCGCCAGCGATCCGCATCTGCTGACCTGGGTGCATGTGGCGGAGACCAGCCGTTTTCTGGCCGCTCATCTGCGCTACAAAAATCCGCAGCTTACCCGTGCGGAGCAGGATCAGTACTATCAGGAAGCGGCGCAGATTGCCGAAGCGCTGGGCGCGGAGCAGGTGCCGAAAAGCGTCGTCGATGTGGCAGATTATCTGCAACAGATGCGTCCGGAGCTGCGCTTTGATGAACGCACCGCCGAAGTGACGCGATTGCTGATGAATGCACCTGCACCCAGCTGGCAGGCGAAACCAGTGATGAAAATCATGCTGAAGTCGGGATTCGGGCTGATGCCCGCGTGGGCGCAGGCGATGTCCGGCCGTGAAGTCGGCCGCTTTGAGCAGGCGATCATTGACCGAAAGATTAATGCGATTGCGGTGGGGTTAAGATGGTCGATTCAGCGCGGAGCGTGGTATCGGGCGATGGTGAGGATGGGGAGGCTGGGGTAAGAGTACTCGCCGTTAAAAGAATGGAAGTTGTAGCCTGTTAAGAAATGATGGAACCGCAGTAATTGTTCCAAGGGTTCGGATAGGTACTTTTGATCAGTCAGTCAGTCAGTCAGTCAGTCAGTCAGTCAGTCAGTCAGTCAATTCAATAGGTAAATCTTAATAGGCTGCCTGGGTTGGATACCAAGGTCCGCTTTGTGCCAGAAGCGGACCTTGCTTGCATCATGATAAGTTAGTTTACCGGGAGCATGTCACAGCCTGACAATGAGGATCCAGACTTACAGTTATTGTACTCATAAAATCAACATGAAAGGCATTTAATAAAAAATTGTAAAGTTTAATTAACTCGTGCCGATACTAAAAATGTTTTTTCTAATATAAGGATATAACGTGCGTAAAATTGTATACATAACCGGTATGATACTTAGTATAGGATGCGCAGTATCTTCTGTTCAGGCCAGCACATTGACGAAAAGCCTTTCACGTTGCGACGCGAGTTTTTTCCAGGAAATCTATCATCAGAAAAGTAAACTTAACGGTATGGCTCCTCTCGCTATAGGCGAGCACCAACTCGCATGGTTTAAAGGGCCAGCCGATGGTAATGGCAGAATATGGTTTGCCCAGCCTTTGAAAGAATTAAATCTGACGATTTCAGGCTATTATCTTCAAACCAGCGATCTCGACGAGATCAATGACGGGAAATTTTATTACTGGGGCATGATTTTGCAAAATTCGCCTCAAGAAGTGATGTACGCACTTAACCATTTGAAGTGGGTAAAAACAGGCGATGACTCTATTTCACAGGCAATGATAAAAGAAGGACCTGACAGCAGCTGGAAAATTAATAATCAAGCTGTAAGTGGTATTGCCCCCGCCAAAGAAAGCACTGAGAAGCTTTTGATTCTGAGCAAAGATAAGTATGGTTCGTTATTACTTTGCTCAATTCAAGGTTATGTCACGCCTGATATGCTTGCAGAGTTCAGACCTGATTTAAAGGTGAAAAAGTAATATGAAAATTCTACTATGTCTTATGTTTTTTTTACTCACAGGATGTGCTTTAAAAAATACATCATCACCTGATACACCCGCAAAAAAAACTGCAGGCCTGATTAAAGTATTGACAGATAATCATGCCATTGCCTATGCGGACCTGCGTATAGTTTCAATGTATCAAGGTAACAACCATTTGCGCAGATTTTATATGATCAGTAATTATAAAGAATCGACGCGCATCAGTTCTAATCCTCCCGTTTATGCAAACAGCTCGCGAACGATTAATGTCATTAATTGTGAAAAAAATCAACGTTCCGTCATGGGATGGACTCTGTTCACAAAACCTTATGCCGAAGGCGATATCATTTACGCAAAACCTGATATTGGCCAATGGGAGAATTTCCCGCCCCAATCAATCATCGGCATGATAGCTCAGCAACTATGTAAAATACCTCCCGACAGGCTAAAACCGGAGCCTGGTGAGGATATACGTAAGCCTTTATTAGATAATTAAGCATAATTGAAGCTGAGGATTAACCTGCTTCCTGTTAATTTTAACAGAATGCTTTCAACTATGTCCGCTTCTCGCTCAAAGAAGACGCCAGTCCGCTTTGTGCCAAAAGCGGATGTATAAAATCTGGATGAATACAGATGTCATACTGAGATTTATAAGTTAAAATGGATTAGCTATTATCATCTTCTGTTGCATAAAAAAATCATGAATAAAAGTTATTATTTCGAAAATAAATTTAAGAAATGGTCCATTTCAGCCGCATTTCTCATCATTATGGGCGGATGGTTTTGGTATATGCTCTGGGCATCCAGCATCTCACATGAGACTATTTTACAAAAATCGGTACCTGAATGGGAAACTTATTTTTCTTTCGGTACATTTATTGGGATCATTTCTTTAATATATGCTTTTTATGTCCGCGCTTTTAACAAAACAATAAAGTATCTTTTCAACGCGTTCTTTAGTGGTTTTTGCCTGGGATTTATATTGATCTTAAACTGTTATGATGTCTATGTTTATCTTTTTCCAGACAAGATAATTGGCTATGAATCAGAATACGAGGTTGAGTTTCCTGGGCCATCAAGGGGTAAATATGGGCATTGTGAAGCAGGGATCTGGATAAAAGATCAGAACACTAACAGATGGATACTGCTTTGTACAAATAAAGAATATCTACGCAGTCACCGTAAGCAAGGAATGACAGGAGTATGGGTATCAGCTCGTGTAAATAAAATTGGAAGCTATATCGTGCATTACGAATTCATTTATTAATGATTTTTTATGCGGTAAAAAAGAGACATAAAAAATGCCCATTTCAGGATTGAGCACATTCCCCAGCATTCCTTTGATAAACCAGCTCCACTGAGAAACGTTGTTGTCATCACCATCACTGAAAGATGATCGGGGACGTATCAGCAGTTGTAAGCCCAGCCAGCTCATGTAGACCGCGCCACAAACTTTGAGCACAGTGTAAGCCATCTCTGAAACTGCCAGAAGAGCCCCAACACCTAACGCGACCAGCGCACCCCATACAAAACAGCCAGCATCAATGCCAGGCGCAGCGTGAAAAGCTTTTTGCAGCCTTCAGCACAAGCGGTGCGCAGAATAAGTGCCGTATCGAGGCCGGGAGTCAGGGTAAGTAACAGTGCTGCGAGAGAGAATGCGAAGAGGGGATCGTTAACAGTCATTTTCTTAGCCCGAAAGAGCAGATGCTAGTGATTTAGTTCCTCATAATCAATCCAATAAATATCACTTTTTTAAACGCCGCTCTTCGCTCATAGCGGCCTTTGAGACTAACAATGTAAAATGCCTCATCTCATCAAAATCCCTACTCCCTACTACCAGCTCCCCACACTTTGAGACTATTACCCTTGTCTCAGAGTGCGGCAGCCAGGATCCTGCTCTAATCTCGGGGAAAATGGATTCCTCCAGGCTTTGTCGAGGCACTATGACGTACAAATCCCTGATTGCTGAAGTCCACAATCAGCAGCGCACCCTGACCGCCATTGTCGAACAGGATGAGCGCACCGCCTATTTTTACATCTGGCCCACCGACCTGTTCCGCAGTCAGTATGCGGTGCGCGGCTGCTGGCTTCGAAACCTGCTGCCTGCACCGGCACAGGAAGATCGCGAGGCGATGGAGCAGGGCATCGCGCCGCTGCTCAGCGCCGAGTATTGCCGTAATCTGGAAGCGGAGCCTGCGCTGGACCCGGCGGGTCTTCAGGTCCTGTGGGAGCCTTCTGATGATGGCGCAGCGCTCTGGTATTACGGGCAGCTGCTGGCGGTGATCCCCGGCTGGAGCCTCTATCAGGAGAAGCAGGTGAGCTTCTCTGCGGGCTGCATCAAAAAGAACCGGCTGACGGCTCCGCTGGGGTCGGCATCGACCAATGATTACTACGCCCGTGCGGAGCATCAGCGTCAGTTCTGGCGCGAATGGCATGACGGCAGCGAATGGGACAGGGTCCAGCAGGATCTTATGGCCTGCTATCAGGCGCGTTTTGGCGAGTCAGTAAAGTATTACGCGATCGATCAGGGCAGCTGGCCGCCGATGGCGATCTCGCAGCACTGGCATCAGGGCGTCTGGGTTTTCCTGACGCTCGGCATGAGCATCCGGCCCATGCCGCAGGTCGATTATCTGTTCGATGAACTGGCGCCGCAGTATCGCCGTGTCGAACTGGGCATGGCGGTTGACGGTGAAATCATGACGGAAGGCAACGCGGTGCAGATGGCGAGCGCGCTGGCGGAGTTCGTGCATCTGCCGTGGGCGCGGCTCACCTGGCTGGGTGAGGGCCACACGCTGGCGTCGGAAGTGGCACCGGTCGGCTTTGAAAGCTTCCTGCTGGCGAATGAACTGGCAACCGAACAGGCGCAGTTTAAGCTACCCAAGCGCGATGGCGATCGACCGACTTTGCTCTGGACCACGCCGATCACCGAAGCAGAGCGTCAGTTCGCGCAGGCCGATGAACATGGTGGCCAGAAGTTACGGGAATTGTTAACAGCGGAGGGCAACGATCACGTCTTCCGTCCGCGCCAGCAGGTGATCAATCCCGAAGAATAGGCCAGCAATGACGCGCCTGTTGATCCGATCCCCGGCAACCGTCGGGGACGTGATAGTCCCGGAGTGAAATTAAATTTTCACACAAATCAAACATTTCTCAAATATGTGATCCCGCTCATCTCAAGTTCCTGTTTAGCGAGCCGTTAACCCGGATCAGGCAATCGCGCCGCACCAGGTTCAGGGGAACAAAGATGTTTAAAACAACACAATCCCGCTTCACCGCAACAATGATCGCGTTCTTTGTTGCGCTTTTACTCGTTACAGTTTGGGTCATCAATCAGTTCGTCGCGCCACAGCTGGTCGACAGCGAAAGCCGTCTGGTCCGCTATCAGGTTGATTCACTCGCCTCCGGCATCGTTGAACAGATGAACCGCGTGCAGGCACAGCAGCGTGCGATTACCGAAGCCGCCTCTGTCATGGACAGCGCCACTATCGATACCCTGTTACCGACGCTGGTTAACCAGTATCAGGACAGCAACGTGTTTGGTGGCGGTATCTGGCCACTGCCAAATCGTCGCGATCCGGCCAAAGAGAAAGACAGCAGCTTCTTTGCCCGCAATGCCAGCAATGAACTGCAGGTCAACACCTACTGGAACTCCGACGCCGCCGATAAATACTGGGAGCAACCCTGGTACAAAGATGGTCTGGCTGCCGCGAAAGGGCAGTGCGCCTGGGCAAAAGCCTATCAGGATGCCGCCAGCCCGCAGCCGCGTACCAACTGCGCCATGGCTATCTACCGCAACGGCTCAGCCTGGGGTGTTGCCACCATCGACGTAACACTGGGGTTCTTTAACCAGCTGGCGAAGCAGATGGGTGAAACCATTCATGGCAACGTACTGATCGTTGAAGCTGACGGCAAAGTCGTAGGCAATGGCGCGCTGGTGAATGCCGCGCCGAAGCTGGAGAACCTGGCTGACGTGCAGTTGCCGATGGCGGCACCGCTGAAAACGCTGCTGAACGGCGTGGGCAATCAGCCGCTGGAAACGACCTATGACAGCAGCGAAGGCGAGCAGACACTCTTCGTGCAGGCCATTCCTGGCAGCCCGTGGTATCTCGCCAGCAGCCTGCCAACCAGCCTGCTGAAAGCGCAGTCGCACAACATGCTGACCCGCCTGGGCCTGGTGCAGATCCCACTGGCGGTGATCCTGCTGCTGGTGTCGCTGGGCTTTGTCCGCGCCATGATGAAACGCCTCAACGTGCTGAACAGCAACATCGAAGCGCTGTCGACCGGTGGTGCCGATCTGACGCAGCGTCTGCCAGCCAGCAACAGCCCGGAGTTCAACGCCGTCGCGCAGAGCTTTAACCAGTTCATCAGCTATCTGCAGGGACTGTTGCAGCAGGTGGGCGACAGCGCGCTGGCGATTACCGCCGCATCGCGCGAAATTGCCAGCGGCAACGCCAATCTCTCCTCCCGTACCGAAGATCAGGCCAGCTCGATTGTTGAAACGGCCGCGTCGATGGAGCAGCTGACCGGCACCGTGCGTCAGAACGCCGACAACGCCACTCATGCTAACCAGCTGGCGGGCGATGCTTCACAGGTAGCCGCACGGGGTACGGAAGTGGTTCGTCAGGTGGTCACCACGATGGGTGAGATTCATCACTCGTCCCGTAAAGTGGTCGATATTATCAGCGTGATCGACAGCATCGCCTTCCAGACCAATATCCTGGCGCTGAACGCCGCAGTAGAAGCCGCACGTGCCGGTGAACAGGGTCGTGGTTTTGCGGTGGTGGCATCGGAAGTGCGCAACCTTGCGCAGCGTTCAGCCAACTCGGCGCGTGAGATTAAAAAGTTAATCGAAGAGTCCGTGGCAAACATCGATACCGGCAGCGCGCTGGTTGAGCAGGCGGGTCAGACTATGGATGAGCTGATGAAGGGGGTTAGCAGTGTGACCACCCTGATGAGCGAAATCATGTCAGCCAGCCGCGAGCAGAGCCTGGGTATCGAACAGGTTAACGTGGCGATTACCCAGCTTGATGGCACTACCCAGCAGAACGCCGTGCTGGTTGAGCAGGTTTCCGCTGCCGCACAGGCAATGGAGTCGCAGAGCACTCAGCTTGAGCAGGTGGTTCAGAGCTTCCGACTGTAATCCTCTTTCAGGCCAGCCTTGCTGGCCTGATTTCCTCTCTGCTTCATCCGCTTATCTCCGCCTGAGATGCGCAAAATTTCCGCGATGTTCCACCCAGACTGCTTATTCTGTGCCAGAATAGTTGGGAATAATCTCAAGGAAACGCCATGTCTGCTATTGAAGTTATCCTCGTTGACCACCTCGATCGTCCCACCGGCAAAATGGAAAAGCTGGAAGTGCATGAAAAAGGATTACTGCACCGCGCGGTGACGGTCTACGTCTTCAATTCCCGGCAGGAGCTGTTACTGCAGCGGCGTGCCAGCGATAAATATCACTGTGGTGGCTTGTGGAGTAATACCTGCTGTGGTCATCCTTATCCGCATGAATCGACCCGCGACGCCGCCGAGCGCCGTCTGCGTGAAGAGATGGGGATGATCGTGGCGCTGACGCCGGTATTTGAGCTGAGCTACAACCTGAAGCTGAGCAATGGCCTGACCGAGCATGAATATGGTCACGTCTTCTTTGCCGTCTGCGACACTCTTCCGCAGCTTAATCCGCAGGAGGCTGACGCCTTTGATTATCGTCCGATGGCGCTGATTGAGCAGCAGATGCAGCAGCAGCCACAGCAGTTCACCCCGTGGTTTTTGCATACCTTCCCGCGTATCCCGGATTATCTGGAGCAGTTTCCTTTCCCGGCCGTAACGGCATAAAAAAACCGCACCGAGGTGCGGTTTTCCTGCGCTCTATTTATGCCCTTACCGCTGTTTAACGCGGCAGCTCAAAATCCTCAGCATCCACATCATAGCCCGATGGTTCCCAGCGGATTGCCAGCAGCGCCAGCAGTCCGGCCAGCGGAGCCAGGAAGATCACCCAGAACACGCCGGTGCCCAGCGCGGCAACCAGCACCGGGAACAGAAACAGCGACACGGTCGAACTGCCGCGCATCAGCGTCTGGTTGAAGCCGACGCCCACGCCGCGCAGCGAAGTCGGGTAGCTCAGCGACGCAAAGGTCATAGTGTGCGAACCCGGCCCGAAGCCCTGACCAAACAGGAACAGTGCCAGCATGCTGATCGCCAGCGCGGCTTCCTGACCGCCTTCCGGACGACCAATCAGCGCCAGCCCGAGCAGCGCCACGCACTGACAGCCATAACCCGCCACCGACATCTTCCACGCCCCCAGACGCGGCACCAGCCGTACTGCCAGAATCCCGCCGACAAAGGCGAACAGCAGATTCAGCGCCAGCGACACCAGAATGGTGGTGAGCATCGACTGAGCAAAGAAGCTGGAGATAATCACTGGCAGACCAAACGCCACCGCATTATAGGCAAACGACGAGGCGATAGAGGTGATGGTCGCCAGCAGCGTGCGACGGCGATAAACGCCCTGCAGCAGCGCACCATAGTTACGCCAGCTCGCCTTGCGCACCGGCGTGGCAGCGGTCAGCCCGGCGTCGGGAGCCACCTGCGCGTTGATGTTCCACGCACTGCGTAAAATCGCGGCGGCGCCTTTTAAATCACCCTGATTGGCCGCCCATACCGGCGATTCACTCATATAACGACTGCGGATGGCGATGATAACAATCGCCGGAACGGCCCCAAAACCGAGGATCAGCCGCCAGAGCCAGTCGGTGTGGCTTTCAGGCAACACCGCATAAAGCAGCAGCACCAGCAGATAGGAGATACTGATTGCCGCGTACCAGGTCGGACACCACATCGCGACGCTGGCGGCTTTATTCCCCTTGCCACGCAGCTTAGAAAACTCCGCCAGAAATGCCATCGCCACCGGCAGATCGATCCCGACGCCCAGCCCCATCACAAAGCGCGCGCCAGCCAGCACATACTCATTCGGGGCAAACGCACAGGCGATGGCGGCCACCACGAAAAAGAACATGTCGGCCATAAAGACCCGATAACGGCCAATTTTGTCGGTGAGATAGCCGCCAATCAGCGCGCCGATGATCGCGCCGAAGGTGATGGCCGAGGCGACCATACCGGTGCCGGTCGGAGTAAGGCTAAACTCGCGCGTGATGTCTTCAATGCCAAACGCCAGCGCGCCCAGGTCGTAGGCGTCAAGGAACACGCCTCCCAGGGCAATCGCCACCACAATGCGGGCATTGTTACGGGCGCTGTCGCCGCTGTTGACTAATCGGGAGACGTCAGCTGCGCTGCGAATCCACTGTGTTTCGCCACCGGGCGAACTCCCTGCTGTTGCCACATGGGCGGAAGAGGTCAGGTCGGACATGATGTTGTACGTCTTTTATTATAAAAACAGATTTTCGAGGATAGCCGTTTAGACGCCCAGACGTAAATTCATTTCAGTTATAGATAATAATTTTTTAATCCCAAATCGTTATCAATTTGCGATAAAGTCAGCTGCATCGCCGCCGCGCCAGGCTACGCTTTTAAGGCAGATTATTTCCGCTGCACGCCTTGTCAGCATCCCTCTCAGCGGCAGGCGAGCAGCCGCAACGCTAAGGCGTCCCGCGCCTTGCGCGTCATCACGCGAAAACATCATGTAAAAACAACAGACTGCGATAAGGAAAAGGCCATGGTCAGAGTTCGGGGTTGGGTGGGAGTCAGCGCGTTGCTGCTCAGTATGGGGATAGCACAGGCGGCGGACCCGGTGCGGGTCGGCTCCAAAATTGATACTGAAGGATCGCTGCTGGGCAATGTCATCCTTCAGGTGCTGGAAAAGCACGGCGTAAAAACCGTCAACAAAATCCAGCTCGGCACAACGCAGGTGGTACGTGGTGCCATCACGGCGGGCGAGCTTGATATCTACCCTGAATATACCGGTAACGGCGCGTTCTTCTTCAACGATGAAAAAGACAGCGCCTGGAAGAATGCCGCTGCTGGCTACGAAAAGGTGAAGAAGCTGGATGCGGAGAAAAACCATCTGGTGTGGCTGACACCGGCTCCGGCCAACAACACCTGGACCATTGCCGTGCGTAAAGACCTGGCGGAGAAGAACCAGCTCACCTCGCTGGCCGATCTCAGCGCCTTTCTGAAAAAGGGCGGCACCTTCAAGCTGGCCGCCTCAGCCGAATTTATCGAACGCAGTGATGCTTTACCGGCCTTTGAAAAAGCCTATGGCTTTGACCTCAAGCAGGATCAGCTGCTGTCGCTGGCGGGCGGCGATACTGCTGTGACCATCAGCGCGGCGGCGCAGCAGACCTCTGGCGTCAACGCGGCGATGGCCTACGGTACCGACGGTCCGGTGGCGGCACTGGGTCTGCAGACGCTCAGCGATCCCAAAGGCGTTCAGCCGATTTACGCGCCGACGCCAGTGATCCGCGAATCAGTACTTAAAGCCTATCCGCAGATTGCCGACTGGCTGAAGCCAGTGTTCAGCGCGCTTGATGAGAAAACGCTGCAACAGCTCAACGCCAAAATTGCGGTCGACGGCCAGGACGCCAGCAGCGTAGCGGCCGAGTGGCTGCAGCAGAAAAAGCTGCTGTAACCGATGCAGATATCGCGGGACGCGATACGCCGTCCGGCTCAGCAGCCGGTGGCATTGCTGCTGCTGACGCTGCTGAGCCTGGCGCTGGTGACCTTGCCGTTTCTTAACTTCGCCCCGAATCGTCTGGTGGCGGGTGAACCCCTGATGGGCTGGCAGATAAACCGCTTCGGGCTGTTGCTGCTGCCGCTGGTGACGCTGTGGCTGCTGCTGTGGCGTCAGCCTGGACGCAGCACGCTGATGGTGGCGCTGCTGGCGGCTGAACTGATGCTGGCGGCGATCATCTGGCTCAGCGGTCATCAGGCGACGTTGCTGAGTCAGCAGGGCAGCCGTCTGGCACGCACCAGCTTTGCCAGCGGCCTGTGGTGCAGCGGTGCGCTGATCCTGCTGCTGATCACCGATCTGGTGCGGCAGCTGACCCCGCATCGGCTGGCACAACTGCTGCTTAATCTGCAGGTCTGGCTCCTGCCGCTGTTGCTGCTGTTCAGTGGCCAGCTCGCCGATCTCTCCCTGCTGAAAGAGTATGCCAACCGTCATGCGGTGTTTGATGCGGCGCTGAGCCGTCATCTTACGCTACTGGCCGGTACGGTCTTGCCTGCATTGATGATTGCGCTGCCGCTGGGCGTCACGCTGTTCCGGCGGCCCGGCTGGCAGGGAAGTGTCTTTGGTGTACTGAATGTGATTCAGACGGTGCCGTCAGTGGCGCTGTTTGGTCTGCTGATTGCGCCGCTGGCCGGTCTGGCTCAGCATTTTCCGTGGCTCGGTGACTGGGGTATCAGCGGCATTGGTATGGCCCCGGCGCTGATCGCCCTGGTGCTTTACGCCCTATTGCCGCTGGTGCGCAGCGTGGTGGTGGGGCTGCAACAGGTGCCGCATGAGGTGCGCGAAAGTGCGCGCGGCACGGGCATGAGCGGCTGGCAGCAGTTTATCGCGGTGGATGTGCCGCTGGCGCTGCCGGTCTGGCTCGCAGGCCTGCGTGTCGTCGTGGTGCAGACGCTGGGCATGGCGGTAGTGGCGGCGCTGATTGGCGCGGGTGGCTTTGGGGCGATTATTTTCCAGGGGCTGTTAAGCAGTGCGCTGGATTTGGTGTTGCTGGGCGTTATCCCGGTGATTGCGCTGGCAGTCGTCATTGATGCGCTATTCCGCCTGCTGATCTCACTGCTGGAGAGAAAAGATGATTGAGTTTGATGACGTTTCCCGCGCCTTTAACGGTAAAGCGGCGGTAAAAGATCTGTCGCTGCAGGTGGCAAAAGGGGAATTCTGCGTACTGCTCGGCACCTCCGGCTCCGGCAAATCGACCACGCTGAAAATGATCAACCGGCTGGTGGAGTTTGATAGCGGTGAGATCCGCTTCGCCGGTGAGTCGATTCGTCAGCTTGATGCCCGCACGCTGCGGCGACGCATGGGCTATGCCATTCAGTCGATTGGCCTGTTTCCGCACTGGACGGTGCGGAAGAATATCGCCACGGTGCCGGTCCTGCTGGGCTGGTCCAGAGCGCAGATCGATGAGCGCATCGCGGCGCTGCTGGCGCTGCTGAACCTTGAAGCGCAGCTGCTGAATCGCTATCCGCATCAGCTCTCCGGCGGGCAGCAGCAGCGGGTGGGCGTGGCGCGGGCGCTGGCAGCTGACCCGGAAGTGTTGCTGATGGATGAGCCATTTGGTGCACTCGACCCGGTGACGCGCGGCGTGCTGCAACAGGAGATGCTGCGTATTCATCGGCTGTCGGGCCGCACTATCGTGCTGGTGACGCATGACATCGACGAAGCGCTGACGCTGGCGGACCGCATTGTGCTGATGGATAACGGTGAGATTGTTCAGCAGGGCAGGCCAGCAGAGCTGCTGACCCAGCCGAAAAATGATTTTGTGCGCGACTTCTTTGGCCGCAGTGAAATGGGCGTCCGGCTGTTGTCGCTGGAGCAGGTCGGTAACGCCGTCCGGCGCGGTGAGTGGCTGGCGGGCGAACCGATCGCTGCGGCGCTGACGCTGCGGGACGCGCTGTCGCAGTTTATCGCCCGGCGCACCGATAAACTACCGGTCGTTGACGATCAGCAGCAGCCAATGGGCGTGCTTCACTTTGGCGACCTGCTGCAACTTCGTGAGGGCTTAACATGCGCAGGCTAAGGGATCCGCTGCTGTGGCTGGTGCTGTTCTACGGCGCGCTGCTGACCCTGATGCCGTACAGCGGGTCGCTGTTTCACCGCTGGTTTCCCGAACTGGCGCGGCCACTCTATCAGCAGGAGAGCTTCTGGCAGCTGACGCTGGCGCATCTGTTTCTGGTGATCACCGCCAGCCTGCTGGCGATCGTTATCGGCATTGGCAGTGGCGTGCTGGTGACCCGGCGAGCGGGACGCGCTTTCCGGCCGCTGATGGAAACTATCGTGGCGGCGGGGCAGACGATTCCGCCGGTGGCGGTGCTGGCGATTGCGGTGCCGGTAATGGGCTTTGGCGCATGGCCGGCGGTGGTGGCGCTGCTGCTGTACGGATTACTGCCGATTTTACAGGGTACGCTGGCGGGCATTGATAGCGTACCCGCCAGCAGCCGGGAAATTGCCATCGGGGTCGGCATGAGTAGCTGGCAGCGGTTGTGGCAGATTGAACTGGCGCTGGCTGCACCGGTGATTATCGCCGGGATACGCACGTCGGTAATCATCAACATCGGCACCGCGGCTATTGCCTCAACGGTGGGCGCGAAAAGTCTGGGATCGCCGGTGATTATCGGCCTGAGCGGGTTTAATACAGCCTATGTGATTCAGGGAGCATTACTGGTGGCGCTGCTGGCAATAGTGAGCGATCGCCTGTTTGAACGCCTGCAGCGCTGGCTTAGCGTGAGTGAACAATAAGAGAGTATCCCACCAGCATCAGACCGCTGGTGCCGCCAAGAGCCATAATGAAAAACAGCGTGGCGAAAAAGGCTTTTTTGACATTCATGGGTGAAACCTGAGCTTGTTAACAGTGAGGCGGGGATAATAGCGCGCGCAAGGCAGGAGGCAAAGTGCCCGGCGTGCGTTTTTGTTATCAGGCCGGTTCGTGTAACCGCACGGCATAGCCCTGTTCCTGCCAGTGTGACAGCTGTTCCTGCTGACGACGGGTCAGTTTTTTACCGGTAAAGACAAACATATTCATGCCGGGAAAGAGTTCAGGACGGGGAACATCCAGCGGTTCTGCCAGTACGTCAATCCGCCAGCCATGCTGCGAAAGACGCCAGCCTTCCAGCCAGATACGGGTCCGATCGTCGATGCCCCAGCCAATAATCAGCGCATCTTTACCCGATTTTTTGCGACTGGCGGTCAGACAGAATGCAACATAGTCGATCAGCAGACCATCAAGCAGACTGCACATGGTGCGGGCCGTATTCTGATCCAGACTCAGCTTCTGGCGCACCGGCATGAAAACGTGATCAATCAGCGCATCAATCGGATGTTCACGGCCAATTGCGGCAATTTTATTGCGAAGTTTAGCAGGCCTGACATGGCGCAGTACGCTAATCAGCTCATCCTGCAGGGTAGTCCAGCCATCATGTGCATCAACATCGCCGCCTTCCAGCAGTGCCTTCACTTTACCGACCGGCACGCCACTTTCAATCCAGCGCATAATCTCTTCGATGCGCTGCACATCCTCTTCGTCAAACTGACGATGTCCGCCTTCGGTACGTTGCGGCTTCAGTAAGCCATAACGACGCTGCCAGGCGCGCAGGGTGACTGGGTTTATGCCACAGCGCTCGGCGACGTCACCGATACTGTATAAGGTCATAAATTCCTCTTTCGATTGGTCTGAGTGCGATTACCATAACGAAGCAAACTAAGTTGTACAATACATTTCTTAATGTACAACTTGACTGATACGGCTTTTCCAGGCTATATCTCAAATAAGAGAATTATTCCCAAAATTGAGAAAATACCATGCCGGAGCTGAATACGGAGCAACGACTGGCAGTGCGGCTGGCAGAATTACGCCTGCAACGCGGCTGGTCTCTTGATGAACTTTCTGTTGCTACCGGCATCAGCCGCGCGACATTATCGCGCATTGAGCGAAGCGAGACCAGTCCCACGGCTGCACTGCTTAATCGTCTGTGTGTCGCATACGGCTTAACGATGTCGCGCCTGCTCAGTGAAGTGGAAGAAGAGTCTAGTCTGCTGGTCACAGAGGATCAGCAGCCGGTGTGGCAGGATGACGCCAGCGGTTTTATCCGTCGGAATATTTCACCACCTGCACTTCATTTTAGATGTGAACTCGTGGAGGGCAAGTTACGGCCGGGTGCGCGTATCGATTATGAGGTGCCACCTATCCAGGGACTGGAACAGCATATCTGGCTGCGCGAGGGCGGTCTCACCGTCACGATGGGGTCTCAGGCGTGGACGCTACAGCCCGGCGACTGCCTGCGATTTCATCTGGTCGGAAAATCGGCTTTTGAGGCGCACCTGACTGACGGCGCAAGTTACTTGCTGGTGGTGGCGAAACCATGACGGATTACGCAACTCTCAGCGCGGCCCAGGCGCAGCAGCAACTGGGTGAACTGACCGACGTTTTGCAGGGCTGCGTGGCAGACGGTGCCAGCGTCGGCTTTATTGATGCCGAAGACGATGAGGTGATGGTGCGATTCTGGCAGCAGCGGATCGCCAGCATCACCAGCGGCGACAGCGAATTACTGGTTGCGCGTCAGCATGGACGCATCGTGGCCACGGTCATCCTCAGCCGCAGCGGCATGCCTAATGGCCGCCACCGCGCAGAGATCAGCAAACTGCTGGTGCACCCGCAGGTGCGCCGTCAGGGCATCGCCCGTGCACTGATGCAGCGCGCTGAGCAGCGGGCACGCGCGCAGGGCAAAACCCTGCTGGTGCTGGATACGCGCAGCGGCGATGTCGCCAGCGACCTCTATCGCTCGCTGGGCTGGCAGGTGGCGGGCTCGATTCCCTGTTATGCCGAATCCATCGCAGGCGTGCTGGATGCCACCACCTATATGTACAAAGTGCTGGCGTAAAACACCGCTGTCGGACAACTGCTTATTTTACGACGAGGCACGAAAAATTCGGCGCGAAAGCTGACGCCGCCAGGATACTGTGTAAAAATACAGGCCATTTTTTCGGTGTGGTAACGCAAATCATGGCCCTGACAGCCGCAGTAAAAAGCCAGATAGCGCAGTGGTATAAAGCGCTTCAGCAGCAGGTGCCTGATTTTATTCCGCGTGCGCCGCAGCGCGAGATGATCGCCGAAGTAGCGAAATGCCTGGCGGGCGACGACGCGCGCCATCTGGCGGTCGAAGCGCCGACCGGCGTGGGCAAAACCCTCTCCTATCTGATTCCGGGCATCGCAGCCAGCCGCGCTCAGGAAAAGCAGCTGGTGATCAGCACCGCCAACGTGGCGCTGCAGGATCAAATCTTCACCAAAGATCTGCCGCTGCTGAAGAAAATCATCCCCGACCTCACTTTCACCGCCGCCTTTGGCCGCAGGCGCTATGTCTGTCCGCGTAATCTGGCGGCGATGGCGGCCGATGACGACCAGCAGGGCGATCTGCTGCTTTATCTGGACGATGACGCCGTCAGCAGCACCAAAGAAGAACAGACGCAGTGTGGCCGCTTACAGAAATCCCTGGATCGCTACCAGTGGGATGGCCTGCGCGATCACAGCGAGGAGAACGTCAGCGACAGCCTGTGGCAGCGCCTCTCTACCGACAAAGCGAGCTGTCTGGGTTCGCATTGTCACTGGTATCGTGAATGTCCGTTCTTTGTGGCACGGCGCGAAATCGAGCAGGTGGATGTGGTGGTGGCGAACCATGCGCTGGTGATGGCCGCAATGGAGAATGAGTCGGTGCTGCCGCCCGCTAAAAACCTGATGCTGGTACTGGATGAAGGACATCACCTGCCGGAAGTGGCCCGCGATGCGCTGGAGATGAGCGCCGACATCACGCCGGGCTGGAGCAGCCTGCAGCTTGACCTGTTTATCAAGCTGGTTGAGAGCATCATGACGCAGATGCGGCCAAAATCGCCGCCGCCGCTGGCTAATCCTGAGCGGCTGAAAGCGCACTGCGATGAACTGCGTGAGCTGCTGACTATCACCGCGCAGGCACTGAATCCGCTGCTGCCGCCGAATAACCAGCCGGGCGAATACCGCTTTGTGCTGGGTGCGCTGCCGCAGGAGCTGCTGGATCTCTGCGCCCGGCTGTTTAAACTCAGCGACGCCCTGCGGGGACTGAGCGAAGGCCTGATTAATGCGCTCAGCGAGCAGACCGGCAAGGTCGATATGGTGCGGCTGCATCGCAACCTGCTCCAGCTCAATCGTCAGTTTGGCTGGTTCGAATCGATCAGCAAGCTCTGGCGGCTGGCGGCGATGGAAAAAGCCTCTGGCGCGCCGGTATCGAAATGGATTACCCGCGAGCTGCGTGAAGGTCAGGCGCATCTGCTGTTCCACTGCGCCGGCATCCGCGTCAGCGACCAGCTGGAGAAAATGCTGTGGCGTAAAATTCCGCATGTGGTGGTCACCTCCGCCACGCTGCGATCGCTCAACAGTTTCAATCGCCTGCAGGAGATGTCGGGGCTTAGCGAAAAGGCGGGCGACCGCTTTGTGGCGCTCGACTCACCGTTTAACCATGTGGAGCAGGGCAAGCTGGTGATCCCGCAGATGCGCCTGGAGCCGCTGATGACGCACGAAGCGGAGCACATCGCCGAGATGGCCGGTTTCTTCCGTCAGCAGATGGCGGAGAAAAAGCATAAAGGCGTGCTGGTGCTGTTTGCCAGCAACCGGGCGATGCAGCAGTTTGTCGCCTGTCTGCCAGACCTGCGGCTCTCGATGCTGGTGCAGGGCGATCAGCCACGCAGCCGCCTGGTGGATCTGCACCGTCAGCGCGTGACTAAAGGTGACACCAGCATTCTGATCGGCCTGCAGTCGTTTGCTGAGGGGCTGGATCTCAAAGGCGATCTGCTGAGTCAGGTGCATATCCACAAAATCGCTTTTCCCCCGGTGGACAGTCCGGTAATTTTGACCGAAGGCGAATGGCTGAAAAGCCTGAAGCGCTATCCGTTTGAGGTGCAGAGTTTACCCAGCGCCTCATTTACCCTGATACAACAGGTCGGACGCCTGATTCGCAGCCATCAATGTTATGGCGAAATCGTGATTTACGACCGCCGTCTGCTGAGCAAAGCCTACGGCAGCCGGTTGTTAGCCGCACTGCCGATCTTCCCGATTGAGCAGCCGGAAACGCCAGAGCCGGCAGCGATACCGGCCACCGTTGTGCCAAAGCACACCGTGCGTAAACGCCGTCCCACGCGGCGCTGAGCCGCGCACTTAACCGGAAGCGAGTGATGGAACTGAATAAAATCATTAAAGAGGTGGGTCGCGGTAAAAATCATGCCCGCGATATCGACTTTGATACTGCCGTGGCGCTCTATGGCGCGATGCTGGCGGGTGAAGTGCCGGATCTGGAGCTGGGCGCTATTCTGATCGCGCTGCGCATTAAAGGCGAGGGTGAAGCCGAAATGCGCGGCTTTTATCAGGCGATGCAGGCGCAGATGATGCAGTTGCGTGCACCGGAAAATCGTCCGATGCAGGTGGTGATCCCCAGTTACAACGGCGCACGCCGTCAGGGAAATCTGACGCCGTTGCTGGCGCTACTGCTGGTGAAACTTGGCTTCCCGGTGCTGGTACACGGCGTCAGCGACGACGCGACGCGTATCACCAGTGAAGCGGTTTTTGCCGCGCTGGGTATTGCCCCCGTCACCACCGCGGAGGCGGCGCAGGCGAAACTCGATCAGGGCGAACTGGCTTTTATCACCATCGACCATCTCTGTCCGCCGATGGCGAAACAGCTGTCGCTGCGCTGGCGGATGGGCGTGCGTAACAGCGCGCACACGCTGGCAAAACTGGCCACGCCGTTTGCGGAGCGGGCGGCGCTGCGGCTGTCCAGCGTCTCGCATCCTGAGTATGTACCGCGTGTGGCGAAATTCTTCAGCGACATTGATGCGCCTGCGATACTGCTCAATGGCACCGAAGGGGAGGTCTATGCGAATCCCCAGCGTTGCCCGGCGATCAGTATGATTCAGGGCGCAGGCGCGGAAGCGGAAGTGTGGGTTGAGCGTCAGCCGGAAGTGGCGGTAGAACTGCCGGCAGATAAGACGGCAGAAGTCACTGCGCGCTGGATCGAAGAGGTGCTGAATCAGCAGCGTCCCGTGCCTGCGTCACTGCGACTGCAGCTCGCCTGCTGCCTGCGCGCCAGCGGCCAGTGTGACTCGCTGGCGGCGGCAGAGCCGCTGATCCTCGCCGCCGGGTACTGACTCAGGCTACCGGCAGCGCCTGTTCAACCAGGTTCTGCCAGAAACGGATGCCAATCGGCAGCAGCGCGTCATTGAAGTCATAGCGGGCGTTGTGCAGCGGCGCGGAAGGCATTTCGCCGTCTGCGCCCAGCCAGAAGTACGCGCCGGGACAGGCTTCCATCATGCAGGCAAAATCTTCTGACGCCATCGACGGATTAACCTGCCAGTGAACCTGTTCAGCACCCAGTGTTGAGCGCGCCACCTCGCGCACCTGCTCAGCCGGTGCCACATGGTTGGCGGTGACCGGATAGCCCGGCAGCCAGTCAATCTCACCGCTCACGCCAAACGGACGCGGCAGGGTCGCGACAAACTCATCAATCAGCCCGCGCACTTTTTCGCGCACGCTGGTCTGCAGGCAGCGCACCGTGCCGCGTAAAACAATCTGCTCCGGGATGACGTTAATCGCTTCACCACCGTGAATCTGCGTCACGCTGACCACGGCTGACGCCAGCGGCGAGAGCCGGCGGGACGGAATGGTCTGCAGCGCCAGAATCAGCTCGGCCGCCACCACCATCGGGTCGGCACCGCTTTCCGGCATTGCCGCGTGGCAGCTTTTGCCGTGCAGCGTAATTTCAAACGAATCCAGCGACGCCATCATCGCACCAGGGTTAACCGCCAGTGAGCCGAGCGGCAGTCCCGGCCAGTTATGCATGGCGTAGATCGCATCCATCGGAAAACGCTGGAACAGCCCTTCTTCCACCATTTTGCGTGCCCCGCCCAGATTCTCTTCGGCAGGCTGAAAGATGAAATGCACCGTGCCGCTGAACTGACGTGTGGCGGCCAGCTGGCGGGCAGCGGCCAGCAGAATAGCGCTGTGACCGTCGTGTCCACAGGCGTGCATCACGCCTGGCGTCGCAGAACGCCACTCAGCGTCGCCTTTTTCCGTAATCGGCAGCGCATCCATATCTGCACGCAGCCCGATAACCGGGCCGGGACCATTTTCCAGTGTGCCGATGACGCCGGTGCCCGCCAGGCCACGGAACACCTGCAAACCCGCCCGCGCTAACTCTTCCGCAATAAACTGGCTGGTTTGCTGTTCCTGGTAACCTAATTCGGGGTGGCGATGAAACTCACGGCGCCAGCGCAGGGCATCTTCAAGCAGGGCAGGGGAAAGGGTCATGCAGAGTCGCGCTCCATACAGAATGAGAAGATTTCACTTTAGTGGTCGGGTGATGCGGCGTCTATCGCCGTCAGGACTAAATCTGGCTATAGGCTAAATCAAAATGGAATAAGTAATAAGGAAGTGATGTTTATGCCAGGGGGTAAGAATGGAATAGCGGGCGAGAAATGGGGCAAGCTGCTGCTCGCCCCGGTCAAAGGATTACTTCTGCATGGGCAGGTTCAGACCATGTTCAGCCGCGCACCGCTGCGCCAGTTCATACCCTGCGTCGGCATGACGCATTACACCGGTGGCCGGGTCGTTCCACAATACGCGGCCCAGACGCGCATCGGCTTCCTTACTGCCGTCACAGACAATCACCACACCGGAGTGCTGTGAGAAGCCCATGCCGACACCGCCACCATGATGCAGGCTGACCCAGGTTGCGCCGCCTGCGGTATTCAGCAGGGCGTTGAGCAGCGGCCAGTCAGAGACGGCATCGGAGCCATCTTTCATTGCTTCGGTCTCACGGTTAGGAGAGGCGACCGAGCCGCAGTCGAGATGGTCGCGGCCAATCACGACCGGCGCTTTCAGCTCGCCGTTGCGGACCATTTCGTTGAACGCCAGACCGGCAAGATGCCGTTCACCCAGTCCCAGCCAGCAGATACGGGCAGGCAGGCCCTGGAAGGCGATGCGCTCCTGCGCCATATCCAGCCAGCGATGCAGCGTTTTATGGTGCGGGAACAGCTCTTTGAGTTTGGCGTCGGTCTTGTAGATATCTTCCGGATCGCCTGAGAGCGCGACCCAGCGGAACGGGCCTTTGCCTTCGCAGAACAGCGGACGGATATAGGCTGGCACAAAGCCAGGGAAATCGAACGCGTTGCTGACACCCTCATCCAGCGCCACCTGACGAATGTTGTTGCCGTAATCCACAGTCGGGATGCCCATATGGCAGAAGTCGAGCATCGCCTGGACATGAACCGCCATAGAAGCACGGGCTGCTTTCTCAACGGCTTTCGGCTGTGAGACGCGCTCCTGCTGCCAGCGCGCCAGATCCCAGCCAATCGGCAGATAGCCATTAATCGGGTCGTGCGCCGACGTCTGGTCGGTCACGATATCCGGCTTTGGTCCGCCCGCCTGAGCGCGTTTCACCAGCTCCGGCAGGATCTCAGCGGCATTGCCCAGCAGGCCGACCGAAATCGCTTTTTTCGCAGCGGTGGCTTCGCTGATTAATGCCAGCGCTTCGTCCAGCGTGGTGGCTTTGTAGTCCACGTAACGGGTACGCAGACGGAAGTCGATGCGTGACTCCTGGCACTCAATCGCCAGCACACAGGCTCCGGCCAGTACACCCGCCAGCGGTTGTGCGCCGCCCATGCCGCCCAGCCCGGCGGTGAGGATCCAGCGTCCGCTGAGGTCATTGTTGTAGTGCTGACGGCCCGCTTCCACGAAGGTTTCATAGGTGCCCTGCACAATGCCCTGCGCGCCAATGTAGATCCAGGAACCGGCGGTCATCTGGCCGTACATCATCAGGCCCGCTTTATCCAGCTCATGGAAGTGATCCCAGGTTGCCCAGTGCGGCACCAGGTTGGAGTTCGCCAGCAGGACGCGCGGCGCATCCGCGTGGGTGCGGAAGATGCCGACCGGCTTGCCGCTCTGGATCAGCAGCGTTTCATCCGGCTGCAGCGCCCGCAGCGAACGCAGTATCTGCTCGAAGCATTCCCAGTTGCGTGCCGCCTTACCGATGCCGCCGTAGACCACCAGATCTTCCGGACGTTCGGCCACATCGGGATCGAGGTTGTTCTGAATCATGCGGTAAGCCGCTTCAATCAGCCAGTTGGCGCAGTGCAGCGTAGTGCCGTGTGGTGCACGAATCTCACGTGCCACAGCCTGAGAAAGAGTTTCGCTCATGAAGGATTCCTTAATTCAAGAAGTTGGGCGCATGCTCGGCAGCAGCGCGGTCAATGCCTGAGGCCAGTCAGCACGACTTGCCCACTGACGCATTGCCTCGATATCGGGCGCCAGCAGACGATCTTCCTCAAGGAAGGCGACCTGCTCGCGAATGGTGTCGATGGCCTGCTCAATCAGCGAGGAGCTTTTGAGTGGCCGGTTAAATTCAATGCCCTGCGCGGCAGCCATCGCCTCGATACCCACCACGGCGGCGCTGTTAAAGCACATACTGCCGAGACGACGTGCGGCGTAGGTCGCCATTGAGACGTGATCTTCCTGGTTGGCGGAGGTCGGCAGACTGTCGACGCTACCCGGATGGGCCAGCGATTTGTTCTCAGAAGCCAGCGCGGCGGCGGTGACCTGGGCGATCATAAAGCCGGAATTCACGCCGCCGTCACGCACCAGGAAGGGCGGCAGACCGGATAAGCCGCTGTCCAGCAGCAGCGCCAGTCGCCGTTCAGAGATGGCACCGACTTCGGCAATTGCCAGCGCCAGTATGTCAGCAGCAAAAGCCACCGGCTCAGCATGGAAGTTGCCGCCGGAGATCACATCGCCGCTGTCGCTGAATACCAGCGGGTTGTCCGAGGCGGCGTTCGCTTCGATTTCCAGAATTCGCGCCGCGTGGCTGACGTTGTCCAGGCAGGCGCCCATTACCTGGGGCACGCAGCGGATGGAGTAGGGGTCCTGAACGCGGCCGCAATGGGTATGCGACTGCAGAATTTCACTGCCCTCAATCAGGGTGCTGACGGCTGCCGCGACCGCAATCTGGCCCTGCTGGCCGCGTGCCTTGTGGATGCGGGCATCGAACGGTTTCAGCGAGCCTTTGATCGCTTCCAGCGACAGCGCACCCGCCATCAGACCGGCGGCAAACAGGTTTTCACACTCGAACAGGCCGCGCAGCGCCAGCGCGGTCGAAACCTGGGTGCCGTTGAGCAGCGCCAGACCCTCTTTCGGACCGAGCACAAACGGCGACAGGCCCACGCTTGCCAGTCCCTCTGTTGCCGGGATCAGCGTGCCATTGACCCGCACCTGACCTTCGCCCAGCAGCATCAGCGACATGTGCGCCAGCGGTGCCAGATCGCCGGAGGCGCCGACCGAGCCTTTTTCCGGGATGCAGGGCATCACACCCGCGTTGAACAGCGCCAGCAGCGCCTCAACCAGTTCGATACGCACGCCAGAGTGACCGCGCGCCAGGCTGATGATTTTGGTGGCGACTACCAGACGGGTGACATTGTCGGGCAGCAGATCGCCCAGACCAACGCTGTGTGACAGCACCAGATTGCGCTGCAGATCCGCCAGCCGGCTGGCCGGTATTTGCGTCTGCGCCAGCTTGCCAAAGCCGGTATTAATGCCATACACCACGTTGCCGGAGGCGACAATCGTCTCCACAGTCTGCTGCGCCGCCGCAATCGCGTGACGCGCACTGTCGTCAAGACTCAGCGTGACGTTACCCTGATAGATAGCGCGTAATGTGGCGAGGTCCACCTCGCCGGGCACCAGGCGTAATGCCTGAAACGAACCTGACATAGTCTACTCCTGTCTATACAAGTGTGCTGGCGAGGCTAAGCTGCTTTCCTTGCCCTGAACCAGCGGAATAATACGAGTGAAACATAAGCGTTAATTCTTGTCTATGCTTGTCTATACAATCAAACAGACTAAGCAAGTGCCGTGCCAGACCGATCACAAAAATCGAATGTCCGCCCGGCGCGGATCGCGGGTTAAACGTGACTGAGAGAGTGCACCATCAGGATGCGCAGACTGCACCAGTGGGGCACGGCGCGCGCTACTGGATGTATATACATTTACGCAGTGAAACAGTAAACTTAAGGGACTTACAGCATAAGGAACAGCAAATGGTCGAGCATACGGCACTGGCACAACTGGCGGCGGCAATGAGCGATGAACCCGCCCCGATCTATCAGCGGGTGAAGCAGGCCATCGTCAGCCAGATCCGTGAAGGATTGTGGAAAGCGAATCAGCGTGTGCCATCAGAAAGTGAACTGGTGAATGAGCTGGGCGTCAGCCGCATGACCATTAACCGGGCGCTGCGCGAACTGACCAGCGAAGGTTTTCTGGTGCGAATGCAGGGCGTCGGCACCTTCGTGGCGGAGATGAAAGGCTACACCGCTATGCTGGAGGTGCATAATATCGCTGATGAGATCGCTCAGCGCGGTCATCAGCACAGCTGTAAAATTCTCGCCATTGGTCAGGACAAAGCCGATCCTGAGCAGGCCGCCGTACTGGGGCTTACCACGGGACAGACGCTCTACCATTCGCTGATTGTGCATTATGAAAATGATCTGCCGGTGCAGCTTGAGGACCGTCTGGTCAATCCGCTGGTCGCGCCCGACTACCTGACGCAGGATTATCAGCAGATGACGCCCTATACCTATCTGATGCGGGTCGCGCCGCTGACGGCAGGTGAGCACATTGTTGAAGCAGTGCTGCCCGATGCGCGTCAGCGTAAACATCTGTCGCTGGATGAACACGAACCCTGCCTGCTGATTCGCCGTCAGACCTGGAGCGACACGAAAATCGTGACCTATGCGCGGCTGCTCTATCCCGGCTCACGCTACAAACTGCTGGGTCGCTTCAGGGGACACGGCTAAGACGCGTAAACAGCAGCCGGGCATCCGACCCGCACGGGCTAAGCTCTGTCTCTTCATCGACCCACCACGCGCCCTGTTGCGTGGTCAGCTTTTCCCCGGCAGCGGTCTGCCACGCACCCGCCAGCACCCAGGCGACGCCGTGCAGACTACTGACCGGCGTAGTAACCACCTCAACCGTTGCCTGCCATTCACCGCGCCGCGTCATGATATTAAAATCTTCGCTGACGCTGCCCTGCAGTTGCGCCGTTAAGGCGAGTTCGCCGGCAAATGCCCAGGGCTTTTGCGGGGTTAACAGGTGTTGCACGCCGGGCGCGGTTAACAACATCGGATCGCCATGCAGCAGGGTAATCACCCGCTCGATCGCCGGAAAAGCAGAGAAGGGACCATCCTGCGCCAGGGTCGCAATGCTGGCGCGCCAGCCGAAGCGATCTGCACCGGGCGGAAAGCTGACGATCTCGCGGGTCTCGCCGCCACCATTGCGCCAGCGGCTGACCGCCAGCTCCTCGTAAGCGAATCGGGCGATCATCGCAGCGCCGCCATCGCCTGAGCAAAGCGTACAGCACACGCCGCCTGCTGCGGATGCCCCCCATCTTCAATCACGGCTTTACCCGCCACATAAACGTCACGAATCTGATCGCGCTGTCCGGCAAACAGCCAGCGGTTCAGCACCGCATGTGAATCCACGCTGCCGAGCCATGCATCATCCCGCAGCACCAGCCAGTCGGCGCGTTGTCCCACCGTCAGCGTACCCTGCTGAATGCCGCACGCCTGAGCGCCACCCGCTGCCGCCTGTTGCCAGAGCAGGTCGCCCACCGATGGCTGGCCGGGCAGGGTAATCCGGTTACGACGCTGGTCTCGCAGCCGCTGCGCATACTCCAGCCAGCGCAGCTCTTCCTGAGCGCTCAGCGAGACATGGCTGTCGGAGCCGATGCCCCAGCGTCCGCCCTGCGCGATATACTCCACCGCCGGGAAAATGCCGTCGCCGAGGTTGGCTTCGGTGGTCGGACAGAGACCCGCTACCGCGCTGCTTTGCGCGAGGCGCGACAGTTCGCTCTCATCCAGATGGGTGGCGTGGATCAGGCACCAGCGTGCATCCACCGCAAAGCGGTTCAGCAGCCAGGCCACCGGACGCTCGCCGCTCCACGCCAGCGAGTCATTGACCTCTTTCTGCTGTTCAGCCACATGAATATGCACCGGCAGCGCCGGATCGCTGGCCGCCAGCACCTCATTCATCTGGCTTTCGCTTACTGCCCGCAGCGAATGGAAACAGAGACCACGATTCAGCAGGGGCCGCTGCTGCTGCCACGCATCCAGCCGCGCCTGCTGTTGCAGGTAGTGTTCGGTCTGCTGGATAAAACGCTTCTGACCCGCCGCCGCGGGCTGACTGCCAAAGCCGCTGTAGCTGTAGAGCACCGGCAGCAGGGTCTGGCCGATACCGGCGATCTCTGCTGCTTCAATCAGCTGCTGCAGCATCGCGTCATCGCTATAGGGCGCACCGCTGGGATCGTGATGGAGATAGTGAAACTCTGCCACCTGGGTGTAGCCGCCTTTCAGCATCTCGATGTAGAGCAGGGCGGCAATATCACCCACCTGCTCTGGCGTCAGGCGCTGCACCATGCGGTACATCAGGTCCCGCCAGGTCCAGAAGCTATCCTGTGGATCGCCCGCCACTTCCGCCAGACCCGCCATCGCCCGCTGGAAGGCGTGCGAGTGCAGGTTGGCGATGGCCGGGATCACCTCGCCGTTGAGGCGGATAGCCTGATCGGCGTGGCTGTCCGGGGAAATAGAGTCTATAAAACCGGCCTGATTGACCGTAATACGTACCTGCTGCTGCCAGCCCTCCGCCAGCAGTGCGCGCGGGGCAAAAAAAGTCGCCATGGTTGATCCTCATCGGATGTAGTTGTATATACATATACATACTTTGAAGCACAGTGTAAACGGCGGAGGCATGAGGCAGCGATGACAGAAGAGATGCGCGTAGAGGCGGTGTGGACCGGGGCCGACCTGGTCACGATGCGTGACGGAAAGTACCATCTGATCCCTCAGGGCGCACTGGTGGTGCGGGCGGGCAGGCTGGTGTGGGTCGGGCCTGAAGCGGAGATGCCCGCGTTCGTCGCCGATCGGCATCATCGTCTGCCAGGCGGTATCGTGACGCCGGGGCTGGTGGATTGTCATACCCATCTGGTGTTTGGCGGTGACCGCAGTCAGGAGTTTGAACAGCGTCTGAATGGCGTCAGCTACGCAGAGATTGCCGCGCAGGGCGGCGGCATTCTCTCCACTGTGCGTGCCACCCGCGCGGCGACTGAAGAGGAACTGGTGGCCTCGGCCCGCTGGCGACTCGACCACCTGCTGGCTGAGGGTGTCACCACCGTGGAGATCAAGTCCGGCTATGGTCTGGATGAAGAGAGCGAACTGCGAATGCTTCGGGCGATTCGTCAGCTGGGAGAGAGCGTGGCCGCCGATGTCCACGCCACCTGCCTGGCGGCGCACGCCTTTCCGCCGGAGTTTAAGCACGACCCGGATGGCTGGATCGATATCATCTGCGACCGTCTGCTGCCGCAGGTGCAGGCGCTGGGGCTGGCGGATGCGGTGGATGCCTTCTGCGAGCATCTCGCCTTTTCCCCGGAGCAGGTGGCGCGGGTGTTTGACCGGGCGGTGGCGCTGGGTATGCCGGTGAAGCTGCATGCGGAACAGCTTTCAGCGCTGGGCGGTGCCGCACTGGCGGCCCGCTATGGTGCGCTTTCGGCTGACCATCTTGAATATGCCACCGAAGAGGATGCCAGGGCGATGGCGCAGCATGGGACCGTGGCGGTGCTGCTGCCCGGCGCGTTTTATCTGCTGCGCGAAACCCAGCGCCCGCCGGTAGATCTCTTCCGCCGCCATGGCGTGCCGATGGCGCTGGCCAGCGATGCCAATCCCGGCACTTCGCCCGCGCTGTCGCTGCGTCTGATGCTCAATATGGGCTGTACGCTGTTTGGCATGACGCCGGAAGAGGCGCTGGCGGGCGTCACCCTGTGGGGGGCAAAAGCGCTGGGGCTGGCGGAGAGTCACGGCTCGCTGGAGGCGGGTAAAGTGGCAAACTTCGTCCACTGGCCGCTGGCCCGTCCGGCGGAACTGGTTTACTGGCTGGGTGGTGAACTGCCCTGTACCGTTATCTATCGTGGAGAACCGCAATGAACCCTTTCTATTTTTCCCAGGGCAGCCTGCCGCTGCTGGTCAGCATTCCCCACGCCGGTACTGAACTGACGCCTGAGGTGGACGCCGGCTTGAGCGAGGCCGCGCGCAGCCTGCCCGACACCGACTGGCATATCCCGCTGCTGTATGATTTTGTGCGTGACCTCGGGGCCAGTGTGTTAATCGGCCGCTATTCCCGTTTTGTGGTCGATCTTAATCGTCCGCCCGATAATCAGCCGCTCTACACCACCGCCACCACCGGCCTGTTCCCGGAAACCCTGTTCGACGGCACGCCGACCTTTGCACCAGGCAAAACGCCCGATGCCATGGCACGTCAGGGCTACATCGATCAAATCTGGCAACCTTACCATCAGCAGATTCAGCAGGAGCTGGCGCGGCTCAAAGCGCAGCACGGCTATGCGCTGCTGTTTGACGCCCACTCCATCGCCAGTGAAATTCCCCGCCTGTTTGAGGGCCGTCTGCCCGATATCAACATCGGCACCAACGACGGCGCAAGCTGTACGCCTGAAATGAGCGCGGCGATTGAGGCGGTGTGTGCGGCCCAGACCGACTACAGCTGGGTGCTCAACGGCCGCTTTAAAGGCGGTTACATCACCCGCGCCTACGGTCAGCCACAGCAGCAGATTGAGGCAGTTCAGCTGGAACTGGCGCAGCTGAACTACATGGATGAAATCCCGCCTTATGCCTGGCAGCAGGCGCGTGCCGCAGGGTTGCAAAAAGTGTTAAAGGCGATGCTCCACGCCATGCTGGCGCAGGCCAGACCGTAATAAATCAGCGATGCGCTACCCTGGTGCATCGCTGCGCTAATCGGGTGCAGGTGAACGCAGCCTGTCTGGCTGCTCCCTTGCTCCCGCCTCCATTCGTCGCTTCGGCAGAGCTGGCATAACCTTTGCTTGGTTGTATGTACAAGTGCTGCAGCGCGTGCTCCATCTGAATAAATCCTGTCTGGCTCACAAAATGATAAAGCCGGCAATGAACTGCACTGCGTTAACTTGTATATACATGACATATCATCCTGTGAAATTTATGTTAAATCTCGCAGGGCGATCACCAGGCCGCTACTTTCAGGAGAACCGTATGACGCACCCTCTGACCCTTCGTCGTTTATGTCTCACTACGCTGGTTTCCAGTCTGCTGCTCTGTGGCGTCAGCGCCCAGGCTAAAGAGTGGAAGTCGATCACCATTGCCACTGAAGGCAGTTATGAACCCTGGAACCTCACCCTGCCGGGCGGCAAGCTGGGCGGTTTCGAACCAGAGCTGATGGCGGATCTCTGCCAGCGCATGGCGATTCAGTGCAAGCTGGTGGTGCAGAACTGGGATGGCATGATCGCCGGACTCAATGCCGGGAAATATGACGTGATCATGGATGCGATTGTGATTACGCCCGATCGCAAAAAAGTGGTGAATTTCACCGTGCCTTACGCCTCAACGCCCGCGACCTTTATCACGGTAAAAGGGTCACTGCTGCCCGCCGACAGTAAGATCATCAAGCTCACCGACGATGAAAAAACCATAGAGCCGGCTATCGCACCCCTGAAAGCCGCGCTGAAGGGCAAAACGATCGGTATCGCCTCCGGCACGGTCTACACGCCGTTTATCGACAAATACTTCAAAGATGTGGCGGATGTGCGCGAATACACCAGCTCAGCCGATGCGATCCTCGATTTGCAGGCCGGACGCATTGATGCGGTGTTTGATGATGTGACCTTTGCGCAGTCGATGCTGGCGCGACCGGATAACCGTAACCTCAGCTTCAGCGGTCCGCAGCTGGGCGGTGCGATCTGGGGTGAGGGCGAGGCGTTGGGCGTGCGTATGGCAGACAACGATCTGAAAGGCCGGCTGGATCAGGCGATCAAAGCCGCGCTGGCCGACGGCACAGTGAAAAAGCTGAGCGAGAAGTGGTTCAAAACTGACGTCACACCCTGAGAGAGGTAACGGATGATAAGCCTGCTGAGTTTTGGCCCGGACGGCTGGGGACGGTTGATTCTGAGTGCCACGCTGACCACGCTGCTGCTGTCGTTTGCCGCGCTGCTGGTTGGCGCGGTGGTGGGGTCGGGCGTTGCGGCCGCGAAGTTATCGCCGCACCGGGCGGTGCGCTGGATGGGGGAAGGTTACTCGGTGATCTTCCGTGGCATTCCTGAGCTGCTGGTGATCTACCTGTTCTACTTCGGCGGCTCGGGGTTGATCACGCAGATCGGCCAATTGTTTGGCGCGGACGGCTTTATCGAAGCGCCGCCATTTCTGATCGGGGCGCTCGCTATCGGGCTTATCTCCGGCTCTTACCAGGCGGAAGTCTACCGCGCCGCACGGCTGGCGCTGGCGAAAGGGGAGATTGAAGCCGCTGTCGCGATTGGCATGCCGCGCTGGCGCATCCGGCAACGCATTCTGCTGCCGCAGGTGGCGCGCTATGCGCTGCCCGGCCTCTCAAATGTGTGGCAGATGAGCCTCAAAGATTCGGCGCTGGTGTCGGTGACCGGCATTGTCGAGCTGATGCGGGCCAGTCAGATTGCGGCCGGTTCAACCCGTGATTACTTCTCCTTTTACCTTGTGGGCGGAGCCTGTTACCTGCTGCTGACGCTGCTGTCGAACCGCGCCTTTCTGCGCGCCGAATCCCGTCTTGGCCGCGCCTGGCAAAGCCGCACCGCTGCGCAGCACTAAGGAGACTTATGATCGATTTCGCGTTCCTCACTGACACCTTTCTTAAACTCAGCGCCGCACTGCCGGTTACGCTGGGCCTGTTTATCAGTGCGTTTCTCTGCGGAGGCGTGCTGGCGGTAGGTATTCTGGCACTGCGGATGAGCCGCTGGCGAGTGCTGAGCGCGTTTGCCCGTGGTTACATTCTGGTATTTCGTGGCTCGCCGCTGATGATTCAGCTGTTCCTGATCTACTACGGTCTGGGGCAGTTTGGCGTGATCCGTCACAGCGTTTTCTGGCCATTCCTGCGAGAGCCTTTTACCTGCGCAGTGCTGGCACTGTCGCTCTGTACCGCTGCCTACACCGCGGAGATTCTGCGTGGCGCGCTACTGGCGGTGCCGCCCGGTCAGGTGGAAGCGGGAATGGCCTGCGGTATGTCGCGCGGGCTGCTGCTGCGACGGATTATCGCACCGGTGATGCTGCGTTACGCGCTGCCCGCGTACTCCACCGAAGCGATCCTGCTGGTGAAATCGACCGCGCTGGCCAGCCTGGTGACGGTCTGGGATGTCACCGGCGTGGCGCAGCAGATCATTCAGCGCACCTACCGCACCATGGAGGTATTTCTCTGCGCGGCGGCGATCTACCTGATCCTCAACTTCATTATTGTTCAACTCTATGCCCTGCTGGAGCGGCGTCTGACGCCGGTACATAAACCGGAAAAAAAGCCGTTACTGACCGCTAAGCCGATTACCGGAGGAGAGAAAAATGTCTGAACTGCAACCCGTCACGCTGTCGGCCAGCGATATTCATAAATCGTTTGGTGCCATGGAGGTGCTGAAAGGCATCTCGCTGCAGGCGCACAAGGGCGATGTCATCTCTATTCTCGGTGCCAGCGGCTCGGGCAAAAGTACGCTGCTGCGCTGCATTAACCTGCTGGAGACGCCCGATTCCGGCGTGGTCAGCGTCGGCGGTGAAACCATTGAGATGAAGCGCCATGCACGCGGGCATCAGCTGGCGGCCAATCCGCGTCAGATTGAACGGCTGCGTTCCCGACTGGGGATGGTGTTTCAGAGCTTTAACCTCTGGTCGCATCTCACCGTGCTGCAGAATGTCATTGAAGGGCCGCACTACGTGCTGAAGCGTGATAAAAAAGCCTGCATCGCCCAGGCGGAACAGCTGCTGGATCGGGTTGGTCTGCTGAACCGCAAAGACTTCTATCCCGCCCAGCTTTCAGGCGGTCAGCAGCAGCGGGTGGCGATTGCCCGCGCGCTGGCAATGGACCCGGAGGTGATGCTGTTTGATGAGCCGACGTCGGCACTGGACCCGGAACTGGTTGGCGAGGTGCTGAAGGTCATGCGCAGCCTGGCGGAAGAGGGGCGCACCATGCTGGTCGTCACGCATGAGATGGGTTTTGCCCGCAACGTCTCAAACCGGGTGGTGTTTATGCATCAGGGCACCATTGACTGTCAGGGCACGCCAGAGGCGATGTTCGGCGAGGCGGGATCGACGCGCTTTAAGCAGTTTATCTCCAGTCATCATCAGGTGGAGCCGGTGGTATGAGTGAGGTGACGAATCAGACGCGGGTCTGGGGCGATGGTCCGCTCAAATGGCAGGAACTGGTGCAGGTTGCCCGGCACGGTGCCACCCTGACGCTGAGCGACAGCGCCTGGCAGCGCATCGCCCAGAGCCGTGAAATCGTTGGCAACATCGTGGCGGCGGGGCAGGTTGCGTACGGCATCAATACCGGGCTGGGAGCACTCTGTAATATCACGCTGTCTGAAGATGAGCTGGGCCAGCTGTCACGCAATACTTTGATGAGCCATGCCTGTGGCGTCGGGCCGGTGCTGAAAAAAGCGGAGGTGCGCGCCATTCTGTGCGCCGCGATTGCTAACTATAGTCACGGCAAATCGGGTGTGTCAGTGGCGCTGGTGCAGCAGCTGCTGGCGCTGCTGAATCTGCAGATTACGCCACAGGTGCCGTCGCAGGGATCGGTGGGGTATCTGACCCACATGGCGCATATCGGCCTGACGCTGATTGGCATCGGCGAGGTGGAGTGGCGGGGTGAAATCATCCCCGCACAGCAGGCGCTGGAACAGGCGGGGTTAGTCCCTTACCGGCCTGGCGCAAAAGAGGGGCTGAGTCTGGTTAATGGCACGCCCTGCATGACCGGCTTAGCCTGTCTGGCGCTGGACGATGCTGAACGTCTGCTGGACTGGGCAGATGTTACCGGCGCGATGAGCTTTGAAGCGCTGCGCGGACAGCGGGTGGCGTTTGATCCTGAGGTGCTGGCGCTCAAGGCCAGTCCGGGGATTCAGCGCAGCGGCGAACGTCTTCGTCAGTTGTTACGTGACAGCCCGCTGCTGAACGCGAGCGTCGGCATCCGGACTCAGGATGCGCTGAGTCTGCGGTCGATGCCGCAGGTGCACGGTGCCTGCCGCGATCAGTTCGATCACGCCGCCCGTCAGGTGGAGACCGAACTGAATGCCAGTACCGACAATCCCTTGATTCTGGGCACCCCACAGGCCTGGCGCGTGGTGTCGCAGTCACATCCGCACGGTGAGTCGGTGGCGATGGCCTGTGACCTGCTGGCGATTGCGCTGGCGGAGCTGGGCAGTATTGCCGAGCGACGGCTGGATCGGCTGGTCAATCCGCTGGTCAGCGGCCTGCCGCCGTTTCTGGTGGCGGAGCCTGGCGTCAATTCGGGCATGATGATTGCGCAGTACGTGGCGGCATCGCTCTGCGCGGAAAACCGTCAGCTGGCGCAGCCTGCGGTGCTCGATAACTATGTGACGTCGGGATTACAGGAGGATCATCTGAGCCTCGGCACCGGGTCGGCGCTGAAGCTGCTGAAGCTGGTCAGCAACGTCGATCACATCATCGCGATTGAGTATCTGCTGGCGGCGCAGGCGCTGGAGTTTCACGGTGAATCACAACTTGCCGCCGGCACGCGGCGCGCCTGGCAGCATCTGCGGCAGGTGGTTGATCGCTGGCAGCAGGATCGCTGGCTGGCGCCCGACATCGCCCGCGCGGTAGCGCAGATAAAAGCGCACCGGGCCGATGCGCTTATGGAGTGAGGATTATTTGCGGCGGGCGTCCGGACGGACTAAATCGAAGCGCTGCGCTTCGCTGATGCCGTAATAGGCGCTGGGGCCGCCTGCGCGCAGAATCGGTTCGGCTTTCGCGGTCTGATAGATGCCCTCTTCCAGCAGCGATTCATCAATATGGATCGCCACCGCCTCGCCCATCACCAGCCAGCTGTCGAGCAGGTTGCCGCTGGCATCCTGCAGCTGAATCAGTTGCGTCAGGCGGCACTCGAAGTTGACCGGGCTTTCCGCCACCAGACTAGCGCTGACCTGGGAAGCCGCCAGCGGAGTTAACCCGGCAAAGGCGAACTCATCCTGATCGGCAGGGAGTGAAGCAGAACTTTCGTTCATCGCCTCGGCCAGCGGGCGGGTCGCCAGGTTCCAGACAAACTCTTTGGTCTCTGCAATATTCCGCACGCTGTCTTTCCAGCCGCTGCTGGCGAAACCGATAATCGGCGGATGATAGTTGAAGCAGTTAAAGAAGCTGTAAGGGGCCAGATTGTGCTGACCGCTGGAACTGACAGAGCTAATCCAGCCAATCGGGCGCGGCCCGATAATGGCGTTCAGCGGGTCGTGCGGCAGACCGTGGCCCGCACGGGGTTGATAGGAATAGCGTTTATGGCTCATAACGTCTCCAGCAGGGAATTTTATTTATCTTAGCCCGACAGCATCGCCCGACGGAACCGGAATGAGGTAAGCGGATGGTGCGGGTTTATTTTCCGCCGCCTACAGCGTATTGTACGCGCGCCTGAATAATTGAGAGAACGTATGAAAAAGTCAGCCAGCACGTCGCCCTTCCACGCCCGCAATCGCCATCAGGGCGAATACGATTTTGCCGCGCTAACCGCTGCCCATCCGCCGCTGGCGGCGAAAGTCCGGCCTAACGGTTATGGCGTGCAGTCCGTTGATTTCGCGGACCCGGAAGCGGTGATGCTGCTGAACCAGGCGTTAATCAAACTCTTTTATGACATCGACTGGCAGCTTTCTCCCGGCTCACTCTGCCCGCCAGTACCGGGACGCGCCGATTATCTGCACTACCTGGCCGATCTGCTGGCGCTGGATAACAACGGCGTTATCCCGATGGCGGACATTCTCGATGTTGGTTGCGGCGCAAACTGTATCTATCCACTGATTGGTGCGGCGGAATATGGCTGGCGCTTTACCGGCACTGAGATTGATGACGCCGCCATCAAAGCTGCTAATCGCATTGTCGCAGCCAATCCGCGCCTGACGCGTCAGATCCGTCTGCGTCGTCAGAAAAACAGCGATGCGGTGCTGGCGGGCGTGGTCAGCAAAAATGAATTTTTCAGCGCGGTGATGTGTAACCCGCCATTCCACGCGTCGGCGGAAGAGGCGGTTTCGGGTTCACAGCGTAAGGTCCGCAATCTCGGACTTGATAAAAGTGCGCCGCTTAACTTTGGCGGTCAGCACAATGAGCTGTGGTATCCCGGTGGCGAAAAGGCTTTTATCGGCAAGATGATCGCCGAGAGCGTGGCGTTTGGTCGCCAGATTGGCTGGTTTACTTCATTAGTTTCGCGCAAAGAGAATTTACCGGCGCTGGAAAAACAGCTGCAGGCGCTCGACGTCGCTGAGGTGCGGGTGGTGAATATGGCGCAGGGTCAGAAGCAGAGCCGCTTCCTGGCGTGGAGTTTTATGCCTGCCGCACAGCGCAGCAAGCTGCTGAGTCGCCTGGGAAGCTAAGGCATGTCTTACCGCGGGTAACGAGTTTAGCTGCGGACGAAGAGGAAAAAAAACGGGCCGCTAAGCGGCCCGTTTTGATTGTTGACGACGTCCGACTCGGTGGCGGTAAGACCGAGCTGGCACAGGGAACACGGTCAGATCGGAAAGACGCAAAGGCTGTCATCCATGACACGCTCGGCCCGCGCCGTCCCTGGCGCGGGACGCTTTCCTCTTCTGACCGTGTTCCCTTTGCTTCGGGTTTATTCGTTGCTGCCAGATTTATCCTGGTTTGGGTTGTCATCAGGCTTAACGGGCCGCTTAGCGGCCCGTTTTGATCAGGAGACGTGCTGCAGGAATTCGCGCAGACGTTCGCTGGGGGGATTGCTGATCAGACTGTCGGGATCGCCATCTTCCGCAATCCGGCCTTTGTCGATAAAGATCAGACGCGAGGCGACCTTCTGTGCGAAGCCTACTTCGTGCGTCACAATCACCATCGTCATGCCTTCTTCCGCCAGATCCTGCATCACTTTCAGGACTTCGTGGCGCAGCTCCGGGTCCAGCGCAGAGGTTGGCTCATCAAACAGCATCATCTTCGGCTTCACCGCCAGCGCACGGGCAATCGCCACACGCTGCTGCTGGCCACCCGACAGCTCGGACGGGAAGTGATGCGCACGCTCTGCCAGACCTACTTTGCCCAGCAGCTCTCGCGCCAGCTGGCGTGCTGCCTCTTTGCTGGCACCGCGCACCCGGATGGGACCGAAAGCGACGTTGTCCAGCGCACTCATCTGTGGGAACAGATGAAACTGCTGAAACACCATACCCGCTTCCTGACGGATCAGGCGGTCGTCGACTTTCGGGTCGTTAACGCGCAGGCCATCAACGATCAGCTCGCCGCTGGTGATCTCTTCCAGCTTGTTAATGCAGCGCAGCAGCGTCGATTTACCGGAACCGGATGGGCCGATAATCACCACCACTTCGCCCTGGTTAATCTTCAGATCGATATTGTGCAGCACCTGGGTCTGACCAAAATGCTTGGAGACATCTTTAAATTCAATCACAGGATTTTCACCCTTTTCTCAATGCGGCGCAGCACAAAGCTCAGCACCAGCGTAATCACCAGATAGATGATCGCGACGGCGCTCCAGATTTCCAGAGCGCGGAAGTTACCGGCAATAATCTCCTGACCCTGACGCGTCAGTTCAGCCACACCGATAACGATAAACAGTGAAGTATCTTTGATGCTGACAATCCACTGGTTGCCCAGCGGCGGCAGCATACGGCGCAGTGCCAGCGGCATAATCACGTAGCGCAGCGTCTCGCGGCTCGACAGGCCAAGCGCCAGTCCGGCTTCACGGAATCCCTTATTGATCGACAGCACGGCACCACGGGTGATCTCGGCAATATACGCGCCGGAGTTGATCATGATGGTCACCACGGCGGCGGTGAAAGGATCAATACGCAGGTCAGGGAATGCCATCGGCAGCGCAAAGTAAATAAACATCACCTGCACCACGATTGGGGTGCCGCGGATAATTTCGATAAACACCAATGCGATGTTATTGGTGATCCAGCCACCGTAAGCGCGGGCAAAACCGGCCACCAGCCCGATAAACAGGCCGCCAACCAGGCCAATGATTGAGATAATTAAGGTCAGTTTGGCGCCTTCGAGCAGCGCTGGCATGGCGGGCCAGATGACGCTCCAGTCAAACTCCATGGTGTCACTCCAGATATGTTGCGATGGAAAAAAGCAGGGAAAAAGTTTCCCTGCTGAAATCAGATAACGGGCAAATTATTATTTAGGTTCGGTGCCGAACCATTTTTTATAAAGCGTATTATAGGTGCCGTTCTCTTTCAGAGTTTTCAGTGCGCCGTTGACCTTTTCACGTAAATCGTCGCTGCCTTTCGGGAAGGCGATACCGTATTGCTGCGCTTCAATCGAATCGCCTACCGCTTTAAAGCGGCCTTTACCGGCAGTGTGGATGAAGTAAAGGATGTTTGGCGTATCATGCAGCACGGCATCCGCACGGTTGGTGCCCAGCTCCATGTAGGCGCTGTCGATGTTCGGGAACTGACGCAGATCTTTCGATTTGATATTGGCTTTGGCGTACTCCACAGAGCCGGTGCCGCTTTTCACTGCGACGACTTTACCGTTCAGATCGCTGATGCCTTTGATGTCGTTTTCATTGTTACGCACCATCACCTGCAGACCGCTTTTGTAATAGCCATCAGAGAACTCGATCGCTTTTTTACGTTCTTCGGTAATGGTGATACCCGCCAGTGCCAGATCGACATTGCGCGTTTGCAGTGCAGGGATAATGCCGCTGAAATCCATTGGCTTCAGGGTGTAATCGAGCTTCAGCTCTTTCGCAATGGCATCCCACAGATCCACATCAAAGCCGACATATTTGTCACCCTGTTTGAATTCAAACGGAACAAAGGCGGTATCGGTCGCGACGACCAGCTTCTTTTCTGCTGCTGTGGAGGAGAGGGAGAAGGCCAGCGCCAGCGCGGCCACAGAAACTTTCAACAGTGACTTCATCATTTTTCCTTTTTTTACTACCAGGCGGCAGGGCCTGCGTTTGCGGCTTGTCATATGAAAGAATTATGCCAACTTTGCAAAACCCGCGAAATCAGAGAGTTAAATAACACAGCTGACACGATTTTGCAGTTAATTCTGCCATTGCACCATGTTGGTGCTCAACTTTGGTGCAGATGACTGTTTTGGTGCAAGCAGTAGTGTGCCTCAGATGTTAAGGCTGTGAAGTGGGGGAGGGAAGAACTGTTAACAGGGTCATAAAATTGCAGTAACACAGACGTAAAAAAGGCGGGTTTCCCCGCCTGATTGAGTGCATTGCGTATTATTCAATGTTGGCTTCGATGAACCACAGGAACTTGTCCAGATCACGCGATGCCGCAGTAAAGATGTCAGCGGTATCTTCGTCTTTAACTTCTGAAATCGCTTTACGGGTATCGTTCGCCACAACGCTGTAACGATCGGCCAGCGCTTTCAGATGATCCTGTACGCTGTGAATATTCAGCGGATAGCTTTTCAGCGGCGTCGTGTCATTCACAACCTGCGTGGTGCCCAGCGCCACGCCACCCAGCTGAACCACACGCTCGGCAATAGTGTCCTGATGGTCAGTAATCGTGGTGCGGAAGCCATCCAGCATCTCGTGCACGCCGATGAAGTTAGCACCGCGCATGTTCCAGTGCGCCTGCTTAGTGATCAATGACAGGTCAATAAACTCGACTACCAGACGGTTCAACACCGCGATGGTGGCTTTCTTCTCATCTTCGGCCACGTCGTTGCGGGTATAAATCAGGTCAGAAGATTTCGTTTTAACCAATTTAGCGGTACTCATCGTTTCAGTCCTCTCTTTGATGGTTGTCCTAATCAAGTACCGGATAAGTATAGCAGCGCTTTTCAGCTTTGCAGAAACGACTTTGACGATGGATGAAATAGCGTGCGTCTTTATTAAAGGCTGAGCTGGATGAGTAACGTTAAAGCTATGTTAAAATATAACTATTACTAAATAGCCATTTAAATCATAACGTTATGATCATTTGTAAATAAAAGATAAGTGACTGTTTCAAAATAGGATGAGCCGTAAAGTGCAGCGGTTAAGAATAATTCTCATGCTGAGCATGATTGTTATTTAGCCCGCCAGCGTGGCGGGCTAAAAGTGCTTATTTACGCCTGTCGTCTGATAATTCAACGCTGCTTAACTGGCTCTTTTTCGGACGCATAGTCAGTGTTGAACCTGCTGAGGCAATGATGATGGCCAGCAGCGCCAGCCACTGCAGGCCGGTCAGGGTTTCCCCCAGAAACAGCATGCCGGAAAAGGCGGCCATGGCGGGTTCAAGACTCATGAGCGTGCCGAAAATGCGCGCCGGTAAGCGGGTGAGGGCGATCATCTCCAGTGAATACGGAATGGCGCTGGAAAGCAGTGCGACCAGCAACGCGATTGGCATAACCGCCCATGTCCAGATGCCGCTTTCGGCGAACGTCAGCCCCAGAGGCACAAAAATGACCGAGGCAATCAGCGAACCGATGGCTACGGTTGCGGGGCCATGCTCTGCGCCTGCCCGTTGTCCCGCCAGGATATAGATTGCCCAGCAGGCACCTGCACCCACTGCCAGCGCTGCGCCCAGTGGATCAATTGCGGTCATGTCTGTACCAAACGGCAGCAGGAACCACAGGCCAATCACCGCCAGCAACACCCAGAGGAAATCCAGCGGCCGGCGCGAACCAAACAGCGCCAGCGCCAGCGGGCCGGTAAATTCGAGTCCCACCGCCACGCCCAGTGGCACGGTACGAATCGCCAGATAGAACGTAAAATTCATGGTGCCCAGAGCCAGTCCATACATCAGGAGGGGCAGACGCTGCTCCCGGCTGAAGCGTAAACGCCAGGGCTTGAAAATGACGCAGAGTATCAGGGTACCAAAGCCCAGGCGCAGTGCGGTAATCCCGGTGGCACCCACAGAAGGAAACAGGCTTTTTGCCAGTGAAGCGCCGCCCTGCAGCGACAGCATCGCAATCAGTAGCACGGCAATCGGCATGACTATCGGGGCAAGATTTTTGGAAGCGGGAGAGGCAGACATCCTGTGTACTTTTCCTGGTCAAAAACGTAATGAGTCAGCCAGTGTAAAGGAAATAGCGGGCAAAGAATCATGGAATCGCGTTTTAAATCTGACTTAACTGAGCAAATTTTGGCCAGAATCAGGGCCATTTAAGTAAAGAAATGTCAGGATTTTTTAGGATTTAACTTAAAGCACGAAATGAGCACAAAATGATTATTGCAGAAATATGACGGATTTTATAAGAAAAATGAATGACATAGGATGTCGCATTAACTTCCTGTTACACCAAACTTTCTGTTAGACAACAAAATCCGGGCAGAGTTTCTCGCTATTTTTTGTTATATTTTCAGCGTTGTCAGGAGAGAAGTATTTTCACATTTGAGGTGGTTATGAAAAAAATTGCATGTCTTTCAGCATTAGCCTGTGTACTGGCAGTATCTGCAGGTTCAGCAATGGCACAGAGCACCGTAACTGGTGGCTATGCTCAGAGCGACTATCAGGGCGTAGCTAACAAAGCTAACGGCTTCAACCTGAAATACCGCTACGAAGACGGTTCTAACCCACTGGGTTGGATCGGTTCATTCACCTACACAGAAAAAGATAACACCGATTCTGGCATTTATAACAAAGGCCAGTACTACGGTGTGACCGGTGGTCCTGCTTTCCGTCTGAACGACTGGGCAAGCATCTACGGTGTTGTGGGTATCGGCTACGGTAAATTCCAGCAGAACGATACTTCATCACGCGATAAAACTGATTCAAGCGACGTAGGTTTCTCTTACGGCGCAGGTCTGCAGTTTAACCCAGTTCAGGACTTCGCAGTTGACGTTGGTTACGAGCAGAGCCGTATCCGTAACGTTGACGTTGGCACCTGGATTGCTGGCGTAGGTTACAGCTTCTAAGTTTAGCTTAGCTGACCTGCAAAAAAGCGGCCCCTTGTGGGCCGTTTTTTATTGTGCTGATTTACTCACCCTTCTCTCGTATCTGCACGTTTCCCGACTTTTCCGGATCGCTGTAGCCGATCAGCAGCCATGCTGGTTGAAGCCGCAGGTCATATTGATTCGATGGGGAAACAGGAAAAAAAGAGAGCAGAAAGGGAGAGTGCGCCTCTCAGCCAGCGGCTGAAAGGCATAGAATCAGGATTAGCCGCGCCAGATCAGATTCTGACAGCGACGATCGTCAGACTTATGGCCCAGCAGTTTTTCCAGCAACATCAGACGCAGTGTGAACGGTGAACGCGTCAGCAGGCACAGCCAGGATTTCATCTCCGTGGTTGTTTTCTTCTCAGCCTGGAAGCATTTACTGCAATCTAAGCAACATTTCAGGGTGCTCATAGAATCACCTCCCAATCATTGTCGACGCGGTAGTCAGCAGCCTGCGGTGAGAGGCGTCATCATCACCGGAGCAACAGAGGATCACCAGGGATCGCTCTTTTGCTGCTTACATTATCGTCAAATATAGCACTGGCTATATCCTTTAGCCAAGGCTAATGACGAAAAATTTGAGCTTCTTTGCGGCTGGTTTACAATGAGCGCAGCTAAATCCGTACAGCAGTGACAGTACGGGAAAAAATAATGAGGAAGCTGAATGAGTCGTCGTGCTAAAAGCGTGGTTTCTGCGCCAAAAGGACCACTGAAAGATATTGAAGAGCATGTCGAAGGTTTTCGGCAGGTGCGTGAAGCGCATCGTCGGGAATTAATTGATGACTACGTTGAGTTAATCTCTGATTTGATTGGTGAATTTGGCGAAGCGCGTCAGGTCGATATGGCGGCCCGTCTGGGCGTTTCGCAACCTACCGTGGCGAAAATGCTGAAGCGGCTTGGCAGTGCCGGGCTGGTTGAGCAGGTGCCTTATCGCGGTGTCTTCCTGACCGGTGAAGGTGAGAAGCTGGCCGAGGAGAGCCGCGCCCGTCATCATATTGTTGAAAGTTTTCTGCTGGCGTTAGGCATCAGTCCCGAAACGGCCCGACGCGATTCAGAAGGTATTGAGCATCACGTCAGTGATGAAACGCTGGCTGTCTTTAAGAAGTTCTCCGAAACCCGTTAACGCTAAGGCGTACCCTCACCATGCCTCAACTGCTTCGATCTTTTTTGCATGACTCTATTTTGCATTTATTAATCGTGATTGGCGTAGTTCTGGCATTTCTGGCGGATTTCCGCTGGGCCGATCTACCCGGTGCCGTAGACTGGCATACCATTATCACGCTCACCGGGTTGTTAATCCTCACCAAAGGGCTGGAAACCAGCGGCTACTTTGACGTGCTGGGAGGACGGCTGGTTGCGCGTTTCCGGCACGAACGCGCGCTGGCACTGTTTATGGTGCTGGCTGCGGCGCTGCTCTCAACCTTTCTGACCAACGATGTGGCGCTGTTCATTCTGGTGCCGCTGACGCTGACGCTGCGTAAGTTCTCCCGTTTACCTATCTCGCGACTGATTATTTTTGAGGCGCTGGCGGTTAATGCCGGATCGCTGCTGACGCCAGTCGGCAATCCGCAAAACATTCTGTTGTGGAGTCACGGCAAGCTGAGCGTGGTGGCGTTTATTGTGCAGATGCTGCCGCTGGCCGCCTGGCTGCTGCTGAGTCTGGTGGTGTTAACCTGGTTCAGCTTTTCAAAGCGGTCGATTGATAAGCATGACAACCCGGAACAGCCGCAGTGGCAGAAGCCGCTGTTTATCGTCAGCGTCGTATTGTACCTGCTGTTTATCGCCGGTCTTGAGCTGGAGATCACCGGCTGGATACTGCTGCTGATCCTCGCTACTTTCCTGGTGATGGCACGTCCGGTGCTGCTGCGCATCGACTGGAGCCTGCTGGCGGTGTTTATCGCCATGTTTATTGACGTCTTCCTGCTGACGCGTCTGCCGGTGATGCAGGCGCACTTCGATGCGGTGGCGCATTTCGGCCAGGGACAGCTCTATCTGCTGGCAATTGGTCTGTCTCAGGTGATCAGCAACGTCCCGGCGACAATCCTGCTGCTGCAAAAAGTTCCGCCTACGGATGTGCTCGCCTGGGCCGTCAACATTGGCGGGTTCGGTCTGCTGCCGGGATCGCTTGCTAACCTGATTGCCCTGCGCATGGCGAAAGACAAAGCTGTCTGGTGGCAATTCCATCTCTTTTCCCTTCCTCTGCTGGCCTGGTCAATGGCCAGCGGCTGGCTGCTGTTGCAGTTACTCCATTAGCCCGGACGCATCCTGCTACGCCCATCAAGTGGCAGGATGTGCGCCATTCCTCAAGTTTCGTAAAGTTGCACTGGATTTTGTCAATTTCCGATATAAGGTTAACAGGACCTTTATGCCCGGAATCAGGGCCTTAGCCAGTGATGGGAACTATGAGCGAGAATAATCAACGCGATCCACACCAGCAGGACGCAGAAAACGCGACGGATAAAAGCCGTCAGCCAGAGGAAAATCAGGACAACGACCAGCAGCCTGAGCGCAAACGCCCCGGTAAAAAGCCGCTGATTATTCTGGCGGTGGTGGTGGTGATTATGCTGATTGTCGGCTTCTGGTTCTGGTTCTCTACCCGCAATATTGAAACCACCGATGACGCCTTTACTGAAGGCGATGCCGTTACCATTGCGCCTAAAGCGTCCGGCTATGTGGTGAAGCTGCTGGTAAAAGATAACCAGCGGGTGAAGAAGGGCGATCTGCTGGTGGAAATCGATCCCAGCGATAATCGTGCTCAGCGCGAACAGGCTAATGCACAGCTTGGCTTAGCGGTCGCACAGCTTCATCAGGCGCAGGCACAGCTGGCGCTGTCAAAAGTACAGTATCCGGCACAGCGCGATCAGGCGCTGGCGGACCAGGCGAAAGCAGAAGCGAACCTGCTGAACGCGCAGGCGGATTATCGTCGCCAGCGTGGCGTCGACCCGCGTGCGACCAGTCAGCGTAATATCGACAGCGCGTCCGCGCAGTTACGTTCGGCGCAGGCGCAGCTACAAAGCGCGAAAGCGCAGGTTGAAGTCGCGTCACAGGTTGCCCTGCAGATTCGCCAGCAGGAGACCAATGTTGAAGCGCGTCAGCAACAGGTTGAGCAGGCGAAAGCACAGTTAAGTACAGCCGATCTGAATCTCTCTTATACCCAGGTTCGTGCGCCTTATGACGGGTTTATCACTAAGCGTAACGTTCAGCTGGGCACCCTGGTGCAGGCCGGTTCCTCACTGTTCTCGCTGGTCTCACCTGAGATCTGGGTTACGGCGAACTTTAAAGAGTCTCAGTTGCAACGGATGAATCCGGGCGACAAAGTGGACATCAGTGTTGATGCCTGGCCGGACATGAAGCTGGAAGGACATGTTGACAGTATTCAGATGGGCTCCGGTTCGCGCTTCTCAACTTTCCCGTCAGAGAACGCCACCGGCAACTATGTGAAAATCGTTCAGCGCGTGCCGGTGAAAATCGTGATCGATAAGGGCCTTGATCCAAACCATCCGCTGCCGTTGGGTCTCTCGGTTGAACCGAAGGTAACGGTGGAATGAGTACGGCGCAGAGCTGGAAACCCGCCAGTAACCCGTGGTTAGTGGCGATCACGGTGACGCTGGCGGTGTTTATGGAGATCCTCGACACCACCATCGTCAACGTGGCGCTGCCGCACATCGCCGGTTCGCTCTCCTCCAGTTACGATGAGTCAACCTGGGTGCTGACCTCCTATCTGGTGGCGAACGGCATCGTACTGCCTATCTCTGCGTTCTTTAGCCGACTGTTTGGCCGTAAACAGTTTTTCCTGATCTGCATCGTGATGTTTACCATCTGCTCGTTCCTGTGCGGTATTGCCACGGAACTCTGGCAAATCATTCTGTTCCGCGTGCTGCAGGGCTTTTTTGGCGGCGGGTTGCAGCCGGTGCAGCAGTCCGTGCTGCTGGACTACTTTAAGCCGGAAGATCGCGGCAAGGCCTTTGGCCTCTCCTCTATCGCCATTATTGTCGCGCCGGTGATTGGCCCGACATTGGGTGGCTGGATCACCGACAACTACAGCTGGCGCTGGGTCTTCTTTATCAATATTCCGGTCGGCGTGCTGACCGTGCTGGCCATTTATCAGCTGCTGGAAGATCCACCGTGGGAGCGTAAATGGGCCAAAGGCAAACTGAAGATTGATTACATCGGTATCAGTCTGATTACGCTGGGGCTGGGTTGCCTGCAGGTGATGCTGGATCGTGGAGAAGATGAGGACTGGTTTGCTTCACACTTTATCGTGCTGTTCGCGGTGCTTGCGCTGGTCGGTATTGTCGGGGCCATCTACTGGCTGATGTATGCCCGTAAACCGGTGGTCGATATTCTGGTGATGAAAGACCGCAACTTCTGGGTAGCTGGCCTGCTGATGGCAGGGATGGCGATGATTCTCTATGGCAGCTCCGTAGTGTTACCACAGCTGGCGCAGCAGGATCTGGGGTACACCGCCACCTGGTCAGGGCTGGTATTGTCGCCCGGTGCGGTACTGATCGTGCTGACGATTCCGCTGGTGCTGAAACTGATGCCGATTGTGCAGACGCGATACATCATCGCCTTTGGCTTCAGCTGTCTGGCCGTGGCGTTTCTCTACTCCTCCACCTTAACGCCCAATGTCGATTTTAAAACGCTGGTGTTGATGCGCAGCGCACAATCGATCGGGCTGGGTTTCCTGTTTGTCCCGCTCACGACTATCGCTTTTGTCACCATTCCACAGCGACTCAATGCTGATGCCTCGGCGCTGTTTACCATGTTCCGTAACGTGGCCGGATCGATTGGGATCTCGCTATCGACCGCGGCCATTACTGAGCGTGAACAGGTACGCTCGGCGCATATGGTGCATAACATGACGCCGCTGAATGAGCCGTTCAACATTACGCTTCAGCACTGGGCGCAGGCGATACGCGACTTTACCTCGGCGGTGGGTGATCCCGTTACGCTGGCAACCGGACAGCTCTATCAGGAGATGATTGCGCAGTCACGCATCCTCGCTTACATCGATGTCTTCTCAGGCCTGAGTATTGTCGCCCTGATTCTGATTCCATTTTGCTGGCTGCTGTCGCCGATTAAGAGCGAAGGCAGTGCAGGAGCACACTAACATGAAGGTTTATTTCTCTCATCGCCTGAAACCCCTGAGTTTACTGCTGGCCCTGGGGCTGGCAGGCTGCGCCGTCGGACCTGACTATCAGGCACCGAAACCTGCCGTGCCGGGCAGCTACAACACGCTGGATTCGCAGGAGGCGTCAAAACCACAAACTGCCGCAATTAATTCCCGCTGGTGGCGCAGCTTCAACGATCCACAGCTCGACAGCCTGATTGAGCGGGCGATTGCGGGCAACCTGAGCCTGCAGCAGACGGTGCTGCGCATTGCAGGAGCGCGTGAACAGCTGACGCAGGCGCAGGGGAGTCTGTTTCCCAGTCTGAACGGCTCGGCCAAAGTGACGCGTCAGCAGCTCGGACTTAAAGGCTTGCTGGAATCCAATGGCGCTACTGATCAGCTCGACAGCAACGTAGCCAGCCAGCTCAATGGCCTGACTCAGCCGGTTAACCTCTATCAGGGCAGCTTTGATGCCAGCTGGGAACTCGACCTGTGGGGCAAAGTGCGCCGTCAGGTTGAGGCCGCCAATGCCCAGCAGCAGGCGGCGATAGAGCAGCGCAACGATGCGCTGGTCTCACTGGAAGCGGAAGTGGCGCGAGCCTGGCTGCAGCTGCGTGGCGCGCAGAGCACCATTCAGACGCTGCAGCAGCAGATTGAGGTGGCGCAGCAGACCACAGAGCTGACGCAGAGCCAGCAGCGGAATGGCCTGGCTCCGCTGACCGATGTGGAAAATGCCCGAGCCCAGCTCAGTACGCTGCAGGCGCAACTGCCGCAGTATCAGTCTCAGGCGCGACAGGCGATGAATGGGCTGGCGGTGCTGCTTGGTAAAACGCCGGGTGCGCTGGATGCGGAACTCAGTACGCCAAAAGCGTTACCGACGCTACCGCAGTTTGTCCCGGTAGGTATTCCCTCCACGCTGGCACGTCGTCGTCCTGATATTCGTCAGGCTGAAGCGACGCTTCATGCTCAAACCGCAGAGATTGGCGTGTCAGTGGCGCAGCTTTTCCCGAGCCTGTCACTGACGGGTCAGCTGGGCGTGCGCAATACCGACGTCAGCTATCTGGATAACTGGAGCAGCCATTTCTACAGTTATGGTCCGTCGCTGTCGATTCCAATCTTCCAGGGTGGACAGCTGGTGTCGAGCGTCAAACTCGCCCGGGCACAGCAGGCCAGCGCCGCGCTGGATTATCGTCAGACGGTGCTGACGGCGTTGCAGGATGTGGAGAATGCGCTGGTCAGCTATCGCGCCGATCAGCAGCGTGTTACCGCACTGGATGAGACGACCGGTGCCCTTCAGCGCGCCTTTGATCTCGCCAGCGACAGTTACCGGCAGGGACTTTCAACCTTCCTCGAGGTGCTGGATGCACAGCGTCAGCTGGCACAGGCGCAGGAGCAGGCGACACAGGCGCGGATGCAGAGTGCGCTCGATTTAGTCGCGCTTTATAAAGCGCTGGGCGGCGGCTGGGAAACCTATCAGAACGTTGAGATGCCGCAATATCCGGTATTTGGCCCGGCCACCCAGGCAAATTAGTCCTCTGGCGGTCGCTGCCTCTGTGCACGAACCGCCCTTAATCTTTCTTCCTGTCAGCATTGCGTCCGATGCTGACAGCCTCTCCCGGTTATTGATTATTATCTAACCTGTTGAATAACCGGGTATCTCACCGCTACTGTGCCCGACACAGGCAGCAGAAAATAAACGCGTGATAAGCACAGGGTTATTATCAGCAGCCGCGAAGCGACGTTATTTGTATGCTGCTGGTCTATTCCGATTCAGCTTTTTGAACTCCATCACCTTTCTGAATTTATTCCCTGGACGGGTTTTTTAAGTTGCCCCATGACCAGGCAAGTAAGCCGGGAACAACTATTCCTCCGCCTGCGTCAGCAGAACTGTTATTGCGTAGCTGAGGAAACTGCGAATAATCTGACTCTGCTGCAAATCCCAGCGGCAAAAAAAAGGTTAACAGATGGCAACGGGCATTATTAAAAATTTATCAGGGCGGTAATTCTTTTGGGCTATTTAACCGCACGGAGGGGGGTTTTTAAGCATAATCTGTAAGCTGGTGTGACTGAGATCGCGATCAGAGCACCTTTTTAATCTGCTATCGGCAGGAGCGCAACCGTAAATAATGATGCTATGAAAACCCGCTTTAGTGGATAAGGTAAACTGTCAGCTTTCGGTATAAAGCCTCTGAAATCGTTTTCAACAATGCAACCTGAGCACGATTTGTTGTTAATTCTGCGTTAATAAAACGTCAGGTCCTGCCGATTTTAATAGTGCTGTTTTGTCTGAATTAATACTTAAGAATTATCTGGAGCGTAAAAATAATTTATTTTTTTATTTGAATTAGGTAATCTTGGCGCTACAGTTTTATTAACCCCCCTTAATCAAGGACATTGTGATGAGTGACGCATTTAAAGTACTGAACAATATTCGCACATTACGTGCCCAGGCTCGTGAACTGCCACTGACCGATCTTGAAGAGATCCTGGAAAAATTAACCGTTGTTGTTACTGAGCGCCGCGAAGAAGCAGAAGCGGAAGAGACGCAGAATCGCGAAAAAGAAGAAAAGCTGTCTAAATATCGCGAAATGCTGCTGGCTGACGGCATCGATCCTAATGAATTATTAGGTGCGCTGGAAAGCGGAAAAAAACGTACCAAGCGTGCGCCGCGTCCGGCTAAATATTCTTACACCGACGAAAACGGTGAGCAGAAATCATGGACAGGTCAGGGCCGCACTCCGGCTGCGATTAAAAAAGCGCTGGATTCCGGTAAAAGCCTGGACAGTTTCCTGATCGATTGATCAACACAATCCTTGTAAGTGGGAGCCGGGGGGCCATTATGGTCCTCCGGCTTTTTTATTTCTGTCGGGATATCAATCACCCCGCCAGGAATCCACGCCTGACGCTGGCGTGCGCTGCGTCACATCTGGCATAATAGCCGCCGTTTTTTCATCCATTCTCTTCACAAAGGTCAATGCCGTGTTAGTTAGCAGCAATATCACCATGCAGTTTGGCAGCAAGCCACTGTTCGAAAATATCTCCGTTAAATTTGGCGGCGGTAATCGTTACGGTTTAATCGGTGCGAACGGCAGCGGAAAATCCACCTTCATGAAGATTTTGGGTGGCGATCTGGTGCCTTCAGGCGGCAACGTCTCTTACGATCCCAACGAGCGCATTGGTAAGTTGCGTCAGGATCAGTTCGCCTTTGAACAATTCAGCGTGCTGGACACCGTTATCATGGGTCACCATGAATTATGGGAAGTAAAGCAGGAGCGCGACCGCATTTATTCTTTGCCAGAAATGAGCGAAGAAGAGGGGTATAAAGTCGGCGATCTTGAAGCGCTTTACGGTGAGATGGATGGCTATAGCGCCGAGTCACGTGCCGGTGAATTATTACTCGGCGTCGGCATTCCGGTTGAGCAGCATTATGGCCCGATGAGCGAAATCGCCCCTGGCTTTAAATTACGTGTGCTGCTGGCGCAGGCGCTGTTTTCTAATCCGGATATTTTGTTACTCGACGAACCGACGAACAACCTGGACATCGATACGATTCGCTGGCTGGAACAGGTTCTGAACGAGCGTGACAGCACCATGATTATCATTTCGCATGACCGTCACTTCCTTAATATGGTTTGCACCCACATGGCCGATTTGGATTATGGCGAGCTGCGGGTTTATTCCGGTAATTATGACGAATATATGACCGCGGCAACGCAGGCACGTGAACGTCTGTTATCTGATAATGCCAAGAAGAAAGCGCAGATTGCTGACTTACAATCATTCGTCAGTCGTTTTAGCGCCAACGCCTCTAAATCACGTCAGGCGACTTCACGCGCTAAGCAGATGGATAAAATTAAACTGGATGAAGTGAAAGCGTCCAGTCGTCAGAACCCGTTTATCCGCTTTGAGCAGGACAAGAAACTGTTCCGTAATGCGCTGGAAGTGGAAGGTTTAACGAAAGGATTTGATAACGGTCCGCTGTTTAAGAATTTAAATCTGCTGCTGGAAGTGGGCGAGAAGCTGGCGGTAATTGGTGCCAACGGTATTGGTAAATCGACGCTGTTGAAATCGCTGGTGGGTCAGCTTACGCCTGATAATGGCACAGTTAAATGGTCAGAGAATGCGCGCATTGGTTATTACGCTCAGGATCACGCCGATGATTTTGCCAATGATCTGACAGTATTTGACTGGATGAGTCAGTGGAAACAGCCTGGCGATGATGAGCAGACCATTCGTGGTATTCTTGGTCGTCTGCTGTTTTCGCAGGATGATATTAAGAAGCCAGCCAAAGTCCTTTCCGGTGGTGAGAAGGGTCGTATGCTGTTCGGTAAGCTGATGATGGAAAAACCGAACATCCTGATTATGGATGAGCCGACCAACCACCTCGATATGGAGTCGATTGAATCGCTCAATATGGCGCTGGAGATGTATGAAGGCACACTGGTGTTTGTTTCGCACGACCGCGAATTTGTCAGCTCGCTGGCAACCCGTGTGATTGAGCTGAAAGCAGACAAGGTGGTGGACTTCACCGGTAATTACGAAGATTACCTGCGGAGTCAGGGTATCGTCTGATAAAAACGGGGTGGCGCAGGCCACCCCGTTTTTTTTGGTTCTGATTAATGGGTTATAGGCTTTTAGCTTGTTAGCTGGTACGTGCTTAGCATCATGTCAGGCTCAGGGATTATCTGGCAGCAATACATATGTTTAAAGCTCAGGGAACACGGTCAGAGGAGGAAAGCGTCCCGCCGCCCGGATAAAAACGCCGGGAGCGTTTTTGAACAACGCAACGCGTTGGCCCGGTTACGGGCGCACCTCAGGGATGAGGTGCGTAATCGCGCGGGCAGAGCGCCCAGGGATGGTTTAAGCGACTTTCCGATCTGACCGTGTTCCCTAAAGCAGGCAGAGTTCAAAACAGCGCTGGCTTCATGGAGCAGATGTATTGCTTTTGACGTTAAGCCCCACCGCCACACACTTCACAATGCACGTCCTGCGCGACCTTCATGCTGCGGAACTCCGCGCTCATCGCATCGTACATCAGCAACCGGCTGGTAGCGGGCACGCCAAAGGATGCCAGCACCTTAATGGCTTCCATCGCCTGCATCGCACCAATCACGCCAACCAGCGGGGCCATGACGCCCGCTTCTACGCAACTGAGGATCTGTTCACCAAACAGGCGGCTGATGCAGCGATAACAGGGCGTGCCGGGCTGCCAGCTGAATACGCTGATCTGACCTTCCATACGAATCGCGGCGCCCGAAACCAGTGGTACCTGCTGCTGTCGACAGAGCCTGTTAAGCTGCTCACGCACCACGACATTATCGGTGCAGTCCAGCACCACCTGCTGTTGAGCGATCAGCGCCAGCAGCGCCGCATCGTCCAGCTGTCCGTTAACCGGATGCAACTGGCAGTGCGGATTGATGGCGGCCAGGCTTTGTGCCGCAGAGTCCACTTTGGCGCGGCCAATATCCGCGTCATGATGCAGGATCTGCCGTTGCAGGTTGGAGTGCGACACGGTATCGAAGTCGAGCAGCGTCAGATTACCGACACCAGCAGAAGCCAGATAGGGCGCAGCCGCGCAGCCCAGGCCGCCCAGGCCGACAACCAGCGCGTGACTGGCTTTCAGCCGCTCCTGACCGTCAAAATCAAAGCCGCGCAGGACAATCTGTCGGTTGTAGCGCAGCATCTCCTCATCACTTAATTCAGGCAGCATTTACGCCTCCAGCAGGGCGTTGAACGGTTCCACCTCAACCCATTCACCCGGTTCCACGTTGCCGCGATCCCGTTCCAGCACAATAAAGCAGTTCGCCTGGGCAAAAGAGCTGAAGACGTGCGAACCCTGCATGCCGGTGGTCTCTACCTCCAGTTCACCCTGTTCATTCTGGCGCAGGATGCCGCGCTGGAAGTCGAGGCGACCCGGTGACTTTTTCAGGCGCGAAGCGCAGCGCACTTTCTGACGGGGTGGCAAGGCGGATTTCTGCTGGCCGGTGAGGGTGGCAAGCAGCGGCTGCACCAGTTGATAGAAAGTGACGGCGGCGGAGACCGGATTGCCCGGCAGGCCACAGAACCAGCTGCTGTTGAGGCGGCCAAAAGCAAACGGTTTGCCGGGCTTGATCGCCAGCTTCCAGAAGCTGATGGCACCCAGCTCTTCCAGCATGCTTTTGGTGAAGTCCGCTTCACCCACCGAGACACCGCCTGTACTGATCACCACATCGGCCTGCCGGTCGGCCTCTTCAAAGGCTGCGCGAAGCGCGATGGGATCATCTTTGATGATGCCAAGGTCGATGACTTCGCAGCCCAGCTTATGCAGCATCAGCGAGACGGCAAACCGGTTGGTGTCATAAATCTGGCCGTCTGCCAGCGGCTCACCAACTGGCTGAAGTTCATCACCGGTTGAGAAGATAGCGACCCGCAGTTTTCGCAGCACGCGGACCTGGGCGATACCCAGCGAGGCGAGCAGCGGCAGCTCGGCGGCACCCAGACGCGTACCGGCTTCAAGCACCACATGGCCCGGCTGAATATCATCACCGGTCAGGCGAATATTCTGTCCCTGACGCACCGGCGCGGTAATCACAATCGCATCGCCCTGAGCTTCGGTCTGCTCCTGCATCACTACCGCTTCACAGCCTGCGGGCACCGGCGCACCGGTCATGATGCGAATCACGCTGCCCTGCGGCCACTCACCACTGAACGGCGCGCCCGCAAAGGTCTTGCCTGCCACGGGAAGCGGTTGTCCGCTGCTGACATCGGTCAGCCTGACGGCGTAGCCATCCATCGCGGAGTTATCAAAGGGCGGCACAGCAATCGGTGAGGTGACTGCGGTTGCGGTGATGCGACCGACCGCTTCCGCCAGCGGCACGCTCAGTGAGTCGGTGACGGGCGTCAGCTGTGACAACATTTTTTGTTGTGCCTCCTCAAGGGAGATCAAACCTGCAGTAAAACTTTCCATTAACAGTCCAGCCTGGTTATTTCAGATGCTGCCTATTATGGTGGGAATTGGTCGCTGAGTCACATCGGCGTCGGTCTGACCTGCCGGTCATTGCGACCAAAGTGAAATATGGCGGTAAGAAAAGGTTATAACCACAGGAACAGTTTCCGCTTTACAACACTTAGCAGGCTTTCTATAGTCAAAAATCACCAAAAATGGGTGAAAACCATTTTAAATCAGTGTTTTTCGTCCTGATGCAACCACAGGGTAGAGCGTTATGGTCAATGCAGTGATCGCCATTCACGGCGGCGCAGGTGCGATTTCGCGTGCAGCAATGAGCGCTGAAAAGGAACAACGCTACCGTCAGGCGCTCCACGATATTGTCACCCAGGGTCAGCAGATACTGGCGCAGGGGGGCAGCGCACTCGATGCGGTGACCGAGGCCGTACGACTGCTGGAAGAGTGTCCGCTGTTTAACGCGGGTAAAGGCGCGGTCTTCACTCATCAGGGCACTCATGAACTCGATGCCTGCATTATGGATGGCCGCACGCTGGATGTTGGCGCGGTCGCAGGCGTAATGCGATTACGTAATCCAGTCCTGGCGGCACGTGCTGTGCTGGAAAAAAGTGAGCACGTGCTGTTTATCGGGGAAGGCGCAGAGCAGTTTGCCGTGGCGCAGGGGCTGGAAACGGTCGAACCTGATTTCTTCTCTACGCCGGAACGCTGGGAACAGCTGCAGCGCGCGCTCAACAGTGATACCGCGGTGCTGGACCATGATGGTGCCGCACACAGCGACGACCCCCTTGACCCGGACCATAAATTTGGCACGGTCGGGGCGGTCGCGCTGGATCTGGCGGGCAACCTCGCTGCAGCCACCTCAACGGGCGGGATGACCAATAAGCAGGCCGGACGCGTCGGCGACTCGCCGCTGCCGGGCGCGGGCTGCTATGCCAGCAACGACAGCGTGGCGGTCTCCTGTACCGGCACCGGTGAAGTCTTTATGCGGACGCTGGCGGCCTACGATGTGGCCGCGCAGATGCGCTACGCCGGACGCTCGTTGCAGCAGGCAAGTGTTAACGTTATTCATGACAGCGTGCTGGAACTGGGCGGCAGTGGCGGCTTAATTGCCATCGATCGCGCAGGCAACGTGGCGCTGCCGTTCAACAGCGAAGGCATGTACCGGGGCGTTGCGCGGGTCGGCGAGGCAGCTGACGTCGCTATCTATCGCGAAAGTTAAGGATGCAGAAATGAGCGACAGGCAAACGTTACCGCCGCTGGCACCTGATCAGGTGCTGGCGGTGCGTGATCTCAGTGTGCGTTTTCAGCACGAAGCCACCGTCACAGACGCGGTGCGTCATTTGTCACTCGATCTGTTTCGCGGCGAAACACTGGCGCTGGTAGGAGAGTCAGGTTCAGGAAAATCGGTCACCTCGCTGGCGCTGATGCGACTGATTGAGCAGGCTGGCGGCAGGGTGAGCGGCGAAGTGCAATTACGTCGTCGCAACGGCGAGGTGCTGGATCTGATGCGCGCCTCAAAAAGTCAGATGCGTCGGGTGCGCGGCGCGGATATGGCAATGATCTTTCAGGAGCCAATGACCTCGCTGAATCCGGTCTTCTCCGTGGGCGAGCAGATTGCTGAATCCATCCGTCTTCATCAGGGGCTGAGCCACGCCGCGGCACTGGCAGAGGCGCGCCGGATGCTTGATCTGGTACGCATTCCCGATGCGCGCAATGTCCTGTCTCGTTTTCCGCATCAGCTCTCAGGCGGAATGCGTCAGCGCGTGATGATTGCGATGGCGCTCTGCTGCAAACCGGCGCTGCTGATTGCCGATGAGCCGACCACCGCACTCGACGTCACCATTCAGGCGCAGATTCTGCAACTCATCCGCGTGCTGCAAAAAGAGATGCAGATGGGGGTGATTTTTATCACGCACGATATGGGCGTGGTCGCCGAAATGGCCGATCGCGTTCAGGTCATGTATCGCGGCGATGTGGTCGAGAATGCGCCGGTCGCCGAACTGTTCAGCGCACCGCAGCAACCCTATACGCAGGCGCTGCTGGCGGCGGTGCCCAGGCTTGGTTCGATGCAGGGTCAGCCGTTACCGGCCAAATTTCCGCTGCTGCATAGCGACGCGGTTGATGACGTGCCGCAGGATACGGTACGCCGCCTGCAGCCTCCCATTCTGCAGGTGCGCGACCTGGTCACCCGCTTTGACATCCGCGGTGGCCTGCTGAACCGCGTTAAAAGCCGTGTTCACGCCGTCGAAAAAGTCAGTTTTGATCTCTATGCCGGAGAGACCCTGGCGCTGGTGGGGGAGTCGGGCTGCGGTAAATCGACCACCGGACGCTCGCTGCTGAAGCTGGTTACCAGCCAGGGCGGGACGCTGACATTTGACGGACAGCGCATCGACCATCTCTCAGGTGCTGCGCTCGCCCATCTTCGGCGCGATATTCAGTTTATTTTCCAGGATCCCTACGCCTCGCTCGATCCCCGTCTGACGGTTGGCTTCTCAATTATGGAGCCGCTGCTGGTTCACAAGGCGATGCCGCGTCGCGAGGCGGAGCAGCGTGTCGCCTGGTTACTGGATAAAGTCGGTCTGCTGCCGGAACATGCTCAGCGCTATCCGCATGAATTTTCCGGCGGGCAGCGCCAGCGTATCTGTATTGCCCGCGCGCTGGCGCTGAATCCGAAGGTGGTCATCGCCGATGAGTCCGTCTCGGCGCTGGATGTGTCGATTCAGGCGCAGATTATTAATCTGATGCTCGACCTGCAGCGCGAATTTGGCATCGCCTTTCTGTTTATTTCTCACGATATGGCGGTGGTGGAGCGTGTCAGCCACCGTGTGGCGGTAATGTATCTCGGTCAGATTGTTGAGATAGGGCCGCGTCAGGCGGTGTTTGAACAGCCACAACACCCCTATACCCGAAAACTCATGGCCGCGGTGCCGGTAGCCGATCCGGCGCACCGGCGTCGTGAACGCGCCTTACTGGTCGATGAGATCCCCAGCCCGATTCATGCGTTAGGGGATGAACCTGAAGTGGCGCCGCTGATGGAGGTGGCTCCGGGTCATTTCGTCGCCCGCCACGTTATCAGCGCGACCTGAACAGTGAAGATGTCGCCCCGGCGACCAACCCGACAGGGATTACAGGAGAACAAGATGCAGATTACGATGCGTAAAGGGTTACTGGCGGCTGGCGTGTTAAGCAGCGCAATGACATTGCCCGCCTGGGCAGCACAGGATGCGGTGATTGCCGTCGCGTCCAACTTCACCACGCTCGATCCCTATGATGCCAACGACACGCTGTCGCAGGCGGTGGCGAAATCGTTTTATCAGGGGCTGTTTGGCTTCGATAAGGATATGAAACTTACCAATGTGCTGGCGGAGAGCTATCAGGTCAGCGCCGACGGCCTGACGTACACGATTAAGCTGCGCTCCGGGGTTAAATTCCAGGATGGCACGGACTTCAATGCGGACGCGGTGAAGGTCAACCTCGATCGCGCCAGCAATCCGGATAACCATCTTAAGCGCTACAACCTGTTCAAACGCATTGCCAGCACCGAAGTCGTCGATCCGACCACGGTGAAAGTGACGCTGAAAGAGCCGTTCTCAGCCTTTATCAACAATCTGGCCCATCCGGCGGCAGCAATGATTTCGCCTGCCGCGCTGAAAAAATATGGCAAAGAGATCGGTTTCCATCCGGTGGGCACCGGTCCGTTTGTGTTTGAAACCTGGAATCAGACCGACTTTGTGAAGGTGAAGAAGTGGGACGGCTACTGGAAACCGGGCTATCCGAAGCTGGACAGCATTACCTGGCGACCGGTAGTGGATAACAACACCCGCGCGGCTATGCTGCAGACCGGCGAAGCGAACCTTGCGTTCCCGGTGCCTTATGAGCAGGCAAAACGGCTGGAGAAGAACAGCAAGCTCGATGTGGTGACCACGCCTTCGATTATGCAGCGTTACATCAGCCTTAACGTCACGCAGAAGCCGTTCGACAATCCGAAGGTGCGTGAAGCGCTGGAGTATGCCATCAACCGTCAGGCGCTGGCGAAAGTGGCCTTCGCCGGTTACGCCACGCCTGCGACCGGCATCGTGCCGCCAGCCATCGACTTTGCACAGACCTATCCGGCTATCAGCTACGATCCTGCTAAAGCCAAAGCGCTGCTGAAAGAGGCGGGCTACCCGAACGGATTTGAAACCACGCTCTGGTCGTCGCACAACCACAGTACCGCGCAGAAAGTGTTGCAGTTCACTCAGCAGCAGCTGGCGCAGATTGGCGTGAAGGTAAAGGTTACGGCGATGGATGCGGGTCAGCGTGCTGCTGAAGTCGAAGGTAAAGGCCAGAAAGAGAGCGGCGTGCGCATGTTCTATACCGGCTGGTCCGCCTCAACCGGTGAGGCCGACTGGGCGCTGATGCCACTGTTTGCCACCGCAGCCTGGCCACCGGCAATCTTCAACACCGCGTTTTACAGCAATCCGAAGGTCGATAAAGATCTGGCCGATGCGCTGAAAACCACCGATCGGGCTGAAAAAGCGCGTCTCTACAAAGAGGCGCAGGACACCATCTGGCAGGACCATCCGTGGATCCCGCTGGTGGTTGAGCAGCTGGTTTCTGCCAACAGCAAAAACCTGACTGGTTTTTATGTGATGCCCGATACCTCATTCAATTTTGATGAGGCCACGCTGAAGTAACGGAGCCGGCCAGCCCGTGTGGCTGGCCGCAACTGCAGGATGTTGCATGTTTAACTACTTTCTCAAACGACTGTTTGGGCTGATCCCCACGCTGCTGATCGTGGCGGTGCTGGTATTCCTGTTTGTTCACCTGCTGCCGGGCGACCCGGCACGCCTGATCGCCGGGCCGGAAGCGGATGCCTCGGTGGTGGCGCTGGTGCGTCAGGAGCTGGGTCTGGATCTGCCGCTGCCACAGCAGTTCTGGCACTTTATGCTGAATGCGCTGCAGGGTGATTTCGGTCAGTCGATGGTCTCAAAGCGGCCGGTTGCAGATGAGATCGCTTCACGCTTTATGCCGACACTGTGGCTGACGCTGGCCAGTATGATCTGGGCGGTAATTTTTGGCATGACCATTGGCATCGTTTCGGCTGTCTGGCGTAACCGCTGGCCCGACAGGCTGGGGATGACGCTGGCGGTGTCGGGCATTTCGTTTCCCGCCTTTGCGCTGGGGATGCTGCTGATGCAGGTCTTCTCGGTGGAGCTGGGCTGGCTGCCCACCGTCGGGGCTGAGAGCTGGAAGCATTACATTCTGCCCTCCATCACCTTAGGTGCAGCGGTCGCGGCGGTCATGGCGCGCTTTACCCGCGCCTCGTTCGTGGAGGTGATGCAGGAAGATTACATGCGCACCGCCCGGGCCAAAGGGGTACGCGAGTCGCTGGTGGTGGTGAAACATGGCCTGCGCAACGCGATGATCCCGGTGGTCACGATGATGGGGCTGCAGTTTGGTTTTCTGCTGGGTGGCTCAATTGTGGTCGAGGTGGTGTTTAACTGGCCGGGCCTGGGGCGTCTGCTGGTCGACTCTGTGGCGATGCGCGACTATCCGGTTATTCAGGCCGAAGTACTGCTGTTTTCACTGGAGTTTATTCTGATCAATCTGTTTGTCGACATGCTCTATGCGGTGATCAACCCCGCTATTCGCTTTAAGGAGTCGCGATGAAAAACTGGCGACGTGAAGCGGCACTGAAAACGATGCCGCTGATAGCGGAGAACCGGGTACGTACGCCGTGGCGTGAGTTCTGGCGACGTTTCCGGCGTCAGCCGGTGGCGCTGCTGGCCGGGATGTTTGTGCTGATACTGATTGTGCTGGCGGTGATCGCCCCGTGGATTGCGCCGTTCGACGCAGAGAACTACTTCGATTATGACCGGCTCAATGACGGTCCGTCGCTGATGCATTTCTTTGGCGTCGATTCGCTGGGGCGCGATATCTTCAGCAGGGTGCTGGTCGGCACGCGTATCTCTCTGATTGCTGGCTTTTTCTCGGTGGTCATTGGCGCAGTGATTGGCACGCTGTTTGGTCTGCTGGCCGGGTATTACGAAGGCTGGTGGGACCGTATCACCATGCGCATCTGTGATGTGCTGTTTGCCTTTCCCGGCATTCTGCTGGCGATTGCGGTGGTGGCCATTATGGGCAGCGGCATGAGCAACGTGATTGTGGCGGTCGCTATCTTCAGTATCCCGGCCTTTGCCCGTCTGGTACGCGGTAATACGCTGGTTCTGAAGCATCAGACCTATATTGAGTCGGCACGCAGCATCGGCGCGTCTGACTGGACGATCCTGATGCGGCATATTCTGCCCGGCACGGTATCGCCGATTGTGGTCTATTTCACTATGCGGGTTGGCACCTCTATCATCACTGCCGCCAGTCTGTCGTTTCTCGGGCTGGGCGCCCAGCCGCCAACGCCGGAGTGGGGCGCCATGCTGAATGAGGCGCGGGCCGACATGGTGATTGCTCCGCACGTGGCAATTTTCCCCAGTCTGGCGATTTTCTTCACGGTTCTGGCATTTAATTTGCTCGGAGACGGGCTACGTGACGCACTTGATCCTAAACTAAAGAGATGAAACCTTTTGATTATGATCAGGACTTCAGCACTATCGACTTCCGCCAGCATCCCGAGCTTTATCAGGTTGGGCGAGGTGAGCAGGGTGTGCTGATGGTCGAGCCTTATAAAGGCGAAATTCTGCCGCACTGGCGTTTTCGCACCGTTCCCATTGCTGAAGAGTCGGCTGAAAAAATCATGGCGCTTTTTGAGGATTACCGGCGTCAGGACGATTTTGTCGGCATGGATATGGCGCGCAAATTTATCCAGATGGGATACACCCGCGCGCGCCGTTACAGCAACCACAAAGGCGGCCGCAAATATGACGCGGATGGCAAGGAGCTGCCGCGCGGCGTCAATGAGGAAAAGGCCGCTGCGGCCGCTATCTTCAAGGGTTATTGGGACAAGCTGCGTGAGGATGAGGATTATCTGCGCCGCAAAAAAGCGCACCAGCAGCAGTATGGTTGAGGGCTAAATCTCTTCCCCCAGCTACCTCCACCGTGGCTGCCATCATTGTCTGAATCCGCCCGGCTCATTCTCCGGGCGTTATCCTGCTCCCCTTTGTCTGCCCTGAAAGGCCAGATGCAAAATAGAAATCTTTGGTTTCGGTTAAACTGCGACGTAAAGTAGTGAAAAAACGCGTAAAAGCCGGTCCACGTCTCAGACAAAAAAAGTGGGTGGATCACCCTCTGCTTTTTCCAGTAACTTCCCGTGCTGTAAAAAGAAATCGGCTCCGGTGCTTCTCGCTGGCGGATAAGCGAAACGCTGACGATGACAGCGCTTCAGGGCTATCCGAAAAACGCGGGTTGATATTCACTTGTTTTCATTAATAATAAACCAGCAAACCCCACTGAGGGGGCTATGCCCCTCAGGTAATGAAATGGATAATGTGAGAGCTAAATAATGAAAGAGATCATCAACGGATTTCTGAATTTCCAGCAGAATGTGTTTCCTGAAAGGAAGGATCTTTTCAAAAGCCTGGCGTCAAATCAAAATCCGAAAGCGCTGTTCATCTCCTGTTCAGACAGCCGTCTGGTGCCTGAACTGGTGACGCAGCAGGAGCCAGGAGAGCTGTTCGTTATCCGCAATGCGGGCAACATCGTTCCCTCATTTGGCCCGGAGCCGGGCGGTGTCTCCGCCACAATCGAATATGCTGTGGTCGCCCTGGGCGTCTCAGATATCATCATCTGCGGTCACTCCAACTGCGGTGCCATGAACGCTATCGCTTCCTGCGCCTGCATGGATACCATGCCTGCGGTTGAGCACTGGCTGCGCTATGCCGATGCGGCAAAAGCGGTGGTCGAGCAGCGTGAATATGACTCGCCAGAGAAGAAGCTGAACGAGATGGTCAAAGAGAACGTGATCGCTCAGCTTAACAACATGAAAACCCATCCTTCAGTTTCGGTCGCACTGCGTAACGGCAAGCTGCGCCTGCACGGCTGGGTTTACGACATCGAAACCGGCACCATCATGGCGCTGACTCAGGGCGGCAAGCAGTTCATTACCCTGTCTGATAATCCTGATGCCAGTTTCGAGTAATGGCTTTCGCCCGCTGCGTTATGCAGCGGGTACTTTCCGATGTTCCGCACAGATAACCCCTTAAAACGACCCTGATTTTCAGCATTTCCCCCGTGATTTATCTATGCTTGCTTAAACCTTCCTGACACAAGCGAGTTGATCATGCGTAAAACGTCCGTTGCTGCTCTGCTGGCAGTCTCCGCACTGTTGCTCAGTGGATGTACTTCTCATGTTGCAGACAAGCAGCACTATTCGGGTTTCTTAGCGGATTACAGCCAGCTGAAGCCCTCAGAATCGGCCAGCGGGGAACCGACCCTGCGCTGGATTTCTCCTGACTATAAGAGCAGCCAGTACCGGGATGTGCTCTATACACCGGTCGTGTTCTATCCGGCTGCCCGGCCTACGGCTCGCGTCAGTCAGCAGACGCTGGATCAGATACGCAGTTACACCGATATTCAGTTGAAAGGGGCGATTGCCACCCGTCTGCCGCTGGTTAATCAGGCTTCTCCACACACTCTTAAAGTGCGTGCCGCGATCACCGCCGTCTCGGCAGAGAACGAGGGCGTACAGTTTTACGAAGTGGTGCCGATTGCGGCAGTCGTCGCCAGCACCATGGCGGCATCAGGCCACCGAACCCAGAACAGTGAACTGTTCCTGGAAATTGAAGCCAGCGACGCCGTGACCGGCAAACCGTTGATCCGGATTGTGCGAAAAGCTTTTGGCAAAACGGTCAGTAACAGCACGACGCCAATCACCTTTGATGACCTGAAGCCGGGTATCGATACGCTGGTTCGTGACACGGTCAGTTTCAACGCGCCATAACCTTTCGGGGCGGCACATCCTTGTCGCCCTGTTTAATCTTTTGTAAATCCTCAGGTTCACCATGCAGCGGATGACTACGCTTAAGGGCACGCTATCCCGTCAGGAGAACCTTATGTCCCGTTTTTCGACTGCTCTTGTGCTCGGCGGCGCGCTGTTCTGCGCCTCGCCACTGTTTGCCGCTGACGTAAAGGTCGAGGTGTTACAGGATAAGTTACAACATCCATGGTCTGTTGCCTTCCTGCCCGACAACAAAACGCTGCTGATTACCGAGCGTAGCGGAGCGCTGCGGAGCTGGAGTCCGGAGAGTGGCCTGTCGCAGCCGATTCAGGGTGTGCCAAAGGTCTGGGCAGAACGGCAGAGCGGGCTGCTGGACGTGGTGCTGGCACCCGATTTTGCGACCAGTCGTCGCGTCTGGCTCAGCTACACTGAGGCGAACAGCAGCAGTAAAGCAGGTGCCGTCGTGGGCGTCGGGACGCTGAGTCCGGATAACCGGCAACTCAGCGATTTCCGCGAGGTGGTCCGGCAGACGCCGATGATCTCCAGCGGCAACAATATCGGCACCCGGCTGGCGTTTGATACCCAGGGATACCTCTGGATTGCATTCGGCGACAACTTTGTCAGCAGCGCGGCGCAGGACCTCGATAAGCTGCAGGGCAAACTGCTGCGGCTCAACGCCGACGGCAGCGTGCCGGACGATAACCCGTTTGTGAAAAAGCCCGGCGCGCGGCCAGAAATCTGGGCCTATGGCCTGCGTAATCCGCAGGGACTGGCGCTTAACCCCTGGACCGGCACGATATGGGAAAATGAACATGGCCCCCGCGGTGGCGATGAAGTGAATATCATGAGCCGTGGTAAAAACTACGGCTGGCCGCTGGCGACGTACGGCATTGACTACAGCGGCAATAAAGTGCCGGAATCAAAGGGCACCCATGCTGCAGGCACCGAACAGCCGCTTTATCACTGGAAGGATTCTCCGGCCATCAGCGGCATGGCGTTTTATAACAGCGCCCGTTTTCCGCAGTGGAAGAATTCGGTGTTTATTGGGGCACTGAAAGAGAAAAACCTGATCCGTCTGAGTCTCAACGGCGAAAAAGTGGTGGAAGAGCAGCGCCTGCTGGGCGATCAGAAGGCGCGAATCCGCGATGTGCGGCAGGGACCGGATGGCTGGCTCTATGTGCTGACCGATGAGGCCAATGGTAAGCTGCTGAAGGTGGGATTAGCGCAGGACGCTGGCGCGTCCCGCGGCTAAGAGACTTATTGACCGGGCTCTGAATCAGCGTGCCCAGTGATAAACCTGCCAGCCGCGGTTTAGCGCTTCCTGGTGCAGCTGTTCATCCGGGTTGATAACGTGGGCATGATCGGCCTGCTTCAGCAGTGGAAGGTCATTCATGGAATCGCTGTAAGCCCAGGTGCGGTCGAAGTTCTCCTCCTGCTGCAGCGCTTTCCAGTCACCCAGGCGGGTCACTTTGCCCTCTTTGTAGGTCATGGTGCCGTAGGTGTTGCCGCTGTAGCGCTCATCCACGATTTCAACGCCAATCGCCAGCGCGCCGCAGGCACCCAGCTTCTCAGCAATCGGCACCACCAGATGTTCGCCACTGGCGGAGATGATCATTACTCTGTCGCCGCGTGCCCGGTGCCACTCAATGCGCTCGCGTGCTGCGGGATAAACGCGAGGCAGGATGTCACGCTGAATGAAGCGGCGCACCCAGCCTTCAACGGTCAGTGTCGCCATGCCTGCCAGAGGGGAGAGTGTTTTGTTCATATACTCTTCAATCGACAGCGTACCGGCATAGTACTGATTCATTAATGCCTGTTCCTGATCAATCAGTTCGCTGGGGGCGAATCCCTGTGATACCAGCCAGCGCAGCCACAGGCTGGTGCTGTCTTCACAAATCAGTGTTTCATCAAGATCAAAAAGGGCTAAGTCCATGGTCGGTCTCCTCGGCTGACTGGCTTTCAGGTTAGCCGATAATTGTGACGGGCTTAACTCTTCTGCGAAAAATCGGAATTTCACGCAGTTTTACAAGTGACAGACGCGGGGAAAACCGGCACGCGCGCGGCGCTTATGCCAGGGTTACTCTACCAAACTCTAAAAAACTTTACGATTCGGCGGTTTTTTTCACTGCCGTCAACGGTTAGCGTTTGAGTGAGAATTTTCTGCCCCTGGAATTTCGATTTAACAAGGACAATCCGGCCAAGCCCATGACAAACACTCGCTTCTCATCTCGCCTGCGGCACCTTGCTGCCACCTCAATACTGATTCTTGCCCCCCTCAGCGTTTTTGCTGAGCAGGCTCCCGCTGCGCCAGGCATTGATGCTAAAGCGTGGATTCTGATCGACTACACCAGCGGTAAAGTGTTAACCGAATCCAGTGCCGATCAGCGTCTCGATCCTGCCAGTCTGACCAAGATGATGACCAGCTACGTAGTCGGTCAGGCGATTAAAGCGGGCAAAATCAAACCGGATGACCTGGTCACCGTGGGACAGGATGCCTGGGCGACCGGCAATCCTAAGCTGCGCGGCTCTTCGCTGATGTTCCTCAAGCCGGGCGATCGGATACCGGTTCATGAGCTGAATAAAGGGATTGTGATCCAGTCAGGCAATGACGCCTGTATTGCGCTGGCGGACTATGTGGCGGGCAGTCAGGATTCGTTTATCGGCCTGATGAACAACTATGTGAAGGCGCTGGGACTGCAGAATACCCACTTTATGACGGTACATGGTCTGGATGCAGAAGGGCAGTACAGTACCGCGCGTGATATGGCGCTGATTGCTCAGGCGCTGATCCGCGATGTGCCCGAAGAGTACGCACTGAATAAAGAGAAAGAGTTCACTTTTAATAAGATTCGCCAGATTAACCGCAACCGCCTGTTGTGGAGCACCAACCTTAAGGTGGATGGTGTCAAAACCGGACACACCTCCGGCGCGGGCAATAACCTGGTGGCTTCCGCGACCGAAGGCGATATGCGTCTGATCTCGGTGGTGCTCGGCACCGCCAGCGATGCGATTCGTTTCCGCGAAAGTGAAAAGCTGCTGACGTGGGGCTTCCGTTTCTTTGAAACGGTAACGCCAATTAAAGCGGATGCGCCGTTTGCGCAGCAGCGGGTCTGGTTTGGCGATAAGAACCAGGTGAATCTGGGCGTGGCGAAAGATGCCGCGCTGACCATCCTGAAAGGGCAGATGAAGAACCTGAAGGCGAGTTTTAAACTTACGACGCCACAACTCGAAGCGCCGCTGAAGAAGAATCAGGTGGTCGGTACCATCGACTTCCAGTTAGACGGGAAGACGATTGAACAGCGTCCGCTGGTGGTGCTGCAGGATGTGCCGGAAGGCGGCTTCTTCAGCCGGATGATTGACTTCGTAATGATGAAGTTTAACGGCTGGTTCGGGAAGTGGCTGTCATAAGTGAGCAGGGACGCTGATGCGTCCCTAAGACAGTTGATTAGTATGTTCTGTAAGCTGTAAGACAGAGCCTGCTCAGGGAACACGGTCAGATCGGAAAGACGCAAAAGCCGTCATCCCTGACATGCTCTGCCCACGCGATTACGCACCTCATCCCTGAGGTGCGCCCGTTGCCGGGCCAACGCTTTGCATTGTTCAAAAACGCTCCCGGCGTTTTTGTCCCTGGCGCGGGACGCTTTCCTCCTCTGCCCGTGTTCCCTTCGGGTTAAGCTTATCGATCGCTGTGAGATCCTGACTCAGGCTTATGAGCAGTCCCTTTCTTAATTCTGCGTCCAGCCCTTACGAATCGGTAAAGCAAACAGCGCCCGATAGAGCGGGTTGATCACCGCCAGCATCCGCTCGCCATAGAACTGCCATGCCAGATGCGACGCCAGACAACTCAGCAGACCCACCAGGAACCCACCCAGCATATCCATTGGCCAGTGAACGCCCAGGTAGACCCGCGACCAGGCGATGGCGCAACCCGCCACCATCAGCACCACGCCTGACCAGAGGCGATGCCAGAAAATAAATGCCAGAGCAAAGGTGAATATTGTCGTGCCGTGATCGCTGGGATAGGAGTCATCAGCGGCGTGAGGCAGGAACTGATAACCGTAACCAATGGCGAAAGGGCGGGGATGCGGCAGCAGATGGCCCACACACCAGGAGATCGCCAGCGCATAGATCAGCGCCATACCGGTTTTCAGTACCAGCGCCCGCTGCGAAGAAACCTGATCGCGCGGTCCCCATAGCCACATCGCCACAATTAACAGCGGCACAATAGCGATCAGATCTCTGGCAATAAAGGTCGCCAGTTGCAGCAGCCAGGCGGGTGATGCTGGTGTGGCATTGATGGCAGTAAACAGTGCGTGGTTCAGCTCTTCCATTTCGGGATAAATTCCTCAGCAGACAGGCCGGTCATCAGCGTCAGGCAACATCCGGTCACCCAGGCTCGATAACAGCGGCAAATAAACGTTCAGCGACAGCGCGCCCGACCAATCAGGCAGCACAATTTGCTAACTTATCAGAGCGCTATCCTGCTTTTTGCCGGGCAGTTCGTCTATGGAAAGGCTCTTAATCTCATGTTGAGTTGCACAACTGTTTAAGTTTTATGACAGTTTGAGGGTTGATTCCGGTTTGTAAGCGCGGGATGGGGCGAAAAAAGGCATAAAAAAACCCGCCGGGAAAAAGACCAGCGGGCTCCACAATTTGGGGATTTCAAAGAAAAGCAGTGGCACTTATTATGACTATCGCTTAACAATAAAGTTCTGGACGTCAGCAAAAAAATTTTATAGGGGCAGTATCGGCCAGATAATCACAATCAGCGTCCCAGCCAGCGTCAGTAACACGTTGGCGATCGCATAGGTTCCGGCATAGCCCAGCGCCGGAATATTACTGCGTGCGGTATCACTGATGATCTCCATGGCCGGTGCGCAGGTGCGCGCACCCATGATGGCCCCAAACAGCAGGGCGCGGTTCATCCGCAACACATAAGCCCCAAACAGATAACAGATGATCACCGGAATCAGGCTCACCAGCAGACCGCACAGCAGCATCAGTGCACCATCGCTGCTCAGGCCGTGATTAATCCCGCTGCCGGCACTTAATCCTACACCCGCCATAAATACCATCAGGCCGAACTCTTTCACCATGGTAAGCGCGCCCTGCGGAATATAGCCAAAGGTCGGATGGTTAGCGCGCAGGAAACCAAGCATAATACCGGCGAAAAGCAGACCCGCCGCGTTCCCGATACCAAAACTGAAATTACTGAACTGGAACGTAATCAGACCAATCATCAGACCCACGATAAAGAAAGCGCAGAAGGCTAAGAGATCGGTCATCTGACTGTGAATCGCGATAAAACCAATGCGATCTGCCACGCTTTTTACCCGTCGCGCCTCGCCGCTGACCTGCAGCACATCACCTTTGTTAAGCATGATGCTGTCGTCGATCGGCATCTCAATCTGACTGCGTATCACCCGGTTCAGGAAGCAGCCGTGATCGGTAAGGTTTAACTTGCTGAGGCGTTTGTTTACTGCGTTATGGTTCTTCACCACGATCTCTTCGGTGACGATGCGCATATCCAGCAGATCGCGGTCAAACACCTCTTTGCCGTTACGGAAACTGGGGTCGAGCCGGGCATGTGCATCGGGATAGCCCACGAGCGAGATATCATCACCAAGCTGCAGCACCGCATCTCCATCGGGACTGGCGAGAATACCGTTGCGGCGGATACGCTCAATGTAACAACCTGTCTGACGATAGATACCCAGCTCGCGCAGGTTTTTGCCGCCGCTCCACGCCACCAGTTCCGGGCCCACGCGATAGGCGCGGATCACCGGCAGGAAGACTTTACGCTGGCTGTCGGCATCCAGACCGCGTTCCCGCGCAATCTGCTGCGCACAGGTCGGCAGATCCTGATGTTGCAGACGGGGCAGGTAGCGTGCGCCGAAAATCAGACTGACCAGGCCGATCAGATAGGTCACAGCGTAACCGAGGCTCAGCTGATCCTGCATCAATCCAAGCTGCTTTGGATCGCTGATGCTTTGCCGCAGGGTATCACCTGCGCCGACCAGCACCGGCGTTGAGGTCATCGACCCGGCCAGCATGCCGGCGGTGAGCCCAATATCCCAGCCAAAGAGTTTACCCAGCCCCAGTGCCAGCAACAGCGCGCTGACCACCATGACGATGGCGAGCATGAAATAGTTTTTGCCGTCGCGAAAGAAAATAGAAAAAAAGTTGGGACCCGCTTCAACACCAACACAAAAAATAAACAGCATAAAGCCCAGACTCAACGCATCGGTATTGATCGCGAAGTGCTGCTGCCCTAATAAGAGCGAAACCACTAATACGCCAATCGAATTTCCCAGCTGAACCGAGCCAAGACGCAACTTGCCCAGACAGAGGCCGAGCGCCAAAACGACAAATAATAACAAAATGTCATTTCCGCTTAACAATCCTGCGACGTTAATATTCACTGTTTAACTTCTTGTTTACGTGTAACCTGTTGAAGAGTGGCCTGTTTTTCGCTATCGTGATCAGGCCGTTGAGGTTCTGTTGTATCAACACTGCAAATGGAACCGTTATCGCGGCGCTATTCTAATCACAAATATCTTATACAGCTATTGGCTGTTTTCATTCGTTGCCACAACGAACTGTTTCTTTTTATTTCCACCAGAACGCATCAGGGATATCAGCAGGTTATTGTCGGGGTTACTTTTAATCAGTGGGGTGGTATGCCGCAGCGTTCTTATCTCTGGACTACCCGCCTGTGCGGCGTGGTGTTGTACAGTCTGGTGTTTGTTTTTACCTGTCATTTCTGGCAGGTCGGTCCCGGCCCGCTTCGTGGTCAGCCCGAATTACTGCTCTTTATGTTACCTGGTATTGTGATGGCGTTGATGCAGGTGGAAAGCCCGTTAAAAAGCACGCTGCTGATGGGGCTCTGGGGAACGTTGCTGGCAGCACTGCTGCTCAATAACAGCCTGTTTATTCACAGCAGCGGACTGTTTGCCATCGCGTGGAGTCTCAGCGCGCTGTTCTGGGCCGGCTGCGGGGCGTTGCTGGTGCGGTTAATGCAGATTGTAATGGCGTCACTCAACTAACACGGTGCCCGATGGCTGACGTCAGCCAGAAAGCAAAAAGGCGAGACAGGAAAATCCTGCCTCGCCTTTTTCATTCCGGTTATCTGCGCTTACGCGACAAATCCCAGATTCTCTTTGGTCCAGGCCGCAAACTCGGTGTAACCACCAATATGTTTTTCGTCCACGAAAATCTGCGGCACGGTGCTGACCGGTTTACCGGCGCTGGCTTCCAGATCGGCTTTAGTAATGCCTTCTGCATTAATATCAACATACTGATAGCTAAAGTCATCGCGCTCCGCGGTCAGTTTGTCGGCCAGTTCATGGGCACGGACACAGTAGGGACAGCCCGGACGACCAAAAATAACAGCAATCATTGAGAACTCCTTGCAGCGACGATTATGTGATGAGTGTCACATAATCAAACAGAGAATGGCAACCATCATGCCCGCTCGTATCGCTTAAGGAAAGCAGGATTTGCCTGTTAGTCTGATGCCCGTACGCTATTGCCGCCGTTCAGGAAGCATCTGAAACAAGGGCTTTTTTACGACGGCAGACCGTGTAACCCGCGCAATTTTTGGGTTGTTGACCATAATTGACGCTCAGTAAGCCGCAAAGGCAGGAAGATGTGATGCAGAGTGTGGCCAGATTACCCCGGTTTATCGTGGTGCTGGAAGCGGCTGGCGGCCTGTTAATTCTGGGTGCGCTGCTGCTGATCAACCACTGGCTACCGCTGCCAGATCAGGCTGATGCCAGAACGCTGGCTACCGTGCTGTTCATCGCTGGCGTGGTGCTGATGCTGCCTGCTGCCTGGCTATTGATGTGGCGCACCGCGAAAGCTACCGCGCCACAGCTGTTCAATCAGATTGATAAAAAAAGATAATGTTGCTGGAGACTTTATGACACCGACCATTGATTTACTGTGCAGCCACCGTTCAATCCGCGCCTTTACTGACCAGCCGGTCAGCGAAGCCCAGCGTGAAGCGATTATTAATGCGGCGCAATCGGCGTCCACATCCAGCTTTTTACAGTGTTCATCTATTATCCGTATCACCGACAAAGCGCTGCGTGACAAGCTGGTGACGCTGACGGGCGGACAGACGTGGGTCGCGGATGCGCCTGAGTTCTGGGTTTTCTGCGCGGACTTTAATCGCCATCTGCAGATTTGCCCGGATGCGCAACTGGGCCGTGCCGAGCAGTTGCTGCTGGGCTGCGTCGACACCGCGCTGATGGGACAGAACGCGATGGTCGCAGCGGAATCGCTGGATCTGGGCGGCGTCTTTATCGGCGGTATCCGTAACAGCATCGCGGAAGTGACCGAACTGCTTGGCCTGCCGAAATTTGTGCTGCCGCTGTTTGGTTTTTGCCTGGGACATCCGGAGTCAAAGCCGGACGTTAAACCGCGCATGCCGCACGCAATGCTGGTCCATGAGAACCGCTATCAGCCTCTGGATCCGGCAGTGCTGGCGGAGTATGACAGCCGTACGGAACTCTACTATCAGCAGCGCGACAGCAACCAGCGCAGCGAAACCTGGAGCGATCTGATCCAGCGGCTGATCATTAAAGAGACGCGTCCGTTTATGCTTGATTATCTGCATCAGCAGGGCTGGGCTACGCGTTAATCCACAAAGGGAGAGCTGCGATGAAGATAGCCATTCTGTCGCGCGATGAGATGCTCTACTCCAGCCGGCGATTGCGTGACGAGGCCGCTGCGCGCGGCCACGACGTGCAAATCATCGATCCGCTCTCCTGCTATATGAATATCAATCCCGCCTCACCGGCGGTTCACTATTGTGGTGAACCGCTGGGCCATTTCGACGCCGTTATTCCGCGCATCGGCAACGCCATTACCTTTTACGGTACGGCAGTGCTGCGACAGTTTGAAATGTGCGGCAGCTATCCGCTGAATGAGTCCGCCGCCATTACCCGTACACGGGACAAATTGCGCTCGCTGCAGCTGCTGGCACGGGAAGGCATCGACATGCCGGTCACCGGCTTTGCCTCCTCACCTGATGACACTGACGATCTGATCGCCATGGTGGGCGGCGCGCCGCTGGTGGTTAAGCTGGTCGAAGGCACGCAGGGTATTGGTGTGGTACTGGCGGAAACGCGGCAGGCGGCGGAGAGCGTTATCGATGCCTTTCGCGGCCTGAATGCCCATATTCTGGTGCAGGAATTTATTAAAGAAGCGCAGGGGCGTGATGTGCGTTGTCTGGTGATCGGTCATCAGGTAATGGCAGCAATTGAACGGGTGGCGAAAGAGGGCGATTTCCGCTCCAACCTGCATCGTGGCGGCAAAGCGTATCCGGTAGCGATCACGCCACAGGAGCGGCATATGGCCGTCAAAGCGGCAGCCACGCTGGGGCTGGAGGTGGCCGGTGTCGATATTCTGCGCGCCCATCGCGGCCCGCTGGTCATGGAAGTGAACGCCTCGCCTGGCCTGGAAGGCATTGAAACCAGCACCGGCCTTAACATTGCCGCGCTGATGATTCAGCGGATTGAGCAGCAGGCCATCCCCGGGCTCCGTCCTAAAACCGCTGGCTGACACGCGCTTTTCAGCAGTTTTCATGGCATCGCCGCCCATTTTTCCGTAAGCTAAGTCGCCTGTTTATCACCCCACTGGGATTTTACGATGGATTCTCTTGTCGTTCCGGATATCGACCTGCTGCGTCGCTGGCTGGATCAGCAAAATATCACCTGGTTCGAATGCGATGCCTGTCAGGCACTTCATCTGCCGCACATGCAAAACTTCGATGGGGTGTTTGACGCCAAAATCGATCTGGTCGACAACGTCATTCTGTTTTCGGCGCTGGCCGAAGTGAAGCCGACGGCGCTGATTCCGCTGGTTGGCGATTTGTCGCAAATCAACGCCAGTTCACTGACGGTGAAAGCCTTTATCGACATTCAGGATGATAATCTGCCGAAGCTCATTGTCTGTCAGTCAATGATCACGACCGCCGGATTAACCTTTGGTCAGTTCTCACACTTTATGAAACAGAGTGAAGAGCAAATCTCCATGGTGATACTGGAAGCCTTTGCCAATAATCTGCTGATTGTGGGTGAAGAAGAAGAGCACGTTCCGGTGACCAGCGTTCATTCTGTGCTGCACTAAGCCCGATAGGGTCGCCCACTAAGCCGTCCCTGAGACGGCTTTTTTATGCCCGCGATTTGCTGCCGCCTTTTTTTATTCTGCACTTTGCCCTTTACCGCCAGATATTTGTCGTGGTTTATGCCATCAAAGCCGAACCTCATAGCTCAGACATGCATAAAATATCGCTTTCAGGCGTTTTTTACGCTGGGGTCTGGTGAAGCCTGACCGGGGGGGCTATGCTTGCGGGGCTGTAACAGACGTGTAACTGCGTCCCAGCTATAGGATTTTGCTATTAAACTCTCGCTGAATAATGATTCATTGTGTCACTGACGTCTTGTACAGAACGCAATGCAGGGATCTCAGGTTTGCAGCGTTGAAATGACCCGCTCAGGAGGATGGAAAAATATGTTCAACTCACGTCAGAAATGGCTGTCAGCTGTGGTAGCTGCTGCGCTGATGGCCGCGTCGGCCAGCAGTATGGCGGAAGATAAAACGCTGCACGTCTACAACTGGTCCGATTATATTTCGCCAGATACCGTGCCGAACTTTGAAAAGCAGTCCGGCATTAAAGTGGTCTACGATGTGTTTGACTCCAACGAAGTGCTGGAAGGCAAACTGATGGCGGGCAGCACCGGCTACGATGTCGTGGTGCCATCCTCCAGCTTCCTGGCGCGTCAGCTGCAGTCCGGCGTATTCCAGCCGCTGGATAAGAGCAAACTGCCTAACTACAAAAACCTCGACCCGGCGCTGATGGAAAAAGTGGCGCAGCACGATCCGGGTAATAAATATGCTATTCCTTATCTGTGGGGCACCACCGGTATCGGCTACAACATCGACAAGGTTAAAGCCGCACTGGGCGCTGATGCGCCGGTCAACAGCTGGGATCTGGTCCTGAAGCCGGAAAATCTGGAGAAGCTGAAAAGCTGTGGTGTCTCCTTCCTGGATGCACCGGAAGAGATCTTCGCCACCGTGCTCAACTATCTGGGTAAAGATCCGAATACCTCGGATGCTAAAGAGTATTCCGGCGCGGCGACCGACCTGCTGCTGAAGCTGCGTCCGAATATCCGCTACTTCCATTCGTCGCAGTACATCAACGATCTGGCTAACGGCAACATCTGCGTCGCCATCGGCTGGTCGGGCGATATTCTGCAGGCGAAAAACCGTGCCGATGCGGCGAAAAATGGCGTGCATCTGGGCTACAGCGTGCCGAAAGAGGGAGCTCTGGCCTTCTTCGATATGATGGCGATCCCAAAAGATGCCAAAAACCTCGACGGTGCCTACGCCTGGCTGAACTACATCATGGATCCGAAAGTGATCGCCGATGTCTCCAACAAAATGAACTACGCCAACGGCAACAAAGCGTCGCTGCCGCTGATCAATGCCGACGTCCGCAACAACCCGGGTATCTTCCCGACGCCAGAAGCGATGTCGAAATTGTTCGTGCTGAAAGTCCAGGATCCGAAACTGGATCGTGTGCGTACGCGCGCATGGACTAAAGTGAAAAGTGGTAAGTAATTCGTCCCTAACGGATTGACCTGTCACGCATCAGCAACAGAGGCGCAACCCCGGCCTCTGTTGTGCCATTTTTAGCGGCGGATTTTGCCGCCATGTTCCGCCTGGCTCCGGAGAGAACCCTTTGTGAACGATGCCATTCCCCGCCCTCAACATAAAACCGCAAAGGCCTTAACGCCGCTGCTGGAGATCCGCAATCTGACCAAATCCTTTGACGGCCAGCACGCCGTAGATGATGTCAGTCTGACCATTTATAAAGGTGAAATCTTCGCTCTGCTGGGCGCATCCGGCTGTGGCAAATCCACACTGCTGCGTATGCTGGCCGGTTTTGAGCCGCCCACCAGCGGCCAGATTGTGCTGGATGGACAGGATCTGTCGCATGTTGCTCCCTATCAGCGCCCAATCAACATGATGTTCCAGTCTTACGCGCTGTTTCCGCACATGACGGTGGAGCAGAATATCGCCTTTGGTCTGAAGCAGGATCGGCTGCCGAAAGGGGAGATCACCAGCCGCGTCGCTGAAATGCTGGCGCTGGTGCATATGCAGGAGTTTGCAAAACGCAAACCGCATCAGCTCTCCGGTGGTCAGCGTCAGCGCGTGGCGCTGGCCCGCAGCCTGGCGAAACGGCCAAAACTGCTGCTGCTGGATGAGCCGATGGGCGCACTGGATAAGAAGCTGCGCGACAGGATGCAGCTGGAAGTGGTCGATATTCTGGAGCGTGTGGGCGCGACCTGCGTGATGGTGACGCACGACCAGGAAGAGGCGATGACGATGGCGGGCCGTATCGCGATTATGAATCGCGGCAAGTTCGTGCAGATTGGTGAGCCGGAGGAGATCTACGAGCATCCGACCAGCCGCTACAGCGCCGAGTTTATCGGTTCGGTTAACGTCTTCGAAGGTTTGCTGCGTGAACGTCAGGCAGAGGGTCTGGTAATCGATAGCCCAGGTCTGATGCATCCGCTGAAAGTCGATTCTGATGTCTCTGTGGTGGATAACGTGCCGGTGCATGTCGCGCTGCGTCCGGAAAAAGTGATGTTGTGCGATGAGGTGCCGGCCGATGGCTGTAACTTTGCGGTGGGTGAAGTGGTCCACATCGCCTATCTCGGCGACCTCTCTATTTTCCATGTCCGTCTGCACAGCGGACAGATGATCAGCGCACAGTTGCAAAACGCGCATCGCTACCGCAAAGGGTTGCCGACCTGGGGGGATGAAGTCCGTCTCTGCTGGGAAAGCGACAGTTGCGTGGTGTTGACGGTTTAAGGAGCGGCTATGAGCCAGATTTTCCAACGCGCCAAAGCGCCCGCCCGGCTGGTCGGCACGCCGCTGCAACGCTGGGCCACGCGGGTAAAAATGCAGCATGGCCGCAAGCTGGTCATTGCTCTGCCTTATGTCTGGCTGGTGCTGTTGTTTCTGTTACCGTTTCTGACGGTACTGAAGATCAGCTTTGCGGACATTGCGCGGGCTATCCCGCCCTACACCGAACTGGTGAGCTGGGCAGATGATCAGTTCAGCATCGTGCTCAACTTCGGCAACTACCTGACGCTGACCGACGATCCGCTCTACATCGACGCCTATCTGCAGTCGCTGAAAGTGGCGGCGATCTCGACCGTGATCTGTCTGCTGATTGGCTATCCGCTCGCCTGGGCCGTGGCGCACAGCAAGCCGTCGATGCGCACCATTCTGCTGCTGCTGGTGATCCTGCCGTCGTGGACCTCGTTTCTGGTGCGCGTCTACGCCTGGATGGGCCTGCTGAACAACAATGGTATTCTCAACCGCTTCCTGCTGTGGCTGGGCGTGATCGATCATCCGCTGGTAATCCTCTATACCAATACCGCGGTCTATATCGGTATCGTCTACTGCTATCTGCCGTTTATGGTGCTGCCGATCTACACCGCGCTGACCCGTATCGACTACTCGCTGGTGGAAGCCTCACTGGATCTGGGTGCGCGTCCGCTGAAGACCTTTTTCAGCGTGATTGTGCCGCTGACCAAAGGCGGCATTATTGCCGGGTCGATGCTGGTGTTTATCCCGGCGGTGGGGGAGTACGTGATCCCTGAACTGCTGGGTGGCCCGGACAGCATCATGATTGGTCGTATCCTGTGGCAGGAGTTCTTTAACAACCGCGACTGGCCGGTGGCTTCCGCGCTGGCGGTGATTATTCTGCTGATCCTGATTCTGCCAATCATCTGGTTCCATAAGCATCAAAACCGTGAAATGGGAGAGAAGGCATGAATAATTTGCCAACCATCCGCTCGCCCTGGCGTACCGGCATTCTGGTCTGCTGCTTCCTGTTCCTCTATGCGCCGATGCTGCTGCTGGTGGTTTACTCCTTCAACAGCTCACCGCTGGTAACGGTGTGGGACAGCTTCTCATTCCACTGGTACAAAGTGCTGTTTGAGGACAGCGCGATGATTGATGCGGTGCTGCTGAGTCTGAGCATTGCCGGGCTGTCGGCCACCATGGCGGTGGTGCTGGGTACGCTGGCGGCGGTGATCATCGTGCGCTTTGGTCGCTTCCGCGGGCACAACGGTTTTGCCTTTATGCTGACGGCGCCGCTGGTGATGCCCGATGTGATCACCGGCCTGTCGCTGCTGCTGCTGTTTGTGGCCATGGGCAATGCTTTTGGCTGGCCGAGTGAGCGCGGTATGCTGACCATCTGGCTGGCGCACGTCACCTTCTGTACCGCCTATGTGGCGGTGGTGATTAACTCGCGTCTGCGTGAACTGGACCGCTCAATCGAAGAGGCGGCGATGGATTTAGGTGCGACGCCGCTGAAGGTCTTCTTCGTCATTACCGTGCCGATGATTGCGCCGGCGATTGTGACCGGCTGGCTGCTGGCATTTACCCTGTCACTCGACGATCTGGTAATCGCCAGCTTTGTGACCGGTCCGGGCGCAACCACGCTGCCGATGGCGATCTTCGCTACCGTACGCCGCGGCGTGAACCCGGAAATCAATGCGCTGGCTTCCCTGATCCTGTTTGTGGTCGGTTTAGTCGGTTTTATCGCCTGGCGATTCATGGCGCACGAAGAAAAACAGCGTTTGAGCGATATTCAGAAAGCTAAACGTGGCTGAAATACGTAACCTTTGCCACTATATGAACGGGCCGGTTTAACCGGCCCGTTTTTCGATCAGGTGGAGTCAGGGACTATGTCAGAAATCTTCAAAAGCAGTGCAACGCTTTCAGACGCACCGGTTCCGGTGACGGTCGCGGGCATTGCCATTATTGCGACCCGCTGCCTGAGCGTACTGATGCTGGCCAATGAGCTGGGTTACAGTGAAATCGCCAACTTTGTTCACCGCAGCGCCCAGTCCTGGGACTCGACGCTTATCTTTATCGCCAGTCAGCTGATCTTCCTGTTCGAACTGCGCTGCGCCTTTACCCTGATGCGCGGCAGTAACCGTGGCCGCTGGGGCTATGTAGCCACGCAGGGGGTTGTGCTGATCTATATGTTGTTTGCCTCGCTGGGCGGGATCTACCCCGAGATTTTCAGCATTGATGGCGACAACAACGTCCAGATTATCCACCACACCCTGTCGCAGAAAATCCCCGATCTGGTGGTGCTGATGCTGCTGTTTCTGCCTGCCAGCAGCCGCGCTTTTTTCACAAAGCGGTGATACAATCGCGCTCCGCCCGACCCCATCGTTAAGGCTTTACCATGCACTGCGCGCTTTATGACGCTAACCGTTGCCGCTCCTGTCAGTGGCTGGAAAAACCCTATCCCACTCAGATGAACGACAAACAGTCGCAGCTGGAGCAGCTACTGGCTGATCAGCCGGTTGCGGCCTGGTTGCCGCCGGTAACTTCAGCGCAGCAGGCATTCCGTAACAAAGCCAAAATGGTGGTCAGCGGTAGTGTGGAGCGTCCGGTGCTGGGTCTTGTTCACCGTGATGGTGAGCCTGTCGATCTCTGCAACTGCCCGCTCTATCCCGCCAGCTTCCAGCCGGTGTTTGCAGCGCTTAAGCCTTTTATCGCCCGCGCTGGCCTGACGCCCTACAACGTGGCGCGCAAACGCGGCGAGCTCAAATTTCTCCTGATCACCGAGAGCCAGCAGGGCGGCGTGATGCTGCGCTTTGTCCTGCGCTCAACCGCCAAACTGGAACAGCTGCGCGCGGCATTGCCGTGGCTGCAACAGCAGTTACCTCAGCTGGCGGTGATTTCAGCCAATATTCAGCCGGTGCACATGGCGATTCTGGAGGGAGAAGAGGAGATTGCGCTCACGCCCGATCAGTCGCTGGCTGAGAACTTCAATGGCGTGCCGCTGTGGATCCGCCCGCAGAGCTTCTTTCAGACCAACCCGCAGGTTGCCAGCGCGCTCTATGCCACTGCGCGCGACTGGGTGCGTGCGCTGCCGGTTAACAGCATGTGGGATCTCTTCTGCGGCGTAGGCGGTTTTGGCCTGCACTGCGCGACACCGGAAATGGAACTGACCGGCATCGAGATTAGCGTTGAGGCGATTAAATGCGCCCGACGTTCTGCTGAGATGCAGGGGCTGGAAAAAGTGCAGTTTGCGGCGCTGGATTCGACGGCGTTTGCCACCGGACGCGACGCAGTGCCGCAGCTGGTGCTGGTGAACCCGCCGCGTCGTGGAATGGGTAAGGCGCTGTGTGATTATCTCAGCCAGATGGCCCCGGATTATCTGCTCTATTCAAGCTGTAATCCGCAGACCCTGGCGCAGGATATTGCCCGGCTGAATGACTATGAGGTCACGAAGGTGCAACTGTTCGACATGTTCCCGCACACCGCGCATTTTGAAGTGCTGACGCTGTTAACCCGCCGTCAGCACTAAGTCCGGAGCTTCAGCCGGTCATTACTCCGGGAACCATTTCTGATTGAGCTGCTGCCAGCTGCCGTTGGCTTTCAGTTCAGTCAGTGCCTGATTGAACCGATCGCGCAGCGCCGTATTACCTTTACGCACAGCAATGCCCAGTCCGGTGCCAAAGTAATCTGCATCTGTGACATGTTCACCGACCGTGGCGAGATCCGGATTGGTCTTCAGCCACTGATTCACGACTGCGCTGTCACCAAACACGCCATCCAGCCGGCCACTCTTCATATCCAGAATCGCATTCTGATAGCTGTCATACGCCACCACTTTCACGTCCGGATGCTTATCCTGCAGGTACTTCTGGTGAGTGGTGCCGTTTTCAACGCCGATGCGCTTTTCTTTCAAATCACCGAAGCTGCTGAACCGGCCTTTCGGCGCAATCACAATGGCGGAATTAGCGTAATAGGGCTGGGTAAAATCGACCTGCCTGCTGCGCTCCGTGGTGATATCCATACCGGAAATGACCGCGTCATAGCGGCGGAACTTCAGTGAGGGGATCAGGCTGTCGAAGGCATTGTTAGTGAAGGTACACTCCGCTTTCATCTGCTGGCACAGCGCTTTAGCCAGATCGATATCAAATCCGACGAGGTTATTTTCTTTGTCCAGAGATTCAAAGGGCGGATAAGTTGCTGAAGCAGCGAAGCGAATCGTTTCCGCGGCCTGCGCGGTCACCGCCAGCGAAGCCAGCGCAGCGGCGATAATCCATTTTTTCATTTTATGATTCCTGTGATGTGGTCAGCCAGAGAAGGCGATACCCTGCCATAAAATGAATTTTTATGCAATTATTGTGATTTTTAAGGCGAAAAGGGCGAGAGGACTCGCCCGGTATTCAGTTACGCTGTTCAAAGGCCAGGGCGCGTTTTTCGATCAGTCGCATCATCAGCGTCAGCAAACCGTTAACGCAGAGGTAAATCAGACCTGCCGCGGCATAGACCGTGATGTCGTAGGTACGACCATAGAGCAGCTGGCCGTGGCCCATGACCTCCATCAGGGTGATGGTGTAGGCCAGCGAGGTGCCTTTGAATACCAGCACCACTTCGTTGGAGTAGGAGGAGAGGGCGCGTTTAAATGCATAAGGCAGCAGAATGCGCAGGGTATCTTTGCGGCTCATTCCCAGCGCCGCGCACGACTGCCACTGTCCGGAAGGAATCGCCCGGACCGCACCGTAAAACAGCTGCGTGGTGTAAGCCGCACTGTTCAGGGATAGCGCCAGCATCGCGCACAGCCACGGCTGCGACAGTAAATGCCACAGCCAGGGGATCTGCTGGATCGAGGGAAACTGTCCCGGACCGTAGTAGATCAGGAAGATCTGCACCAGCAGCGGCGTACCGGTAAACAGCGTGATAAACCCTTTTACCAGCGGATTCAGCACTGGCGTTTTCAGCGACAGGACCACGGTGAAGAGCAGCGCGAGCAGCAGTGCTACGACCAGCGAGGCCGCCGTCAGCGTCAGGCTGGTGTGCAGCCCTTTCATGAGTTCGGGCAGATAGGCCAGCATTAGCTGTTCCCCCGTTCAAAGCGGGTGGTGCGCAGTTCGATGCGGCGTAACACCGCCTGGCTGAACAGCGTAATCACTAAGTAGATCGCGGCCGCCACCAGGAACCAGGTAAACGGCTCCTGCGTACGCGTTGCGATACTTTTGGTTTGCAGCATCAGGTCATTGACGCTGATTAGCGAGACCAGTGCGGTATCTTTCAGTAGTACCAGCCACTGATTACCCAGACCGGGCAGGGCGTGACGCCACATCTGCGGCATAATCAGCCGGAGAAAAATGGCCGACTTTTTCATGCCCAGCGCCTGCCCCGACTCCCACTGACCGACCGGCACCGCTTTGAGTGCGCCGCGCAGCGTCTGTGAGGCGTAGGCAGCATAGAGCATCGCCAGCGCAATCACACCGCACAGGAAAGGACTGACATCGAAGTTCTCAATCTGCATCTGAACCGGCAGCGTAAACAGCCCGAAGTTCAGCGTGAAACCATCAGAGAGGGTGAGCAGCAGCTGTGAGGCGCCAAAATAGATAAACAGCACCACCAGAATTTCCGGCAGGCCACGGATCAGCGTCACAAGACCGGTGCCAATCCACGCCAGCGGTCTCAGGCGCAGTGACTCCCAGCCAGCGAATATCATCGCCAGCACCAGGCCCGCGATGAGCGCACAAACAGCAAGGCCGACGGTCATCCCGGCGGCGCTTGCGAGGGTCATCATTTCATTCATCAGGGATTACTGCTGGAACCATTTGCTGTAGATGGTTTTGTAGGTGCCGTCTGCTTTGATCTTATCCAGCGCGCCATTGAATTTAGTCTGCAGATCGGTGTTACCGGTGCGTACCGCAATGCCCAGGCCAGTACCAAAGTAGGCTTTATCCGTCACTTTGTCGCCGACGGCAGCCAGCGCAGCATTCTGCTTCAGCCACTCGTTGACCACGGCGGTGTCACCGAAGACAGCATCGATACGGCCGTTTTTCAGATCCAGTACCGCGTTCTGATAGCTGTCGTAAGGAACGATGGTGATGTCGCTGTGTTTATCCGTCAGGTATTTCTGATGAGTGGTGCCGTTCTGGACGCCAACCCGTTTGCCTTTCAGCGCTTCAACACTGGCGACTTTGCCTTTCTGAGCAACAAACAGCGCCGAGTTATCGTAGTAAGGCTTGGTGAACAGGACCTGTTTTTCACGATCCGGCGTGATATCCATGCCCGCCATCACCGCATCAAAGCGACGGAATTTCAGGCTTGGGATCAGGCTGTCGAACGCCTGATTGGTGAAGGTACAGGTTGCGTCGATCTCTTTACACAGCGCGTTGGCCAGATCGACATCAAAGCCCTGAATCTTATTATCCGCATCCACAAATTCAAAAGGAGGATAAGAGGCCTCAGTCGCAAAACGAATCGTTTGTGCCGCGGTAGCACTCAGGCTAAAACCGGCAAGCAGTGCAGCAAGTACCATTTTTTTCATTTTTAGCATCCTGACTTAGTGCGAAAGATAGTGAGCAAACGCTTCGGTTTGCGGCTGTGTAAAGCGGCTGGCATCGCCCTGTTCCACAATGTGACCGTTCTCCATATAAACAACGCGGCTGGCCGTTTTACGTGCCACTTCCACTTCATGGGTCACAATCACCTGGGTAATGCGTGTCTGCGCCAGTTCGCGAATGATACTGACAATCTGTGCGGTAATTTCAGGGTCCAGCGCGGCCGTCGGCTCATCGAACAGCAGCACCTGCGGTTCCATCATCAGCGCGCGGGCAATAGCCACACGCTGCTGCTGACCCCCGGAGAGGTGCAGTGGAAAACGATCGCTGTAGGGCGTCAGGCGCAGCCGGTCAAGCAGCTTATCGGCGCGGGCGCAGGCGTCACTTTTACTGAGGCCCAGAACCCGACAGGGCGCTTCGATCAGATTCTGCAGCACGGTCAGATGTGGCCAGAGATTATATTGCTGGAACACCATGCCGACGTTCTGACGCAGTTCGCGAATCGCGGCATCAGCCGGTTTCTGCGTGAAGTCGAACTGATTGCCGGCAATCTGCAACTGACCTGAACGGGGCTGCTCCAGCAGATTAAGCACCCGCAGCAGCGAACTCTTGCCCGCACCGCTGGGCCCCAGCAGCACCAGGGTCTCGCCTTGCGGACACTCAAGGTTGATGTCGAACAGCGCCTGATGAGCACCGTAGAAGCAGTTTATTGCGTTTAGTTGAATACTCATGCGCCAGATTTGAATAGCTATTAGTGTCGCGGATTTTAACGTCACCAGAATAGTTATGCAATTAAGGTGGGTTAAAATTTGTAAAACAGCAGGTAAACAGCAAAAGCTTAGCACAATATCATGCGCTGCCTGACTACTGCCAAAGGCCGCAGGGCGGGCTGTGCCAATAAAAAAGCGCAGTCACCTGTGATGGCTGCGCTTATCATAATCGTTGAATCTGAATTATTTTTTTGATTTTTCAAGCATCTGGCTCAGGCTGCCACCTTCGGCATGCGCAGGGTTCGCCATGTAGCGCACGTCGTCAACGACCCAGCAGGTGCCCTGGTGAATCATCAGCACTTCATCCTGCCACTGTTTGTCGTCGCGGCTCAGATCGACCCGCAGCGGGATGTTGCGTGCATCGCGGTTCGGAATGGTGGAGGCATCGGCAACGCTGGCAGCTGTCGGCCCCTGTGACAGGCTGGAGAAGAGATCGCCGTTACGCCACTGTGAGCCGGCATTGCTGCCGCTGGCCGCCTGCAGGGAGTGATAAAGCGCATCACTCAGGTAAGGGCGATATTTTGCCAGGGTATTGCTGTCAGGCAGACCCTGCACAGGCTGTTCGACACGCAGGTCGTAAAACTTCTGGGCTACCTGGTCAGGACCGCCTTCAATACAGGGGGCGGTACGCGGGCCATTATCCTTAATGACTGGCTCAACGGTAGTACAGGCGCTGAGCAGCAGGGCCGCCGGGATCATTAGCGCAAACGCGTTGTTTCTCATCTCGATTTCCTTATGGTTCTCTGGCAAGGTGCCCTTTTTAGCATAGAGTATAGCCGTGCTTTTTAGTCGAAAGAGCCTTAGCCCGGTTTTCAACAAGGAGAATGCGATGAAATTTTCAACAACCCCAACACTAGAAGGTCACAGCATCAGCGAATATTGCGGCGTGGTTACCGGTGAAGCCATTCTGGGAGCCAACATCTTCCGTGATTTTTTCGCGGGCATCCGTGATGTGGTCGGTGGCCGTTCCGGCGCGTATGAGAAAGAGCTGCGTAAAGCGCGGGAGATCGCGTTTCAAGAGCTGGAAGAGCAGGCAAAAGCGCTGGGTGCCAATGCAGTAGTCGGTATAGACATTGATTACGAAACGGTCGGCAAAGATGGCAGCATGCTGATGGTCAGCGTCAGCGGCACGGCGGTGATCATTCGTTGAAACGCGGACTGCTGCTGATACTGGCGCTGCTGCTGGCGGGCTGTCACTCCGGCATGGAATCCCGTGAAGGCTACTGGGCCGATCTGCGGCATCCGGCGCTGGGCGCGCGACCGCGGGTAAAGGTGATTGTGGTCCACTACACCGCCGAAGATTTTTCTTCGTCGCTGGCGACCCTCACCGATCGGGAAGTCAGCGCCCACTATCTGATTCCCCGCCAGCCGCCTCAGCGTGCCGGTAAAGGCGTTATCTGGCAGCTGGTGCCGGAGCAGCAGCTCGCCTGGCATGCCGGACCCAGTTTCTGGCGCGGCGCCAGTCGCATCAATGACACCTCAATTGGTATTGAACTGGTGAACCGGGGCTATCGCCGGACGCTGACCGGCCTCGAATGGCAGTCCTTTACCGCCGCTCAGATCACTAAACTGGAGGCGCTGGTGCGGGATATTGCCCAGCGTTACGGCATCCCACCAGAAAACATTGTCGGTCACAGTGATATCGCGCCGCAGCGTAAGCAGGATCCCGGTCCGCTGTTCCCCTGGCAGCAACTGGCACAGCGCGGACTCGGTGCCTGGCCCGATCCCGGGCGGGTGCAGTTTTATTTAGCGGGTCAGGAGCCGCACGCGCGGGTGCCCGTGCAGTCACTTATGGAAAGCCTGCAACGCTACGGTTATGCGGTGACAGCGGGGATGAGCGCGCGTGAGCAGCAGAAGGTGATTGCCGCGTTTCAGATGCACTTCCGGCCTGCGGATTATCGCGGTCAGCCCGATGCTGAGACCGCCGCGATAGCTGCCGCGCTACTGGAGAAGTATGGCGCGGCGGAATAGCGGATTACTGTTGGAGAAACGCCTTCCAGTGGGCGACAACCTGCTCCAGCGCCGCACGGTCAGCATCCAGATGGGTGACCAGTCGGGTGCGTGTTCCCACGCTGATTAACACGCCGCGTGCCTTCATCCACTCGCCTAAGGGCCTGACCTGGGCTTCCGGCACGGATACGAACAGCATGTTGGTCTGCTGATCGATGACGCTGACGCCCAGCTCATGCAGCTGCTGTCCCAGCCAGGCGGCATTGTCATGATCCTCCTGCAGTCGCGCCACGTTGTGCTCTAACGCATAGAGACCCGCCGCCGCGAGAATACCGGTCTGACGCATACCGCCGCCGGTCATTTTGCGCCAGCGACGGGCGCGCTCAATCAGCGCCATGTCGCCGCACAGCAGCGAACCGACGGGCGTGCCCAGACCTTTAGAGAGACAGATGGTCAGGCTGTCGCAGTAGCGGGCAATCGCCGCCAGGGTGGTCTTTTGTGCGACCACGGCATTGAAAATACGCGCGCCATCAATATGCAGCGCCAGCTTATGCTCGCGGGTAAAGGTCCACGCCTGTTCCAGATAATCCAGCGGCAGCACCTTACCGTGATGGGTGTTCTCCAGACTCAGCAGGCGGGTGCGGGCAAAGTGAATATCATCCGGCTTAATGGCTGCTGCCACCACATCAAGCGGCAGAGTGCCATCATCGGCGGCCAGCACCGGCTGCGGCTGAATGCTGCCCAGCACCGCTGCACCGCCCGCTTCATATTTGTAGTTGTGCGCCTGCTGACCGACGATATATTCATCGCCGCGCTCGCAGTGGCTGAGCAACGCCACCAGGTTCGCCTGAGTGCCGGTGGGGAAAAACAGCGCCGCGGCTTTGCCGCTCAGTCGTGCCGCTTCCGCCTCCAGCGCATTCACGGTGGGATCGTCACGGTAAACGTCATCACCGGTTTCGGCTGACATCATTGCGCTTAACATGGCGGCACTGGGCCGGGTCACGGTATCACTGCGTAAATCGATCACCTTATGCTCCTGAACGTGGCGGAAGATAAAAAAGGCGGGCATCGCGCCCGCCTGGATGGAACCTCTGTTTTACCGCAGCCAGTTGGTTTTCGCCAGTTCGACCACCTCATCACCGCGACCGTTCATGATGGCGCGCAGCATGTAGAGGCTGAAGCCTTTGGCCTGCTCCATTTTGATTTGCGGTGGCATCGCCAGTTCCTCTTTGGCGGTAATGACATCCACCAGCACCGGGCCATCATGGGCAAACGCCTGCTCCAGCGCGCCATTGAGTTCCGATGCCTTTTCCACCCGGATACCACGGATGCCGCAGGCCTGGGCGATGGCAGCAAAGTCGGGATTTTCCAGCTCCGTGCCGTCGGTGAGATAGCCGCCGGCCTTCATCTCCATCGCCACAAAGCCCAGCACGCTGTTATTAAAGATCACCAGTTTTACCGGCATTTTCAGCTGCGCCAGCGAGATAAAATCGCCCATCAGCATGCTGAAACCGCCGTCGCCGCACAGCGCAACGACCTGACGGTTGCGATCGATCGACTGCGCACCCAGCGCCTGTGGCATTGCGTTCGCCATCGAGCCGTGATTAAACGAACCCAGCAGGCGACGTCGGCCGTTCATCTTCAGGTAGCGCGCCGCCCAGACGGTCGGGGTTCCGACATCGCAGGTAAAAATAGCGTCGTCGCTGGCGTAATGGCTGATCTGCTGTGCCAGATACTGCGGATGAATCGGCTGCTTGTCGTTGGGTTGCGCCAGCTCGTCGAGACTTTTGCGGGCCTCGCCATAATGCTTAACCGCACTGTCGAGATGTTTGCGATCGCTTTTGTGCGTCAGTTGCGGCAGCAATGCCTGCAGCGTGCTTTTCACATCGCCGACATAGGCCTGATCGACGTGACAATGTGATCCGAGGCTGCCCGGATTGATATCGATCTGAATGATCTTCGCGTTTTCCGGATAGAAGGCGCGATAGGGGAACTGGGTGCCAAGCAACACCAGCGTCCCGGCATTCATCATGGCGTGGAAACCGGATGAGAACCCGATCAGGCCGGTCATGCCAACATCATAAGGGTTATCATATTCGATATGTTCTTTGCCGCGCAGCGCATGGACAATCGGCGCTTTCAGCGCTTCGGCCAGCGCTACGACTTCCTGATGCGCACCGGCGCAGCCACTACCGCACAGCAGCGTAATGTCAGTGGCCTCGTTCAGCGTCTGTGCCAGCCGGGACAGTTCGGCGGGCTGCGGCAGGACCTGCGGCAACTGCGGCGGATACCACTCAGTGCTGGCGCTTTCCGGTGCCGGTTTCAGCGCAATATCACCTGGCAGTACAACTACCGAGACACCACGATTCAGAATCGCTTTACGCATCGCGATGCCCAGCACCTGCGGTAACTGCTCAGGATTCGAGACCAGCTCGCAGTAGTGGCTGCATTCGCGGAACAGCTCCTGCGGATGGGTTTCCTGGAAATAGCCGCTGCCGATTTCGCTGGAGGGGATATGCGCCGCAATCGCCAGAACCGGGACGCGGTTGCGATGGCAGTCGAACAAACCGTTGATGAGATGTAAATTGCCGGGTCCACAGGAACCGGCGCAGACCGCCAGTTCGCCACTGATATGGGCTTCAGCGCCCGCCGCAAAGGCGGCGACTTCTTCGTGGCGTGTTGGCATCCATTCGATGGTGCCCATGCGATTAAGGCTATCGCTCAGGCCGTTAAGGGAATCCCCGGTGACACCCCAGATGCGTTTGACGCCCGCGCTTTCCAGCGTTTTGGCGACCAGCGCCGCCACGGATTGTTTCATGCTCTTCTCCTTTGTCGGCCCGCCCTGAAGAGTGACGTGACCAGAACCGAAAAAAGAAGCGTAGACGACACGGCAGAAAAGCAGGCGTGAAAAAATGCGCTGGGTAAAGCTCAGCGCATCTCAGACAGGATTCAGGCAGAGAAGAGGGCGATCAGAATCGGGGCCAGCAGGCTCATGACAAAACCGTGCACAATAGCGGCCGGGACAATCTCATTGCCGCCCGCCCGCTGCAGCACCGGCAGGGTAAAGTCCATTGAGGTGGCTCCGCACAGGCCAAGTGCACTCGAACGATGACGGCCAATCAGTGCCGGGATCAGCATGATGGCGACCAGTTCACGCACCAGATCGTTGAAGAAAGCGGCGCTGCCGATGACCGGGCCAAAGGCTTCGGTCATCAGAATGCCGGAGAGGGAGTACCAGCCAAAGCCGCTGGCTAGCGCCAGACCGGTCTTTAGCGGCATGCCCAGCACCAGCGCGGCAATCATGCCCCCGATCAGCGCGCTGACCAGTACGACAACGGCCACCAGCATGCCACGACGGTTCAGGATGAGCTGACGCAGCGTCATGCCACTGCCACGCAGCTGAATACCCACCAGAAAGAGCAGGAAAATCAGCGCATATTCGCTGGCGGTGGAGGCGTGATGCAGCAGCGGCCACTGGGTCAGCCCAAGCAGAAAACCAAGGACAACGACGCCGCACAGCTTCAGGGAGTCCAGCGCCATATGCAGTCGCGATGGCAGTTTCTCCTGCCGGTGCGCATGCTGCCAGGGGGCATACTTTTCCAGTCCGCGCAGCGCCAGCAGGTTGCACAGCAGAATGCAGAACGCCGCGACGAGTGCGGTGTGAAATATCGCCAGCAGGTTGCTGCCGAGGTTGTCGAGAAAGGCCAGGCTGATGCCCATAAAGAAGAGAATGACGTAAACCATCCAGCCTAGCAGCTGGTTCACCCGACGCAGGAGCGTGGTTTTACGGAACGGCAACAGCCAGCCGGCGATCAGCGGCAGCAGAATAATCAGAAGTCCGGAATACATATCAATGCCATCCATGGGGGAAGAGGCAACACGCTAGCGAAAAAGCGTATCGGAGTAAACCCCATCGCAGCTTGACCGGTTCGCTGGCGGCAACCATGCTGTTTATAACCTGAGGACGGACGCCTATGATTCTGGAACATATCGATATTCGCGGTTTCCGCGGCATCAACAAACTCTCACTCCCTCTAACCCGGACCAATCTGCTGATTGGTGAGAATGCCTGGGGCAAATCCAGCCTGCTGGATGCCCTGAGCCTGCTACTTTCGCCCCATGAACCGGCCTATGTTTTCACCCAGGCTGATTTCCATTTCACCCCAGGCGATGTGGCCGATCCCATGCGCCGTCTGTCAGTGGTATTCCACTTTCGCGATGATGGCAGCGACCCGGATGCGGTGCTCTCGACCTTCTGGCAGTGCGATGCTCAGGGCCAGCGTCGGCTTTATTACAGCGTCAGCGCGACCTGGCGTGACAGCGGCATCGAAACACGACGCCGTTTCGTTGATGTGAACGCGCAGCTGTTGCCAGAGCAGCACTGCGCGGCGGCCATTGATCTGCTGCTGAAACGCTATCCGGTGCTGCGACTGCGCGATGCGCGTTTTAGTAAGCGGACGCGAAACAGTGCGCCTGTGGCGACGCCCCATCCTGAGGTACTGGCGGGCATGGCGTCGCTGGCGCGCGATCTGGAGCGCCATCCCCAGCAGCTCAGTGATGAGGTGCTGCGACAGGGACTGAAGACCATGCAGCAACTGATGCAGCACTATTTTCTGGTGCAACTGCCCGATGCGGGCAACGAACTCAGGTCACGGGATCCGCAGACACGCGACGGGGAAAAGGGATGGCGGGCGCTGGATCACCTCAATCAGCTGATAGCCGGAACCGACTCCCGCAGCCGTCAGTTGATCCTGCTGCAGATGTTTACTCTGCTGATTGAGGCGCGAGGCGACATCCCGCTGGCTGCTGATGCCCGGCCGCTGCTGCTGATAGAAGATCCGGAAACCCGGCTGCATCCCATTATGCTGTCGGTGGCGTGGAACCTGCTAAGGCTGTTGCCGCTGCAAAAAATCGCCACCACCAATTCCGCTGAGCTGCTGTCTCAGGTGCCGGTAGAGAACGTCTGTCGTCTGGTACGTGGCCCCTCGCGCGTGGCCGCCTGGCGTATTGGTCCGGAGGGACTGAGTGCCGAAGAGAGCCGACGCATCGGCTTCCATATTCGAGTTAACCGGCCTGCAGCGCTGTTTGCCCGTTGCTGGCTGCTGGTGGAGGGGGAAACCGAAGTCTGGATTATGAATGAGCTGGCACAGCAGTGCGGTTACAATTTTGCGGCTGAAGGGGTGAAGGTAATTGAGTTTGCTCAGTCGGGCTTAAAGCCGCTGCTGAAGTTTGCCCGTCGCATGGGCATCGCCTGGCATGTGCTGACTGACGGCGATCAGGCGGGTAACAAATATGCCAGCACGGCACGCACGCAGTTACAGCCCGGCGAACCTGAGCCGCGTTTTCTGACGCAGCTACCGGCGCTGGATATGGAGAATTTTCTCTATCACCAGGGTTTTCAGGATGTCTATCATCAGATGGCGCACCTGCCGTTAAACGTTCCGATGAGTTCCAGGCGTATTATTACCAAAGCGATTCACCAGAGCTCCAAGCCAGAACTGGCGATCGCTGTGGCGACATCGGCGGCGGAACGCGGGCCGGAAGCCATCCCGCCGTTAATACGGGAGATGTTTGCCCGGGTGATTGGGCTGGCACAAGGCCAGGCAGATTAAGTCTGCTTCGGACAGGAAAATGCCAGCGGCACTGGCTGGCATTTTTGGGTCACTGTTCAGAGGTGGGGTAAGTATCAGGCCACGGCCTGTATCTCAACCGGCACGATGAGGCTGGCGTGATTACCTTTCGGGCCTTCATGCACGTCGAACTGAACCTGCTGGCCTGCCTTTAGCGTACGGTAGCCTTCCATCTGAATGGTGGAGTAGTGTGCAAAAATATCTTCGCCACCGCCAACCGGACAGATAAAGCCAAAGCCTTTGGAATTATTGAACCATTTAACTGTGCCCGTCTCCATGCTTTTACTTCCCTCGCAAGACATTTTATAAGTAGGTGAGGTCTTACAGGCTGTGAGTCGGATTTGATTAAAACTCAATCAGCCTGTGCAGGTAGAATGTAGAGAAAGCGCCGCTGGCGTCAAGCAAACCACCGGGCCAGGTGGGGAAAAAATCATCAAAATTTGAGGTAGTTAACGCTATTAGAAATTTTGTGATGCAGGTCGCGCAAGGGAATTTCTGAATAAAATTTCAGCAGCGACCAGGAGCTTGACAGGCATGTTAAACTCTCAACATGTAGTCATTAAAAGGCTAAAGCACAATCTCAACGGAACACTATGGCAAACACAAACGACTGGCTTAACTTTGAACATCTGGCCGAAGACAAAGTACGCGAAGGGTTAAAGCCGCCTTCTATGTATAAAGTCATTCTGAATAATGACGATTATACACCTATGGAATTTGTTATTGACGTCGTACAAAAGTTCTTTTCTTATGATGTTGAACGTGCAACGCAGCTGATGTTGAAAGTTCACTATCACGGCAAGGCGATCTGTGGTGTATTTACTGCAGAAGTCGCCGAAACAAAAGCGGCCCAGGTGA